>SWBZ01000002.1_pt1 | contig 112634 bp, 102 predicted proteins | sample 4693031 | NCBI WGS metagenome assembly SWBZ01 (sample SAMN10267274, study PRJNA491770) | bioreactor metagenome | isolation source: DHS bioreactor inoculated with | place: Japan: off Shimokita Peninsula
AGCAACACGTCGATGCCACGGGAGCGCAACTCCACGACAGCCCGCTCGAGTCCCTTGGCCAAGGTAAGGGGATCAGCGCCGCGGCTGACCAGGTCGTTCGCGCCCATGAAGACCGACACCAGATCCGGCTGCATCTCCAGCGCACGCGGGAGCTGCTCGACGAGGAGGTCCCGGATCTTGCGGCTGCGCACGGCAAGATTCGCATACCGGAAGGGCTCCGCGGTCGCCGGGAGCCTCGCTTCTCGGGCGCCGGCCAGCAGATCCGCGAGGCGGTCTGCCCACCCGCGGTATTGACCCTTCGGCATCCGCGAGGTGTCGCACAGTCCCTCGGTCAGGGAATCGCCGAGGGCAACGAAGCGGGACCAGCGGGGCATCCCCTCGGTAGCTGGTGGGGGCGGCGCTGCCGGTCGCGTCGCGGCGCGGGCGAACAAAGAGTCGTCGATCGGGCGCAGCATCCGAGCCTCGGCGTAGTGGTCGACCAGCTGGCGACCCAGGGCCTCCCAGGTGCGATCGCGCACGGACTCGCGCGCCGCGGTCGCAAACGCGCGCCGCTTGGCATCGTCGCCGACGAGGTCTGCCACCCGCGCTCGGAGGTCGGCGAGGTCGCCCGGCCGATAGAGCCATCCGTCGACACTGCTGCGAACGAGATCGACCGGTCCGCCTGTTCCCGTCGCGACAACCGGAACTCCCGCCGCGAGCGCCTCCTGGATCGTCTGGCCGAACGTTTCGCTTTCGCCGGGGTGGACGAAAACGTCGAAGGATGCCATCGCCTCGCCCAGCGCATCGCCCGACAGGTGTCCGAGAAAGACAGCACGCGGCAGGGCGCGCTCGAGCGCGGGTCGTGAAGGTCCATCACCGACGATGACCAGCCGGGTTCCCGGAAGATCATGCAGGGCGGCGAGGTCTTCGACCTGCTTCTCGGGAGCGAGCCGCCCGACGTAGCCGATGATCGCCTCACCCGGAGCGACACGCTGCCGCCAGCTGGCACTGCGATGTTCGGGAGCAAAACGCACGGCATCCACTCCCCGCCCCCACCGGCGCAGACGATCGATGCCGAGATCTTCGAGCTGGGACATGCTCGCCGAGGACGGCACCAGGGTCAACGTCGAGCGACGGTGCAGGCGCGTCAGGTGCGATTGCACGATCGATGTCGCGGCCGGCAGCCCATACTTTTGGGCATACGCGACAACATCCGTCTGGTAGACCGCGACAACGGGAACCTTGAGCGCGTCGGCGGCAGCCGTTCCTTGCCAGCCGAGCACGAACGGCGACGCCAGGTGAATGACATCGGGCCGGAACTCGCGCAGGTGCGCCGCAAGCTTCGCCGCGCGAGCGAACACGACGCGAACCTGCGGATACGAGGGCAACGGCACTGATCTGAGCATCGTGGTGCGAGCGCCGGACAGATCAGCGCCGCGCAGATCAACCTCGACGTCGCCGGCCTTGGGCGCGATGACGAGGGTCTCATGACCTTCGTTCGCGAGATGACGAAGGATCTGGAGCACCGAGCCGGTGACTCCGTTCATGTGGGGGAGGAACGATTCCGCCAATACCGCGACTCTCACGCCTCCAGGGTGACGTGTGTCGGATCGCCGAACACGCTGAGGCAGGCCTGGTCGCCGAGAGTTCACCGGATGCACGCCATCGCGTCACCGGACGTGCCCCGTTCCGTCTCCGTTCACCCTCGCGTGTTACCCCAGAGGTGTGATCGATGAGGTGCTGACGTATGTTGCCGGCAGCCCCTGGGCGCTCCCTCTCATGTTCGCTCTCGTCCTGGCCGACAGCCTCCTCGTGGTGGTCCCGGGAGAGGTAGCCGTGACCGCCTTCGGCGCGCTCGCCGCTACCGTCGGCTCGCCCCCGCTCCTGGGCGTCGTGCTGCTGGCCGCGCTCGCGGCCTTCCTCGGCGACATGATCGTGTATATCGTCGGGCGTCGTGTCGGGCTCGATCGGTGGGCATGGATGCGGGGTCGCAGAGTGAGCGCCGCGATCAGGTGGGCGCACCGGCGACTGCACCAATCGAGCGCGACGGTGGTCTTCACAGCCCGATTCATCCCATTCGCCCGGTTGGCGGTGAACCTGACAGCTGGAGCATCGCGGGTGCCGGCTCTTCGATATCTCGCACTTGTTGCCGCGGCAGCCACGGGGTGGGCGGTGTATCAGGCCGCCGTCGGCGCGATCGTCGGGCGGCTCGTCCCGGGCGGACCCGTCGTTGCCGTCCTCATCTCCATCGGTGTCGCGATCGTGCTGGGCATCGTCGTCGACCTGATCGTTACGCGCATCTCATCAGCGCGAGACCGCCGATCTTCCGACGCTGACGACACCCCCGCCTAGCTCGCACGCCCGTTCGACACACCTCCACGGTCGCCACCCAGCCCCGCTTGGGCGAGTGCAGCACGTCAGCGAATCCAGGCCTGCGCGCCCGAAATGCAGATCGACCCTTGTAAACCCACACATTCAAAGCTACTCTCACACATACACAGATTTCGGTGTCGGGGATGACGCCGGGTGGGAGAACACTCATGTACGCGACGGAGCGCCAGCAGCGCATCGCGGGAATCGTCACCGACGAGGGTCGGGCCTCGGTAACAGCCCTGTCAGCGCTGTTCGGCGTCGCGCAGGAGACCATCCGCCGCGATCTCGACCAGCTGCAGGCCGACGGCGTGCTCCTGCGCGTGCACGGCGGCGCCGTTCCCGCGGGCCGAACGAGCGCCGCCGAGCCGAGCCTGGCTGCCCGCGAAGCCACCGCAACCGAAGCCAAGGAACGTATCGCCGCGGCCGCGGTGGATCTGATTCCCCGCGGTCTCGGCGGCGCTGTTCACATCGATGCCGGCTCCACGGCAGCACGTGTCGCCCGGCTTCTTGCCGCTCGAGAAGACGGCAACGCCTCGCTCACGCTCATCACGAACTCCGTGATCACCGCGTCGACGCTGAGCCACCTGACGACCCCTGCCGTGCGCGTGATCGGCGGACGACTCCGGGCGCTGACCGGCGCCCTGGTCGGCGCAGGAGCCATCGAGCAGATCGCCGGCTTGCGGCCGGATGTGGCGATCATCGGGACCAATGCCGTGCACGCGCAGTTCGGGTTGAGCACACCCGACGAAGCCGAGGCTGAGGTCAAGCGAGCCGCTGTAGCCTCGGCGCGGCGGGTGATCGTCGTCGCTGACGCATCGAAGCTCGGCGAAGAATCACTCGTGCGGTTCGGAGGACTCGATGACATCGACGCCCTCGTGACCGATGGTGAACCGGATGCGGACCTGAGCGAGGCTCTGCGGGCCGCCGACGTCGATCTGGTGCGAGCATGATCGTGACCGTCACGATCAACCCGAGTGTTGATCGCACCATCCAGCTTCCCTCCCGACTCGTCCGGGACGCTGTCCTTCGCGCGAGCGCTGTCACCTCGCAGGCAGCCGGAAAGGGCGTGAACGTCTCGCGGGCGTTGACTCACGCATCCATCCCGACACGAGCGATCGTCCGGGCCGACTACCACGATCCGTACGTAAGGGAGCTCGTCGAGAGCGGCCTGGCGGTCGTCACCGTTGATCCGGGCGCCACCGTGCGCACCAACATCTCGCTGGCCGAACCCGACGGCACGACAACGAAGATCAACGAACCCGGTTCACCGCTGAGCGCCGCAGCCGTGGCAGCCCTTCACGATGTCGTGGCCGCCGAGGCACCCCGGGCGAGCTGGCTGGTTCTTGCCGGTTCTCTTCCCCCGGGCGCCGATGTCGAACTGCTCGCCGATCTGGCACGGACGGCGCGGATCGCCGCGCCCGGCATCCGCATCGCGGTAGACACCTCGGGAGCGCCGCTTGCAGCGCTGCGCACCGCGGGCGTGCGGATCGATCTGATCAAACCCAACGTCGAGGAACTTGCGGAGCTGACCGGGTCGGACCCTGCGGCTCTGGGCACACCGGAAGCCGTGGCGAGCGCATGCGCAGCACTGCGGACCGATGGAATCGTCGCCGTGCTGGCAACGCTCGGCGCCGCGGGCGCGGTCCTCGCCTCCGCCGATGGCGCCTGGCACGCGACCCACCCGCCGGTGGTGGCCCGCAGCACTGTCGGCGCCGGCGACTCGTCCTTGGCCGGCTACCTCATTGCTGATGCCCAAGGGCTCTCGCCCGCTGCGCGCCTCGCACGCGCCGTGTCTTACGGCTCGGCCGCCGTCTCCCTGCCCGGGACCACCATCCCGCGCCCTTCAGACACCCGCCCTGACCAGGTCACGGTCACCGAGATACACCTGCCCGCCACGGTCACTTCCCCGTGACGTTCATCAAAGGAGAGAACATGTCCATCATCACCCCGGAGCTCGTCGCTCTCGATGTCGCGTTGGGCGCGACATCCGGGGACGTCATCGATGCCCTCAGCACCATCGTCGCCGGCGCGGGTCGCACCACCGATGCCCACGCGCTTGCGGCAGACGCCCACGCCCGCGAAGCGCAGACCTCGACCGGTATGCCCGGCGGTATCGCGATCCCCCACTGCCGCACCGCCGCCGTGACGGAGCCCACACTCGCGTTCGCACGCCTCTCGGACCCGGTGGACTTCGGCGACGACGACCCGAGCGATCTCGTGTTCTTCATCGCCGCACCGATCGGAGCCGACACCGATCACCTCGCGATCCTCTCCACGATTGCGCGCGCACTGGTGCGGGAAGAGTTCGTGGAGTCTCTGCGCACCGCGACCTCGGCGCCCGAGGTTGTTGGCCTTATCGATGAGGCGATCGCCCCGACGCCTGCCGCGACCACCGCGGCACCGGCGGCGGCGGCGGATCAGCGCGTGCTCGTCGCAGTCACCGCCTGCCCGACCGGCATCGCCCACACCTATATGGCTGCCGACGCCCTCGTCGCCGAGGCGAAGAAGCGCGGCATCCGCCTTGAGGTCGAGACGCAGGGATCGAGCGGATCGACGGCCCTCGATCCCGCCGTCATCGCCGCCGCCGACGCCGTGATCTTCGCGGTGGACGTGGATGTGCGCGATCGCGCGCGCTTTGCCGGCAAGCCGGTCGTTCAGGGCCCCGTCAAGCGCGGGGTCGAAGCTCCCGGCGCCATGATCGACGAGGCCCTGGCCGCGGCCGCGAACCCGGATGCTGCGCGCGTCGCGGGTAGCGAAACCACGACCGCGACCTCCGATACCGCCAGCGAACACGCGGGCCGCAAGCTGCAACGCTGGCTGCTCACCGGCGTCAGCTACATGATCCCCTTCGTTGCCGGCGGCGGTCTGCTCATCGCCATCGGCTTCGGTCTCGCGGGATACGACATCAACGCGACGGCCAGCGACATCGTCGCTTCGTCCTCACTCTGGAACCTGCCCGACGGCGGCTTCTGGACCTACATCGGCGCCGTCGCGTTTGTCATCGGCGCAGCCTCCATGGGCTTCCTGGTCCCCGCGCTCGCGGGCTTCATCGCCTACGCCATGGCCGACCGGCCCGGCATCGCCCCCGGCTTCGTCGTCGGCACGATCGCCGTCATGATGAACGCCGGCTTCCTCGGCGGCATTGTCGGTGGCTTGCTCGCGGGACTCGTGGCAGCCTCGCTCACCCGCATCCCGGCACCCCGCTGGCTGCGTGGGCTGATGCCGGTCGTCATCATTCCGCTCTTGGCGTCCATTGCCGCATCCGGAGCCATGATCCTGTTCCTTGGAGGGCCGATTGCCTGGCTGATGACGACACTGACCGATTGGCTCAACAGCCTGACCGGCGTCGGGATCGTGCTGCTGGGCGTCATCCTTGGCCTCATGATGTGCTTCGACCTCGGCGGACCCGTCAACAAGGTCGCTTACTCGTTCGCCGTCGCGGGCCTCGGCGCTGCGTCGTTGGCCAACCAGGTGCCTCTGGAGATCATGGCTGCCGTCATGGCATCGGGCATGGTGCCGCCGCTGGGACTCGCTCTTGCCTCGACGGTGCTTGCCCGCAAGCAGTTCACTCCCGTGGAGCGCGAGAACGGTGTCGCGGCGTGGCTGCTCGGTGCATCCTTCATCTCCGAGGGTGCGATCCCCTTCGCCGCAGCCGACCCGCTGCGCGTCATCCCCGCATCCATGCTCGGTGGCGCCGTGACCGGTGCGCTCTCGATGGCCTTCGGGGTCACCTCGCAGGCACCCCACGGTGGAGTCTTCGTGCTCTTCGCCATCGGGAACATCCTGTGGTTCCTGCTGTCGATCGCGATCGGCGCCGTCATCACCGCTGTCGCGGTCATCGGCCTCAAGCGCATCGGCCGCCGGCCGAGCGCCGCGACTGTCGAGGCCGCGGGAGCTGCCGACGACACCGAGGCCAGCGGCGTGCTCGCCAGCGGCGCAGCCCGAGCCTGAGAACTCACGATGCCCCGGCCGTCGGGTGCGGCCGGGGCATCGTGTATCTGCGTCAGTCGGCGCTGAGTCCGCCCAGCAGGCTCTCGAACGAGCGACCCTCACCGAGGTAGGTCGCCGGGTCGAACGGGTCCTCAGCAGCTGTCGCGCCCCGACGGGCGACGGCATCCGCGAGCTCTCCCGCGGCCCGCTCAGTGCGCGAACGGAGCGAGGATGCTCCCTCGCCGCCGGCCCAGTCTTCCGATGCCGCGAACACGGATGTTGAGACCGGGTTGGCGTGCAGGTAGGTGAACAGCGGGCGCATCGCGTACTCGAGTGCCAACGAGTGGCGTGGTGACCCGCCGGTGGCTGCCAGCAGCACCGGCATCCCCCGCAACGAGTCCGGATCCAGGATGTCGAGGAACGACTTGAACAGACCGGAGTAGCTCGTCGTGAAGATGGGCGTGACGGCGATGAGGGCGTCTGCCGAGGTCACGGTCTCGATCGCCTCAGCGAGCCCCCGGCGCGCGAACCCGGTGAGGAGATTGTCGGTGATCGCATGAGCGTGCTCGCGCAGCTCGATCACATCCGCCCCGACCTCGATCTCACGCTCTGCCAGCTGTGCACGAACGGCCTCCGCCAGCCTGTCGGCGAGCAGCCTCGTGGATGACGGGTTCGAGAGCCCCGCGGTGACGACCGCGATGCGGCGCGTGGTCATCTCACGCCCCCTGACGTGTCGCTGCGGCACCGAATGCGGCACCTGCAAGCGGCGCGCTGTCACGGTACGGGGAGCCGCCGGTGACGTTGTCGCCGCGGTTGGGCCGCGGCCGCGCTTCACGCGCTCCCCCGGCCGCTGCTACCAGGCTCTCGTGTGTCGGAGCGTCGGCGACGCCTGCCGGGCGATCCTTCGCGAGCTCCTTACGGAGCACCGGTACGACCTCGCCGCCGAGCATGTCGAGTTGCTCGAGAACGGCCTTCAGGGGCAGGCCCGCGTGGTCGATCAAGAACATCTGGCGCTGGTAGTCACCGAAGTGCTCCCGCATCGCCGCGTACCGATCGATGACCTGCTGCGGCGAACCCACCGTCAGCGGCGTCATCTCGGTGAAGTCCTCCAGGCTCGGTCCATTGCCGTAGACCGGCGCGTTGTCGAAGTACGGGCGGAATTCGCGGACCGCCTCCTGAGAGTTGCGGTGCATGTACACCTGCCCACCGAGCCCGACGATCGCCTGCTCCTGGGTGCCATGTCCGTAGTGTTCGAACCGCTCACGGTAGAGCGCGACCAGCCGCTGGAAGTGCTCCTTGGGCCAGAAGATGTTGTTCGCGAAGAACCCGTCGCCGTAGTAGGCGGCCTGCTCGGCGATCTCGGGAGTGCGGATCGAGCCGTGCCAGACGAAGGGCGGCACGCCATCGAGCGGGCGCGGCGTCGAGGTGAAACCCTGCAGCGGCGTGCGGAATTGACCCTGCCAGTCGACGACATCCTCGCGCCACAGCCGGTGGAGCAGGGCGTAGTTCTCGACGGCGAGGTTCAGGCCCTGACGGATGTCCTTGCCGAACCAGGGGTACACGGGGCCGGTGTTACCGCGTCCGAGGATGAGGTCCGCCCGTCCGCCCGAGACGTGCTGAAGCATCGCATAGTCTTCGGCGATCTTCACGGGGTCGTTGGTGGTGATGAGTGTCGTGGCGGTCGAGAGCAGAATGCGCTCGGTTTGGCCTGCGATATAGGCGAGCGTCGTCGTCGGCGAGGACGACCAGAACGGCGGGTTGTGATGCTCGCCGAGGGCGAAGACATCCAGCCCCACCTCCTCGGCGTGCTTGGCAATCTGCAGCGTCGCGCGGATCCGCTCGGCCTCGCTGGGGGTGTGACCTGTCGTGGGGTCTTCCGTGATGTCGCTGACGGTGAAGATCCCGAACTGCATCTGGCTCATCGTGCTCTCCGCTCCCGGTCGCGGGGTGTGCGGCCGATCTATGCAAGTGAATGTATCTCGTGTAACGCGACCGCGTCGAATCTATTCCCGCCGACCTCGAGACCTCACCGATCCATGGGGCCGTCTATCTCGGCGAACATCGCGAGCATGTCGCGCACCAGCTGATGCGGCGCCGTTTCGCACGGGCTATGACCCGTCTCGTAGACCGCCACCTGCGCGCCGATGCGCTGCGCGTATGACAAATACTGCTCGGTCGGCCAGAGGTCATGCGCGCCCGTCGCGACGAGGGTCGGCACGGATGCTGCGCGCACCGCATCGGCGACGTCCGGCATCCGCATCATGAGCCCGACGATGTCGTCGACGCTCTCTCGCCGCGTCAGGGCGAATCGCTCACGAACGAAGGCGATGCGTTGCGGGGGGACCCGGTTCAAGTTGTTACGGATGCCCCACAGCATGAGGGATGCGCCGCTTCGCGGGCCCGCGAGACTGCTGAAGCGGCCGATCCGCTTCACCCCCCGGAACACTTGTCCGGTCGCCGGCGGCGTCGACAACAGCGTGAGCGAGGAAAACAGCTCCGGCCGCGCAGCGACGATCAGCTGCGACACGAGTCCCGCGAACGAATACCCGAGGACGTGCGCTCGCGGCCCGCTCTCGAGGACGGCGGTCAGGTCATTGATGAACAGCGGATAGTCGTAGCGGGCGCGGGGCGGATCGAGGTTCTCGGGACCGGCATCCCGTGACTCATACTGCCCAGCGAGATCGTAAGCCTCCACGCGGTAGCCGGCCTCAGCGAGCAGCGGCAACATGAGGGTGAAGTCCTCTTTGGACCCCGTCACACCCGGGAAGAGCACGACCCGACCGCGTGCGCCGCTTCCGAGACCCACCCGCGCGAGCCTCCCGCTCGGCGCAGAGAAGTGGTCACGCACAGTGCCGGCGGGAAAGACCCGCCAGTCGAGATCGGGAATCGCCGCGTCCCGCTCGCGGGCGTCATCGGTAAGCGTCATCGACGCCCGAGACTACTCCAGCCCTCCCCACACAGGCAGCATTCGCCGCTAGGAGAACAGCCCCGCGCCGACGAAAGATCCCTCACTCGGCGCTGGAGGCACTGCCCAGATGCCCGAGCCCACAGTCGTGACATACTCCATCATCAGATCCGTCGCCACCGAGCGCTGCACCGTGATGAATCGATCCGGCGAGCGCACGTAACCGAGGAAGAACAGTCCGGCATCGAGGCGTCCCAGCGCCGTATTGCCGTCGACGTAGTTGTATCCGCGGCGCAGCATCCGGATCCCGCCGTTGTTTGCCGGATGGGCCCGGGAGACGTGCGAACGCGGATCGATCGCGAGCCCCGCCGCGCCGGATGCTGCAAAGTCAGGCGCCGCGAATTCGTCACCGCCGCTGAGCGGAGCCCCGGTTCCCTTCGCGCGCCCCGTGACGCGCTCCTGCTCCGCCAGGCGCACGCGATCCCACGTCTCGATCTTCATGGCGATCTTGCGCGCCACGAGATAGGAGCCCCCGGCGAGCCATGTCGGTCCGTCGTCGGCGGACACCCACACGTGCTCGTCGAGGGCTGCCGTGTCATCCGCGAGGATGTTGGCGGTACCGTCCTTGAAGCCGAAAAGATTCCGGGGAGTCTTGCTTGCCGCCGACGTGCGTGAGGTTCGCCCGTACCCGAGCTGCGACCACCGAAGCCGCGCGCGCCCGAAAGCGATGCGACTGAGGTTGCGCACGGCATGCACCGCCACCTGCGGATCATCGGCGCACGCCTGAACGCACAGGTCTCCCCCGGTGTGACCGGGGTCGAGGTCGTCGCCGAGGAACGGAGGGAGCGCAGCGAGCGAGCCCGGTGCCAGTGACGCCAGACCGAAACGATCGACTCCCTCGGCCGTGCTGAACAGCGTTGGGCCGAAGCCGATCGTGATCGTGAGGTTGCTGGCGGGAAGTCCGAGCGCCTCGCCCGTATCGTCGGGCGGGGCTTCGGGCGAACCGCCGACAGCACCGGTCGCGCTGACTTCCAAACCGAGCATCATACGTGCCGCCGCGTAACTCCAGTCCTGCAGGAGTTCGACGAGATCTTGCCGTGAAGCGCCCTCCATCACGTCGAACGCAGCAAAGTGCAGGTGGTCTTGCACGTCGGTGGTGATGCCCGCCGGGTGGGCGCCATAGAACTGGTGGGTGTCGGCGACTGACGCGGCATCCGGCCGCGTCAGCGCGATGGCCGATGCCGCTCCGGCACCAACCGCGACGCCCGCCGCACCAGCGCCGAGCGCGAGCCCCAGCAGACCTCGCCTGCTCAGGCCCGCCCGCGGCGTTTCGGATGCCGGTTCTTCGCTCATTGCAGCACAGTCACCGTGAGCTGCGACAGCGGCTCGGCTAGGGCGTTGATGCGATCCGAGAGAGCACGGGTGTCGGCATCCGTCAGGGTGCTGTAGGAGACGAAGCCGTCCTGCAGCGACCCGAAGGTTGCCAGCTCCGCTTCCAGCTGCGCGTAACCCTCGTCGATCTGGGCGACGAGTTGCTCACCGTCGGGGCCACTTGAGACGGCGAAGTCACGCACGAGCGAAAACGCCATCTTCGACCCCTCGACGTTGGCGGCGAAGTCGTACAGATCGGTTCCCGACCACCAGTCCTCCTCGCCGCTGATCTTGCCGGTCGCCACCTCATCGAGCAGTGCGATGGCGCCGTTGGAGATGCCCGCGATGCCCTGCGACTCAAGCGCGTCGATGAACTCGTCGCCGTGCACATAGTCGTACAGCTCCTGCACATCGGCGATCAGCAGGTCACCGAATTCCGCCCTCTGCTCGGGCGTCGATGGCTCCCAGTCCTGCCATGCCAGAGTCACACCATCGGAGTTGAGAGCATCGGATGCTGGCACCCAGAGATCCTTCTCGATGCGGTGGAACCCCGTCCAGTCGAGCCCCTCCGCGACCGCGTCGACCTCCCGGTAGTCGATACGCGGGTCCAAGTCGCCGAGCGCCTCGGCAACCGGCTCAATGCGCTCGTAATACGCACGGACCTGCGGGAACATCTGCTTCGCTGTCTCGTCGTCGCCCGTCACATAGGCAGCGACGAACTCGTCGACAGCCGGCACGAGCTGACCGACCTGGTCTTTCACGAATGCCGCGTAGAGATCGACCGCCTGCTGCTTGAGCTCAGCATCCTCGCCATCCACCGCCACGGAATCTCCGGTCACCGTGAATGCTGCTCGGCCGACACCGTCGCCGATCATTCCGGGCTTGCACAGCGTGTAGTAATCGCCGGGCTGGGTGAGAACGGTGAGCGTCCGGGACGCACCGGGCGCGATGTTCTCGACCTCCCCGACGATCCGGAGTCCGTCACTGGCGAGCAGGTAGAACTCGGTGGTTTCCGACCCCGCGTTCGTCACCGCGAAGTTCAGCGTGCCGCTGGCCGCACTGGCCGAGGAGATCTCGCAGGAGTCCTCCGTCGAGGTGACAGTGATCGCGTCGCCGCCTGCCTGGTCGGCCCGTGCGACGCATCCGGCGAGCACGAGCGAACCGGCTGCGGTCACGGCGACCAGCGCCAGGCTACGAGAGAGGGTGTTCATGGGTCTCCTTGCTGTGGGGACTGACTGCGGACGAGAGAAGGCTCGAGTCGACCGCGTCCGTCGGGGTCGCCGCGGGACGCGGGCGTGCAGGGAACGCGCGGACGAGAAACACCGTGCCGACGACCGCGACGTAGAGCACCCAGGCGATCACCTGGAGCCAACTCATGCGGGCGGTGAAGCCGATGGTCGCCTGCAGGATGACGGCGCCCGGGCTCGTGGGGTCGAGGATGCCGGTGAGATCGAACGCCCAGCCGAAGGGGAATCCCGCCCAACCGCGGGCCACCGCCCCTGCCGCATCGATGGGCGCGAGAGCGGTGGTGGGACCCGGGAGCACCCCGGCCTCCTGCAGGTCGCCGATCCCGTAGGCCAGGACGCCGGCCGCGACAAGGATCAAGAAGGCGCCGGTCCAGGTGAAGAACAGCCGGAGGTTCAGGCGCAGCATCCCGCGGGCAACGAGCCAGCCAAGCGCCGCGGCACAGAGGATGCCGAGAACGGCGCCGGCGAGCGACTCGGGCGCGTTTCCGAACGACTGCACCATCGACCAGAGCAGAAGAGTCGTCTCCACGCCCTCGCGAGCGACCGACACAAAGCCCAGAACGACGATTCCCCACAGTCCCCCGGTCGCGATCGCCCGGTCGACGCCGCTGCGTAGTCCCCCGGCGAGTGTCCGCGCGTGGGCCTGCATCCAGAAGATCATCCACGTGACCATCGCCACGGCGACCAGCGACAGCAGGCCCCCGATGATCTCCTGCGCTTCGAACGTCAACGCATAAGCACCGAATGTGAAGAACGCTCCGATAGCAAGGGCGAGAGCGATCGCACCCCCGACTCCCAACCACAGGCGCGGCAGCACGTCGCGACGCTTCAGCTGCGTGAGATAGGCCACCAGGATGCCGATGACGAGGGCGGCTTCGAGGCCTTCGCGGAGGCCGATGAGAAAGCTAGCGAGCACGCGGATCCTCGGGACGATTCGGTAAGGCTTACCTAAGCCATCCGAGAGACTACTCCCCAGCCGCCGGCTGAGCAATTCCCACCCGCGCGAGTCAATGACGAAGGGCCGCCCCACACCGTGGGACGACCCTTCGAGAAAGCGATATACGCGGTTCGCGCTTAGCGGCGAAGCCCGAGACGCTCGATCAGCTTGCGGTAACGCTCGATGTCGATGTCCTGGAGGTAGCCGAGCAGACGACGGCGCTGACCCACGAGCAGGAACAGGCCACGACGCGAGTGGTGGTCGTGCTTGTGCTCCTTGAGGTGCTCGGTGAGGTCCTTGATGCGCTGCGTCATGAGCGCGACCTGCACCTCGGGGGATCCGGTGTCACCGGGGTGCGTTGCGTACTCTTCGATGATCGCCTTCTTGGTCTCTGCTTCCAGTGCCATAGAACGATCCCCTCTCTCTTCGTTGCGCGGTGCCCGTCACCTGCTGTGCGAGCTCTCTTTCTCCGCGGCCGATCTAACGGCAACCGAACAACTCTACCAGCCCGAGGCAGAGCCCGCGAGCGCGTGCGCAGAGTAGCCTCATCGGGTGCGCATCACCGTCCGGATAAAACCTGGGAGCAGGCGCGGTCCCCTGGTCGAGACGGTGGGATCCGATCTCGTCGTGTATCTCCGGGAGCCCGCGCGTGAGGGCGAGGCCAACGCCGCTCTCCCGCGGGTTCTGGCAGAGCACTTCGGCACCTCGCCGAGCCGCGTCTCGATCGTTCGGGGACATTCGGCGCGTGTCAAACAGGTCGAGGTCGACCTGTGATGGCAGGCCTCTCGCGCGACCAGTTCCTTGATCTCCGCCCCTTCCGCGCCAGCCCCGCCTTCGCGCGACTGTGGATCGGTTCGACTCTTGCGGGCCTCGGCGGGCAACTCACGATCGTCGCGGTCATGCTCCACGTCTACGACCTCACGCAGAGCACTTTCGCCGTCTCCATGATCGCCGTCGTCGGGCTCATCCCGATGGTCGCGGCAGGACTCTACGGCGGGATGCTCGCCGACGCCTTCGACCGCCGCGTGGTCGCGCTGGTGGCGGCATCCATCACCTTCGCCTCTACCGCTCTGCTCGCGATCCTCGCCTGGACCGAGCTCGAGTCCGTGTGGTCGCTCTACGCGCTCAGCATCGTCAACTCCGCCGCAAACTCGGTGGTGCTCGCCACGCGCTCAGCGATCGTTCCCCGACTGCTCCCCCGGCAACTCCTTCCGGCTGCAGCAGCACTGCAGGGGATCACCGTCGGGATCATGGTCATGGCCGGACCCGCTTTGGCCGGCGTGCTGGTCGCGACGGTCGGGTACGCGTGGACCTACTCGGCCGACGTGGTTCTGATGACGTCCCTCTTCCTGGGGCTGTGGACGCTCCCTCGCATCGTCCCCGAAGGCGAGATCGTGCGACCGGGACTCGAGTCCCTGCGCGACGGCATCGCATTCCTCCGACGCGCTGCGAACATCCGCCTGCAATACATCCTCGACATCACCGCTATGACCTTCGGGCAGCCGCTCGCCCTCTTCCCGGCGATCGGGGCAGTGCTCCTGGGCGGCGGCGCTATCACGACCGGCATTCTTACCGCGGCCTTCGCCGCGGGCGCGTTCGTCTCGAGCCTGCTCTCGGGGCGCATTGGGCGCTACCGCAGACACGGCCTGGGGATCGAACGCGCGATCCTCGTCTACGGCGTCGCTATCGGTGCGTTCGGCATCGTGCTGCTGATCGCGGCGCTCACGAGCGGCACGACCGGTGGCGCAGAACTAGCTCCTCGCGTCGGGCTGCTCATCGCGGCGGTCCTCGTTCTAGCCGTGGCGGGCGGGGCCGACAACGTCAGCGCGATCTACCGGTCGACGATGATGCAATCGGCCGTACCCGACGCTATCCGCGGGCGCCTCCAGGGCATCTTCATCGTCGTGGTCGCCGGCGGACCCCGAGTCGGCGCGCTCTATGCCGGAACCCTTGCAACGTTCACGACTCTCTGGTTCCCACCGCTCCTGGGCGGACTGCTGATTCTGGCAATCGTGACGACGCTCGTGCGCCTGAGCCCCGGGTTCCGCGCGTACGACGCCGATAACCCCGTTCCCTGATCACGCTCACCATGAACGACAGTGGGGCGGATGCCGCAGCATCCGCCCCACTGAAAGGTCGTGCGTTGCCTCAGTCGGCCTGGAGCGCGCCCTGAAGATCGAGCTCGATCGTCACGTCCTTGCCCACGAGCACGCCACCGGTCTCGAGCGCGGCGTTCCACGTGAGGCCGAAGTCCTCGCGGTTGATGACAGCCTTGGCCGTTGCGCCGGCCTTGTAGTTGCCCCACGGGTCATTGCCGAAGCCACCGAACTCGACCTCGAAGGTCACGGGCTTGGTGATGCCGCGGATCGTGAGGTCACCGTCGACGAAGAAGTCGCCGTTCTCGATGCGCACACCGGTCGAGACGAAGTCCATCGTGGGGTACTGCTCGGCGTCGAAGAAGTCCGCCGAGGCGAGGTGCTTGTCGCGGCCCTCATCCTTCGTGTCGACCGAGGTCACATCGACCGACGCGGTCACGGTGGTCTCGAGCGGGTTTGCGGGAGTCACGAACGTCGCGCTCTTGACACCGAAGGTGCCGCGCACCTTCGAGATCATCATGTGCCGGACGGTGAAGTGGACCTCGCTGTGCGACGCATCAAGCTGCCACGTGCCAACGCGGTAGCCGGGGATCTCGACGGTTGTCGTTTCGGTCATGCTCTCTCCTCGGGAGTTCTCTGGGCCGCCAGGCGGCGACAAGAGCCCCAACGAAGCTACTGGCGCACTCTATTCCCGTGAATGGAAAAATTTCCGAGCTCGTCATCTCCCGGTCATCGCAGCGACGACACGGCGGCGGATACCGAAGCATCCGCCGCCGTGTGATCAGTCAGAAAATGTCAGCCGACCGAGATCAGGTCGATGATGAAGATGAGGGTCTTGCCACCCAGGAAGTGGCCGCCGGCGGGCCCGTATGCCAGGTGCGGCGGGATCACCAATTCACGGCGACCGCCCTCACGCATCCCCGGGATACCGTCCTGCCAGCCCTGGATGAGTCCGCGCAGCGGGAACTGGATGCTCTCACCGCGGTTCCACGACGAGTCGAACTCCTCACCCGAGTCGTACTCGACGCCGACGTAGTGCACGGTGACGCTGTCGCCGGGCTTCGCCTCGGCTCCCTCACCGACGATGAGGTCACGGATGACGAGTTCGGAGGGAGCGGGGCCCTGGGGGGCGTCGATGTCGGGCTTGGTGCGGTCATCAGTCATGCTCACCATCCCACCAGAGCCGGTCGCGGCGCGCAATGCGGCGCCGCCACGACCGGTAGGACGCCGAGCATCCGGAGGGACGCACTGTCGATTGCGGTGGTGATTACGAACTCCTGACGACTCCGCCCCCGCGGGTGTCGCGAGACGACCGGATGCCTATAGTGGGGCCGTGGTGCGCCTGATGCTGGTCGAAGATGACCGGACGATGCGCGAAACTGTCGCTGCTTACCTGACCCGCGCCGGGCACGATGTGGTAGCGGTTGCCGACGGCGACGCGGCAGTTGCGCGATTCGCCGAGTCCGGCGTCGACCTCGTGCTGCTCGACCTGATGCTCCCGGGCTCGAGCGGGTTCGAGGTCACGCGAAGACTGCGCGCGATGCGGCGCGACCTCCCCCTCATCATGGTGACGGCGCGCACGCAGGAGCACGAACGGGTTCAGGGGCTGCTCGCGGGAGCCGACGACTACATCACGAAGCCTTTCAGCCTGCGGGAACTCGATCTACGCATCCGTTCCCTGCTGCGCCGGGTCACCACCGCGCCCCCTGAAACACCCGACATCCTCGTCGACGGAGATCTCCGCGTCGAGATCGCGGCCGGCCGGGCTCTGCGGAACGAGGAAGCCCTGGCTCTCACAGCGCGCGAGTTCGATCTTCTGGTGTGGTTCCTGCAGCACCCGGGAGTCGTTCACAGTCGCGAAGATCTCATCCGCGAAGTCTGGGGTTGGAACGTCGGAGATCCGTCGACCGTGACGGTGCACGTGCGGCGCCTACGCGAAAAGGTCGAGTCCGACCCCTCCCGCCCGACCCGGTTGGCGACGGTGTTCGGCAAGGGATATCGCTGGGATGCGGCGGAGTCGGGGGGCGCGCTGTGACCCCGGACGAGAACGCGGTGCTCCTGTCGATCCTGACCACGGCAGGCGTCGGACTGGCGGGTACGGCGATCGTGGCTGCGCTCCCCCGCTCCCGGCCCGTCGTGGCAGCCATCGCAGCGCCGTTCGTCGTGGTCGCCTCGCTCGCCGCCGGTGTTGCTGTCGCGACTCGACAGATGCTCATCGACGATCACACGTCCCAGACGCTGCTCATCGTGCTGGCCGCCTGCGCCCCCCTTGCCCTCCTTGTCGGCCTCGTCCTTGCCCGGCGGGCGCGCGCGGTCGAGCGGGATGCAGCCGCCGAGCGCGCCGACAGACAGCGCGCGCGTGAGGTCGAAGACTCCCGACGAGAGACTGTCCGCTGGCTCTCCCACGACCTGCGGACGCCGCTTGCCGGCATCCGGGCACTGGCGGAGTCTGTCGCAGAAGACGGCTCGCCCGACGACCCGCCCGCGCGCATCGTGCGCGAAGTCGACCGACTCGACGCGATGGTCGACGACATCGTGGAACTTTCGCGGCTTCACGGTCAGAGCAGACGTGAAATCACGACGGCAGCGCTCGATGACATCGTGTCGGACGCCGTTGCCTCCGTCTCGCCGCTGGCAGCCGCCCAGGGCGTGCACATCGAAGCGACCGCCCTCGGCGGCGACGTCGTCGAGGTCGAGGTCCGTGAAATCACCCGCGCCGTCACGAACATCATCAGAAACGCCGTGCAGCACACCCCCGCGGGAGGTCGCGTGCTGCTCACGACGACACGGGCAGACGCCTGGGCCGTGGTTTCGGTCACAGACGGATGCGGCGGCATACCGGCAGGCGATCTGCCACACCTTCTCGAACCCGGGTGGCGCGGGGACGCGGCCCGATCCGGCAGCGGAATGGGCCTCGGCCTTGCGATCGCCGACGAGGTCGTCCGAGCTCACGGCGGGGCCGTGACGATCGTCGGGACAGCCCCAGCAGACGGCTGCACCGTGAGCCTGCGGCTGCCGGCAGATAAGGGCGACGCCTCGGGTCGGTCCTAGCTCGGGCTGCCCGGCAGGTTGCAGCAGTTCTTACGGACCCGTGACAAGCGCCGCGCTTTCGTGGCGAGAAGCCTCGCCGTCCCCTTGACTGAGGCTCACCGATGATCTTCCGACCGAGCACAGGAGTCCTCATGCGCCGCTCATCCACCACTGCCGCCGCACTGATCCTCGCCGCCGGCCTCTCGCTGACCGCCTGCGCAACCCCGGCGTCAACCGGCGCGCCAGCAACGCCGTCATCGACCCACATGGACGACGAGATGTCGGGCGGCTCCGCGGAGGAGATGACCACGAGCGAGCCGATGGACGACATGTCAGCCGATGCGATGACCGCCGGCGCCTACCTCACTCTCGAGGAGTACCAGAACGAGATGGCCGACCGCGCCGGCACCGCAGTGGTCTACTTCTTCCACGCCGACTGGTGTCCAAGCTGCCGCGCGACCGAAGAATCTCTCACCACCGCCGGGGTCCCCGACGGGCTCACCGTCGTCAAGATCGACTACGACACCGCCACCGACCTCAAGCGAGAGTACGGAATCACTCAGCAGCACACGTTCGTGCAGGTCAGCGCCGACGGCACACAGCTCGCGAAGTGGACGGGCTCGGTCACCGGCGAAGACATCAAGGCGCAGGCGATCGCCGGATGATCACCGCGCTGGCGGGCGCGCTGCTGGCCGGCGCTCTGACGACTCTCGCTCCCTGCTCGCTCACGCTCTTGCCGATCATCGTGGGCGGCTCCTTGCAGGGCGCATCGAACCGCGATGCCACCCGCCGCGCCATCATCATCACCCTGTCGCTCGGAGCGAGTGTCACGGTCTTCACGCTGCTGCTGCGCGCGACCACGGCGCTCATCGACATCCCCACCCAGGTGTGGCAGATCGCCAGCGGCATCCTGCTCATCGTCCTCGGCCTCTTCTCGGTGTTCCCCGCAGCGTGGGACCGCATCTCCCAGCGCACCGGACTGACCGGCGCCTCCGCGCGGAACCTGGACGCCGCCCACCGCCGCGGTGGAACCCTCGGCGCGATCCTCACCGGCGCTGCGCTCGGCCCCGTGTTCACCTCGTGCAGCCCTCTCTTCGCGTATGTGATCGTGACGGTGCTCCCCGCGGAGCCGGCACGAGGGCTGGCGTTGCTCGGCGCCTACGTCGTGGGGCTCATGGCAGTACTGCTCGTGATCGCCCTGGCCGGGCAGCGCGCCGTCCGCCGAATGCGCTGGGCAGCTGACCCCCACGGTTGGTTCCGGCGGGGACTGGGCATCCTGTTCATCGTCGTCGGCATCCTCATCGCGACCGGGCTGATGCAAGACATCGAAGCCTGGATCCTCACCTCCTCGCCCATCGCGCCGTGGGAGATCGGATCGGACATCGGTCGCTGAGGACCATCGCACGGGGGCTCTTGACAGCGCGCGTATGCGGCGAGAAGCTGATACTAGTTCAACTCAGCGCCCGGATTTCGACTCGCAGGCATCGCCGCGGCACCGGGCGCTGAGTCTTTGTTCAGCGCTAGCGTGGGTGAATGCGCTTCGCCCATGTTTCCCTCCCCGGGTCAGCCACGCCGCAGCTCGTGACCGTCGATGATGACGGTGCAGCCGTGGTGTCGCTGCTCTTCGACGGGGCGCCGGTCACCCTCAACGAGCTCATCGAGGGCGGCGACGAGCTGCTCGATCGGGTTCGCGCGGCGGCGTCGACAGCTCCCCGTATTCCCCTCGACGGCGCCGTCTACGGGCCCGCGGTGCCCCAGCCACCCGTCATCCTCGCCGTCGGCCTGAACTACGCGGCGCACTCCAGCGAACTGGGGCTGAAGACCGACACGGCGCCGACGGTCTTCGTGCTGTGGCCGGGCTCCCTGGCAGGGCACGACGGCACGACGAGCTGGCCACGCACACTCAGCGAGTCCGTGGACTATGAGGCCGAGCTCGGAGTGATCATCGGCCGGCCCGCGAAGGACGTCACACCCGAGTCGGCTCTTGATCATGTCTGGGGCTACACCGTCGTCAACGACATCACGGCGCGCGATATCCAGTTCGCTGAGGCGCAGTGGTCGCGCTGCAAGTCATTCGACGGCTTCACCCCGGTCGGACCGGTCGTCGTCACAGCCGACGAGATCCCCGACCCGCAGAACCTGCGCATCTGGACGGTCCTCGATGGACACACCCTCCAGGATGCCTCCACGGGCCAGATGGTCAGGCCGGTCTCGACGCTGATCGCTCACTTGTCAGCGTCCGCGACCCTCCTGCCCGGGACCCTCATCTCCACGGGCAGCCCGGGCGGTGCCGGCTACTCCCGGGATCCACAGGTCTTCCTCCGCGACCGCTCGACGGTGACGGTCGGCGTTGAAGGGATCGGGGAATTGAGAACGCACTGCCGGATCATCGACTGATCCGGCAGTGCGTTCGGGTGATCGTCAGTTCGAGTAGACGACGAAGGATGCCGTCGAGAACACGATGATCATGATGACAACTCCCAGCACCATGAAGATGATGCTGAGCCAGATGGCCCACTTGGCGGGAGCGTTGCTGTAGCCCGATCCCTTGCTCTGGTTCAGCGCGACGATCCCAAGGATCAGACCGAGCAGCTGGAAGAAGAAGGCGAGGATCAGTGCGACGATGCCGAGCGTCTTACCGGGCACGACGGCCGGCACGCCGGCGGGAGCCTGCGGGGCAGGCTGGTAGGCGGGTGAATCGGACATGGGCGACTCCTTGCGTCCATTTCGGGTGAGGGGTGGTCGCACACCATTGAGCGACCTCGCCGCAATCTAGCGGCATATTCCCAGCTTCCGCAATGCGCTGGCTCCGCGTTACAGGTCGGTGTCTCCCGTGGGCGCGGTCTCGAACCCGATGATCGGCATCGCGGCGGTCACGGCTTGGAGTCCCGAGAGCCGCTGGGGCGAGAGCTGCTTGGTCACTTCGTCGCGCGACATGAGTCCGCCCTCCACCACCAGATCAGCGATGTTGCGTCCAGACACCAGAGCAGCCTTGGCCAGTGCTGCAGCAGCCGCGTAACCGATGAACGGTGTCAGCGCGGTCACGACACCGACCGAGGCTCCAACCGACGCCGCGAGACGCTCGCGATTGGCGGTGATGCCGTCGACGCAGTTCACGCGCAGGGTGCGCATCGCGCGACGCATCCAGGTGATCGATTGGAAGATCGAGTGAGCGATGATCGGCTCGAAGGCATTCAGCTGCAGCTGACCGCCCTCGACGGCCATCGTCACCGTCAGGTCCGCGCCGGCTACCGCGAAGGCCACCTGATTGACGACCTCCGGGATGACGGGGTTCACCTTGCCGGGCATGATGCTCGATCCCGCCTGGCGCGCGGGCAGCGAGATCTCTCCGAGCCCCGCCTGCGGGCCCGACGAGAGCAGACGCAGGTCGTTCGAGATCTTCGAGAGCTTGATGGCGTTGCGCTTCAGGGATGCCGAGAACGACATGAACGCCCCCGTGTCGCTGGTCGACTCGACGAGGTCGGATGCGGTCTCGAGGTCCAGCCCCGTGATCTCGCGAAGATGACGCAGCACCGCCGCCGCATAGTCGGGGTGGGCAGTGATCCCGGTGCCGATCGCCGTCGCGCCGAGGTTGACCTCGAAGAGCAGATGCGCGTTCTCGGTGAGCCGCTGATAGTCCTGGCCCAGGGTGGTCGCAAAGCCGTGGAACTCCTGCCCGAGAGTCATGGGGACGGCATCCTGCAGCTGCGTGCGGCCGACCTTCAGGACGTCGTGGAACTCCGTCGCTTTCCGCAGGAACGATTGGCGTAGCAGGTCGAGCTCTTCCAAGAGTGTCTGCAGGTCGAGACTCAACCCGACCTTGATTGCCGTCGGATAGACATCGTTGGTCGACTGACTACGGTTGGTGTCGTCGATCGGCGAGAGGAACGCATAGTCACCCTTGGGCCTGCCTGCTAGCTCCAACGCGATGTTCGTGATGACCTCGTTCGCGTTCATGTTCGTCGAGGTGCCAGCGCCTCCTTGAACCACCCCGACCACGAACTGGTCGTGGAACTGACCGTCGATGACCAGCTGCGAGGCTCGGTCGATGAGCACCGCCTTCTCGCGATCGAGAACCCCGATCTCGGCGTTGGCTCGCGCCGCAGCCTGCTTGACCATCGCGAGGGCGCGCACGAGGTCGGCGTAGACCGAGATCGGGCGCCTCGAGATCGGGAAGTTCTCCAGCGCGCGGGCGGTGTGGATGCCCCAGTACGCGTCAGCGGGGATCTCCATCGACCCCAGAGAATCAGTTTCAGTGCGCGCCGAAGCGGCCGTGTGGTGCGTCATTGTTCCTGCCGTTCATGAGCGCTTTCGAGAGAAAGCCTCGAGTCGCTCGTGGGGGGTGAGTGCCGCCATCCGTTCGACCCACTCCTCGGAGAAGTAGTCGCCGGTGTCGGCATCGACGACCGGCACGACAGCGTGCGTGATCGTCGCCTCGTACACGTGCACGAGGTGGAAGGACTGCCCGGCATCCATACCGTTTACCTGCTGCGCAGGCCGGGCGAGATCCATGGTGTAACAGGTGGCTGCCGAAACCGACACGGGAATCCCGGCGAAGGTCGCACTCGTCGAATAGTGCAAATGGCCCGCAAGGATGCCGCGAACATCGGTGCCTGCGATCACCTCGGCGAGACGCTGCTGGTCACGCAGTTCGAGGATGTCGAAGAACGGCAGGTGGGACGGAATCGGCGGGTGGTGCATCGCGAGGAGCGTCCCGAGCGGTGCGGGAGTGGCGAGCTGCTCCTGGAGCCAGCGAAGCTGACCCTCATCGAGGTCGCCGTGATGCCAGCCGGGCACCGACGTGTCGAGGGCGATGAGCCGCAAGCCGCCGAGATCCCAGACGCCGGTCACCGGCTCCTGCGTCGGTTCGGCATCCAACAGCTGCTCGCGAAGCATCGGGCGCTCATCGTGGTTGCCTGCCACCCAGACCAACGGTGCCTCGAGCTGCCGGGCGAGGGGCTCCAGGAGCGCACGCAGGTCACGGTAGGCGCCGGGCTCTCCCTCGTCAGTGAGGTCGCCGGTCACCACGATCGCGTCCGGACGGATGCCGAGGCTTCGCACTTTGTGAAGGGTCCGGTCGAGGTTCGCGGCGGTGTCGAACCGACCGCCGAGGCGCCGATCACCGTCAAGGAAGTGGGTGTCGCTCAGGTGCACGATCGTCCGCAGCGCGGGCGGATACTGACCGAAACGCACGGGAGCCGAAGCCATGTCGCCAGCATACGTCGCACGGGCGACGCGGCCCTCTCGACTAGCGTGGGTCGGGTGACATCCGTCCCCGAAGCACCCAGCGCCGCCCGCCGCCCCGTTCTGCGTTCGCATCACGGCGACGACGTCGAGGATGCCTACGAATGGCTCCGCGCGAAGGACGACGCCGACGTCCGCGCCCATCTCGAGGCAGAGAACGCCTTCACCGAGGCGCGCACGGCCCACCTCGCACCGCTTCGCGAGCAGATCTTCGAGGAGATTCGCTCCCGCACACTCGAGACCGACATGTCGGTGCCGGTGCGTCGCGGACAGTGGTGGTACTACACCCGCTCGATCGAGGGGCAGCAGTACGGCATCCATTGCCGGGCACCCCTGGTCTCGCCCGAAGACTGGGATCCGCCGGTCCTCTCCCCCGACATCACGGTTCCGGGCGAGCAGGTGCTGCTCGATGCCAACCGCGAAGCCGACGGGCATGAGTTCTTCGCCCTCGGCAGCTTCGAGGTTTCCACCGATGCGACCAGGTTGCTCTATGCCGTCGATACGGTCGGTGACGAGCGATACACGATCCGCGTGCGCGATCTCGAGAGCGGTGAACTGCTACCTGACGAGATCCCCGACACGTTCGCGGGAGCAAGCTTCTCCCCCGACGGCCGCCATATCGTCTACACGACGGTCGACGAGGCCTGGCGACCCGACACCGTGTGGCTTCACGAGATCGGCACCGCGACATCCGATGACCGCACGCTCTTCCACGAACCCGACGACCGCTACTGGGTCGGAGCGGGATTCACACGCAGCGACCGCTACCTGATCATCGAGCTGGGCTCCTCCATCACCTCGGAAGAGTGGCTGATGGATGCCGACGACCTGGCGGGGCAGCCCCGCGTCGTGTGGCCGCGGCAGGAGGGCGTGGAGTACTCAAGCTCCCACGCGGTCGTGCACGGTGAAGACGTGCTCTACATCCTGCACAATGACGGCGCGCTGGACTTCGAGCTCATTCGGGTTCGCGCCGACGACCCGCAGGGTGAGCGCGAGGTCGTGATCGCGCATCAGCCCGGTCGGCGCCTGCTCGGCATCTCGACCTTCCGCGACTGGGCAGTGCTGGGCTACCGGCGCGATGGACTCTCTCGGCTCGCGACGTTCGACTATGCCACGGCGACACCGACCGAGATCGTGTTCGATGAGGAACTGTACGACGTCGGGACAGCGGGAAACCCCGAGTGGGCACCGCCGATGATCCGAATCGCGTTCGGATCGTTCGTGACGCCTTCGACGGTGGTCGACCTCGTCGTCGCCACCGACGAGCGCCGCATCCGCAAGCAACAGCCGGTGCTCGGCGGCTACGACCCTGCCGACTACGGTCAGCGCCGCGTCTGGGCCCTCGCAGAAGACGGCACGCGGATCCCCGTATCCCTGGTGTGGCGACGCTCGTTCGGCGAGCCCGGCGAGAAACCTCGCCCGCTGCACCTCTACGGCTACGGATCGTACGAGCACTCCATCGATCCGGCGTTCTCGATCGCGCGACTCTCGGAGCTCGATCGCGGTGTGGTCTTCGCGGTAGCCCACGTCCGCGGCGGTGGTGAGATGGGACGCAGCTGGTACGAAGACGGCAAGCTGCTGAGCAAGCGCAACACGTTCACCGACTTCGTTGCGGCGGCCCGCCACCTGGTCCAGAACGGGTACACGGATGCCGATCACCTCGTTGCCGAAGGTGGAAGTGCCGGCGGCCTGCTCATGGGCGCTGTCGCCAACATCGCTCCGGAGCTGTTTGCCGGCATCCTGGCTGTCGTTCCGTTCGTGGATGCCCTGACGACCATCCTCGATCCCTCGCTACCGCTCACCGTGATCGAATGGGACGAGTGGGGCAATCCGCTGGATGACCCCGACGTCTATGCGTACATGAAGGGCTACACACCCTACGAGAACGTGCGCGATGGCGTCGACTACCCGCGGATCCTCGCGGTCACCTCACTCAACGACACCCGCGTGATGTACGTGGAGCCTGCCAAGTGGGTCGCCCGACTCCGCGAGGTAGGCGCCGATGCGCTGCTGAAGTGCGAGATGTCAGCCGGGCACGGTGGTGTCAGTGGACGCTACAACTCGTGGCGCGAGCGGGCCTACGAACTCGCGTGGATCTTCGACGTCCTCGGGGTTGCGCAGGACTGATCCCGCGTCATACCCCGGCCACTCACGCAGGTAGGCAAAATCACCGGCGTAGGACGGTTCCACGCCAACACCTCCTACCTGGGTGATTTCTCCTACCTGCGCGATACGAGCGGGTGCCGGTGGAGGCCCTGGGCGATGGCATCCGTCACCGTCGCCGTCACGTACTCCGGCTCGAACAGGACCTGGTGGTAGTCGAAGCGCAGGACGGTGAACCCTCGCAGGGCGAGTCGGGCGTCAGCCCGAAGATCCCGGCGGCGATCGGATGCCTGGTGGTGAGCGAACCCGTCGAGCTGGATGGCGAGCCGATCACCGATCAGTCCGTCCAGCGGATGCCCGTCCACCCAGACCTGTTGCGCGACCGTTACCCCGATGCTGCGCATCAGATGGATGAAGTGGGTTTCGATACCCGAGTCCGACAGCCGTGAAGCGACCGATGCCAGCCGCAGGGCGCGCTCACTCCCCCACTGGACGCGTTCCAGCACGCGCCGATCCGCGCGGCCGCTGCGCAGCGCCGACTCCCACACCGCTGCCGCGTCAGCGAGCGGCACGCAGCGCGCGACGTGGAACAGCACGTTGACCAACGGCTCGTCCGTCTGAATCGTCGAGGTAGGTGCGGGGCCGCTGCCCCAGTGCAGCCGCACCCCGGGCACACGGACGTGGGACGCCGTTCGCGCTACCGCGATATGAACCTCGTCGTGGAGCGGAGTCCACAATCCCAACGCCGAGGCTGCACTCAGGCAGGTGAGACGTCCACCAGCCGTCGCAGCTGCGCGTCGAGCCGAGGCACTGCCCGAGAGCACGAGCCAGCTCCGACGTACTCGCTCAACGGCCCCTGACGCGACAGCAACACGGACGACGTGCACAGTAAAGCCTGCCGCGGCGACCGATCGCGAGTGCGCGACGCCGCCGCGTCCGTCGAGCCATCGCACCACATCATCGACGCTCCGCATCCGTTGACTCTTGCGCGCGCACCCGGCGCGAACGGACCAATGCGCACAACCGTGGATGCCGCGCCGGACACGCCCGCCGGGGAGGAATGCTGCGCGTGAACCTGACGCAGGAGAAATCCCCAGGGTAGGACGAATCGACGTCAACACGTCCTACGCTCCGAAGACGTCCTACGCTCGTGCGCGGGCGGAGTCGTGCGTGCAGGCGGATGCCGCGAGCAGCCGATCAGCCGAAGAGGGCTGCGGCTTCCTCGTAGCGGTAGAGCGGAACGGTGTTCAGCTCGCCGAGCGCCTCCTCGAACGAGACACGGACGATGTCGGTTCCGCGCATCGCCACCATCTGACCCCACGCGCCGTCGACGAGCGCGTCGGCTGCGTGCAGCCCGAGGCGCGTCGCGAGGACGCGGTCGAACGCGGAGGGCGATCCGCCGCGCTGGATGTGGCCGAGCACCGTCGCACGCGTCTCGATGCCCGTGATGCGCTCGATCTCGGGAGCGATGAGCTCACCGATACCACCGAGGCGAGGGCGGTTGAAAGCGTCCAGGCCCTTGTGGCTGTGCGCCTCATCCATCCCGGTGATGGTGAACCCCTCAGAGACCACGACAAGCGGCGCGCGTCCACGGTCGTGGGCGCTCGTGACCTGCCGGCAGATCTCGTCAATCGACATCGGGACTTCGGGGATGCAGATGACGTGGGCTCCAGCCGCGATGCCGGCGTGCAGCGCGATCCAGCCGACATGGCGACCCATGACCTCGGCGACCATGCAGCGCTGGTGCGAGTCGCCCGTCGTGCGCAGGCGGTCCATCGCATCGGTGGCGATGTTGACGGCGGTGTCGAATCCGAACGAGTAATCGGTGGCCCGCAGGTCGTTGTCGATCGTCTTCGGCACGCCGAGAACGTTGATGCCGTCCTTCCAAAGCCGGTCGGCCGCAGCGAGCGTGCCCTCACCGCCGATCGCGAGGATGCCGTCAATACCGGCGTCCTCCAGCGTTCGCGCGATGTTCTCGGCGCCACCGCGTGGGCCTTCGTAAGGGTTGGTACGGCTGGTTCCGAGGATCGTCCCGCCGACCTTCGACAGGCCCTTCACATCGTGGCGCGAGAGGGGAAAGAAGTCGCCGTCGACGACGCCGCGCCATCCGTCACGAATGCCGACGAAATCGAGCCCGTACGCCGTCGTGCCCTTGAGGACCACGCCGCGGATGACCGCGTTCAGACCGGGGCAGTCGCCGCCGCTGGTGAGGATGCCGATTCTCATGTGCCGTCCCTGTTGGTGTTTCCGGATGCAAGGTGGCGACGTTGCCTCCACCGACACTAGCGTCCACGCCCCGCGGCATCCATCCCCGGGTCGCCGTGATTACTCGACGAGCCCGTGGGGGACGGTGCGCAGTGTCTAGTCAACCTCGCCCAGCGCCTGCCGCAGCAGGTGCATGAGCGCCGCCAGCTGCACGGAGTCGCTCGACGCCGGGTCGACAGCCTCACCGTCGAGCGCACGCAGCGCAAGACCCTGTTTGGTGTCGATCAGTTCGGCGATCTTCGTGTCGATCGTGTGCGCGGCAATGATCCGCCACGCCGTGACCGGCTCGTCCTGGCCGATGCGGTGCACCCGGTCGATCGCCTGCGTCTGCTCGGCAGCGGTCCAGCTGAGCTCGGCGAGAACGACGTTCGATGCCGCCTGCAGGTTCAGTCCGACACCGGCTGCCGTGAGCGAACACACCGCGATCGCGACATCGGCGTCCTCGTTGAACGCATCGATCGCCTGCTGCCGAGCTGTCGTAGTCTGCTCGCCGCGGATCGAGACGGTGCGAAGGCCCGCCTGAGCGAAGTGGCGCTCGGCGGCATCCATGACATCGATGTGCTTCGCGAAGAACACGACCTTGCCGACCGACCGCTGCAGTTGCGCGGTGTAGTCGGCAGCGACGGTGGCCTTGGCCTGACCGATACGCCGGACCATCGTGAAGACGTTCTCGCTGCCAGAACCTGCTGCCTTCGACTCTTCGAGCTCGCCCTCCGCCACAAGCCGGACGATGTCCCCGTCGATCTCGCCGGGCGCAAGTCCCCGATCTCCGCGCGCTTCGATGATGCGCCGGTACTTGGCGGCCAGACGCGCGCCGAGCTCGCGCTCGGCCTGGCGGATCGAGCGCCCGTACTCGTCGTCGAGCTCGACCGGCAGGTCGGCGATGAGCTTGTCGGGGAGGTCTGCGGCGACATCCTTCTTCTTGCGCCGCACGATGCCCATCGAGATGACGGCGGAGCGCGCTTCGGGATAGAACGCCTTGTCTGCCGGGGTGAAGCCCGTCTCATCGAGCTTGGCCATCAGCTCAGCACCAGGCTTGTCGCCGGTTGTCCAGCCGAGGAACCGCCAAATGGCATCGAAGTCTTCGACGTCGTTGATCAGCGGCGTTCCGGTCAGCGCGAGTAGCAGCGGATTGTGGACCTGCTCCTTGATACGGCTGGCCAGCGCGAGGACGTTCTGCGAGCGCTGTGACGTGAGGTTCTTGATGAAGTGGGCTTCGTCAACGACCATGCCCTTCAGCCCGATCGAACCGAGCCATGACAGGTGCCGGTCGAGGATCTCGTAGTTGACGATGAAGACGTCGGCGAAAGCATCCAGGTCCTCACCGTCGCCCGAGATCACGGTTGCCCGCCGGTGCGGCGTCCACCGCTCGACCTCGCGAGCCCAGTTCATCTTGACGACGTTGGGTACGACAGCAAGCAACGGGTAGGCACCGGCAACGGATGCCGCGAGCACCGACTGCGCGGTCTTGCCCAGGCCCGGCTCATCGGCCAGCAGGAACGTGCGGTGTCCCTCGCGCACCGACTCCAGGAAGCGGGACTGGTGAGGCATGATCTCGAGTCCGCGCGGCGAGAGCCGATCGAACTCGGGAACCGCCGGAAGCTCCATGGATGCCGCCGCGCCTCCGGCGCCGGTTTCGAAAGCCTTGTACAAGGGGCCCATGAGCTCCCACCCGTCCAGGCGGCGTCGGGGGGTGTCCCGCGGCGCCCGGACGGTCAGGTCCGGAGCGAGGAACGGGTTCGCCATCTGTCGCGCCTCGATCGAGGCAGGCACCACCTGGCGCTCGGCGAGCGCCGCCGGCACGACCTGCTGCGCAGGAGCCGGCGTGTCGGTGATGATCAATTCGTCCGGAGGAAGTTCCGCGCCGGATTCGAGCAGCCAGTCGCGGCGCATGCGACGCGCCACGGGCGATGTCGCCTGATCGACCTCGAGTAGCTGGATGAGGGACGTGTCCCGCGCAGCGGTCTTGGCAAGGATCGTCGCGACGCCGTCAAGACGCTTGAGCAGCTCGGCGCGCGCGGCATCCGCGATCGACGAGTCGGCCTTCACCCGGGCGCGCTCCTCGCGAACGAGGAACGCGATCACCTGGAACTTCACGCGGTTGGTAGGCCCGAGCTTGCCGCGCTGGGCCTTTGCCTCGACCTCGCGCACCTTGCGCGCGAGGATCGGGATGATCGGGGCCTCGTCGTCGCGGCGAGCGGACGAGGATCTCTTGCGCCGCTGAGCGGCGGTTGCCGTAGCCGGCATGCTCCTCCTGAGCGTTGATACATCTGTGACCGCCGCCGTCATGGCGTCGGATGAGCGTCTGGGACAGACGCGATCTCACTTGAACATCGACTCCTGCGGCTCACGACAGCACGGGCACTCGCTTCTGCGAGCTGTGCAATGTGACGCGGCGTCGCTCCTAGTCTAGCGCGAGTGCGCAGTGCGCCATCGCGAGGGGGCAGTTCACAGCATCCGGATGACGCAGCAGGCGGTGTCACGGCCACAGCGTGGCGACGATGTCCTCTGTGTAACCGTCGGGTGAGAAGCCCACCCAGTGCGTCGCGACCCAGCCGTCACCCTGTAAGTAGTGCGCCTCACCGATTGTCACTATGTTGTCGTTGCGATCGATGGTCTGCTGCTCGATCCGACACACCGTGCCCGCGCCGAGGGTCTCACACGCCATGCCCGAGCTCGTGAAGGCATCCAGGAGCGTCGACGACTGATCCGACGAAACGATCGAGACATTCGTCACGAGTCCCGGCGACCCGGCGGCACCCCACGAGCAACGCAGTGTCGGAACCCCGGAGGTCAGAATCTCCAGCGCCGCGACGTTCTCGGTCGCGTAGATCGTGATGCCGGGGTCGTTCAGAGGCGGGTTGGTGCTGTTGAGTTCCTCGAGCATTGCCGGCGAGTACAGCGCATCGCACGAGTCCGGCAGTGTGAACCCCGCCTCGGCGGTCGGTGAGGGTGCAACTGTCGAGCTTCCGCTCGGAGTGGGACCAGGCGAAGACTCGGATGCCGTCGGGGAGGGAGTGTCGGACGGCAATGCGTCACACCCGGCGAGCACGAGCGCGCCAGCGATCAGCACGACGGCGGCGAGGGATCTCGAACGCATCCTGTTCTCCTTGGGCTCGACAGCAGGAGCGACGATACCTCTCCCTTCCACCTTCTGCTGTCTCCCGCGCCGACCGGTGCGTAGGCTTGAGGCATGAGCGAGACCACCGACCAGATCACCGAGGCGCAGCTGGCAGCCACGATCGACCACGCGATCCTCAAGCCAGAGTTCACACGGGACGACGTCGACGCGCAGCTGACGATCGCCCGGGACTGGAAGGTCTTCAGCGTGTGCGTCCGCCCCTCCGACATCGCCCATGCCGTGCAGTTCCTCGCCGGCTCCGGCGTCGCCGTCGGCACCGTCATCGGCTTCCCCCACGGAACCACCTCGACCGCTGCGAAGGTGGCGGAGACCCGACAGGCCGCGGCGGACGGAGCCACCGAGTTCGACATGGTGGTCAACATCGGCGCGCTGCGATCGGGATTCGACGATGTGGTCCGTGACGACATCCGTGCCGTCGTGGAGGCCGCGGGCGGCGCTGTCACCAAGGTCATCCTCGAGGTCTCCCTCCTGGACGATGAGCAGATCGAGCGGGGTTCCCGACTTGCCGAAGAGGCAGGGGCCGACTTCGTGAAGACCTCGACGGGCTTCGCCGGCGGAGGCGCCACGGTCGAAACGGTGAGTCTCATGCGGCGCACCGTCGGGCCGGACACGCAGGTCAAGGCGTCCGGTGGAGTACGCAGCCTCCAGGACGCATTGGCGATGCTCGAGGCTGGCGCGACCCGACTGGGCACGAGCGGCAGCGCGACGATCCTCGGCGAGCTTCGGAGCATCGCTGCCGGGGGAACTGCCAGCGGCGCGGTGGACGAGTCCTCGTACTAGCTCTCAGCCGCCGTGATCAGTCAGTGGACTGATCACGCGCGAGAATCTCGCGGGTGCGCTCGACATCGTCGGCGATCTGGGTAACCAGAGCGTCGATGCCCTCGAACGCCCCCATGCCACGGATGCGCTCGACGAACCTCACTTCGACGTGATGACCGTAGAGGTCGAGGTCGGTCTCGTCGAGCACGTAAGCCTCGACCTGGCGCGATGCGACGTCATCGAACGTCGGATTCGTGCCGATGCTGATCGCTGCCGGGTACCGGATGCCGGGGCGCAAACCACTGGCATCCGCTTCGTCGATAAGCCATCCGGCATACACCCCGTCAGCCGGAACGAACCCTTCGAGGTCGTGGCTGAGGTTCGCTGTCGGGTACCCGATCTCTCGTCCGCGCTTGAGCCCGTGAACGACCTCGCCGACCACGGAGTGGTCGCGCCCGAGCAACTTCCGGGCGCCCGCGACGTCGCCGGAGCTCAACAACTCCCTGATCCAGGTCGACGAGACGCGTCGGCCTCGGTCGGCAGCTCTCACGTCATGGACGACATCGACATCGAAACCGTGACTGAGGCCCAAAGCGGTCAGGGACTCCGCCGTGCCGGCGCCACCTCGCCCGAAGCGGAAGTCGGCGCCGACCAGCACGGCTTGGGCTGCCAGGGTGTCAACGAGCACCAGGCGCGCGAACTCGTCGGCTTCCAGTGACGCGAGATCTTCGTCGAATCGCAGCACCAGCACGGCGTCCACGCCGGTGTCGGCAAGCAGACGCACCTTCTGGTTCACACCGATGAGGTTCTCGGGGCACTTGTCAGGAGCCAGCAGCGCCAGCGGGTTGCGGTCGAACGTGACCGCAACGACCGTCGCACCGAGCGACACGGCCTTCACCCGCGCGCGGTCGATCACTGCGCGGTGACCGGAGTGCACGCCATCGAACTTGCCGATGACAACGACGCTCGGGCCGAAGCCCGACGGCACCTCGGCGGGATCTCGAAAGACGATCATGATGCGGCGGCAACCTCGCCGGAAGAGGCGACGCGGGAAGGCCGGTGCGACCAGAGCCACCACAGCCCCAGGAACGGCAGGACGAGCGGAACGAAGACGTACCCGATATAGCCGTCCGGTCCGATTCCCCCGAAATAGGACCACACCGACGGATGCCCGAAGATCTCGGGGATGAGGTAGCTCAGAGTCCCCACGATGAGCACGCCGGCGAGTTCGAACGAGATCGCGATCCACGCGACCAGGTACCAGCCGCGGCGTCCCGCGAAGATGAGCGCGAGGGTGGCGACGATGTAGACCACGGCGGCCAGCGCCGACAGCGTGTAAGCGACAGGTGCCTCGTCGAACTCGCGCGCGATCTGAACGAATGAACGACCGGTGGCCGCCAGGGCCATGATCGCGTAGACGATCACGAGAACCCGTCCGATTCCGGTCATGCGGGGTCGGGAAGGCGTAGTCATAGCGGCATTCATCCTACGTCCCACGCGACCGGTCTCGGGGCGAGGAGCGACCCCGCGCGAGGCGCTCAGCCGATCTGGATCGTCCAGATGACCTGCATCCGCCACACCATCACGGCAACCGATAGCGCCGCGATTCCCATGATGACCGTGCTCCATCGGCTGCGCTCGAGCAATGCCCAGATCACAGCTGCCGGCGGCAGGAGCGCCGCCGAGACGAGGTAGACCCAGAATTCGAGGACGCTGCCGGTCGGCAGGTTACCGACGAACGGGGCCAGGATGGCGATGACGACCTGAGCCACCACCAGAAGCTCCACCAGCGCGAGGGCTCCAACCGTATAGTCGCTCGGGCGACGCCCCGCGAGACCCAGGATGACGCAGAGCAGACCTCCCAGGACCGCCACTGCCACCTGCACGTAGGTGAACCACAGGATCATGAGCCCTCCGCCATGTTCATCGCACTCTTCAGATCGTTGCCGCGCCGCTCCAGGATGCCGACCAGCCGCCCGTCAGGGTCGATGGCCGCCGTGCCCGATACGAGCCGGTCCGCCGCGCCGAGGAGGCGCTTGCCGTGGCGGAGGTCGCGCGCCTCATCCGCTGTCACGGGGACTGCGCCCAGAACCGCCGTGGCTACCGCCGCTGGTGCGAGCAGCCGAGCGGCGGTCATATCGTCGAGCGCTGCACCGTCGGCGACGAGGAACGGGCCGATGCGGGTACGTCGCAGCGCCGTCAGGTGTCCCCCGACCCCAAGCGAGGCGCCGAGGTCTCGGGCGAGCGCGCGGATGTAGGTTCCGCTGGAGCAATCGACGACAACGTCAAGGTCGACCAGCGGCAGCGCTGTGCCATCGACATCGGCCCCACCCCGTCGAGCGTTGCGAACCTCGAATCGCGACACCGTCACGGTCCGCGCAGCGAGTTCGACCTGCTCCCCCGCGCGGACGCGGTCGTACGCGCGACGCCCGTCGACCTTGATCGCAGACACGGCACTGGGAACCTGGTCGATCGTTCCGGTGAGCGCGTCGATGCCAGCACGGATGTCGACGTCGGTCACGGACTCTGCCGACGCAGCAGCGGTGAGCTCACCCTCGGCGTCGTCGGTATCGGTCGAAACCCCGAGCCGGATCGTCGCCTCGTAGGTCTTGTCGAGCCCCACGATGAAGGTCAGCAGACGTGTCGACGCGCCGACGCCGAGCACGAGAAGTCCTGTGGCCATCGGATCCAGTGTTCCGGCGTGCCCGACTTTGCGCGTACCGAGGGCGCGCCGCGCGCGGGCCACCACATCGTGGCTGGTCATGCCGCCGGGTTTGTCCACGAGCAGGATGCCGGTGGGATCGCTCATCGGATAACCTTCGGGCTCGCCGGATCGGAGTTGTCGATGCGAACGGCAGCGAGAGCTGCGGGACCTACGCGGTCGACATACATCTCCTGGCCAACGCGATAACGCTCGTTCGACGCCGCAGCGGGGTCGGGGTCCGTGCCGTCGCGTTGCGCCATCCGGGTGAAGCGCACCTCCGCAGGTGCCTCCAGCCAGAACGACCAATCCCAGATGTCGATCAGTTCAGGCCGGTGCAGAAAAATGCCGTCGACAACGAGAACGGCATCCTGCGGCGCAGTCGTCCACTCTGCTTCGACCGGGATGTCGCGCTCAAGATCGAACGCAGCCACCTGGAAGCCGGTGGTGGCCCCGGTCAGCCCGCCCTCGCGAAACGGGTCGACCAGCACTCGGCGGAACGTCGCGTAGTCATAGGAGTCGAGGTAGAACCCCTCGGGCGAGCGCCTGCCGCGGGCATAGCGCTCTGCACGAGAGCGGTGGAAGCCGTCGATCGATGCGCGCACTGCCACCACGCCCAGGTCGTTCATGACGGCGGCAAGCGTGTCGGCGAACACCGTCTTGCCGGCACCATCGGCCCCGTCCACAGCGACGATCGAGCGGCCTGCGAGCCGGCGCCGGGGAAGCGCGCCAACCAGCTCCCGCATCAGCGTCACGGTCGGTGTGGCGGGCAGACGCATGAGCCCAGCCTATTCGGCGAGGGCCGAATCCCCTGCGGTCCGGCCGATCGCGATCCAGCCGACCGTGGCGCGGGACGCATAGGCTGATGGCCGTGCAACCGCTCGTCTCCGACCTCAATGAGTGGTTTGGGCACAACGCGAGGGACCTACCGTGGCGCAAGCCCGGCGTCGGTGCGTGGGCGATCCTTGTCAGCGAGTTCATGCTGCAGCAGACGCCGGTCAATCGGGTGATTCCGCACCTGCAAGCCTGGCTGCAGCGCTGGCCGACACCCGCCGCGCTCGCCGAGGCAGCACCCGCCGATGCCGTCACCCAGTGGGCGAACCTCGGATATCCGCGGCGAGCGCTGTGGTTGCACCGCGCGGCTGAAGAGATCACCACGCGACACGGCGGCGTGGTTCCCCGCGACGTGGAAGATCTCCTGGCTCTGACCGGCATCGGCGACTACACCGCTCGCGCGGTTGCGGTCTTCGCCTACGGTGAGCGGCATCCGGTCGTCGATACGAACACCCGCCGAGTGCTCGCGCGTGTGATCGACGGACGATCTCAACCGGGGCCCCCGACCCGGCGCGACCTCGATGCCATGGACGCCCTTCTCCCCCACGAGCGGGAGGATGCCGCACTCTTCAACGCCGCCACGATGGAACTGGGCGCGACGATCTGCACGGCTCGCGCACCGCGGTGCGACGCGTGCCCGGTCGCGAGTCTGTGCGCGTGGCGGTCCGCCGGCTACCCCGACACCGGAGACCGACGCCCGCGGCAAGCGACCTATGAGGGAAGTGACCGCCAGGTGCGCGGGCTCGTCCTGCGGGCGCTCCGAGAGTCCTCGCCCTCCCCCGTCGCAGCCGAGGACCTCGCCCCGGACTGGCCGGACCCCGCCCAGCGGGACCGCGCGATCGATTCCCTCATCGTCGATGGACTCATCGAACTCGAGGACGGTAGTGCCTGCCTGCCGCGGGGGCGAAAGTCCCTATCCGAGGCATCCGCGGCACCCTAACCTCAACACTCGTGAAGACCGTCGTGATCTACGAGTCGATGTTCGGCAACACCCGGGATATCGCCCGCGCAACGGCCGAAGGGCTGGCTGAGTGGTCGGATGTGTCGATCACGGATGTCGACAGCGCGCTGCTGACGGTCCCGACGGATGCCGCGCTCGTCGTTGCCGGCGGCCCGACCCACGCGTTCTCGATGTCGCGCGACACCACACGCCACGACGCCGCCTCACGCGGAGCCGTGCGAGCGAGCTCCCGGGGTCTGCGCGACTGGCTCGGTGCCGTCAGCCTCGCCGCCCCCGTTCCCCTGGCCACGTTCGACACGCACACCAAACAGCGCTGGGTACCGGGATCTGCCAGCCGGGCTGCGGCCAAGGAAGGCCGAACGCGCGGCTTCGTCCCGGTTGCGTCACGGAGTTTCTATGTGTCCGATATCCAGGGACCGCTCATAGCCGGTGAGCTCGAGCGAGCTCGACACTGGGGTCGCTCACTCCACTCGGCCGTCCGCGCCGCGGTGCACGGCTGAACCCGTCCAGGTCGGTAGAACTCAGTCCTCGTCGTCGGCGAGAGCGCGCGGCGCCACGTACGGGTCGGCGTCGCCAGCGTAGGTCGCCGAGGCGGCGAGGCCGGCAACGGCGTCGTCCCGTTCGCGTGCCTCACGCAACAGGTCCTCGATGTGGCCAGCGTCCTCTGCCAGTCCGTCGTGGATGAACTCGAGCGTGGGGGTCAGCCGCACGCCGAGCTTTCGCCCGACCTCGCTGCGGAGCATCCCGGTCGCAGCTCGCAGCGCATCAGCTGTCGACGTCCGTTCGTCTTCGCTGCCGAGCACCGTGTAGAAGACTGACGCGTGCTGCAGGTCACCCGTGACGCGCACGTCGGTGATCGTCACGAACCCCATGCGAGGATCGCGCAGCCCCTTCTCCAGACGTTCGGCAACGAGCACCTTGATCCGGTCGGCCATGCGTGCCTGACGTTCCCCAGTCATGTCATCTCTCCTTGCGCTTGCAAACTGCCACGACTCAGGATGTCCCGACCTCATCGGGCGGGACATCCTGAATCTCAGCGCGTCATGGTTCTCAGCCGCGCGGCTTCTCCACGAGTTCGGTCGTCTCGATCTCGTCGCCGACCTGAATGTCGTTGAACTTACCGAGGCCGATACCGCACTCGTAGTCGGTGCGAACTTCGGTGACGTCATCCTTGAACCGGCGAAGCGACTCGATTGCCAGGCCATCGGCGATGACGACACCCTCGCGGATGACGCGCGCCTTGGCGTTGCGGGTGATCGTGCCGCTGCGGACGATACATCCGGCGATGTTGCCGAACTTCGAGGACCGGAACACCTCGCGGATCTCGGCGACACCCGACTGCACCTCTTCGAACTCCGGCTTGAGAAGACCCTTGAGGGACTGCTCGACGTCGTCGATCGCGTTGTAGATGACCGAGTAGAAGCGGATGTCGACACCCTCGCGGGCAGCCCGCTCGCGCGCCTTCGAGTCCGGTCGGACGTTGAATCCGAGGATGATCGCGTTGTCGATCGTCGCCAGGTTCACGTCGGACTCGGTGATCGCACCGACGCCGCGGTGGATGATGCGCAACTGCACCGAATCGTCGACCTCGATCTTGAGCAGCGACTCTTCCAGCGCCTCGACGGCACCGGACACGTCGCCCTTGATGATGAGGTTGAGCGATTCGACCTTGCCCTCTTCGAGCGCCCGGGTGAAGTCCTCGAGCGAGATGCGCTTGCGGGCCTTGGCCAGCTGAGCGTTGCGCTCCGCAGCTTCACGCTTCTCGGCAATCTGGCGAGCCATGCGGTCTTCGTCGGTCACGATGAAGACGTCACCGGCGCGCGGCACGGAGTTCAGACCCTGCACCTGGACCGGACGCGAGGGCGCTGCCTCCTCGACCGGGTCACCGTTCTCGTCGACCATCGCGCGGACGCGGCCATAGGCGGTACCCGCGACGATTGCGTCACCGACACGCAGCGTCCCGGACTGGATGAGCACTGTCGCAACCGAACCACGGCCCTTGTCGAGCTTGGCTTCGATCGCGACACCGCGGGCATCCTTGTTCGGGTTCGCACGCAGGTCCAGGCCGGCGTCCGCGGTCAGCAGAACAGCGTCCAGCAGATCCTGGATACCGGTCCCCTGGCGCGCCGACACGTCGACGAACATGACGTCGCCGCCGTACTCCTCGGCGACCAGACCGTACTCGGTCAGCTGCTGGCGGACCTTCTGCGGGTTCGCATCCGGCTTGTCGACCTTGTTGACTGCCACAACGATCGGCACCCCGGCGGCCTGTGCGTGGTTGAGCGCCTCGACCGTCTGGGGCATGATGCCGTCGTCGGCGGCGACCACGAGAATCGCGAGGTCGGTCACCTGCGCACCACGGGCACGCATGGCGGTGAACGCCTCGTGACCCGGGGTGTCGATGAAGGTGATGGCCCGCTCGACGTCTTCGTGTTCGGTCCACACCTGATAGGCACCGATGTGCTGCGTGATGCCACCGGCCTCACCCGCGACGACGTTGGTCTGACGGATGGCGTCGAGCAGACGGGTCTTACCGTGATCGACGTGACCCATGACGGTGACAACCGGAGGCCGAATTTCGAGGTCTTCGTCGTCCTCTTCGGCCAGCTCCTGCTCGAGGTTCAGACCGAAGCCTTCGAGCAGTTCCTTGTCCTCGTCCTCGGGCGAGACCATCTGGATCGTGTAGCCGAGCTCGGCGCCGAGCACCTCGAACGTCGCCTCATCCAGCGACTCGGTTGCTGTGGCCATCTCACCGAGGTTGAACAGGATCGTCACGAGCGTGCCGGGCTGCACCGTGTAGCCGCGGATCGCTTCGAGCTTGTCGGCGAAGTCCGAGATCGACGCGCCACGACGCAGGCGAATGATCTCGCCGTTGCCCTTCTGGACGTTGACGCCACCGACCTGCGGGGCATCCCTCATCTCGAATTCTTGACGCTTTGCCCGACGCGACTTGCGCTGCTTGGACTTGCCGCCGCCCTTACCGAACGCACCAGCGGTACCACCGCCGGGGCCACGGCCGCGGCCGCCACCACCGGGACGGGCAGGGAAACCGCCACCGCCTGCGGGCGCGCCGGGACGGGCGAAGCCACCGCCAGCGCCGCCGGGACGACCGGGACCGCCGGGACGCTGCTGGAACGGCGCGCCGGGACGACCCGCGCCGCCGGGACGACCCGCGCCGCCGGGACGGCCGGGGCCACCGGGGCGTCCGGGCGAACCGGGACGCGGGGCCTGGGGCCGCGGAATGTTGGCGGGAGTCGGGCGCTGACCCATGCCCTGCTGCGACGCGAACGGGTTGTTACCCGGACGGGGGCCTGCCGGGCGCTGACCCATGCCCTGCTGCGACGCGAACGGGTTGTTACCGGGACGCGGTGCACCACCGGGACGCGGGGCTTGCGGAGTCGGCGCGGCGGAAGATCCCGCGTCGGCCGGACCGCTTTCGGATGCCGGTGCGCTCGGCTTGGTGGGCGAGGCGGGGGCGGCAGATGCAGCCGGTGCCGGAGCCACGGTTTCTTCTGCCGGCTTCGGTCCGGGGCGTGGTCCCGGAGTTGCTGCCCCGGGGGTAGCTGCAGGGCGCGATGCCGAGCGGCCCGATGCCGCACCGGGACGCGGCGCGGGGCGCGCTCCTGCTGTGCCCGAAGGTGCAGCGGTACCGCTGCCCGTGGGCGCGCCAGCAGCCTGGCCCTCGAATGCCGCGCGGAGCTTACGCGCGACCGGCGGCTCGATCGTCGAGGAAGGGCTCTTGACGAACTCGCCGAGCTCCTTCAGCTTTGCGAGAGCGACCTTGCTGTCAATGCCGAGTTCGGATGCGATCTCGTGCACGCGTGGTTTTGCCACAGTTCTCCTGTCTGGGGTCCGCCCAGACAGGGGCGGACCACTAGTTGCGGACGGGTCTCATTTCGAGCCGTTCACTTTGTGTCCATTGCCATTCAGCCGTTTCTCGTTCAGCCGTTTCATGAGCGCTTGCGAATCCAGAGGACCTGGAACGCGGAGCGCGCGTACGAAAGCTCGACGCTTCAGTGCCGCGTCGACGCACTCTCCCGTCGGATGAACCCACGCGCCCCGTCCCGGCATCGACGCCCGCTCGTCCCAGACGAGTGAGGATTCGATGGCCACGACGCGAAGAAGCGCCGATCGGGTAGAGCGCGTGCGACATCCGACGCACGTTCGTACGGGTTCCATCCTACACCTGCCCTCCCGGGCCAGCCCACGCAGGGCGAGGGCTGATCAGGCCTCGTCGAGGATGCTGTCGGGCTGGATGTCGATCTTGGCGCCCGTGAGTTTTGCGGCAAGACGCGCATTCTGCCCCTCCTTGCCGATGGCAAGAGACAGCTGGTAGTCCGGCACCAACGCCCGTACAGCCTTGGTCTTGGCATCCAGCACGAAGCTGGAGGTGACCTTCGCGGGCGAGAGGGCGTTGCCGACGAACGTCGCGAGATCGGGGCTGTAGTCGACGATGTCGATCTTCTCGCCGCCGAGCTCCTCGGTGACCGCGCGGACGCGCCGCCCCAACTCCCCGATGCACGCGCCCTTGGCGTTGATCGAGGGATCGTTGGCCTTCACCGCGATCTTGCTGCGGTGCCCTGCCTCGCGGGCGAGCGAGACGATCTCCACGAGCCCCGCGGGAATCTCGGGAACCTCGAGGGCGAAAAGCTTGCGCACCAGACCCGGGTGCGTGCGCGAGACGGTGATCGAGGGACCCTTCGTTCCCTTCGAGACGGATGTCACGTAGACGCGCAGGCGGGAGCCGTGTGCGTAATCCTCGCCGGGTACCTGCTCTTCGGGCGGCAGAATCGCCTCGACAGTGCCGAGGTCCACGTGAACCATCCGGGGGTTCGGTCCCTGCTGGACGACGCCCGCGACGATGTCGCCCTCTTTGCCGCGGAACTCTCCGAGCACGGCGTCGTCCGCGATGTCCCGCAGGCGCTGGCTGATGACCTGCTTGGCGGCGAAGGCGGCGATGCGGCCGAAGTCTTCGGGAGTGGTCTCCTCCTCGCCGATGACCGCGCCCTCGTCATCCAGCAGCGGCACGAAGATCGCGACGTGACCCGTCTTGCGGTCCAGTTGAGCGCGCGCGCCCTCCGGAGCCTCGCCACTCGGCGAGGTGTGCTTGGCATAGGCGGTCAGAATCGCCTGCTCGATGATGCGAACGAGTTCGTCGAACGGAATGTCCTTCTCGCGCTCGACCGTTCTGAGCAGTGTCAGATCGATGTCCATCGTGACCTCCCTATTCAGCTCTACCCGTCGCGAATCACACGCCGCGCGGAATCATCCCACGTTACCCGATCACTCCTGCGCTCGCCCCGTGCGCTCGCCCATTCCATCGCCGAACCGACATACTGATGCCGTGGATGCCGTCAATTCCCTCATCGTCGAGTGGGGCGACCTCTTTTGGACCTGGATCGTCCTTCCGATCGTCGTCGGGCTCGGCCTGTACTTCACAGTGCGATCGGGCGTCGTGCAGATCCGACTGTTCCCGGAGATGTTCCGAACCCTCACCGACAAGACCCCGCGAACGACCGACGGCGCACCGCAGTCCGTGTCCTCGTTCCAGGCCTTCACGATCTCGGCAGCGTCACGGGTTGGAGTCGGCAACATCGCGGGCGTGGGAACCGCGATCGCGCTGGGAGGGCCGGGCGCCGTCTTCTGGATGTGGCTCATGGCGCTGATCGGGGCATCCTCGAGCTTCATCGAGTCCTCCCTCGCGCAACTTTTCAAGGTGCGAGATGCCGAGGGCGGCTTCCGCGGCGGTCCCGCGTACTACATGCAGCGGGGCCTCCGCGCCCGGTGGATGGGTGTGCTCTTTGCCGTGATCCTGCTGATCTGCTTCCCCTTCGCGTTCTCGTCCCTGCAGGCGAACACGATCGCCGACACCGTCTCGTCGAGCTTCGGGACGGATGCCGGATGGGTGGGGCCGGTCACCGGGGTGGTGGTGGCGCTCTTGACGGCGCTCGTCGTCTTCGGCGGCATCCGTCGCATCGCCTCGGTCACCCAGGCTCTGGTGCCCCTCATGGCACTTGCGTACCTGCTCCTGGGCCTTGCTGTGGTCGCCATCCACATCGATCAGCTTCCGGTCGTCTTCGCGGAGATCTTTACCCAGGCGTGGGGGTTCAACGAGGTCGTGGGCGCGACGTTTGGCTACATCGTGCTCACGGGTGTGCGTCGCGGCATGTTCTCCAACGAGGCGGGCCTGGGTTCGGCTCCGAACGCGGGCGCGAGCGCCGCCGTGACGCACCCGGTCAAGCAGGGCCTCGTCCAGTCGCTCGGCGTTTACTTCGACACGTTCCTCGTCTGCTCGATCACGGCCTTCATCATTCTGGTTTCGGTCCCCGACCTTGCGGGCGCATCGCGAGGAATCGCGCTCACGCAGGGGGCGCTCGTCTCCACGCTCGGCGAGTGGTCGAACATTGCACTCGGCATCATCATCTTCCTGCTCGCGTTCTCGTCGATCCTCGGCAACTACTACTACGGCCAGTCCAACATCGAGTTCATCACCACCCGACGCGGCGTCCTCCCCGCCTACCGCGTTGCCGTCGTCCTCGCGGTTCTCGTCGGCTCGCTCGCCTCTGCCGACCTGGTGTGGAGCTTCGCGGACGGGGTCATGGGGGTCATGGCGTTGATCAACCTCGTCGCGATCGCTCTCCTGTCGGGCATCGCCTTCCGACTGCTGCGCGACTACACACGCCAAAGGCGGGAAGGCCGGGATCCGGTCTTCACCCGTGACCGGCTTCCCGGGGTGACCGGGATCGACTGCTGGGAGGACGAACTGACCGTGACCGGCCCGCTGGACCTCATCACCAAGAAGCGGCAGTCCCAGAAACACCGCGACCACCTCCACGGAGCGCAGCAGTGACACGCCGCCTGACAGCGACCGGCTTTTCGACCGCCCTCGTCGCCCTCGTCCTGGCACTGTCGGGTTGCTCGCTGACAGCGTTCACCGACGTCGACACCGTCGATCAGAGCGACGGATTCGGCCAGTACGGCGATGGTGAGGTCTACACCGAGGACGACGAGGATCTCGGCGTCGTCGAGGTGTACACCGTCGAGCCGGACGCGTCCCTCTCCCCCACCGGCGACGAGACCACCGAGTCGGTCTGGGACATGTTCGTGAGGATCGTGACCCCCGAGGTGGCAGGCAGCGTCATCCGCGACTTCCGCGTCGGGGATTCGGAATCGAGCGACACGCTCGCCTACGTCCTGCAAACTGACGATCCCCAGCAATGGACGCTCGTGGTCAACCTCGCCTATGCGTCAGACGAGGACCTGCTGCTGTCCACCCTGATCCATGAGTACGCGCACATCCTGAGCCTGTCTCCGGGCCAAACCGACCCCGAGGCCTGGAGCTGCGACACGCTCCAGCTGGATGAAGGGTGCGCGGAGCCGGATTCGGCGCTGTGGGCCTTTGACCAGGAATTCTGGGCACAGTACGGTTCGGATGCTCCGGATCCCGCCAATGCGGACGCCGATCTCGCATACGAGTTCTACCTTGATCACGAGGACGATTTCGTGAGCGACTATGCCGCGACCAACGTGGTCGAGGACTTCGCCGAGAGCTTCATGACCTTCGTACTGGAGCCCGAACCCGACAGCGACACGATGATCGCGCAGAAGCTGCTCTTCTTCTGGGACCGGCCGGAGTACGTCGAGATCCGCGACCACGTACGCGCGGAGTTCGGACTCTGAGCGCACGGTGACGCGCGCGTGGAAGCGACCAGGGTCCGCCCCACTCGCCTTCCGCTTCGTTACGCGGAGCCGTGACCGCTGTCAATCCCCTCGCGAGTGCCCGCGGCCACGACGCAATCTGCTGGCATGACCGAACTGACCGGAACGCAAGCCCGCACCCGCGCCAAGGAACTCGTCGAAGACATCGACATCGCGATGCTCACGACACGCGATGACAGCGGCAACCTCGTGAGCCGGCCGATGAGCACCCGCCGCATGGACGAGAACGGCGACATCTGGTTCTTCACGGCCGAGCACACCAAGAAGGTCGACGAGGCCGAAGCAGATGACGAGGTCGGACTGTCGTACTGCGACCCGAAAGCCATGCGCTATGTGTCAGTCGCAGGTTGCGCCGGCGTCGTCCACGACGATGCACTCATGCGTGAGCTGTACTCGCCGTCGCTGGAGGTGTGGTTCGAAGGCGGGCTCGACACACCCGGCATAACCCTCTTGCGAGTCACACCGGTCGAGGTGGAATTCTGGGAACCCGGACAAAACCGTCTGGCGCAGGCCGCCGGGATGCTGAAGGCGCTTGTGACCCGCGACACACCGGACGACGACATCGTCCGGCACGCGAAGATCAGCTACTAGGGCCTCTCACGCGGCGAGGCGAGCGATGGCCTCGTCAAGCGGCATCGTCTCGCGATCGCCGGTGCGGCGATCCCAGAGTTCGACCTCGCCGGTTGCCGCTCCCCGGCCGACCACGAGGATGCGTGGCACGCCGATAAGTTCCGCATCGCCGAACTTCACTCCCGGAGACACCTTCGGTCGGTCGTCGTAGACGACCTCGAGACCGGCATCCTCGAGACGGGCGCTGGCCTGCTCCGCAAGATCGAAAGCAACGGCATCCCTGCCCGTAGCGACGACGTGCACGTCGAAGGGCGCCACGGCGGTCGGCCAGATCAGACCCTTCTCGTCGTTGCTGAGTTCGGCGATGATCGCGAGGATCCGCGTGACACCGATGCCGTACGAGCCCATCGTGACCGTCACGAGCTTGCCGTTCTCGTCGAGAACTTTCAGCCCGAGAGTCTCGGCGAAGAAGCGGCCGAGCTGGAACACGTGGCCGATCTCCATTCCGCGCGCCAGCTCGACGGGGCCCGAGCCATCCGGGGCCGGGTCGCCCGCGGCGACATTGGCAACCTCGACGAAGCCATCGGCTGTGAAGTCGCGGCCAGCCACGAGCGAGTGGACGTGCTTCTGATCGATGTTGGCGCCGGTGACCCAGGACGTCCCGTCCACGACGCGGGGGTCGAGCAGATACCGGATGCCGGTCGCCGACTCCTCGCCGAGAACCGCGCCCGTCGGCGACCAGGGACCGATGTAGCCCTTCACAAGAAGCGGGTTGTTCTCGAAGTCGTCAGCTGTCGCAGCCTCCACGGCGGCGGGGGCGAAGGCCACCTCGGCGCGCTTGTCGTCGATGTCGCGGTCTCCGGGGATCCCGACCACCACGATCTCTCGCGTGCCGTCGAGGTGGGTCAGCGCGAGCACCACGTTCTTCAACGTGTGAGCTGCCGTCCAGGTCGTCTGGTCATCCGTGGCGGGACCGGCGGTGCCGGGAGCCGGGGCGGCCTCGTTCGCGTTGAGGTGATCGACGAGCGTGGCAATCGTCGGCGTGTTCGGCGAGTCGAAGATCACCGGCTCGGGAAGCCCGTCGAGAGGAAGCGGCGCGGGAACGATCGTCGTGAACGCCTCGACGTTGGCGGCGTATCCCCCGGCGCTGCGGACGAACGTGTCTTCACCGACGGGTGTGGGGTGGAGGAACTCCTCACTGCGAGCGCCGCCCATCAGTCCGTTGTCGGCGTTGACGATCACGTACTCGAGCCCCAGCCGCTGGAAGATTCGCTCGTACGCGTCACGCTGGGCCTGGTAGGACGCGTCGAGCCCGGCATCCGTGTAATCGAAGGAGTAGGCATCCTTCATCGTGAACTCGCGGCCACGCAGCAGCCCCGCGCGGGGGCGCGCTTCGTCGCGGTACTTGTCCTGGATCTGGTAGATCGCCAGCGGCAGGTCCTTGTACGAGGAATAAAGGTCCTTCACCAGGAGCGTGAACATCTCCTCGTGGGTAGGCGCGAGAAGATAGTCGGCGCCCTTGCGGTCCTGGAGCCGGAAGATTCCGTCACCGTAGGACTCCCAGCGGCCTGACGCTTCGTACGGGTCACGGGGCAACAGCGCCGGGAAGTGCACTTCGTAGGCTCCCGCGGCCGCCATCTCGTCGCGGATGATCTGCTCGAGCTTCGCCTTCACGCGCAGGCCCAGCGGCAGCCAGGCGAAGATGCCGGGAGCCTGACGCCGAATGTAGCCGGCGCGCACCAGGAGCCTGTGGCTGGTGACCTCGGCATCGGCGGGGTCTTCGCGAAGCGTGCGGAGGAAGTAATGCGAGAGACGGGTGACCACGAGCGTCAAGTCTAGGCCGCGCTGCGACCCCGGCTCGGCGAACGGGGCGCCGAACCTGTCCGGGCCTCACACATCGGTGGGAGGGTTGTCGAGCAGGTCCGCGGTGGCGTGCTCGCGCCCGTCGGCGCGCGCCCAGCGCAGTTCGGCCTGGCCCCGGTCCAGCCGCGCCCGCAGCTCGGACCACCCGGATGCCGACTCCCATCGCGCCTGCAACCATCCGTCGTCGTCGAGCCGGGACTGGAACGTCCCGTCGAAACCGGGCGCGCTGGCTCGGAATCGGCACAGCTCCAACAGGGCCGAAACGACAGGACGCTGGAGGTCGCGCTCCAGGTCGGCGTCGCTGTAGATGTGACGATTGATGTCGCGTCCGACCCCGGTGCGCTCGAGCAGATCCATGTCATTGGTTCCGGCGAGGGCACCGACGTAGTAGATCTGATGGATGCCGGGCACGAACAGTTGCACCGCACGAGCTGCCAGGTACGCCCGATCGTCGCGCCGCATCGCGTCGTAGAACGTGCTGTTGACCTGGTAGATGTCGAGATTGGATGCCGCCGCACCCGTGGCTGCCCGGCTTTGCCCACCCGTAGCGTCATGGATCGCTTCGACCAATGCGTCGAGCTGGGCGGCATCCAGGAGCCCGGGCTCCCCCGTCGCGGGATCGGGCCCGACGTCTACGATGCCGATGCCATCGTGGGTGTCGAGCACGGTCACGGCGTTCTCGGGTCGCTCAGCGATCCAGCGCGCCAGCGGCGCGTGATCTCCCGTCGCGGCAGCGAACAGCACCAGGGGCGGGAGCGCGAAGTCGTACACACGGTCCACACGCAGGGCGATTTCGATCTGGCGCCGATAAAACGAGTGGACCTCGACGAGGACCTCGAGCCCGCGCTCGTGCGCCAGCGCAGTCAATTCATCGATGAAGGCGAAGGTTTCAGGAGTCATGAACGACGACGTTCCCGGCGTCTTCACTGCATAACCGACAGCGTCCAGGCGAATCATCCGTGTGCCGGCATCGCGCAGGGCATCAAGGATCGAGATGAGGTACGCCGATCCCGCGGTGCTGCGCACATCGATGTCGACCTGCGCGGCGGTGAAGGTGGTCCACACCAGCCGCGTGGACTCACCCCACGGGTACGGGGTGAAGGGGAGCCCGGGACGAGGTCGATAGATCCGCAGCAGATCGGCTTCTGTCGCGCCCCCCGGGAACACGGTGCCCATCGTCAGGAACATCTGGGCGTACGGCGACTGGTCACCGTTCTGGATGACGTCACGGAACTGCGGCGAGCGGGCAGACACGTGATTGACGATGACGTCCACCATCACATCGAGGTCACCAGAGAGGGCGCGCACGTCATCCCACGTGCCCAGCCGAGGGTCGACGGTCGTGTGATCGTCGGGATCGAACCCGGCGTCGGCGCCGTCGAAGGGCGTGAAGAAAGGCAGGATGTGGACGCCGCCGAAGGCTCCAGCGAATCGGTCACGCACGATCTCACCAAGAGCGGGAATCGTCCCTCCCAGGCGGTCGGCATAGGCGATGAGCTGGATCGGATGGGTCATGAGCAGCACTCCGGTTGCGTCTGCGGCTCGGTCCCGACGACCGTTTCCGCTTTGCTAAATCGTGTCAGCATATTCTACCGGCGTCGTCCCCGTAGCGTGAAGACATGACGACCGTGCTCCTGACCGGCTTCGAACCCTTCGCTGATGATCAGACGAACCCGTCAGGCGACGCGGTAGTTCGACTGGCCGCCGCGTGGACGGGGCCGGCTCGATTGGTCACGGCGATACTTCCCGTCGATTTCACGCGCGCGAGCGCGGAGCTGATCGAATTGGTGTCCACGCACCGACCGGATGTCGTCATTGCCACGGGCTTGGCCGGCGGTCGCGATGCCATCACGCCGGAGCGTTTCGCCGTGAATCTGCGCGACGCCCGCATTCCCGATAACGCGGGCTATCAACCCGTCGACACTGCCTGCGTCCCCGGGGCGCCCCTGGCGTACGTATCCTCGCTCCCCATCAAGGCGATCGCCCAGGAGATCGCGGCCAGCGGCATCCCCGCCTCCGTGTCCTTGTCAGCGGGTTCATTCGTCTGCAACGACGTCTTCTTCACGCTCGCACACCTGAGCGCGAGCACACCGGGGCTGCGAGCCGGCTTCATCCACGTGCCGTGGGATGCCGAGAGCGCGCCAGCAGGCGCGTCCTCGCTCCCCCAGGCCGACATCGCGCGCGCGCTCGAGATCGCCGTGAGGACGACGCTCACGCACACCAGCGACCTCGACATCCCGGGCGGCCACCTCGCCTGAGCCGCGCGGATCGAACTTGACAAGGAGTCCGCGATCCGTATGCAATATATTGCATGCCGGTTCCCTCGACAGCGGGCACTCACCGCCCCCTCCTGCGCGACGAGGTGCAGGCGCGGCTGCGAGCTGCCATCGTGGATGGCACTCTCGCGCCCGGCGAACAGGTCCGCGATGCTGATATCGCTCACTGGCTGGGGGTCAGCCGTACCCCCGTGCGTGAAGCGTTGCTCGACCTGGCGAACGCCGGGTTGGTGCATACGACCCCGGGGCGAGCGACGATCATCTCGCCGATCGAGCCTCGAGCGATCCGCGAGGCTCGCGATGTCGTGGCCGCCATGCACCGGTTAGCCGCGCTTGGCGCCGTGCCCCGCCTCGACCGGGACGCGATTGAACGGATGCGGGCAGCCAACCGCCTGTTCGGCGCCGCGGTCGACCGGGGGGACATCGATGGAGCAATCGCAGCGGATGAGCTGTTTCACGGCGTCCTCGTCGAGGTAGCCGACAGCGACGCGGTGCGAACAGTCCTGCGTCTCTACGAACCCGTCCTGCTCCGTGCCGAGCGGGCGCAGTTCTCGTCGGAGCACGCCGAACTCTCGACGCTGCGACATGAGCAGCTCATCGCCCGCTGTGCTCGCGGCGATGCTGCCGGAGCCGCCGAGATCGCCGAGTCGATCTGGACCCACCTCGTCACCGAGGTCGACACCGACCTGCCCGCCACCCACACCCCCGTGACGCACAGCCCCGCCACACACAGCCCCGCCACCGAGGAAAACGAGACCACCCCCGCATGAAGCTTCATGAGTTCCCCCGCCACCCGCTCACCTTCGGCCCGAGCCCGGTCCACCACCTCGCGCGCCTGAGCAGCCACCTCGGTGGCGCGCAGATCTGGGCCAAGCGGGAAGACGTCTCGAGCGGTCTCGCATACGGCGGCAACAAAGTCCGCAAGCTCGAGTACATCGTCCCGGACGTCATCGCATCCGGCGCCGACACTCTCGTTTCGATCGGCGGCTATCAGTCCAACCACACGCGACAGGTCGCCGCCGTTGCTGCCCATCTCGGACTGAAGGCCCGGCTCGTGCAGGAGAAGTGGGTGCCGTGGGAGGACCCGACCAACGACAAGGTCGGCAACATCCTCCTCTCCCGGATGATGGGAGCAGACTCCCGCCTCGACGACGCGGGGTTCGACATCGGCATCCGCGACTCGTGGAAGTCGGCGTTGCAGGAGGTCGAGGACGCCGGAGGTGTTCCGTACCCGATTCCGGCGGGCGCCTCGGAGCACCCCCTCGGCGGGCTGGGGTTCGCCAACTGGGCTTTCGAGGTTGCTGAGCAGGAGAAGCAGCTCGGGGTCTTCTTCGACACGATCATCGTCTGCACCGTGACCGGGTCGACCCACGCCGGGATGATCGCCGGTTTTGCAGCGCTTGAGGACCTGACCGGAGTGCGCCGCCGGGTCATCGGGATCGACGCGTCGGCGACGCTCGACAAGACCCGCGACCAGGTGGCCCGAATTGCCCGCAACACCGCGAGCCTCATCGAACTGGGTCGCGACCTGCGCGACGACGAGATCCAGGTGCTCGAAGGATGGGCTGGCGATCTGTACGGCATCCCGGTCGAATCGACGATGGCGGCCATGGCGTTGGGTGCACAGTTGGAGGCCATGATCACCGACCCGGTCTACGAAGGAAAGTCGCTGGCCGGACTCATCGACCTGGTACGCAGCCGCGACATTCCCCAGGACTCGACGGTGTTGTACGCCCATCTCGGCGGCCAGCCCGCGATCAACGCCTACTGGCGCCTATGGGACTGACCCGCCCGCGCGCAAGGGGATAGCGTCGTGCAGACACGTGTGGCAGGTTAGGCAGACGACCAGGCCACATACCCGCCGACATCCGGAACCACGGGAGGAACAGATGACCGCCGCGGAACCGACGACCAATACCGTTTCCATCCCGATCCTGACGCAGGAGCCGTTCCCCGATACTCCCGGAAGCGCGGAGCCTGAATGGTTCAAGACGGCGGTCTTCTACGAGGTCCTGGTTCGATCATTCAAGGACAGTGACGGCGATGGAACCGGCGACTTCCGGGGCCTCATCGACAAGCTCGACTACTTGGAGTGGCTCGGCGTCGACTGCCTGTGGCTTCCGCCCTTCTTCCCCTCCCCACTGCGCGACGGCGGCTACGACGTTGCCGACTACACCGGCATCCAGCCGGGCCTCGGAACGACCGAAGACTTCCAGGCTTTCCTGAATGCCGCGCACGAGCGGGGCATGCGGGTCATCATCGACTTCGTCATGAACCACACCAGCGACGAGCATCCGTGGTTCCAGGAGAGCCGCCGCGACCCGGATGGACCCTACGGCGACTTCTACGTGTGGAGCGACACCGACGAGCTCTATGAGGACGCCCGCATCATCTTCGTCGACACCGAGCCGAGCAACTGGACGTGGGATCCGGTGAGGCAGCAGTACTTCTGGCACCGGTTCTTCTCACACCAACCCGATCTGAACTTCGACAACCCGCGTGTCCACGACGCGGTGCTGGACGCGATGCGGTTCTGGCTCGACATGGGGCTGGACGGATTCCGACTCGACGCAGTCCCCTACCTCTACGAGCGACCCGGCACCAACGGCGAGAACCTTCCAGAGACTCACGAGTTCCTGAAGAAGGTGCGCCGCATCGTTGATCGCGAGTACCCGGGACGCGTGCTCCTGGCAGAGGCCAACCAGTGGCCCGCCGACGTCGTCGACTATTTCGGAGATCCGGATGTCGGCGGCGACGAGTGCCACATGTGCTTCCATTTCCCGGTCATGCCGCGAATCTTCATGGCAGTGCGTCGCGAGTCCCGGTACCCGATCAGCGACATCCTCGCCGAGACTCCCCCGATTCCATCCGGATGCCAATGGGGAATCTTCCTGCGCAACCATGACGAGCTGACCCTCGAGATGGTCACCGACGAAGACCGCGACTACATGTGGAATGAGTACGCGCAGGATCCGCGGATGAAGGCGAACATCGGCATCCGTCGTCGCCTGGCGCCTCTGCTGGACAACGACATCGACCGCATCGAGCTGTTCACTGCGCTGCTGCTCTCCCTGCCCGGCGCACCGGTGCTGTATTACGGCGACGAGATCGGGATGGGCGACAACATCTGGCTCGGCGACCGCGACGGCGTGCGCACACCCATGCAGTGGACCTCGGACCGCAACGCCGGGTTCTCCACGGCGAACCCGGGCAAGCTCGCGCTGCCGATCGTGCAGGACCCGGTGCACGGATATCTCGCGGTGAACGTGGAAGCGCAGCAAGAGAATCGATCGTCACTGCTGCAGTGGACCCGGCAGATGATCCAGGCCCGAAAGCGCCATCCGGCGTTCGGGCTCGGCAGCTTCAACGACCTGGGCGGGTCGAATCCGTCGGTGCTGTCGTACACGCGTGAGCACACGAACGACGACGGAACCGTGGATGTCATCATCTGCGTCAACAATCTGTCGCAGTTCCCGCAGCCGGTCGAACTCGACCTTCGTCGCTTCGAGGGGCTCGTACCGGTCGAGCTCGTCGGCGGCGTTCCTTTCCCCCGGATCGGGGAGCTGCCCTACCTGCTGACACTGGGGGGCCATGGGTTCTTCTGGTTCCAGCTGCACGCACCGGCTGACGATGCCGAGGAGGTGGGGCTGCTGTGAGCGCGCCCGACGCCGCTCTCCTGGAGAGCTACCTGGTACGAACCCGCTGGTTCGGGGGCAAGGGGCGACCGTTCGACGTCGAACAGGTGCGCAGCGTCGCCGAGGTGCCGGCACAGCACGGCGGGCCGTCCCTGACCGTCTATCTCGTCACAGTGGTCTATCGAGATCAGGATGCCGGCAGCGAGGTGTATCAGGTTCCGCTAAGTGGATACGACGAAATGGAAGAGCGGATCGGCCACGCCTACGTCGGGGCGGTCGGCACGGAGTCCGGTCCGCTCCACCTCTACGACGCGGTGCACGACCGCGAGGCCATGCGCATCTGGCTGGACGGGTTCATCGCGGCAGAGGCCACGGGAACTGCGCAGGTCGATCGGCTCCGCTTCCACCGTGTCCCCGGCGGCGGACCTCTGGACAACTCGCTCGTCTCGGCGCCGATGACCGGCGAGCAGTCCAACTCGTCGGCACGGTTCGATGACACCGCGATCATGAAGCTCTTCCGCAAGCTGAGCCCGGGGATCAATCCCGATATCGAGATCCATGAGGAACTCACACGGGGCGGATCGGAGCACATCGCGCAGCTCTACGGCTGGGTAGAGATCGACGTCGACGGGCAGCTACTGCAGACGGCGATGTTGCAGGAGTTCTTGGCCACAGCCACCGACGGTTTCGAGCTCGCGGTGGCCAGCGTTCGCACGCTTCTCGCTGATCCGCAGCAGCGTGTCGAAGACTCCGGCGGCGACTTCGCCGGCGAGGCCGCGCGCCTCGGTGAAGCCCTTGCGAGTGTCCATGCGTTGATGCGGTCGCGCTTTCCGGCCGGAACCCGTGGCGGCGACACAGCCGCCGACCTCGCACACGCCATGCGCGGTCGCCTCGAGGAGGCTCGCAGATCGGTGCCCGGACTTGAGACTCACGTACCGCAGCTGCTGCGTCTCTACGACGCGGTAGCGGCGTTGGAGGGTCTCGACGTCCAACGCGTGCACGGCGACCTGCACCTCGGCCAGACTCTGCGCACCTCGCACGGCTGGCGCATCGTCGACTTCGAGGGCGAGCCCGGCAGGCCCTTCGCGCAACGCTCTCTTCCCGACTCCCCCTGGCGGGATGTGGCCGGAATGCTGCGGTCGTTCGACTATGCCGCCGCGATGATCGAGATGTCGTGGGCGACGGATGCCGACACCGATGAAGGGCAGGCCCTGCGGGCAGAGCGGGCCCGCGAATGGTCTGCGCGCGCTCGCGAGTACTTCGTCGCGGCCTACGTCGCTGCCATTTCATCCGCGGACGGCAGCGAGGGCGACCCGGGCATCGACCTCACTGGGCCCGAGCGGGTACTGCTCGACGCCTATGTTGCCGACAAGGCGGTGTACGAGGTCATGTACGAGATTCGGAACCGGCCAACCTGGGTCTCGATCCCGCTCGAGGCCCTGGAACGGGTCGCGACGTCGTAGCGGGCGGATCAGCTTGTGACGACCTGCGCGGTTCCCAGGGGCGCGTCGGGCCCCATCTCGTCGGCGAGCCGGTTGGCTTCCTCGATGAGGGTGGCAACGATCTCTGACTCGGGAACGGTCTTGATGACCTCGCCCTTGACGAAGATCTGGCCCTTGCCGTTGCCCGACGCGACGCCGAGGTCGGCATCCCGGGCTTCACCGGGACCGTTGACGACACAGCCCATAACAGCCACGCGCAGCGGCACCGTCATGTCTTTGAGTCCCTCGGTGACGTTGTCTGCCAGTGAGTACACGTCGACCTGAGCTCGCCCGCATGAGGGGCACGACACGATCTCGAGCTTTCGCTCACGCAGATTCAGCGACTGCAGGATCTGGTGCCCGACCTTCACTTCTTCGGCGGGCGGAGCAGACAGCGAGACGCGGATGGTGTCGCCGATCCCCTCGCCGAGCAGGATGCCGAAGGCTGTGGCCGATTTGATCGTGCCCTGGAAGGCGGGGCCCGCCTCGGTCACGCCGAGGTGAAGCGGCCAGTCACCGCGCTCGGCGAGGAGCCGGTAAGCCTTCACCATCACGACAGGATCGTTGTGCTTGACCGAGATCTTGAAGTCGTGGAAGTCGTGTTCCTCGAACAGCGAGGCCTCCCAGACAGCACTCTCCATGAGCGCCTCGGGAGTGGCCTTGCCGTATTTCTCCAGCAGTCGTCGGTCAAGCGAACCCGCGTTGACGCCGATCCGGAGGGACACCCCAGCCGCCTGCGCGGCCTTCGCAATCGCTCCGACCTGGTCATCGAACTTGCGGATGTTGCCGGGATTGACGCGAACCGCCGCGCAACCCGCGTCGATCGCCTGGAAGACGTACTTCGGCTGGAAGTGGATGTCGGCAATGACCGGGATCTGACTCTTGGCCGCGATGATGTGCAGCACATCGGCGTCATCCTGGGACGGCACTGCCACCCGCACGATCTCGCATCCGGATGCCGTGAGCTCAGCGATCTGCTGCAGCGTCGCGTTGATGTTGGTCGTGGGCGTCGTCGTCATCGATTGGACGCTGACGGGCGCATCTCCGCCCACCAGAACCTTGCCCACCTTGATCTGACGGCTCTTGCGGCGCGGAGCGAGGGTTTCGGGGACCTTCGGCATTCCGATGTTCACAGCTGGCACGGGACCAGCCTACGCATTCCGGCTGGGTGGCAGGCCGAGGTCACCCAGGTGGGTCGGCGTTACTGCAGCCGACGCATCTCGTCTTGGATCTTGCTCTCGGTGAGGGCGCCGCGCGACGGTCCGTAGGCGCGGATGCCCGCGAAGGCCACACCGATAGCGATGCCGGCGATGGGCCACACGGGCCAGAAGCCACCCATTCCGGTGAGAGCCCAGATCAACACGAAGAACAGAGAGAGCACGACCCAAGTGGCCAAGCTGTACCAGAAACCTTGCTTAGCACGAAGGCTCGCAACAGCGCGCTGGCGCAGGTCGTCGGAGCTGGTGGGATCTTGAGAGTCCGTCATGTCCAGAATCTAGTGCCCGGGAGGTCACCACACTAGAGAGCGCCGCTGTCTGAAGCCCGCCTGTGGTAGTTTCGGCGCATGTTCGCGAGCACCGCATGGTGGCCCACCGTCTGAGGCGGTGTGCTCGTTGATCCTGAGACCGCCCCCGGGGCGGTCTTCTTTGTGAGGGTGGCCGCCCCACGACGAAAGACCGACCATGACCGGCACCGCCCTTCCCCCGCTCGCTGGGCTCGCAGCCAGCGACCTCCCGTTCGCCATTCTCGCCCGCGACGCTGACACCGTCGAGGTTCTCACCGGCGACGTGGTCGATGTCGAGCTGCTGCGCGACATCCCGCTCCTGTCAGCCGACGGGACCCCGCGGGAGGTACTCGCGCTCGTTCCCTTCCGGCAGGTGCGAGAGCGCGGATTCGCCTGCCACGATGACGACGCCCCGCTGCGGTGTCTGGTGATCACCGAGCGTGCCACGTATCCGCGCGACGAGGCGCTGGCCGTCCTTCCTCACGACGAGATTCCGCTCCGAAACGCCGGGTTCGACATCGACGACGAGGCGTATGCCGATATCGTGCGTCGGGTCATCGCCGATGAGATCGGGCGCGGCGAAGGGGCCAACTTCGTTATCCGTCGCGATTTCACGGCCGACGTCGACGCTGACCCACGGGTCGCGGCGCTCGCCTGGTTCCGCGCCCTGCTGGAGCACGAGCGCGGCGCCTACTGGACCTTCGCGGTGGTGACCGACGGCCACGTGGCGGTCGGAGCAAGTCCCGAGGCGCACGTCAGCGCCGAGGCTGGCGTCGTCACGATGAATCCGATCTCGGGAACCTTCCGCCACCCCGAGGGCGGAGCCACCGTCGACAACCTCAGCGAGTTCCTGCGCTCCACCAAGGAGACCGAGGAGCTGTTCATGGTCGTCGACGAAGAGCTCAAGATGATGAGCGCCGTGTGTACCGACGGCGGGCGCATCACCGGCCCTCACCTGAAAGAGATGTCGCGCCTCACGCACACCGAGTACATGCTGCGGGGGTCGAGCAAGCTGGACCCGCGCGACATCCTGCGCGAGACCATGTTCGCGCCTACGGTCACGGGCTCTCCCATGCAGAACGCGTGCACCGTGATCACCCGGCACGAGACGACTCCGCGCGGCTATTACTCCGGGGTCGCCGCCCTGTTCACGCCGCGCACGGATGCAGGAGTCGGCGCGATCGCAGAGACGGTCACCCACGACCTCGACGCCCCGATCCTCATCCGCACTGCCTACATCGAGAACGGACGCCTGCGAGTGCCCGTCGGCGCCACGCTCGTGCGCCACTCCGACCCGTACGGCGAAGTCAGCGAAACGCACGGCAAGGCGGCCGGTGTGCTGGGCGCGATCGGAGCGATCCCGCGCGAAGCCCAGCCCGCTGTCGTGACTCTCGACGAGGATGCCCCCACTGCTGCACCCAGGCGGCTGGCCGACGATCCGACGATCGCCGCGCTCCTGGAGTCCCGGAACGCCCGGCTCGCTCCGTTCTGGCTGAACCCTCAGGAGCCGCTGGGCTCGGGGCCGTTTGGGGGGCGCCGGGCGCTAGTCGTCGATGCCGAGGACCGTTTTACAACGATGCTCGCGCACCAGCTGAGCCACCTCGGCCTGGATGTCGCTATCGTCCCCTGGGATGCCGTGACCGATGACGAGGTAGACGCTGCAGAGCTGCTCGTCTCAGGCCCGGGTCCCGGTGATCCGCTGGATCCCTCGTCGCCACGGATGGCGAGACTGCGCGAGATCATCGCGCGGCGCCGCGCAGCATCCGCACCGCTTCTCGCGGTGTGCCTGAGCCATCAGATCCTCGCGAGCGAACTGGGCATCGAACTCGCTCCGCTGGCGCAGCCTCATCAGGGCTTGCAGCTGACCGTCGATGTCTTTGGCCAGCCCGCCTCGATCGGTTTCTACAACACGTTCACCGCGCGCTGCGCCCCGGGAACAACGATCGCCGGTCTCGAGATCGCGGCAGACCCTGCGACAGGCGATGTCTACGCCCTGCGCGGCACGGGATTCGCCTCCGTGCAGGGCCACCTGGAATCGATCCTCTCGCGCGACGGCATGTCGACCCTGCACCAGCTGATCGGATGGGCACTCGACCCGGAGTGACATCCGCGGCTGGCCCACGGCGCGACTCTCTTAGCCGAAGAGGGAGATCGGATTGACCAGGTCGGCGATGATCAGGATGCCGCCCATCACGATCAGGGCGATGACAACGACGAAGGTCAGCGGCACGAGTTTGGTCGCGTCAATCGGTGCGGGTTCGGCGCGACCGCGAACGCGCGCCCACCAGCTGCGGATGCCTCCCCACAGCGCGACGGCGATATGACCCCCGTCCAGCGGGAGCAACGGGATGAGGTTGAACACGAACAGCGCGATGTTCAGCGATGCCAGGAGCGAGAGGATCACCGCGACGCGGTTGACGACCGGCGCATCGGTTGCCGCAACCTCACCCGCGATCGCGCCAGCACCGACGATACTGAGTGGCCCATTCGGATCGCGCTCCGCGCCGGTCACCAGGGACGCAGCCGTTTCGTAGACCTTCACGGGAAGCTGCACGATGATCCCGGCGACTGCGCCGACGTTGTCGACCGCGGCGATGGGGCCGGACCAGATCGGCTGGCGCACGTAGTCGACAGTCCCGGTGACGCCGATGACTCCAACCTGGGTGTCGACGGTCTGACCGTCCTCATCGACCACCTGACGGGTCACGGTGTCGGGGGTCACCGTCAGGGACAGACGCTGGCCTCCGCGGTCGACCACGATCGGCACGCTCTGGCCGGGAGCGGCTTGGATGAGGGCAGCCGCCGCGGCGAAGTCAGAGACATCCTGTCCGCCGACCGACACGATGACATCGCCGGATTGGATGCCTGCCGCCGCCGCAGGTGAGGGCGGATCGCCGGCCTGGCACTCTTGGCCAGCCTCGGCGGGGACACACGTGCTCACCGTTGCGACGGTGTTCGTCACCGTCTGCACACCGATGCCGCTGAGCACGATGGTCATGAGGAAGATCGCGAACACGAGGTTCATGAGCGGACCACCGAGCATGATGATCACGCGCTTGTACACCGGCAGTCGATAGAAGACGCGGTCATCGTCTGCGCCGTTGAGCGTCTCGTCGTTCGCAGCGCGGGCATCCTGCACCATCGTCGCGAAGAAGCCGCCGCCGGCACGACCTTCGACTGCCGAACCCTCGGCTGCCGCAGCGCGGGCAGCCGGCGAGGGAGGGTACATACCGGCCATCGAGATGTAACCGCCGAGCGGAATCGCCTTCACTCCGTACTCGGTCTCACCTCGGCGACGGGACCACAGCGTGGGTCCGAAACCGACCATGTACTGACCGACCCGCACGCCGAATCGCTTTGCGGGAACGAGGTGACCGATCTCGTGCAGCGCGATCGAGATCGCCAGGCCCACCACGAGCACGACGACACCGACGATGAAGGCGACCACATCCACGCCGCCACGCTATCGGCTCTGCCTTTGAGTCAGCCCAGTGCGCGGGTGAGAAGATGGAGGCGCCATGACGACAGATCCCGCGAACCTGCCGCCCGTGCTCCGGCCGCAGAACCCGCCCGTGCACCGCCTCGCGGACCTCGCGGCATGCCTCGGAGCCTCGATCGAGCGCCGCAGAGGCGACGTCGGAGCTCCGGATGCGGCGGCCGACGCCTCGGCATCCGTCACCGGCCTCACCCTCGCGACAGCCGACCTCCGGCCCGGCGACCTGTTCGTCGCGGTCCAGGGCGGGACGCGCCACGGCGCGGAGTTCGCGGGCGACGCGGCAGCGCGAGGAGCTGTCGCTGTCGTCACGGATGCCGCCGGTCGCGAGCGTGCCCTGGGGAGCGGCCTGCCGACGATCGTCGTGCCCGACCCGCGCGGGATCCTCGGAGCCCTGTCGGCCTGGGTTTACGCGACCGGGGCTGACGACACACTTCCGATCCTGTTCGGCACGACCGGCACGAATGGCAAGACGAGCGTGTCGCATCTGCTGGAAGGCATCCTCACCCAGCTCGGCGTCACCTCGGGGCTTTCATCGACAGCCGAACGCCACATCGCCGGCGATGTCATCGTCTCCCGCCTCACGACTCCTGAGGCCTACGAGATGCATGCCCTCCTCGCCCTCATGCGCGAACGCGGCGTCGAGGCCGTCGCCATCGAAGTCAGTGCTCAGGCCCTCAGCCGGCAGCGGGTCGACGGCATCGTGTTCGACGTGGCCGGGTTCACCAACCTCTCGCATGACCACCTCGACGACTATGCCGACATGGCTGAGTACTTCCAGGCGAAGGTGCCGCTGTTTCGCCCCGACCGCTCGCGCCGCGCCGTGATCTGCCTCGACTCCGCGTTCGGTGCGGACGTCGTCGCAGCCTGCGAGGTACCGTACGTCACGATCGTCACCCCGGCGATCGCCGCCGATCCGGATGCCGCGACAGCCGCCGACTGGACGGTCGAGATCCTCGACGAGCTGCCCGACGGCACCCGATTCCGCCTCTCGGGGCCCGAGGGTCGTTCGCTCTCGACCACGGTCCCGGTGATCGGCCGCCACATGGCAGCCAACGCAGCCCAGGCGATCGTCATGATCTTCGAGGCAGGTTACGACTGGGCCCGCATAACCCAGACCCTCGACGACGGGGTCATCCGCGCCCACCTCCCCGGGCGAACTGAGCTCGTGTCGGGGCCGTCCGGGCCCGCCATCTACGTCGATTTCGGCCACTCTCCCGACGCCTTCGAGAAGACCCTCGCCGCTGTCCGCCGCGTCACGCCCGGCCGGGTCCTCATGCTCTTCGGCGCCGACGGCGATCGCGACAAGAGCAAACGCCACGACATGGGCCGCACCGCCGTCGAGGGCAGCGACATCCTGGTCATCACCGACCACCACCCGAGGTTCGAGGACCCCGATTCGATTCGGGCGACCTTGCTCGAGGGCGCGCGGCGAGCGCGACCGGATGCCGAGATCTACGAATACTCGCCCCCCGAGCGAGCGATCGTCGAGGCCGTGGCACTGGTCGGCGACGGCGACGCGATCCTGTGGGCAGGACCCGGCCACCAGGACTACCGCGACATCCGCGGCGTGCGAACCCCCTATTCGGCCCGGGAGCTGTCACGTCGGGCTCTCCGGGACGCCGGTTGGCCGGTTCCCGAGCCGCGCTGGCATGTCCCCTACCCCGACTGACCCCGACATCGCCCGATTCGAGAGGATCTCCCCGTGGGATTTTTCGCTTTCGCCATTCTCGGCATTCTGACGGGCATCATCGCCCGCATCATCCTTCCCGGAAAGCAGGTCGGCGGCTGGTTCGTCGCCATTCTGCTGGGCCTGCTCGGCGCCATGGTCGGCGGGTGGATCGCGGGGCTGTTCGGGCTGGACGTGTACACGACGTTCTGGAACTTTTCGGGCTGGGTCTTCGCACTGATCGGCTCGATCGTGGTGCTGCTGCTGTTCGGGCTGATCTTCGGTCGCAAGCGCAGCTGACCTCTTGTGGTCTGACCACAAACATCCGTGTGGTCAGACCACACAGATGTAGCGATTCGTGCATCTTTCGGACGGGTCTGCGACACAGGTCTAGCGTCGGTGTCAGAAGCACTCGCGCGGCGGCGTAACCCGTCGCCGAGACGAGTGACCCACACTTCGACACCCACGAAGGAGATGCGTCACCATGAGCACCGTCACCCCCACCCCCGTCGACCAGGCAGACGCGATCCCCGCAGCCTGGGACGGATTCGTCGCAGGCCCCTGGCAAGACGCCATTGACGTCCGCGACTTCATTCAGCGCAACTACACGCCCTACAGCGGCGACGCCTCGTTCCTGACGGGCGCGACCGAGCGGACGCAGCGAGTCTGGCAGACGCTGACCGCGATGTTCCCCGCCGAGCGCGAGCGCGGCGTATACGACGTCGACGCCACCACGCCCTCGACGATCACCGCGCACGCACCGGGCTACATCGCTCGTGACGACGAACTGATCGTGGGCCTGCAAACAGACGCCCCCCTCAAGCGCGCCATCATGCCCAATGGTGGATGGCGCATGGTCAAGGGAGCCCTGGAGACGTACGGCTACGACGTGCCGGCCGACCTCGAAAAGATCTTCACGACCTACCGCAAGACCCACAACGACGGCGTCTTCGACGTCTACCCGCCAGCTGTCCGGCGGGCACGCAGCAGCCACCTCATCACCGGACTCCCGGATGCCTATGGCCGCGGCCGCATCATCGGCGACTATCGCCGGGTCGCGCTCTACGGAACCGACGCCCTGATCGACGCCAAGAAGGCCGAGCACGCCGAGCTCGACATGCACTTCTCGACCGAGAGCATCATCCGTGATCGCGAAGAGAACGCCGAGCAGATTCGCGCCCTCCAGGAACTGACCCGGATGGCAGCAACGTACGGCTACGACATCGCGCGTCCCGCAGCGAATGCTCGCGAGGCCCTGCAGTGGCTCTACTTCGCCTACCTCGGTGCGGTGAAGGAGCAAAACGGCGCAGCGATGAGCTTCGGCCGTAACACCGGGTTCCTGGATGTCTACATTCAGCGCGACCTGGAGGCCGGCGTCCTCGACGAAACGGGAGCGCAGGAACTCATCGACGACCTCGTCATCAAGCTTCGGATCGTGCGGTTCCTGCGCACGCCCGAGTACGACGCCCTGTTCTCCGGCGACCCGACATGGGTGACCGAGTCGCTGGGGGGCACGGGCGTTGACGGGCGGACACTCGTCACCAAGACGGCGTTCCGCTTCCTGCAAACGCTCTACAACCTGGGCCCGGCGCCCGAGCCGAACCTGACGGTGCTGTGGTCGAACGACCTCCCCCGCGGGTTCAAGGAATTCTGCGCGAAGGTTTCGATCGACACGTCCTCCATCCAGTACGAATCGGATGCCCTCATCCGGGGCCTGTGCGGAGACGATGCGGCGATCGCTTGCTGCGTCTCGCCCATGAGCGTCGGCAAGCAGATGCAGTTCTTCGGCGCGCGGGTGAACCTCGCCAAGACCCTCCTCTACGCCATCAACGGCGGCCGCGACGAGGTCAGCGGCAAGCAGGTCGCTCCCGTGATGCCAGCCGTGGTCGGCGACGTGCTCGACTACGACGACGTGCGCGGCAAGTTCCGCACGCTCATGGAGTGGCTTGCCGCAACCTACGTCGACGCGCTGAACTGCATCCACTACATGCACGACAAGTACGCGTACGAGCGGCTCGAGATGGCGCTGCATGACCGGGAGGTCCTGCGCACGATGGCCTGCGGTATCGCGGGACTCTCGGTGGCGGCAGACTCCCTGTCGGCCATCAAGTTCGCTCGGGTGTCCCCCGTCCGCGACGAGACTGGCCTCGTGGTCGACTACGTCGTGGAGGGCGAGTTCCCCACCTACGGCAACGACGACGACCGTGTCGATGACATTGCGCGGGAGCTCGTGACCGAGTTCATGGAGATGCTGCGCTCGCACCCGACCTACCGAGACGCCGTCCATACCCAGTCCGTGCTGACGATCACCTCGAACGTCGTCTATGGCAAGGCCACCGGCAACACCCCCGACGGGCGCCGCGCCGGAGCCCCGTTTGCACCGGGTGCGAACCCGATGAACGGTCGCGACACGCACGGAATGCTGGCAGCTACCCTCTCGGTCGCCAAGATCCCCTTCGACCAGGCGCAGGACGGCATCTCGCTGACCACGACTGTGGTCCCCGCGGGCCTCGGCCGCACCGAGGATGAGCGCGTCGCGAACCTCGTCGGACTCCTGGATGCCCAGATGGCTGCAGGTGGTTACCACCTGAACGTCAACGTCCTCACGCGGGAAACGCTCGAAGACGCGATGGAGAACCCGGAGAACTACCCCCAGTTGACCATCCGGGTCTCGGGTTACGCCGTCAACTTCGTCCGGCTCACCCGCGAGCAGCAGCTCGACGTGATCAGCCGCACCTTCCACGCGGGGGTGTGACATGACCGCCGTCGCGCTTCCGCAGCCGACGGTCCACGCGGGCCGCCTTGAGACGCACCACGCGCGTCTTGAGGCGGCCCGCGCCGGCGAGGTGGGAAGCGTCCACTCCTGGGAGCTCGTCACCGCCGTCGACGGGCCGGGTACCCGAATGACGCTGTTCCTCTCCGGCTGCCCGCTGCGCTGCCAGTACTGCCAGAACCCCGACACGTGGCTCCAGAAGGATGGAACGCCCACGACGCTCGCCGAGATCGTCACCCGCATCCGCCGCTACGCCGGTGTCTTCCGGGCCACCGGCGGCGGATTGACGATCTCGGGCGGCGAACCACTGCAGCAGTCCGCGTTCGTTGCCCGCATCCTTCACGAAGCGGCTGCAGAAGGCATCCACACCGCCATCGACACCTCGGGCTACCTGGGCCGCAACGCGCCTGACGCGATGCTCGACGATGTCAGCCTCGTGCTGCTGGACGTGAAATCTGGCATCCCCGAGACCTACCGCACGGTCACCGGACGCGATCTGCAACCGACCATCGACTTCGGTGATCGGCTCGCCGCCCGGGGAATCCCCACGTGGATCCGCTTCGTTCTCGTGCCGGGACTCACGGATGCCGAAGACAACGTTGACGCCGTCGCTGAGATCGTCTCGCGGTGGTCGAACGTCGAGCGGGTCGAGGTTCTCCCGTTCCACCAGATGGGTGCCTCGAAGTGGGACCGCCTGGGGCGTGCATACAGCCTGGCTGAGACCCGCGCCCCGGAACCGGAGCTGATCGAACGCGTACGCCAGCAGTTCCGCTCGCGCGGCCTGACGACCTACTGACCTGAGCGCACGAGCTCGGCCGCCCTGCGCCGGGCCCACTGTTCGGCCTCCGCAAGGCTCTCGCGGGTGAGCGATGACGGCGCATCATGGGCATCGACGACCCGCTCGACGGTCACGAGGATGTCGAGGAATCCGATGTCCCCGTCGTGGAAGGCATCCACAGCTACCTCGTTTGCAGCATTGAACACCGCCGGATACGTTCCGCCTGCGCGCCCCACGCGCTTTGCCAACGCGACGGCAGGAAAGGCTTTCTCATCCAGTGGCTCGAAGCTCCAGGTGGTGGCGACGCTCCAGTCGAGCGGTGCACCGACTCCGGCGATGCGATGCGGCCAGTCCAGGCCGAGCGAGATCGGGAGGCGCATATCGGGCGGGGATGCCTGGGCGATCGTGGAGCCATCACTGAACTCCACCATCGAGTGGACAACCGACTGCGGGTGCACCACCACGTCGATCTGTGCGTAGGGCACGCCGAACAGCAGGTGCGCCTCGATCACCTCGAGGCCCTTGTTGACCAGGGTCGCCGAGTTCGTGGTGACGACCCGGCCCATGTTCCAGGTCGGATGCGCCAGCGCCTCGGCGGGCGTCACCGACTCCAGCGCTTCGCGGGAGCGGCCACGGAACGGGCCACCTGACGCGGTCAGAACCAAGCGGCGAATCTCTGCCCGCTCGCCGGAGCGCAGGGCCTGGGCGATCGCAGAGTGCTCGGAATCCACCGGGACGATCTGGCCCGGCTGCGCGAGCGCCGTCACCAGTTCGCCGCCGACGATGAGCGACTCTTTGTTTGCCAGCGCCAGCGTCCGCCCCTCCTCCAGCGCGGCGATGGTCGGCCCGAGGCCGACCGATCCCGTGATGCCATTGAGAACGACGTCAGCCTCGACATCCCGAACCAATTGCTCTGCCTCACGGATGCCGACAGCCGTGCTCTCAACGCCGAACTCGCGGGCCTGCGCCTCGAGGACCTTGCGCTGACTCCCGGTCGCCAGACCGACGACCTCGAACCGGTCCCGGTTGCCCCGAATGACGTCGAGTGCCTGCGTGCCGATCGACCCGCTGGAACCGAGAATGATGACGCGGCGCATGCGCTCAGCCTATCGAGGGCCTCGCGCTGCGCCGCGTCGGGTAGTCATCAGCCGGCTGCGGGCTCGCTGGAGATGATCTCGATGACGAACACGAGAGTCTCGCCGGCCAGCGCGTTGGTGTTGGTCACTGACGCCTCGCCATATCCACACAGGGGCGACATCGACACGAGGACGGTCGAGCCGACCTTCTGCCCTTCAAGTGCTCGCTGGAAACCGGACACGACCTGCGTGGTCTGGAAGGTCGCGGGCGAGCCCTTCTCCCAACTGGAGTCGAAGACGGTGCCATCGCTCCACTTCACGCCGGTGTAGTTAACTGTGACGCTGTCACCGGGCTCGACGACGGCTCCGTCACCTTCCGTGAGGACGTCGACGACGACACCGCTCGGCGGGTCGGATGCGGGGATCGAAATGGCGGGGGCACCGCTCTCGTCGAAAGCGACGGTCGGCATCGCGGCGTCTGCGTCCACGACCTGGCACCACTGATCGGCCGGCGTGACATCGAGCACATCGAGGACGTAGACCTGCGCTGCAGTCTCGCCCTGGCCAGGAACTGCCAGAACGATCCGGGATCCCGCCGTTGCGCATCCGAAGAACTCATCGATACCCGTGCCGACTTCCACCGGAATCGGCGCGAGCGGCGCGGCCTCGTCATACCCCGCAGAATCCACCTGAGCTCCCGTGTCACCGTCGAAGACGGTGAGGGCGTAGGAGACATACGCCCCGTCGGTCAGGGCAGTTCCGTCGCCGGTGATGGCGACCGTCCGCTGCAGTGCATCAACAGCGATGGGGGTCGAGAACGAGGCGGTGGGGACCTGTCCGAACTCGCCCTCGACGGTCACGGACTCGGAAACGGGGCCTGACTCTGCAGCTGCCGCGCAGAGTCCACCGTTATCGACGGTTGTCGCCGTCGGGTCGCTTTCGGCAGCCGATGTACAACCAGCGAGAAGTAGTGCCGCGGTCGCGGCGACGGTCAGGGCGAGAAGGGAGCGTGAGCGCACAATGATCCTCTGCTGTGGGCGGATCCCTCATCCTTTCGCACAATTCCTCTGTCTCCGCTGGGAATCGCATGCTCCGCGCCATTCCGATCGGGGAATGAAAGCGGCGGTAGCCTCGACGGATGACCGTCGACCCCACCGCCCCCGCAGCCGAGGAGCCCGTGACTGACGGCACTCGGACCCGTCGACGCATGGGTGTCGCTTACGTACTCGGACGTACGGTGATCACGCCGCTTGCACGTCTGATCTATCGACCGCGCGTCGAAGGCAAGCATCTGGTACCCCGGAGCGGACCCGTCATCTTCGCGAGCAACCATCTCTCCTTCATCGACTCGATCGCCATCCCGGTCGCTGCGCCGCGCCAGGTTCACTTCCTCGCGAAGTCCAGCTACTTCGAAGGCTCAGGTCTTTCGGGGTGGGCATCGCGCCAGTTCTTCACGTCGATCGGAGCGATTCCGGTTCGTCGTGGCGCAGGTCAAGCCGCCCTCGATGCCCTGGATCAACAGCGCGCCCTCCTCGAGGCGGGGAGCGCGGTCGCGCTGTATCCGGAGGGCACACGCTCGGTCGACGGTCGCCTCTACAAGGGGCGCACGGGAGTCGCCTTCCTGGCGCTCCAGACCGGCGCACCCGTCGTTCCCGTAGGTCTCATCGGCACGGACAAGGTCATGCCGAAGGGTGCGACCGTGCCCTCCCCGAAGCACCGCATCACTGTCAAGTTCGGTCAGCCGCTGGATCTGTCCCATCATGGCGACTCGTCATCCGGTCGCGCCCGCCGCGGCGCAACCGATGAGATCATGGCCGCGATCCACGCGCTGTCCGGGCAGGAACTCGCGGGTGCGTACAACGAGGTTCAGCCCCAGTCGCCGATCGAACGCATCAAGCAGGTACTCCCGCACGAGCGCCGCTGACTCCCCAGCTCAACCGTCGATTCCCGCCACGAGCGTCGTAGGACGGTGGTGGACGGGAAAGTTGACCGAGTTCGCGATGAAGCACCACGTGTTGGCCTGCTGGTGCGCTGCCTCGGCGGCTGAACGCATCGACTCTTCCGCTACCGTCACAACCGGATGCAACGTCACCTCGCGGAAGCTCCCCCCACCGTGACCGTCTTGCACCATGACGCCGGTAGCGGTGTCTCGGTAAGCGACGACCACGACGCCCGCTTGGACTGCCGCGTGCAGGTAGGACAGCAGGTGGCACTCGCTGAGGGAAGCGACGAGGAGATCCTCGGGGTTCCACCGCGATGGATCCCCCCGAAACGGCTTGTCGCTCGAGGCGAGAAGATCCGGCTTTCCCTCGATCCGCAGGGTCACGTCTCGGGCATAGTCCCGATAGCCCGCCGTGCCGACGCCACGGTTGCCGGTCCATTCCGCCCGGACGATGTAGTCGTGTTCACCCAGCATGGGGCAAGTCTGACACCTGCTCGGGGTCAGTGGCCCGGATAGGCTGTTCGAGTGCCTGAGACCCTCCCTGTTGCTGCTGCCGTCGAGCTCGCGCGGGTGGAACGAGGCGGATTCGTGGAATCCCGCCATGCCGGCGCGGCGATCGTCCTGAACCCCGAGGGTCAGGCCATCGAGCGGCTCGGCGACACCGACGCACCCATCCTTCCGCGGTCATCTTTGAAGCCGATCCAGGCCCTGGCGTGCCTTGCCGCGGGCGCGCAGCTTGCTGACGAGACGCTGGCGCTCGCGACCGCCAGCCATGCCGGAACCGACCGGCACGTCGCAGTGGTCCGTGACATTCTCGACGCTGCCGGGCTGGACGAGCGGAGCCTCCAGTGCCCGCCCGCGTGGCCATCCGACACGGCGACACGAGATGCCCTGGTCCGCGCCGGAGGAGAGCCCGAGCGGCTTCGTATGAACTGCTCGGGCAAGCACGCGGCAATGCTCGCGGCGTGCGTCGCACAGGGGTGGGACCTTGCCACCTACCTCGACCCCGAGCATCCGCTGCAGGTTCAGATTCGCGAACTCGTCGAGCGGCTGACCGGCGAGCGTGTTCAGGCATCGGTCATCGACGGATGCGGCGCTTCGGTGTTCGCCCTCACTCTGTCGGGCCTTGCCAAGGCAGCGCACCGGATCGGCGGTTCTTCGGAGCGGTCGCCGTTCGCGCTGCATCGCAACGCGGCAGCGCTGGTCGGGGCAGTGCGCCGGCATCCCTGGACGATTGACGGCCCAGGACGGGCCGACACCATCGCGATCGAACAGACGGGAGTCTTCGCGAAGGGGGGTGCCGAGGGCGTGATGATCATGGTCGCGCCGGATGGGACGACGGTAGCCCTCAAGATGCTCGATGGCTCCGCCCGGGCCTCGTCCATCGTCGCGCTGCGTCTTCTCGAGCGAACTGGCGCACTGAGCGCCGCCGACGTCTCACGCGCGCGGGAAGAGCTGCCCCTGCGGGTACGCGGCGGCGAGCGCGACGTCGGCATGATCTCCCCTGCGTTCTGATCGTCATCCGCATCATCCGAGCCGCACCCGACTGACCTCCCGCCCGGGTTCGAGGAGCCATCCGCGCAGCGCGCCGGGAAGACACAGGGGAGGAAGCTCTCGTCGCCCGGTGAGGATGCGGTACTCCGCCGCACACGATGGATCGACCAGAAGAGGACCCTGCGCGCGCAGGGTGGTCAGCGTCGTCCAGAACCTCTGCCACTGCTCGGGTTCAGCGCGCACGACGAGCGAGCGTCCAGGCTCCAGCGCCTGCGGGCTGCCTCCGGCGAGCGCGTGATCGGGTCCCGTGACCACCACGTCACGAGCCAGCCACTGCTCCTGGATGCGCTCAGCGCCGGGGGTGGCGCGCGTAACCCAACACGTCAGTCCGGCCGGCGGTCGCCAGGTTGACTCGTTCGGCACCCTCACCCCTCGAGAAGCAGTTTCGGCCTGGAATACCTGCACGAGCGTCCCGTCGAGTCGTCCTCGACCCGCCGAAGCTGTGGGATCACAGTGGCCCGGCACCCCGCCGGCAGAAAGGTAGTCGCTGCGCTGGGAATGGCGAAGCAGCAGGCGATGCGGCAGGAGATCGGCGACGCGAGCAATCGGCCCCGCGAGACGTTCCAGCCCGAGCAGGAACGGATGTCCCTCCCCGGACGAGCGGGCTATCGTTTCGAGGAGGCCTGCTGCGACATGGGCGTACTCCGACGGGAGCGCCGCCAAGACCGCGTCGGCGTCATCGACCACGACAGCGCCGCGCCGGGTAACGGCGACACGGTTCAGGTCGTCCCAGGCTCGCTCGAGATCATCGGAATCGACCCAGGCCTCGACCTCGCCGATCTGGGCCGCGACAGTCTGCAGCGCAGTCGTCACGCCCGATCCGGCGGCTCCGACGACGCACAGGCCCCGAACTGATCTCGCGATCCCGACGGGTTCCTGTCGCTGCAGATGCGGCTCATCGGCGAGCCCGATGAGAAGCGTGTCGTCGTTCCTCCCGCCCGGAAGTGCCACCGTGACCGGGAGGGGCTCGAGCCAGGGCGCCTGTACCGGTGCGGCCTCGGAGCGGGCAGCGATTCGCGACACGAACTCGTCTCCCACCAGCGCGACGCGAATCGGCACCGGCCTGTGGTCTGTCGCGCGTCTGACGAGGGCGCTCCCGGCGCTACGCACGCCGGCAGGCACCCGACAGCCGCTGTCATCTCCGAGCATGAGGCGACTATCGGCAACATCGGCGGCCCGGAGAACAACGCGCAGCAGACAATTGGCCAGAAGCGCCTCGCGAAAGACCCCGGTGGCGCGCTGCGTGCCCAAGATCACGTGGATGCCCAGCGCTCTTCCCCGCGCGGTGAGATCAATGAACAGGTTCGCAAGCTCGCTGTGAGAACTCAGTAACGCGGCGAACTCGTCGACGACCACGACCAGACGCGGCAGATCCGCAGCCCCCTCGGCGATATCTCGGACTCCGGCTGCCGCGAGCACGCCCTCACGCCGCCGCACCTCAGCGCGCAGGCTCTCGATCCCTCGCGTTGCCGCGGCCGCATCGAGGTCGGTCAGCACACCGGTGACGTGCGGGAGGCTCCGAAGGGACGAAAAGGCGGTGCCGCCCTTGAAATCGGCGAGGACGAACACGACGTCCTCAGGGGTGTAGTGCGCCGCAAGGGAGACGACCCAGGTTCGTAGCAGTTCGCTCTTGCCGCTTCCTGTCGTGCCGACCACCAGCGCATGGGGCCCGTCGCTGACCAGGTCGAGGCAGAACGGCCTCGCACCGGACGTGCCGATGGCACCCGCGAGCGTTCGGGAACCCGCGCCGGGCGCAGGCGCCCGGCGCGGGTCCAGCAGATCACCCAGCGCCAGCGGGCTGTCATCCGGCGCCGTCGGCGCAATCCTCCCGCGCAACGAACGGGCCAGAAGGCTCGCCTGGAACTCCGAGAGGACCTGCGGAACGACCTCGAGCGTGGTCTCAGCGGTCTCCAGTGCCGCATGCGCCGCTCCTGTGGATGTCTGACCGACGAGCATCCGGACTGCGGCGCCACGCCCGCTCCCGACGAGGATTGTGGCGTCGGCCGCTCCCGCGGCGCCCTCCCATCCACTCGAGAAGCCAAGCGCGACGCGGTGCTGGCCCGGGGTGACCCGGTGCGGAAGCTCCTCGACCCAGGCGAAGCTCTCCGGAAGGTCTCCGACAATCTCGAGCCGGCCCGGCGGATGGACCAGACAGAGTTGCACAATCATCGCGCGCACGACGCCGGCAACGAGCGGCTCGGGCCCGTCCACCCCGAGACTGCCTCGCAGCGGCACCACGATAGGAGCGTCCCGCATCGTCGGCCTGCCCGCGCCCAGTACCCTCGTCATACTCTTGGGCGCAGACCCCTCGGCGCCGAGGCCTGTCAGCTGCGCAGCGGGCAGTTCGGTCGCTACATCTCCACTCCCCAACACCAGGTGCTCCTGGCGGCCGGGGACCTCCCGCCATAGCTCTGCCGGTTCCTCCAGAAGCCGCCGAATGTCGGGCGAGGCGCGCCATGCACGGTCGCGGCGATGGGTGAGCTCCTCCTCGAGCGCCGCGCTCAGCGCGGCGGAATCCGCCTGGGCCACGGCATCATCCCGGCGCCTCGCACGCCGTGCCGCCCACACCCGGTCACCGAAGCCTGCGACAGCCATCAGCGGCGCGAGGGCGGCGAACCACAGACTCAGAACGGACCCGGTCACCACCCACAGTGCCACTGCCCCGAGCACCGGCACCGTCATCGCGAGAACCGGAAGTCCTGTCGTACCGCGAGCAGGGCCGCGCGAGTCCTTCACAGATGACCGGCGATGTGCGGTTCCAGACGATGAACGCATGGCCCCAGCCCATCATCCGGTCCGGAGCGGTCGCGGTTACGGGTCCGCCGTCCTGGGCGACCGACGAGAACGCGATGCTGGGGAGGAGCGGAACCTCAGAAGCCGGGGACGCGAGCGACGTTCACGACGACGATCGAGATGTTGTCGCGTCCGCCGTTCTCGAGCGCGGCATCCAGCATCGCCTCGACCGCCGCAGCCGGCTCGGGGTGCTCGACGAGGAAGTGCTGGATGCCGAAGTCGGTGAGTTCCTTGGTCAGTCCATCGGAGCAGATGACGAACCTGTCGCCGTCGACGACATCGAGACGGACGTAGTCGGGCGTGACGCTCTCGCTCGGCCCGAGAGCCCGAGTGATGACGTTGCCGTACGGGTGGTTCTCGGCCTCTTCCGGACTCAACCGCCCCGAGGCGATGAGCTCCTGCACGACCGAGTGGTCTGTCGTGACCTGGACGATGGCGCCATCACGTAGCAGGTACACGCGCGAGTCGCCGATGTTGAGGGCAACCCAGGATGCCTCGGCTCCCGAGACATCCAAAAACAGCCCGGTCACGGTCGTTCCGGTGGCCTCGTCAGTCGCTTCCGGGCGAGCGGCGATGTCTTTGACCGCGCGCGCGAGGGCCTTCTCGATCGCTTTGGTGGAGACCGAGCCGGTGTCGGCGACCGCGTGAAGGCGTTCGACAGCGCTCGCGCTGGCAATCTCACCGCCGATGTGACCGCCCATTCCGTCGGCGACGACGAACAGCGGATATTCCGCGAGGACGGCATCTTGATTGACCTCACGCCGACGGCCGGTATCTGTCACCGCTGCCCACGCGAGCTCGAGGCGATCGCGTGCCAGGTCAACGGTGCGGGAATGGGCGGAAACCTCGGCCACGCGACCCTTTCCTCGTCGTTGTCGGTATCGGCGCCAGGCGCCGACCGTCACATCCTAATCGAACGTCAGGTCCCGAGCGCGGACATACCGTGCCGGGGACGCGCCGTCATCCGTTCGCGGTGTTTTCGGCACCCTCATCGGCGGGAGCCTCGAACTGTGCGTTGTAGAGCGACCAGTAGGCCCCCCGCGCACGCAACAACTCCTCGTGGGTCCCCTGTTCGACGATCGCGCCGCTCTCCATGACCAGGATGAGGTCGGCATCCCGAATCGTCGAGAGACGGTGTGCGATGACGAACGAGGTGCGGTCACGCCGCAGGCGAGACATCGCGCGCTGGATCAGCAGCTCCGTGCGGGTGTCCACCGACGAGGTGGCCTCATCGAGAATCAGGATGCGGGGATCCGCGAGGAACGCCCGCGCGATCGTGACGAGCTGGCGCTCACCGACCGAGAGGTTCGTCGCCTCGTCATCGAGCACGGTGTCGTATCCGTCCGGCAGGGCATGGACGAATCGGTCGACGTATGCCGCCGAGGCTGCCGCCACCAGCTCTTCCTCGCTCGCGTCCGGCCTCCCGTAGGCGATGTTCTCGCGAATCGTGCCCGCGAACAGCCACGTGTCCTGCAGCACCATGCCGGTGCGCGCCCGTAGGTCATCGCGCGTCATCCGTCGCGTATCGAGGCCACCGCCTGGAAGGCCCGCTCCGGTGTCGAGCAGGATGCCGCCCTCATCCACGTCGTAGAAGCGCATGACGAGGTTGACGAGCGTTGTCTTTCCCGCTCCGGTGGGCCCGACGATAGCGACCGTGCTTCCGGATGCGGCGCGCAGGCTCAGGTCGTCGATGAGCGGCGTGTCCGCGACATAGCGGAACGAGACGTCGCGGAACTCGAGGGTGCTCGCGTCGGCCGGAACGGTCTCGGCAGGCTCCGGATCGTCTGACTGCTCGGGCTCGTCCAGCAGCTCGAACACCCGCTCGGCACTTGCCACCCCCGACTGCAGCAGGCTCGCCATGGATCCGAGCTGGCTGAGCGGCTGCGTGAACTGTCGCGAGTACTGGATGAAGGCCTGCACGTCTCCGATCGAGAGCAGCCCCCCGGCAACCTGCAGCCCGCCGACGACCGCGATGGCGACGTAGACGAGGTTCCCGATGAACATCATCGCGGGCATGATGATGCCGGACAGGAACTGTGCCCCGAAGCTCGCGCGGTAGACCTCGTCGTTCTCGGCGGCGAAGTCGGTTTCGGCCTCACGCTGGTGGCCGAAGACCTTCACCACCGAATGCCCCGAGAAGGTCTCCTCGACTCGGGCGTTCAGAACGCCGGTCGCACGCCACTGGGTGACGAACAGTGCCTGGGAGCGGCGGGCGACCAGGACCGTCACGACAATCGTGAGCGGAATCGTCACGAGTGCGATCACTGCCAGCAGCGGCGAGATCACGAACATCATGACCAGCACGCCGATCACGGTCAGGAGCGAGATGACGACCTGCGACAGTGTCTGCTGCAGGCTTTGACCGATATTGTCGACGTCGTTGGTGACGCGGCCGAGCAGCTCGCCGCGCTGCACCCGGTCGAAGTACGACAGCGGCAGGCGGTGGATCTTCTCCTCCACTTCGATGCGCAGCCGGTGCATCGCGCGCTGGACGACGCCGTTCAGGATGCGGGCCTGCAGCCATCCGAACAGGCTCGCGCCGACATACACGGCGAGCACGAGCAGCAGGAGTTGACCAAGGGCTGCGAAGTCGATACCGGCGCCCGGGGTGAAGGTCATCGTCGAGAGGAGGTCAGCCTGCTCCTGTTGACCGTTCGCAATCAGCTGGTCCATGATCTGCTGTTGTGTGGTTCCCGGAGGAACATCCGAGAACTGGAGAGAGACGAACCCGGCGAAGACGAGGTTCGTCCCCTCCCCCAGGAGCTTCGGTCCGATCACCGACAGCGCGACCGAGAACACGCCCAACACGATGACCAGGATGAGGAGCGCGTTCTCTCGGCGCAGATGCGCGAGCAGTCGCTTCGCGCTCGCGCCGAAGTTCTGAGCTTTCTGGACGGGCATTCCCATCCCGCGCCCCATAGGGCCACCACCCATCGGACCGCGCGCGGGAGCCGCGCCTGCAGCGGGACGTGGCGCGCTCATGCTGCTGCCTCCGCCGAGAGCTGGGAATCAACGATCTCGCGGTAGGTCTCGCAGGTCTCCACGAGGTCCTCATGTGTCCCGATGCCGACGATCCGGCCGTGGTCGAGCACCACGATCTGGTCGGCGTGCTGAATCGTCGAGACTCGCTGGGCAACGACCAAGCGCGTAGCGTCGGGGAGCTCGGTGTCGAGCGCCCGGCGAAGCGCGGCATCCGTTCGCAGATCGAGGGCTGAGAACGAGTCGTCGAAGATGAAGATCGGCGGGTTCTTGACGAGGGCTCGCGCTATCGCGAGTCGCTGTCGCTGCCCGCCCGAGACATTCGTGCCTCCCTGCGCGATCGGCGCTTCGAGCCCGAGAGGGAAGGCCTCGACGAAGGAACGCGCCTGCGCAAGCTCGATGGCACGCCACAGGTTCGCGTCGTCGGCAGCGGCATCCCCGTACCGCAGGTTCGACGCGACAGTTCCCGAGAAAAGGAAAGCCCGCTGCGGAACCAGCCCGATCCGCGCCCAGAGGTCATCGGGATCATAGGCGCGCACGTCGACACCGTCGACGCGCACCTCCCCCGCCGTCACATCGAACAAGCGCGGCACGAGCCCGATGAGCGTCGACTTGCCCGACCCCGTCGATCCGATGATCGCTGTCGTCGTGCCTGGCTCGACGGTGAACGTGATGTCGTGAAGAACCGCATCCTGGGCGCCGGGGTACGCGAAGTCCACGTGCGAGAACTCGACCTTGCCGCGCGGCACCGGCGCGCTGGCGGCCTCTGCGGGAGGCTCGACCGAGGGCTCCGTGTCCAGGACCTCGCCGATCCGCTTCGCACAGACCGCGGCGCGCGGGATCATGACGAACATGAAGGTCGCCATCATGACACCCATGAGGATCTGCATGATGTAGGTGAGGAAGGCGAACAACGTTCCGATCTCGACACCGTCGTTTTGCACCTGGAAGGCGCCGAACCAGATCACCGCAACGCTCGAGATATTCAGCACGAGCATGACCACGGGAAACATCAGCGCCATGAGATTGCCCGCGCGAAGTCCCGTCGCCATGACGTCCCGGCTCGCGACGTCGAAGCGCTCGCGTTCGTGGTCTTCACGGACGAAGGCGCGGACGACACGGATGCCGGTGAGCTGCTCACGCATGATCTGATTGACGCGGTCGATCCGCTGCTGCATGACAGTGAACGCAGGAACCATCCGCACGACGATGAGTGAGACCAGGATCAGCAGCACCGGCACGGCTACGGCCATCAACCACGACAGACCCGGGTCTTGGCGGATCGCCATGATGACGCCGCCGATGGCGAGCATCGGAGCCGAGACCATCAGCGTCGCAGATACCTGCACCAGCATCTGCACCTGCTGCACATCGTTGGTGTTGCGGGTGATGAGCGAGGGGGCGCCGAAGTTCCCGACCTCGCGCTGCGAGAACGCGACCACACGGTGGAAGACATCGGCACGCAGGTTCTTGCCCATTCCCATGGCGAGCCGGGACCCGAAGTACACGGCGACGACTGCGCAGACGACCTGTACGAGTGAGATGACGAGCATGAGCCCGCCCGTCGACCAGATGTATCCGATGTCGCCGGTCACCACACCGTTATCGATGATGTCAGCGTTCAGGGTCGGTAGCAGGAGCGACGCGATCGACTGAGCGAGCTGAAAGACGATGACGGCGATGATCAGCGGCCATGCGGGTCGCAAGTATCGCACCAGGAGGGTCCAGAGCACGAGGAGTTCCTTCCACCGGAGAAGGACGGTCGGCTCCTCGCTGACACGTCCTCGCTGACGCTACGCCCGGCATCCCGCGACGGGCAAATGTCTCGGGTGCGCCGTCAGCGAACGCGAAGAACGCGGCCGCCGAACGCGTGAGAGGCCCCCACCGTGCGGTGGGGGCCTCTGGGTCTAGCCGGATTACGCCTTGGGCTCTTCCGGAGCCGCGGGCGGCTCGGGGCTTGCCGGCGGCTGCGCGGCGGGAGGAGCGTATCCCGTCGGCGGCGCCGGAGGCGCTGCATAGCCGGGGGCCGGGCTGGTGGCCGGGTTGGCCGGGTAGCCACCGGCGGGAACCTGCGACGGGATGCCGTCCCAGTTCGTACGGTCACCCAGGAATCCGTTGCCTGCCCACGGAGCGGCAGGGATAGCCGTGTTCCAGCGGGACTTGTCAAAGGCCGCGATACCGAGCCACACGATCGAGAGGAAGAAGTAGAGGATGAGCCACACGGCTTCCTTCTGCAGCTTCAGCCCCACACGCCAAGCGGCCATCAGCGTCAGGATGAAGGTCGCCAGCAGGATGATCTGGCCGATGACCGGGATCCAGCCGAGAAGAATCGACGCGCCGATGGCGTAGAGAAGCAGCCACGGGCTGAGGTCGCCGAGCTTCAGGAAGATCATGCCGTTGTAGATCGGCACCCACGCGCGCCATTTGCCCTGCACACCGGCCTTGTCGAACACCCGCATCAGGAAGAACGACGTGAGGACATACCCGGCAGCAGCGAACAGGATCCAGAAGAAGACGAGGAAGATCAGCAAGCCGATCCCGCCGCCATCGTTGTAATAGACGACCGAGCCGCCTACGTTTTCGAACATGAACGTTCCTCCCGAACGGTCAGGACTCGCACCTCGAGCCGGTGCGCGACGGGCACTCGCCCGTTGCACCACATGCTAGCGATCCTGGGGCGCCGCTGTCAGCAGATTCTCAGCGTGGGGGCACGATGAGCGTGATGACATCGCCGTCGCAGTCCGTCTCGAACCCGGCGTCGCTCGCCCATTGCACGAAATGCGCCGCGTCCGACAGCGCGGCACCGGATTCCGCGAGAGCGCGGGTGAGCCGCCCTTTTGCGCTCTTGTTAAAGTGATTGAGGGCTCGTGTCTGCCCGTCCGGGCCCCGTGTGAGAACCCGCACGTAGGCGCTCCGTCCGACCGGTGCAGCCCCGAGCGCAACGTAGGCCTCTGACCTCAGGTCGAGCACAAACCCACCGGCGGAACTGTCGAGCGCTGCAGTGACGGGATCCGCCCAGAGGCTCCGCTGCGAGGTGAGGCCGGGAAGACGGATGCCCGCGCCGAGCCGGTACGACGGAATGGGGTCGAGAGCACCGACCGGTCCGAACGGCGCGGAATGGATCAGGACATGCGCACCGAGCCACCGCCGCGCTGACGCGTCCAGGCTCGCGGCATCCAGAGCGTCGAACAGCACCCCCGTGTACCGATCGATCGCCGGCATTGTCGGCGACGTGCGCAGTGCCCGATTCACCTCGATCTCACCACGCTGCTTCGGGCCGAGCTTCAAGACCTTCGCCGCGGCGTCCGGATCATCACTCAGCCGCACCAATGCATCGATGACCGATTCGCGGATCGGCGTCAGTTCCGCAAGCGCCAGGCGGGATGCATCCCAGGGCGCGCCCTCTCCACCAGCCCGCTTCGTCTCCGACGGCGGCAGCAGAATCAACACAGCTCTCCCCCACCGACAAAGGCGAAATCGCCGAGGTAGGACGGATGACGATGCATTCGTCCTACCTCGGCGATTCTTCCTACGCCCGTTCAACGCGGCCGAGGCCTACGCCGGGCGGATGCTGATGTCAGGCGACGAGAGCAGCGTTGCCGGCCACGATCGTGACGACATCGCTCTCGATGGAGAGGAAGCCGTCCTGAGCGTTCGCGACGACCTTGCTGCCGTCATCCTTCGTGATGCGCACCTGGCCCTCGGCGAGGATCGCGAGCACCGGCTCGTGACCCGCCATGAAGCCGATCTCACCCTCGACGGTCTTCGCGACGACGAGGGATGCCTCCCCCGACCACACTTCGGCGTCGGCGGAGACGAGGCTGACGTGCAGCGGCATGATCAGCCGTTCTCCTTCTGGATCTGCGCCCAGCGCTCTTCGACGTCGGAGATGCCACCCACGTTGAAGAACGCCTGCTCGGCGACGTGGTCGAAGTCACCCTTGACGATCGCGTCGAAGGACTCGATCGTCTCCTTGATCGGGACCGTGGAACCCTCGACACCGGTGAACTTCTTGGCCATGTAGGTGTTCTGCGAGAGGAACTGCTGGATCCGGCGCGCACGCGACACGACGACCTTGTCCTCTTCGGAGAGCTCGTCGACACCGAGGATCGCGATGATCTCCTGCAGTTCCTGGTTCTTCTGCAGGATCTGCTTGACGGCGGTCGCCACACGGTAGTGGTCTTCACCGACGTAGCGCGGGTCGAGGATGCGGCTGGTCGAGGTCAGCGGGTCAACCGCGGGGTACAGACCGCGCGAGGCGATCGCACGCGAGAGCTCGGTGGTCGCATCCAGGTGGGCGAAGGTGGTCGCCGGCGCCGGGTCGGTGTAGTCGTCAGCGGGCACGTAGATTGCCTGGAGCGACGTGATCGAGTGACCACGCGTCGAGGTGATGCGCTCCTGGAGCACACCCATCTCGTCGGCGAGGTTCGGCTGGTAACCCACGGCGGAGGGCATACGGCCGAGCAGCGTCGAGACCTCGGAACCTGCCTGCGTGAAGCGGAAGATGTTGTCGATGAACAGCAGCACGTCCTGCTTCTGGACGTCACGGAAGTACTCGGCCATCGTCAGGGCCGACAGCGCCACGCGAAGGCGGGTCCCCGGCGGCTCGTCCATCTGACCGAACACGAGCGCGGTCTTGTCGAAGACCCCGGCGTCCTCCATCTCGTGGATGAGGTCGTTGCCCTCACGGGTACGCTCACCGACACCGGCGAACACCGACACACCACCGTGGTCCTGCGCGACGCGCTGGATCATCTCCTGGATGAGGACGGTCTTGCCGACGCCGGCACCACCGAAGAGGCCGATCTTTCCACCCTGCACGTAGGGGGTCAGCAGGTCGATGACCTTGATGCCGGTCTCGAACATCGTCGTCTTGGACTCGAGCTGGTCGAAGGCCGGAGCCTTGCGGTGGATGCCCCACCGCTCGGTGATCTCGATCTTCTCGCCCGGCTCGGCGTTGAGGACCTCGCCGGTGACGTTGAACACGTGGCCCTTGGTCACGTCGCCCACCGGCACCGAGATCGGGCCGCCCGTGTCACGGACTTCCTGACCACGAACGACACCGTCGGTGGGCTTGAGTGCGATGGCGCGGATGAGGTCGTCACCCAGGTGCTGTGCGACCTCGAGGGTCAACTCGCTGGACTCGCCATCGATCGTGATCGTGGTGGTCAGCGCGTTGTAGATGTCGGGAATCGAGTCATGCGGGAACTCGATGTCGACGACAGGGCCGGTCACGCGCGCGACGCGGCCGACGACCGCGGTCTTCTCGGCGGTTGCGGTGGGAGTCATGGTCATTCTCTTTCGTGTCAGGTCTACTTGCCCGACGCCAGAGCGTCGGCGCCGCCGACGATCTCGGCGATCTGCTGCGTGATCTCGGCCTGTCGCGCGTTGTTGCGCAGGCGGGTGTAGTCGGTGATGAGCTTGTCGGCGTTGTCGCTCGCGGACTTCATCGCCTTCTGCGTCGCGGCATGCTTGGCGGCGGACGACTGCAGGAGGGCGTTGAAGACGCGGCTCTGGATGTACACCGGCAGCAGCTGGTTGAGCACCGTTTCGGCATCCGGCTCGAACTCGTACAGCGGGTACACCTGAGCGGATGCCGACTCCTCGGCCTCGACGACCTCGAGCGGCAGCAGGCGAACCTGCTCGGGGCTCTGGGTCATCATGCTGACGAAGCGGTTGTAGACGAGGTGGATCTCATCGACGCCGCCCTCGTTGCCGCCACGGTCGTACGCATCCAGCAGGGCTGCCGCAATCTCTTCCGCGGTGTGGAAGTGCGGCGTGTCGGTGTCGCCCGTCCACTGTCCGGCGCTTGCCATCTTGCGGAACTGGAAGTACCCGACGGCCTTGCGTCCGACGAGATAGAACACCGGCTCCTTGCCCTGCTCACGCAGTAGCTGCGCGAGCTCGAGACCCTCGCGAAGGATCTGCGAGTTGAACGCGCCGGCAAGTCCACGGTCGGAGGCGAAGATCACCACGGCAGAGCGCCGGATGACCTCACGCTCGGTGGTGAGCGGGTGATCAACGTTCGAGTGCGTGGCAACCGCCGACACCGCGCGCGTTACCGCACGAGCGAACGGAGCTGACGCCCGCACGCGACCCATCGCCTTCTGAATGCGCGAAGCCGCGATGAGTTCCATCGCCTTCGTGATCTTCTTGGTCGTCTGGGCAGAAGAAATCTTCTGCTTGTAGACCCGGAGTTGTGCGCCCATGGTTTATCGCCCTCGCGCGCCCTTAGTGGCGGCCCTTGACGATCTTCTCCTGGTTGACGTCCTCGGCCTGTGCGGCGCCGACCTCTTCGTGGCCGGGCTTGGAGATCGCCTGCCCCTTGCCGGAGCGGAACTCCAGCACGAAGTCATCGACGACCTTCTCGAGCTCGGCGACGGTGTCGTCATCCAGCACGTTGGTCTCGCGAAGACGGTCGAGGATCGTCGTGTTGCGGCGCAGGAAGTCCAGCAGCTCGCGCTCGAACGGCAGCACGTCCTCGACCTCGATCGTGTCGAGCTTGCCGTTGGTGCCGGCCCAGATCGAGACGACCTGCTCCTCAACGGGGTACGGCGAGTACTGCGGCTGCTTGAGCAGCTCGGTCAGACGCGCACCGCGGGCGAGCTGGCGACGGGATGCCGCATCCAGGTCGCTCGCGAACATCGCGAATGCCTCGAGTGAGCGGTACTGGGCAAGCTCGAGCTTGAGCGTTCCCGAGACCTTCTTGATGGACTTGACCTGAGCGTCACCACCAACGCGCGAGACCGAGATACCCACGTCGACAGCGGGACGCTGGTTGGCGTTGAAGAGGTCGGACTGCAGGAAGATCTGGCCGTCGGTGATCGAGATCACGTTCGTCGGGATGTACGCCGACACGTCGTTGGCCTTGGTCTCGATGATCGGAAGACCCGTCATGGAGCCTGCGCCCAGCTCATCGGAGAGCTTCGCGCAACGCTCGAGCAGACGCGAGTGCAGGTAGAAGACGTCGCCGGGGTAGGCCTCGCGGCCCGGCGGGCGGCGAAGCAGCAGCGACACCGCACGATAGGCCTCAGCCTGCTTCGAGAGGTCATCGAAGATGATCAGGACGTGCTTGCCGCCGTACATCCAGTGCTGGCCGATGGCGGAACCGGTGTAGGGAGCCAGGTACTTGAAGCCCGCGGGGTCGGATGCGGGAGCGGCGACGATGGTCGTGTACTCCATGGCACCGGCATCCTCGAGCGCACCCTTCACGGCGGCGATCGTCGAGCCCTTCTGGCCGATGGCGACGTAGATGCATCGCACCTGCTTGTTCACGTCGCCCGACGCCCAGTTGTCCTTCTGGTTGATGATCGTGTCGATCGCAATCGCCGTCTTGCCGGTCTGGCGGTCGCCGATGATGAGCTGGCGCTGACCGCGGCCGACAGGGATCATCGCGTCGATCGCCTTGATGCCGGTCTGCATGGGCTCGTGCACGCTCTTGCGCTGCATGACGCCCGGCGCCTGCAGCTCCAGAGCGCGGCGGCCTTCGGTGGCAACCTCGCCGAGACCGTCGATCGGGTTGCCGAGCGGGTCGACGACCCGGCCGAGGTAGCCGTCGCCGACGGGAACCGAGAGCACCTCGCCGGTACGCGTGACCTGTTGACCCGCCTCGATGCCGGCGAAATCGCCGAGGACGACGACACCGATCTCGTGCTCGTCGAGGTTCAGGGCCAGGCCCGCGGTGCCGTCAGCGAAGGTCACCAGCTCGTTGGCCATCACGCCGGGGAGACCCTCGACATGGGCGATGCCGTCGGCGGCGTCGATGACGGTGCCGACCTCGTTGGCCGCTGCCCCGGAGGGCTCGTAGGCCGCGACGAAGTCTTTCAGCGCGTCACGGATGACGTCGGGGCTGATGGAGAGTTCTGCCATGGTCTTCCTTCGTTAAGGTCTTTCTCGGGTTCCGTGCGTCGGACCCGAAGTCTGCGCCTGTCGGCGGTGTCGTTAGCCGGCCAGTCGCTGACGGAGGTCTGCGAGCCGGGAGGAAACGCTCATGTCGATGACGTCATCGGCGATCTGCACACGCAGGCCACCGACCACCGTCGGGTCGATCACGGTGTTCAGGGAGATCTTGGTGCCGTAGCGACGGCTGAGCAGCTCGGTGAGGCGGCTCGCCTGTTCCGTGCTCAGCGCTGCCGCTGCGGTGACGGTGGCGACAGCGCGGCCGCGTTCGTCGGCGACGATGCGGATCGCACGCGACAACAGCTGACGTACGCGGCGTTCGCGCGGCTGCTGCACGAGCGAGGATGCGACCAGGACCGTCGCTTCGCTCGCCCGCCCGGTCAGGAGCTTCGCGACCAGGTCACCCTTCGCTGCGGCATCGCCGAGGCGGCTCCCGAGCGCGAGTTCGAGTTCGGGGTTCGCCGCGACCGTGCGGGAGAACTCGAACAGCTCGGACTCGACGTCAGCGTCCGACGCGATGGTGGCGGCGCGGACGGCGAGCTCCTCGATGCCATCGATGAGATCGGATGCCGACGACCACCGCTGTGTTACGGCGTTGGTGAGCAAGCCGACAGTCGCCGGTGCCATCGACGGACCGAAGACATCAGTGATCACCTTCGCGCGAGCCGCGGGAGCAGCTGCCGAGTCGGCCAGCGCACCGCTGAGCTGCGAGGTCTGGCCGAGCTCACGCGCGGCAACGAACAGCTCGCGGGCGACGGTCAGGTCGACGCCACGAGCCGCAGCCAGCGCCGCGGTCGTTTCCGCGAGCGCCTGATTCGTCGCGCTGCCCATTACTTGGCCGCCGTCTCGGATGCCTCGAGGTCAGCAAGGAACCGGTCGACCACGGCCTTGGCCTTGGCGTCATCCGACAGCGTCTCACCGATCACTCCGCCGGCGAGGTCGAGGGCGAGGGTGCCCACTTCGCTGCGCAGCGACACGAACGCCGTCTGGCGCTCGGCGTCGATCTGCGCGTGCGCGGCAGCCGTAAGGCGCGTGGCCTCGGCAGACGCGGTCTCCTTGGCTTCGGCGACGATCTTCTTACCGTCCTCGCGGGCGGCGTCGCGGATCTCGCCGGCCTCGCGGCGGGCATCAGCCAGCTGCGCGGTGTACTCCTCGAGGGCAGCCTCCGCCTTGCGCTGTGCCTCGTCGGCCTTCGCAATGTTGCCTTCGATCGCCGCGGATCGCTCGTCGAGCAGCTTCTTCATCCGCGGGAGGGCGTACAGCCAGAACAGCACGAGGATGACGATGAAGCACACCGACGACCAGATGATGTCGTACCACGCCGGGATGAGGGGGTTGTGCGCAGCCCCCTCTTCGGCGGCGTACGTGACAAGAGCCGTGAGCATCCTGTCTCCTTAAGGCTGGTGAGTCGGATCAGACGAAGATGAAGTAAGTGGCGATACCGATGAACGCCAGCGCCTCGGTGAAGGCGATACCGATCCACATCAGCACCTGCAGACGACCGGCCAGCTCGGGCTGGCGGGCAACGCCCTCGATCGTCTTGCCGACGACGATGCCCACGCCGATGGCCGGGCCGATGGCGGCAAGGCCGTAGCCCATCGTCGCGACGTTGCCGGATACCTGGGCGAGAACCGTAGTTGCGTCCACGGATTTTTCCTTTCGGTTGAGGGCGGCTTTCGGGCCGACCCGCTTAGTGCTCTTCCGCCACCGCGAGCTGGATGTAAACCGCGGTGAGGAGGGCGAAGACGTAGGCCTGGAGGACGGCCACCAGGATTTCGAACAGAGTGAAGACGAACCCGAAGGCGAGGCTGCCAGCTGCCAGAGCCGACCACCAGCCGCCGAGGTCGAAGAGGAAGAACTGCGTCGCCGCGAAGAAGAGGACGAGCAGCAGGTGACCGACCATCATGTTCATGAGGAGTCGAAGAGTCAGCGTCACCGGACGGATGATGAAGGTCGAGATCAGCTCGATCGGGGTGACGATGATGTAGATCGGCCACGGCACGCCCGAGGGGAACAGCGAGTTCTTGAAGAAGTTCTTCGGGCTCTTGCGAATGCCGGCGTAGATGAACGTCACGTAGCTGATGATCGCGAGAACCAGCGGCACGGCGATCACGCTCGTCCCCGCGATGTTCATGAACGGAATGATTCCCGTGATGTTCATGAACAGGATCATGAAGAACATCGTCGTGAGGATCGGCAGGAACCGCTGGCCGTCCTTCTTGCCCAGCAGATCCTCGGCGATGTTCACCCGTACGAAGTCCAGGCCCATCTCGACCAGGCTCTGGAAGCGACCCGGCACGACCCGCATGCGGCGCGTGCCCAGCCAGAAGATCAGGACGATCGCGATCGTCGCAGCGAACTGGATCAGGGTGATTCGCGTAACCGCGAGCGCCTCGATCCCGAACAGGTGGAAGATCGGCTCCGGGAAGAACTCATCGACGGATGGTCCGTGGAATCCCCCGCCATCTTCGGCAGTGGACACGATAAGGCTCGCAGCTTGAGTAAACAGCGCTGGCTCCAGCTTCGGGGCACCGGGGATAAGCCGTTGCGACGATGGGCGATGAGTTTGGCGATCCCGGCAGCGCTCGTCAGGCGAACGGGCGGGCGCAAGACCACATTAGCAAACCCGGAGGGGTGCCGGCGCCGCGTCACTCCCTTACGGAGGTGTCGTCGGGATCCGCGGTGGGCAGTTTCGTGTCGCTCGCGTAGGGCAACCGCATCCGGGTCAGCACGATGACATCAACGGCGAGCGAGGCGAGGATGCCCGCAACCATGGCGAGGAAGAACACCATCTCGTTGACCCAGGGCTGGTCACGCACGACGAACAGTACGACCAGAAACACGATGAACTTCAGCAGCCAGCCGCCCAGCACGATGCCGAAGAAGATCGGCACATACAGGTCGGTTCCGAACCACCGGTTGGCGATCAGGATGCTGATACTCGTGATCCCGAGGAAAACCGCGGCAAGCAGCACACCGAGCAGGGCGCTCCAGAGCCCCGACTCGCCGGCGGCGAGGTAGCCGACGAGGGCACCGACGACGGCGAGCGCTCCGGTCACGATCGCCGACCAGATCACCGTCGTACGCAGGATCGGGGTGCTTGACACGGTGCTCACGAGGCCTCCTGGGCGATGACGGGGTCGGGGCGACGCCCCGGGGGCATGAGGGTGACGACGAGGCAGGCGATAGCGCCGACGACGCCGAACCCGACGCCGAGGAGGTACTCCCCCGGCCAGTCGGATGCGGTTCCGATGTACATCAGCAGCATGGCCAGGCCGATGATCGCGGTCCACGCATAGAAAATCAGGACGGCAGTGCGATCGCTGTGGCCCATGTCGAGCATCCGGTGGTGCAGGTGCTTGCGGTCCGGCGAGAACGGCGACTTCCCGGCCCCGACACGACGGATGATCGCGAGACCGAAATCGAGCAGCGGTAGCAGCACGATCGTGATCGGCAGCAGGATCGGGATGAATGCACCGAGCAGCTGGGACCTGCCGAAGTTGTCGGGATCGAGTTGCGACGGGGTGATCTGACCGGTGATCGCGATCGCCGACACAGCCATCAGCAGGCCCAGCATGAGTGCTCCGCTGTCTCCCATGAAGAGCTTCGCGGGCGTCCAGTTCAGTGGAAGAAATCCGATACACGCCCCGATGAGCGCTGCCGCGATGAAGGATGCCAGGTTGAAGTAGGTGGTTGCTCCGGCGTCACGGACGAGCAGGTACGAGTACGCGAAGAAGACGCCATTGGCGATGAGGGCGACACCGGCGACAAGACCATCGAGTCCGTCGATGAAGTTGACCGCGTTCATGACGATCACGATCGACAAGACCGTGAGTACGAAGCTCATCCAACTCGAGCCGACCGTCAGCCCGCCGATCGGAAGCGAGAGGATCTGCAGCTTGCCGAACCACGCGATGATTCCCGCGGCCGCGAACTGCGCGCCGAGTTTGATCATCCAGTCGAGGTCCCAGATGTCGTCGGCGACACCGACGAGCACGATGAGTGTCGTGGCGCCGAGGATCGCCCACACCGCCGCGGGGTCCGCCCAGAAAATCGAGAAGAAGGGATGCTGCGACGATGCGAGGAATGCAGCGACGATACCGAGATACATGGCGACCCCGCCTAGGCGCGGCGTCGGCGTCTTGTGGACGTCGCGCTCCCGGATGCCGGGGTAAAGCTTGTAGCGCATGCTCAACTGCCACACCGCCCACGCCAGCACGAGCGTGATGGTCGCGGTCAGGATGACGACGAACAGGTATTGCTTCACGCGGATCCGGTGTCGTCGGCATCCGTGTCGACGGGCGGCGCAGCGGGGTCATCGAGCAGATCGCCGATCACCTCACGGATCTCATCAGCCGTCACCGCGCCGACACGAAGAATGCGCGCCGTTCCCGGCTCGCGCCGAGCGAGTCCCGTGGCGTCGAGGATCGTCGAGGGAACTCCCGTGGCGACGGGACCCGAATCCAAGTAGACATCGATCCGGTCACCGAGCATCTGGTGTGCGCTCAGCACGTCGACGGCAGCCGCCTCGCCGGTCAGATTCGCACTAGAGACCGCGAGCGGACCGGTCTCTTCGATGAGCTCGAGAGCGATGCGGTGATCGGGCATCCGAACCGCAACGGTGCCGCGGGTCTCCCCCAGGTCCCAGGTCAACGAAGGCTGAGCGGGCAGCACGATCGTGAGCCCTCCCGGCCAGAACTTCTCGATGAGTCGCTCCACCGGCTCTGGCAGGTCGGCAACGAGTGCGCGCACCATGGCGGTTCCCGCAACGAGCACGGGCGGTGGCGATTCTCGGGTGCGGCCCTTGGCGTCCAGCAGCCGCTGCACAGCGGCAGCATTGAAGGCGTCGGCGGCCACGCCGTAGACGGTGTCGGCGGGGATGACGACGAGGGCGCCCCTGCCGATCGCTTGGCGCGCCTGTCTCATGCCGGGCAAGAGCTGGGCGTCGTCGCGGCAGTCGAAGATGTCGGACATGGCCTGCTCAGTCTACGGAAGCGGCGAGCTATTCCGGGAAGCGCGGACGCTGGGGGAAGCGCGGAAGCGCGGCGGGAAGCCCGGGCGGTTACGGATGCAGCGCGGTGGTGACTCGATCGCGGCGCGTGAGATCCGTGTGGGTGGCGGGCGCGCGCCAGCCGTCGGCGCTCAGCAGTTCGCGGATCTCAGCGCCCTGGCTCTCACCGTGCTCGATCGCGACGATCCCGCCCGGGTGAGCAAGGCGAAGCGCCGTCGCACTGACCTGCCTGACGATGTCCAATCCATCTGCTCCTCCATAGAGCGCGGTCGGCGGATCGAACCACCGCACTTCGGGGTCACGGGGCACCGCGGCATCCGGGACGTACGGCGGGTTACTCACGACCACTGATGCCGTCCCGTCGAGGTCGGGAAAGGCGCGCGCGAGATCGATGAAGGCGAGGGTGGCGTTCTCGGCACCGACGTCGGCGAAGTTCTCCTTGGCCCAGACGAAGGCATCGACGGCGTTCTCGGCGGCGAAGACTCGGGAGTGCGGAGCCTCCGTCGCAAGCGCGAGGGCTATAGCCCCCGAGCCGGTGCCGAGGTCGACAGCGATCGGTGAGGGTGATGCCGCCGCGAGCAGCGCATCCAGCGCGATCTGCACGAGCGTCTCGGTCTCGGGCCGCGGTACGAACACCCCTGGCCCCACCCGCAGCTCGAGGTGGCGAAACGGCGCGGTGCCGGTGATGTGTTGCAGCGGCTCCCGACTCGCACGGCGCGCCACAAGGTCTCGGAAGCGCGTGTCGGATGCCTCGTCCAGGGTGTCGCCGCGAAGGGCGGCTGCCTGCAGCTCACCGCGGCCCACGCCCAGCATGTGCGCCAGCAGCAGCTCGGCATCCACGCGGGCATCCGCGATCCCGGCAGCAGTGAGCGTATCGGTGGCGTCCGCGACAGACACGGCGATCTCGCGGGGACACATGTCATCGGAAAGATTCTGGGCAGGCATGAGCGCCCCAAGCTTAGGACCCCGGGACGTTCTTCGTCACAATCGGGCCCCTGCCGGTGAGGCTCGCCTAAGCTGAATGGTCGTCACCCACGTCGCCCGAAAGGCCCCGAAATGACCGGCATCCACAACGACATCACCAGTGCGTTCGGAAACACCCCGCTCGTCCGCCTGAACCGCGTCGCGGAGGGCGTCGATGGCACCGTGCTGGCAAAGCTCGAGTTCTACAACCCCGCATCCAGCGTCAAGGACCGCCTCGGCATTGCGATCGTGGATGCCGCCGAAGCCTCGGGCGAGCTCCCCCCGGGCGGCACGATCGTCGAGGCGACCAGCGGCAACACCGGAATCGCGCTGGCCATGGTAGGCGCGGCACGCGGCTACAAGGTCATCCTGGCGATGCCCTCGTCGATGTCGACCGAGCGCAAGCTTCTGCTCAAGGGTTACGGCGCCGAACTCGTGCTGACCGACCCGGCTCAGGGCATGAAGGGCGCTGTCGCGAAGGCCGAGGAGATCGCCGCCGAAACGCCGGGTGCGGTTCTGGCCAAGCAGTTCGCCAACGAGGCGAACCCCGCCATCCACCGCAAGACCACCGCTGAAGAGATCCTGCGTGACACCGACGGCAAGGTCGACTACTTCGTTGCCGGTATCGGCACGGGTGGCACGATCACGGGCGTCGGCCAGGTCCTCAAGGAGCGCGTGCCCGGCGTCAAGGTCGTCGCTGTCGAGCCGAAGGATTCCCCGCTGCTGACCGAGGGGCGCCCCGGTCCCCACAAGATCCAGGGCATCGGCCCGAACTTCATCCCCGAGATCCTCGATCAGGATGTCATCGATGAGGTGATCGACGTCGAGTTCGACGACGCGATCACCACCGCCCGCGCCGTGGGCACGAAGGACGGCATTCTCGTGGGCATCTCCAGCGGTGCTGCAGTGTGGGCTGCCCTCCAGGTCGCGGCCCGACCCGAGGCTGCGGGCAAGAACATCGTCGTGGTCATCCCCTCCAACGGCGAGCGCTACCTGTCAACTGCCCTGTTCGAGCACCTGCGCGAGGACTGAGCGTGGGAGTGCTCCACGTCGTCGGCCGCGTCCGCGAGGACATCGCTGCGGCGAAGCTTCGAGACCCCGCAGCCCGCAGCGGTCTCGAAATCGCGGTGCTCTACTCGGGCCTGCACGCGATCTGGGCGCACCGCATCAACCACTGGCTATGGACCCGCAACGCGCGCTTCCTTGCGCGCGCCGGGTCACAGCTCACTCGCTGGCTCACCGGCATCGAGATCCATCCCGGAGCACGGATCGGTCGCCGCTTCTTCATCGACCACGGCATGGGCGTCGTGATCGGCGAAACTGTCGAGATCGGCGATGACGTCCTGCTCTACCACCAGGTCACGCTGGGCGGACGGCAGCGCGAGGGCGGCAAGCGCCACCCCACAATCGGCGACGAGGTGGCAGTCGGCGCCGGCGCGAAGATCCTCGGCCCGATAACGATCGGCGACCGCTCGGTCGTGGGCGCGAACGCCGTGGTCACGCGGGACGCGCCGGCCGACAGCATCCTCACCGGCATCCCGGCGAAAGCCCGCAAGCGCAAGGACGGCATGGACACCCGCGCCATCCTGACCATGCCCGACTACCAGATCTGAGGGCGCCGATAGCGCGGCACGGCGCTGATCAGGCGCGGGCGGCGCGCGGTCGTTCGGGTGGTACCGCCGCCAACAGTTCGCGGGTGTACTCCTCGCGAGGGTCGGCGAAGAGGGATGCCGCGGGACCCGCCTCCTGGACCCTGCCCTCGCGCAGCACGACAACGTCGTGACTCATCTCCTGAACAATCGCCAGGTCGTGGGCGATGAACAGGTAGGTCAGTCCGAGATCTCTTTGCAGCGCACGGAGCATCTCCAAGACACGCGCCTGCACCGACACATCCAGCGACGCTGTCGCCTCATCGAGAATGATCATCTCGGGTTCAAGCGCGAGGGCACGGGCGATCGATACCCGCTGGCGTTGCCCGCCGGAGAGCTCGTGCGGGTAGCGGAAGCGGAACGCCGGGTCAAGATCCACCAGCTCCAACAACTCGCAGACGCGGCGCTCGCGATCGCGCGTGCCGCGTCCCGCCAAGCGATGCACGCGGAGCGGCTCCGCGATGGCATCAGCTACCGATCGTCGCGGGTCCAGCGACGCGAACGGATCCTGGAACACCATCGCGATCCGCCGACGGTCCTGCCGCCGAGTAGCCAGAACGTCGCGTCCCGAGAGTGTGGCGGACCCGGCATCCGGTGATACCAAGCCGGTCAAGGCCTTCGCGATCGTGGACTTTCCCGACCCCGACTCCCCCACGAGGGCAAGTGTCGTTGCCCGGTGCACAGTGAAGCTGACGTCGTCCACCGCGTGGATCTCGCGTTTGCCGACCGGTGTCGGGATGGTGAACCGCACATCCAGGTCCGTTACTTCCAGCAAAGCAGGAGCGTCAGGGGCGGGCACGGGTCCCTTCCCCGCGGTGACACGCGGCCTGGCACGAAGGAGCTCGACCGTGTACGGATCGGAGGGACGGTCATACACCTCGAGCACCGACCGGTGTTCGAGCGCTTGCCCCTCACGCATCACGATCACATCGTCGGCAACCTGCCCGATCACGCCGAGATCGTGGCTGATCCAGACCACCGCAGTTCCCCGTTCCTGCTGCAGTGCGCTCACCAGATCGATGATCTGCGCTTGCGTCGTCACGTCCAACGCAGTGGTGGGTTCGTCGGCGATCAGCAGAGCGGGATCGCACGCGATCGCGATGGCGATCATGGCGCGCTGACATTGCCCGCCCGACAACTGATGGGCGTAGGCATCCACCCGCTCCTCCGGGTGAGGCAGCCCGACAGCGTCGAGGAGCTCGATCGCGCGGGCACGCGCGCGACGGCGTGTCAGGCCGCGGTGAGCCTCGAGCGACTCGGCGATCTGATGGCCGATCGTGAGATAGGGATTGAGCGAACTAGACGGGTCTTGGAAGACGAACCCGATGGCGTCACCGTGCACCCGACGCAGATCTCGGGCCGACGCGGTCACCAGGTCCACTTGCTCCCCCGCCCGGGAAAGCACGCTCGATCCGCTCACCCGCCTGCCCGGCACATCGATCAGACCCGTCGCCGCGAGAACCGTCATCGACTTTCCTGATCCGGACTCACCGACGATGCCCACGGTCTGCTCACGTGCGACGTCGAAACTCACACCCCGTACGATGGTCGCGGCGCCAACCGATACGCGCAGGTCCTGCACACGCAGAATGGGTTCGCTCATCGGGATCTCCTCGCTTCGATCCGCGTGCGCTGCCGAGGATCGAGGACGTCGCGAAGCCCGTCACCGAACAGGTTGAACGCGAGTGCCGTGATGAAGATGGCAGCTCCCGGGAAGACGCTCATCCACCAGGCCTGGCCGAGGAAGCCCTGCGCGGTGAAGAGCATCCCACCCCAGGACGGTGATGGCGGCTGCACCCCGAGGCCGAGGAACGACAGCGCTGCCTCTGACAGAATCGCAAATGCCAACGACAGAGATGTCTGGACGACCAGGGGCCCCGCGATGTTGGGCAGCACATGCCGCGCGACGATGACGGGCCCGGGGGTGCCCATTGTCTGCGATACCTGAACGAAGGGCGAGGTGCGCACAGCGAGCGTGCTGGCGCGGGCCACGCGGGCAAAGATCGGCGTGTAGACGATGCCGATCGCAAGCGTCGTGGTCAAGACCCCCGGCTGGAAAATCGCGACGATCGCCAGCGCGAGAAGGAGGACCGGAAACGCGAACATGACATCGACGATCCGCATGAGCACCAGGTCTACCCATCCGCCGCGGTAACCGCCGGTGACGCCGACCAGGACGCCCACCACGACGGCGAACGCGACAGCCGCTACCGCAATGGACAGAGAGGTGCCGGTCGCGATGATGACACGGCTGAAGACGTCTCGGCCCAGTTCGTCGGTGCCGAACCAGTGGGCTGCGCTCGGCGGCTGCAGCTGGCTGGCAACGTCGATGTCGTTAATGCCATACGGCGCGATCCACGGGCCTGCCACGGCCACAATCGCGACGATCGCGAGGATGACCGCACTGATGACCGTAAGCGGGTTGGACGCGAGTAGGCGCCACGCTGACAGGCGGGCGGATGCAGCCGAGACGGGGGCGACAGGAGCACTCATGAGACGCGGATCCGGGGGTCGACCACGGCATACAGGATGTCGACGAGAAGGTTGACGAGGATGAACATCACGGCGATCAACAGGATGGCGCCCTGGATCAATGGGTAATCCCGGGCGGCTACGGCATCGTAGACGAGGCGGCCAAGACCCGGCCACGCGAAGACAACCTCCACGACGACGACCCCACCGAGGATGGTGGCAAGTTGAATTCCCGCGATCGTGAGCACGGGAACCAGGGCTCCGCGGACGATATGTCCGAACGTGATCGTTCGCGGAGCCAACCCCTTGCTCACCGCAGTGCGCACATAGCCTGAGGATGCGATCTCGAGGACGGCGGCGCGAATGTAGCGGGTCATGATGGCACCGGCAACCAGGCCGACCGTCAGACCCGGGAGCGCGACGTGACGCAGCCAGTCCAGCGGGTCTTCTGTCAGCGGGGTGTACCCGCTCGCCGGCAGAAGGCCGAGCGTGACTGAGAACACGGAGATGAGGATCATGCCGAGCCAAAAGTCTGGGATCGATACGCCGAACTGGCTCGACGTGCGAACGATGATGTCGCTGACCCGCCCTTCCCGTAGCGCCGACCAGATACCGGCGGGGACGGCGATCACGAGCGCGACAACAACGCCGAACAACGCGAGGGATACGGTGGCCGGCAGCCGCGACATCAGCGTCGCGGTCACGGGTTCGCCGTTACGGAAGCTGACCCCGAGATTGCCGGTAATCGCGTTCAGGAGATAGGTGCCGAACTGTTCGTACAGTGGGCGGTCGAGCCCGGATGCCGCTCGCAGAGCTTCGTAGGCTTCGGGTGTGTAGCGGGTGCCCAGTGCCAAACGCACCGGGTCGCCGGGCACCAGGTGGACGAGCGTGAAGACAACCACCAGAACGCCCAGCAAGACGACCGCGGACGAGAGGAGGCGCGTGGCGACGAACCGCGTTACACGGCGGGGCTGCACACTCGTCATCTCGGCCTCCTCTCGTCCTGGGTCGTTCGATCGCGCGGGGAACTCAGCCCGCGAGCGCAGTGTCCCGGAACCGGATGGCCCTGTCAGCGCGTGTCTCGTATCCGGTGACGGACAGAGACCAGACCTGGATCACGGAGGGGTTGTACAGATAGATGTAGCTGGCGTCATCGGCGATAATCCGCGCCGCCTGAGCGTACAGGTCCTTGCGGGCGTCCCGGTCGGTTTCGACCCGAGCACGATCGAGCAGGTCGTCGACCGTGGGGTTGGAGTACTTCTGTGCGTTGCTGGCACCGTCGGTGTGGTGCTGAGCGTAGTAGAAGTCATCCGGGTCGATGTTGCCGAGCCAGCCCATCATCAGCATGTCGAAGCTGCCGCTGTTCTGTTCGTCGAGCCACGTCGAGAAGTCGGGTTGACGGATCTCAACGGTGATCCCGAGCGGCTCCAGCGACGCAGCGATGATCTGCGCCGCGGTGACCGTTTCGGGGTAGTCGCTGGTGGCGAGCATATCGAGGGTGCCGCCCTCGAACCCCGCCTCGTCGAGCAGCGCTTGCGCCGTGTCGAGGTCGGTGGAGTACTCGTCGTAGTTGGTATACCAGAAGCTCTGCTCAGGAATCGCGAGCTGGTTGACCGCCGCCGTTCCGTAGCTGACCGCCTGCACAATGGCGTCTCGATCGATCGCGTACGCGATTGCTTGACGCACGCGCGGATCGTTCCACGGCGAGCGCGCCTCGTTCAACGCCAGATACCAGTAGTCGCTGGAGGGAGTGAGACCCAGGGTGACCTCGCTATCCGTTGCCAGCGCGTCGACCTGCTGCGGGGGAACCACGTCGGTCCAGTCGATGTCGCCGGCGCGGAGAGCAGCAAGGGCGGTCGCGGGCTCCGAGATGAAGCGGTACTCGACGCCGCCGAGCTTGGGCGCCCCGCCCCAGTAGTCCGAGTTGGCCGTCAGGCTGATGTGGTCGCCTGACACATAGTCGGATACGGAGAAGGGCCCGGTTCCGACGGGGGCTGTGGTGATGTCTCCCGATTCGACGTTCTGCTGCTCGACGATTGCCATGCCCTTGAATCCACCGAGGTTCGAGAGCAGGTTGGGCGTCGGTTGCGAGACCGTGATCACGACAGTGTCCTCGTCCGGCGCGCTGACGTCGGTGACGGTGGCGAACTTCCACGCGTTCGCAAGCTCCTCGTCAATGATCCGGCGATAGGAGTAGACGACATCCTCACTGGTGAACGGCGAACCATCGTGGAACGTGACGCCGTCGCGGAGATCGAACGTCCACGTGAGCTGGTCGTCGCTCACTTCCCAGCTTTCGGCGAGAGCCGGCTGCATCTGAAGGTTCTCGTCGGGTTCGACAAGGGTGTCGAAGACGTTCTCCAGCACTTCGAACGAGAAGTACGAACTGGTCCGCTGGGGATCGAGCTGGTCGGGTTCACCCCCGATTGCCGCGACGAGAACGCTGTCGCTCGAGCCGGAATCGCCGAGATCCACGGGCTCGCCGGCGGAGCAGCCGACGAGCGCGATCGCGGCGACACTGAGGCCTGCGACGCCGGAGAGAATGCGCGTGTTCATGGTGAGCCAATCGGTCGGGATCGGGTTTCATCATTTTGATGATGTTTTGATCAGTATGGGTGAGTATTGTCGGCAGAACAAGCACGCGTCGGAGATGAAACACGATCTTCACAAAGCCGCGCAGCCCCGTCGGGAGATTCTGTGACCTACACCGCCCTCATTCGCGACACCACCGCAGGCACGATCGGCGCCGCCACAGCAAGCCGCTCTCTTGCCTGCGGCAATGCCGTCATCCTGGTCGATCCGCGAGTGGGCGCCGTCGCGAGCCAAGCATGGACGAATCCGTCGTTACGCGCGAAGATGCTCAGCGCCATGAGCGCCGGAGCCAGCGCCGCCGACGCTGTCGCACGTGTCCCGGAGTGGGACGAAGGGTTCCCCTGGCGCCAAGTCGCTGCCCTCGGGCACAGCGGTGCGGGGGCTGCCCTGACGGGCTCCGACGTGAGTTCTTGGGCGGGACATCGAATCGGAGCCGACGCCGTGATCGCGGGGAACCTCCTCACCGGCAAGGGTGTGCTCGAAGCGATGGCAACTGCCGACGAGGACGATCGATCTGACGCACGCAAAGCCGGCGACGCCCGTCTTGCCTACCGCCTTCTGGCGATGTTGGAAGCGGGCGAGCGTGCCGGAGGCGATGCCCGCGGGCGCCAGAGCGCGGCGATCGTCGTCGGACGCATCGGTGGCGAGGTCACTTATGATCTGCGCGTGGACGACGCCGAAGATCCGCTCCGCGAACTGCGACGGCTGATCGACCTCCGGGCTGCCGAGCGCGGAGTTGAGGCTGCGCCACTCAGCGCTCGAACGGAGTGACCGCGCCGAGCACGACCGTGACCTCGTCGTGCCCGTTCTCCCACCAGTGCGCCTCGGAGCATCCGTAGGTAACAGTGTCACCCTCGCCGAGCTCCACGCGACGGTCTCCGAGAGTGACGACGAGGACTCCGCGCTCCACCGTGACGCACTCGGTGCCGATGTGTCGGAACGGCCGCTCGCGATTGCTGAATCCGGGCGGAAGGGTCGAGCGGATCAGCTGCAGCATGGACTCGCCCCGTGGAGTCAGCAGCTCTCGTACGGCGCGTTCAGGCTCCGGAACGTCTGCTTCTGGCGGCATCCGGTGACGCCGACTGGCCGGGACCACCGCAAGCGTGCCCGCGGGTTCGTCCATCAGCTGACCGGCGGGGACACCGAGGGCCGCCGCCAGGCGCTGGATGGATACCAGCGAAGGATTGCCCAGGCCTCGCTCGAGCTGACTGACGAGACCGAAACTCACCCCCGCCTTCTCAGCGAGCGCCTGCACACTCAGTCCGAGACGGCGTCGAGCGTCGCGCACCGCGGCACCCAGGATCTCGACCGCCCGCGATTCGTCGTGATCGGCGGTTCGGGTCATGTGGGCAACGATACCGGGCGGCTTCAGATCGGCTACCGCGCACGCGTCACGCCACGGCAGCCGGCTCGTGCCCGCGGCCGCGATGTTCCCGGCCGCGAAGCGCCGGAGAGCGATCACGGTCAGCAGCGAGAGCACTCCAACGATCGCGGCGGTGACCACCATTGTCGTGACGAAGGCGACCTCATACGATGCGGCAGCCCCCTGGAGCAGCGCTGTCCCGTTGCTTCCCGAGGGAATCGTGCCGTTTTGCGTGTAGGCGTAGATCGCATCGAGCGCCTCGCCGTAGCGGGCGGGGGTGACTCCGGCATCCTTCAGCCGGTGAATGACGCCGTCGCGCGTGAGCGCATCCACGAGGACCATGCTTCCTGACAGCCCGACGGCATACCCGAACTGCCCGATCGTCGTTCGCGATGACGTGACCGCGCCGAACTGCGCGGCGGGCGCGAGCCGCAGCACGAGCGCGCCGTAGGGCACGAGACCGCTCATCCCGAAGCCGATCAACAGCATGCCCGGGAGGAAGAACCAGAACTCGTGCGAGATCAGGATGAGGGCGAACGCCAGAAAGCCCAGGAGCGATGCTCCCCCACTGATCATGATCGCCGTCGCTGGCGAAAGACCGGCGCTGAGCCTGCGACCGATGTATAACGAGGCGGCCACCGAGATGATCGTGACCGGCAGCTGCCCGAGAGACACCTCGACGGTTGAGAAGCCGTAGGCGTATTGCCAGATGTTGGCCAGCTGCAGGATGCCGACAGCCTGCGCGAGATTGAACGCGACGCCCATTCCGACAGCCGCGACAAACCCGGGGTTTCGGAACAGCTCGATCGGGAAGAACGGATGGGCTCCGCGCTTTTCGACCACGACGAAGATCCCGAGGAACAGCAGACCCGCCAGCAGGGGCGCCCATGTCAGCGGCGAGGTCATGCCCGCGCCGGCATGTGAGATTCCGTACAGCACACCGATGATGCCGAGCGCGAGCAGGATCTGCCCCAGAACGTCCGCGGGTCCGCGCGCCGTCCGCGGCTGCGAGGGAGAACCAGGAGCACGGCAGGGATGGAGATCAGGCTCACCAACGGGACGATGAGGAACGCGAGGCGCCAATCGACCGACGCCAGCGAGCCACCGATGAAGCTGACGATGATCATCGACACGGCATTGAAGGCGGCAAACGACCCCATGGCCGCTGCGATTTTTCCCTGCGGAACTACCGCACGAATGTAGGCGACCGAGGCGCCATAGACCGCGCCCAGGCCGATACCCGCCAACGCGCGTCCCGTCAGAAACAGCGCGGGATCGAAGGCCACGGCGACGATCAGATCTCCCAGCGCCGATAGTGCTAACGCAAGCACCAACAGCAGTCGCCTGCCGATGCGGTCGGCGAGCAGGCCCGTCGTGATGACGGTTGCCGCCAACATGAGGGTCGAGATGCTCGCGGCGATCGCCTGCAATCCGGCATCCATCTGCAGCGCGCGAGCGGACTCGACCAGCGCTGTGCTCGCGATCGTGGGGTCAGCGGTCTGGACACCACCCATGATTCCCAGCAACGGGATCGCCAGAGCCGCCTGTCTGCGGGAGGTTCCCGCACCGACAGGCGAGGCAGCGCTCACGCGTGATCCCCGGGAAGGTGGCAGCAGGCCGGCACGCCGTAGGTGCGCAGCTGCGCGAACGCGGCGTCGTCGACCTGGTGGGATGCCGCCGCGAACTCCCCGAGGTCGACCCGAGAGCCGCCGAGCCATGTGCCGAGCACCCCGATGGCACCGATCTTGTCGGGGACTACGGCGTACGGATCTGCGTCGAGCTCGACGAAGTCCGCGAACTTGCCGACTTCGATCGAGCCGATCTCGTGCTCACGCCCCAGCGCGAACGCGGCGTTGACCGTGTGAGCACGAAGCGCCTCATCGAGGGTTGCGGCTTGTTCGGGGGCATGCATGGTACCCCCCACTGTCTGCCGCCTCCATCGGCGGCTCTCGCTACTTCTCGGAGCGGCGCTCCTCGACCTTCTTCTTGATGAAGACCATCGGCAGCAGCCACGTCGCGAGGGCAGTGACAAGCCACACGATCACCGGCGCCAGGATCCATGTCAGTACGAAGGGCTCCCCGATACTGATGCCGCCGCGCGGGATCAGTACGACGATCACGAGCGCGACGAGGGTGGAGATGATCCCGATCCCCCCGAGCAGGGCTGGCGCATTGCGCTTGGCAACTGTCGCGATCCAGGGCGAGAGCACGCTCTGAAGCACGGCGAAGATCACCACCGCGAGAACGAAGCCCCACCAATCCGCCCAGTTGATGCGGAACCCCGGAAGCAGGAGGTCGGCGGCGATCAGCCCGACGGCAGCGGAAAGGATGAAGATCAGGGCGCGGATGAGGAACATGACCACGCCCTGACAGTAGCGCGTCGACCCGCTCCGCGACAGGATGCCGTGCTGCGCCGCTCCGGCAAAGTCAAGGCCTGCGGCCCTTGCCGGTCCCTCTTGCTACCGTGTGTGGCTGCGAATCGCGCGAGGGGGGCGCCGTGGATGGAACGTGGGGACTGTGGCAGAGCGCGGTTGCGCTCACCGCTTCTATCATCGTGCTCTGGTTCGCTGGAACCCGCCTGGCTCGCACTGCCGACGAGTTGGCGGGCAGAACCGGCATGGGCCGCGCACTAGCGGGCGCTGTGTTCCTCGGCGCTGTGACCTCGCTGACCGGCATCATCACCACGATGACCGGAGCCCTCGCCGGGGACGCCGGGTTCGCGCTTGCCAACCCGGTCGGCGGGGTGGCTATTCAGACAGTCTGGCTGGCGGTGGCCGACCTTCTCTACCGGCGCGCGAACCTCGAGCACGCCGCCGCATCCCTGGAGAATCTCGGCCAGTCGCTGAGCCTCGTCGCACTGCTGACGATTCCGGTGATCGCCTATGCCACTCCGTCCCTCGCGTGGGGGTGGGTGCATCCGCTCTCGCTGCTGATCCCGGTCATCTACGTCTACAGCCTGTTTCTGCTGCGGCGGATGCGGGCAGACGAGATGTGGAGCCCGCGCCGCACCGCGCAGACCGTTGACGACGATGACACGACACAGCCGACGACCTCCCTCCCCCGCCTGTGGGTCACGTTCGCGGGGCTAGCCCTCGTCACGGCCGGGACCGGATGGGTCATCGGTCGTGCGGGACTGGGTGTTGCAGCAGCGACGGGCTGGCCGAGCGATGTGACCGGGTTCACGGCGACGACCGCGATCAGTTCCCTGCCCGAGCTGATCACCCTCATCGTGGCAGTACGGATGGGTGCATTGACTCTCGGCGTCGGGAACATCATCGGCGGGAACGTGTTCGACACCCTCATGATCTCGATAGCCGATGTGTCGTACCGAGACGGCACAATCTACGAGGCCGCCGGGCCATCGAGCCTCGTGCTGCTGGCGGGAACGGCGTTCATGTCAGCGGTTCTCGCGATCGGGCTTCTCGTGCGCGATCGCCGCGGCATCGGGTTTGAGGGGGTCGCGATCCCCGGGATCTACCTGGCTACTGTCGGGCTCGCGATCCTCGCGAGATAGCAGCAGGATCAGCCCGCGTCGGCCCCGAGAGCGGCGAGCCGCTCCTCCTCATCGGCGGCGATACACGACGCGATGATCGGCTCGAGCGCGCCGTCCATGACCTGGTCGAGGTTGTAGGACTTGTATCCGGTCCGGTGATCGGCGATGCGGTTCTCGGGGAAGTTGTACGTGCGAATGCGCTCCGAGCGATCCATCCCGCGGATCTGCGAGCGACGGGCATCGGATGCCGCGGCGTCCCGCTCTTCCTGCTGCTTGGCCAGCAGCCGGGCGCGCAACACTCGCATCCCCGCCTCGCGGTTCTGCAGCTGCGACTTCTCGTTCTGCATCGACACCACGATTCCGGTTGGCAGGTGCGTGATCCGCACCGCGGAGTCCGTCGTGTTCACCGACTGGCCGCCGGGGCCCGACGAACGGAAGACATCGATCTTCAGGTCGTTCTGATCGATGTGGATCTCTTCGGGCTCGTCGACTTCGGGAAAGACCAGCACACCGGTCGTCGAGGTGTGGATCCGCCCTTGCGACTCCGTGGCGGGCACGCGCTGCACGCGATGCACACCGCCCTCGTACTTCAGATGGGCCCACACTCCCTGCGCCGGATCGCTTGAGGAACCCTTGATCGCGACCTGGACGTCCTTGAACCCGCCGAGGTCTGACTCGTTGCGTTCGAGGAGCTCGGTCTTCCATCCCTTCGAGGCGGCGTACTGCAGGTACATCCGCAGCAGGTCTGCCGCGAAAAGGGCGCTTTCTGCCCCACCCTCGCCCTGCTTGATCTCCATGATCACGTCGCGTGCGTCATCCGGATCCCGCGGAATCAGAAGACGACGCAGTCGTTCCTGGGTGTCGGCCAGTCGCTCCTCGAGGGCCGGAACCTCTTCGGCGAAGGCGTCGTCTTCGCGCGCGAGGTCGCGGGCAGCGGCCAGGTCATCGGATGCCGCCACCCACGCGTCGTGGGCAGCGACGATCCGACTCAACTCGGCATACCGCCTGTTCACCCGCTTCGCGCGGGCGGGGTCCGCGTGCACCGCCGGGTCAGACAGCTCGATCTGCACCTCGCGGTGCTCGTCGATCAGCGCGCGGACGGAGTCGAACATCGCCGGCTCGGCCATCTCGATGCCGCCGGTCAGCGGATGCTGTTCTCGTGCCCGTGACCGTGTCCGCCTGCGCCGTGACCGTTCGAGGTCGGCGCCGGAATCGACTTCTGCATCTGCACGAGGAACTCGACGTTGGACTGGGTCTCTTTGAGCTTGCCGAGCACGACCTCCAGCGCCTGCTGGGGGTCCAGGCCCGCGAGAGCACGACGCAGCTTCCAGGTGATCTTGACCTCGTCGGGCGAGAGCAGCATCTCTTCGCGGCGGGTGCTGGACGCGTTGACGTCGACGGCCGGGAAGATGCGCTTGTCGGCGAGCTGACGGTTCAGGCGCAGTTCGCTGTTGCCGGTGCCCTTGAACTCTTCGAAGATCACCTCGTCCATCTTGGAGCCGGTCTCGACCAGCGCCGTCGCGAGGATCGTGAGCGATCCACCGTTTTCGATGTTACGTGCGGCACCGAAGAAGCGCTTGGGCGGGTAGAGCGCTGAGGCGTCGACACCGCCGGTGAGCACGCGCCCCGAGGTCGGTGCCGAGATGTTGTAGGCGCGGCCGAGCCGGGTGATCGAATCCAGCAGCACGACAACGTCGCGGCCGAGCTCGACCAGACGCTTGGCCCGCTCGATGGCAAGCTCCGCGACCGTCGTGTGGTCTTCAGCGGGGCGATCGAAGGTCGAGGCGATGACCTCGCCCTTGACGGTCCGCTGCATGTCGGTGACCTCTTCGGGCCGCTCGTCGACGAGCACAACCATGAGGTGGACCTCGGGGTTGTTCGTCGCGATCGCGTTCGCGATCTGCTGCAACACGATCGTCTTACCGGCCTTCGGGGGCGCGACGATCAGGCCGCGCTGGCCCTTACCGATCGGGGCGACCAGGTCGATGATCCGCTGCGTGAGCTTTTCCGGAGCCGTCTCCAGGCGCAGGCGCTCCTGCGGGTAGAGCGGCGTGAGCTTGCCGAACTCGACGCGGCTCGCAGCATCCTCGACCGACAGGCCGTTGACGGCATCCACTTTGACGAGCGCGTTGTACTTCTGGCGGCCTGTCTGCTCGCCTTCGCGCGGCTGCTTGATCGCACCGACAACGGCATCACCCTTGCGCAGGTTGTACTTCTTCACCTGACCGAGCGACACGTAGACATCGCTCGGGCCAGGAAGATATCCCGTTGTACGCACGAAAGCGTAGTTGTCGAGCACGTCCAGGATGCCGGCAATGGGGATCAGGACATCGTCCTCGCCGACCTCGGGCTCGAACTCGTCGTTCTGGTTCGGGCCACGGCGCTTGTTGCGCTGGCGACCGCGAGCGCTGGACGCACCGCCGTCCTCGTCCGAGTTCGTCGAGGCCGACTGCTCAGGCCCGCCGGTCGAACCCGCGTTGCCGTTGCCGGCGTTACCCGATCCGTTGCCGTTGCCGCCGGATGCCCGGTTGCGGCTGCGGCTACGGCTGCGGCTGCGGCTGCGGCTCGGCGTGGACTCTTCGCCGGCGTCGTCGGAGGACTCGGCGCTGGTCGACGACTCGTCGGCTGCTACTGCCTCGGCGGGAGCAGCCTCGGGTGCATCCCCTGCATCGAGGGGCTTGTCGCCCTCGGCCGACGTGTCGACCGGCTTGTCGTCTGCAGCCGCGCTCGACTGCTCGGCGCCGGTGGACGCGGGCAGCTCTGCGGCAGCCTCGTCTGCGGGAGCCTCGTCTGCGGGAGCCTGCGCGGCAACGTCGGTGCTCTTGGCTCGACGGGGTGCCCGCTTGCGTACCGGCTTGGCTGGCGCTTCAGCGGCGGGAGCCTCCTCGGCGGGGGCCTCTGATGGCGCTGCGGATGCCTGCTCCTCAGCAGTCGCTGCTTCCTGGGCGTCCGGGGACGAGGCAGGGGCCGCGTCAGCAGTCTCGTCGCTCGCCTCGGCGGCATTACCTGCATCCTCGGCCGGCTCCGTGCTCGCCTCGGCAGTAGGTTCTGCGACCTCGGTCTCGACAGCGGCCTCCGACTCGGGAGCCGAAGCTTCCGCGGCGTCGGCGTCGGCGTCGGCGTCGGCGCTCTCGGTCTCGGTCTCGGTCGATGCTTGCGACGGGGTGGTTTCGGTCTGGGGTGCGGCCTCGTCGGCCGCTGGGGTGGTCTGGTCGACAGCGTCGCTCTCGGACGCGTCGGTCTGGACCTCGGAGATGGACTCCACGAGTACTCCCTTGTGTACCTAATGTGCGGTGAATCGAATGATGTGCGGACCCGCACGGATGAAGAAGCCGCCGCGATGGGCTCGAGGTGCTGAGCGGGACTCAGCGTCTCGTGCTCATCTGCCTCTCCTCGATTCCTTCCGGACAGAGATGTCCGGATTCGGAAGATCGAGGGAATTGCGGAGGCTTCGCAGATATGCGGCGGGGGCCAGATTCACGAGTTACGTGGAACCCCCCGCGTGCTCCTTCACTGTACCACCCTTGACATCGACGGCCAGCATGTGAGCCTCCCACGGGGTGTCAGTCACCTGCTCGGCGACCGCTGCCGCCTCCAGGCGACGACCGGGACCGTCGGCCAGCACCAGCACGCTGGGGCCTGCGCCCGAGACGACAGCAGCGAAGCCCTGCTCACGCAGCGCCCGGACCAATCGGTCGGTCTCGGGCATCGCCTGAGCACGGTAGTTCTGGTGCAGCTTGTCTTCCGTGGCGGCAAGCAGCAGCTCCGGGCTCTGTGTGAGCGCCGCGATCAGCAGCGCCGAGCGCGAGAGATTGAAGACCGCATCCTCACGAGGAACCTGCAGGGGCTGGAGGCTGCGGGCGACGCTCGTTGACATCGTGAAGCTCGGGACGAACACAACGGGCGAGACACCGCGGTGCACCAGCAGCTTCTTGTGCTGCGGGATCGCCTCGTCCATCCACGCGATCGTCAGACCGCCGAACAGCGCCGGCGCGACGTTGTCGGGATGCCCCTCGAGCTCTGTTGCGAGGCGCAGCATCGTGTCGGGCCCGATCTCGACGTCGCCCTCGAGCAGGCCCTTGACAGCGAGGATGCCGGCCACGACCGCAGCACCCGAAGACCCGAGGCCGCGGCCGTGCGGAATCGTGTTGCGTGCCCTCAGACGCAAGCCGGGCATCGGGCGGTCGACCGCTTCGAAGGCGTAGGCCATGGCCCGCACCAGAAGGTTCGACTCGTCGCGCGGGATCTCGTCGGCACCCTCGCCCTCGGCCTGAATGTCGAGCCCGGGCTCCGCAAGCGACGTCACGACCAGATCGTCGTACATGCTGAGGGCGAGCCCCAGCGTGTCGAATCCGGGACCCAGGTTCGCACTGGTCGCGGGCACACGCACCACGACCGAACGCTCGGCGACCCGGGCTGCGTTCACGCGGTCGCCCCTGCGCGCGCGAGTCCCAGCACAGAAGCCACCTCGGAGGTGGTCGCGTCCACGACAGTGGGCCGGGCCTCCGAGCCGTCGGCGTTACGCAGCGCCCACTGCGGGTCCTTGAGCCCGTGGCCGGTCACGGTCAGCACGACCGTGGATCCCGCCGGGATCACTCCCGCCTCCGCCCGGTCGAGCAGGCCCGCAACGCTGATCGCCGATGCCGGCTCCACGAAAACCCCGACCTCACCGGCGAGGATCTTCTGCGCGGCGAGAATCCGCTCGTCGTCGATCGCGCCGAACCAGCCATCGGTCGCCGCCCGGGCTTCGAGTGCGAGCTCCCACGATGCCGGGTTTCCGATCCGGATGGCGGTGGCGATCGTCTCGGGGTTCTTCACGACTTCGCCGCGCACGAGCGGAGCGCTTCCCTCTGCCTGGAACCCGAACATCCGCGGAACGCGGGTAGCGACGCCACGTTCGGCCTCCTCGCGGTAGCCGCGGGAGTACGCCGTGTAGTTACCGGCGTTGCCGACGGGGATGAAGTGGAAGTCGGGCGCGTCGCCGAGGACCTCGACGATCTCGTACGCCGCAGTCTTCTGCCCCTCGATGCGGTCAGGGTTGACCGAGTTCACGAGGTGGACGGGGTAGTTGTCGGCGAGCTCCCGGGCGATCTCGAGGCAGTCGTCGAAGTTGCCGCGGATCTGGATGAGCTGACCGTTGTGCGCAACCGCCTGGCTGAGCTTGCCCATCGCGATCTTGCCCTCGGGGACGAGCACTGCCGCCGTGATGCCGGCGTGAGCCGCGTAGGCGGCGGCAGATGCCGACGTGTTGCCCGTCGAGGCGCAGATAACAGCCTTGGCGCCGTGTTCGACAGCCCGAGAAAGCGCGACCGTCATGCCGCGGTCCTTGAAGGAGCCCGTCGGGTTCATGCCCTCGAACTTCACCCAGACCTGGGCTCCCGTGCGCTTCGAGAGCGCCGGGGCCGGCACGAGGGGCGTGCCGCCCTCGCCGAGCGAGACGACGGTCGATTCCGCGGTCACCCCCAGGCGGTCGGCGTACTCGTTCATGACTCCGCGCCACACGTGTGCCACGTCAATCTCCTTCTACTCGCAGGACCGAAACGACCCTGTCCACGACGTCACTGTCAGCGAGGCGGGCAACCGTCTCGCTGAGATCCTGTTCCAATGCCTTGTGGGTGCCGATCACGAGGCGGGCAACACCCGTCGGGTCGGCGGCGACGCGCGCGAGCGGGTCGGTGGATGCGTCAGCCACCGTCTGTTCGACCGTCGCAATCGAGACGCGACCCTCGCTGAGGATGCCGGCCACGGTCGCGAGGACCCCGGGCTCGTCGGTGACCTCGAGCGTGATCTGGTACTGCGTCGTCACGTGCCCGATCGGCAGGATCGGGAGGTTCGCGCGGGTCGACTCGCCGACCCCCACGCCACCGGCAATATGGCGTCGTGCGGCAGAGACGACATCGCCCAGAACCGCGGATGCCGTCTGCACGCCGCCCGCTCCGGCGCCGTAGAACATGAGGTTTCCGGCAGCCTCGGCCTGCACGAACACGGCGTTGTTCGCGCCGTGGACGCTCGCGAGTGGATGTTCGCGAGGCACGAGGGCCGGGTACACCCGCACGGAGATCGCCTCGCCGGAGCCGTTTGACACACGCTCGCAGACGGCGAGGAGCTTGATGACATAACCCGCCTTGCGCGCGGCATCCATCATCGGCTTGTCGATCGCGGTGATGCCCTCGCGGTGAACCGCCTCCAACGGCACCGACGTGTGGAAGGCGAGGCTCGCGAGGATCGCTGCTTTCTGCGCCGCGTCGTATCCCTCGATGTCGGCCGTCGGGTCAGCCTCGGCATACCCGAGGGCCTGCGCCTGCGCGAGGACCTCGCCGAAGTCGGCACCCTCGGTGTCCATCCGGTCAAGGATGTAGTTGGTGGTGCCGTTGACGATGCCCATGATGCGCTGCACCCGGTCGCCGGCGAGCGAATCACGCAGGGGCCGGATGATGGGAATCGCGCCCGCCGCCGCAGCCTCGTAGTACACCTGCGCGCCGACCTGGTCGGCTGCTTCGAAGATTTCCGGTCCGTGCGTGGCAAGAAGCGCCTTGTTGGCCGTCACGACGTCAGCACCCGAACCGATCGCCTGCAGCAGGCTCGTGCGCGCAGGCTCGATCCCGCCCATCAACTCGATGACGATGTCGGCGCCGAGAATGAGGGTTTCGGCATCGGTTGTGAACAACTCGCGCGGCAGGTCAGCGTCGCGCGGCGCGTCCGGATTGCGCACGGCGATGCCTGCGAGTTCGAGGCGTGCTCCGGCGCGGTCTGCCAGTTCGTCGGCGTGCTGACGCAGCAGCGCGGCGACCTGGGAGCCGACGGCCCCGGCGCCAAGCAGCGCGACGCGGAGGCGGCGATAGTCGGTCATGCCGTCCTTTCGGTCGGGAGGATGCCGGCGTCACGCGCCAGCAGGTCATCGATGGTCTCACCGCGCACGATCACGCGGGAGCGCCCGTCCCGGACGGCCACGACAGCCGGACGCGGGAGGAAGTTGTAGTTGCTGGCCAGCGAGAAGCAGTACGCGCCGGTCGCAGGGACCGCTAGGAGGTCCCCCGGTGCGACATCGGCGGGCAGGTACTCGGCATCCACGACGATGTCACCGGACTCACAGTGCTTGCCCACGACGCGAACCAGCTGGGGCTCAGCGCCGCTGACCCGCGATGCCAGGCGGGCGCTGTACTGCGCTCCATAGAGCGCCGGTCTCGCGTTGTCGCTCATCCCGCCGTCCACGCTCACGTAGAGGCGCTCGAGGCCACCCTCGAGCGCGACGGCCTTGGTCGTCCCGACGGTGTATAGGGTGACCCCTGCCTGACCGACGATGGCCCGGCCTGGCTCGAACGCAAGGTTCGGCATCCGGATGCCGCGCGCGGCGCACTCGGCAGCGACGGCATCGACGATCCCATCGGCCAGAACCTCGATCGCGGTGGGGGTGTCAGCCCGCGTGTAGGCGATACCGAATCCGCCGCCGAGGTTCAGCACCTGGAGGTCTTCGGCAGCATCCGTACCGCCCTGCAGATCTGCGTAGAGACCCACGATGCGGGCTGCCGACTCGGCGAAACCGGCGGTGCCGAAAATCTGCGAACCGATGTGGCAGTGGAGCCCGACCAGCCGCAGGCCTGCGGCTGCACGCACACGGGCTGCCGCCACAGCCGCGTCGGTGATCGTGAACCCGAACTTCTGATCCTCATGGGCTGTCGCAAGGAAGTCGTGGGTCTCGGCGTGGACGCCGCTGTTGACTCGCACGAGCACGGGTTGCACGGCGCCAGCGGCCTGCGCGACGGCAGCGAGCCGCTCGATCTCCTGGAAGCTGTCGACGACGATCGAGCCGACGCCCACAGCGACAGCCTGCTCGAGCTCGGCGACGCTCTTGTTGTTGCCGTGTACGCCGATCCGGGCCGGGTCAACACCCGCTGCCAAGGCGACGGCGAGTTCACCACCGCTGGCGACGTCGACGGCAAGGCCGGCATCCGTGACCCACCGCACCACCTCGGTGCTGAGGAAAGCCTTGCCGGCGTAATAGACCCGCGCCGCTGCTCCGTGCCGGGCAGCGGCAGATGCGAAGGCCTCGCGAGCGCGCAGCGCGTGGGCACGGACCTCGCTCTCATCCAGGACGTACAGCGGTGTCCCGTAATCGCGAGCGAGCCCGGATGCTGCCACTCCCCCGAGGACCAGCTCACCCGTGGCATCTCGCGCGGCATCCGTCGGCCAGACGCCGGGGACCAGATCATTCGGGTCCGACGGCACGTCCAGCCACGCCGGCAGCGCCGGAGCAGAAGTCGGGTGGGCGGACACGCAGAAGCCAATCGGTGAAGTCTTCGGCGCCGAACAAGCGGCGCGAGCAGGACTCGGGCGGTCAGCGCACGCGCCGAGACACTCCGGTCAGTCTAGGGCACCGGGTATCCTCGCCCGGGAATCCGCTGCCCCCGCACTCCCCGCGCCCGCGCGACGTTACGAGCCGCTCTCGAGCCGGCCCCGCCAGCTCCGTCGTACGCCGTCTGCAACGAACGCCGCGTCCACGCTGTGCCGCGCCAACGCCGCGATCATGGCGTCATCGAACCCGAGGTGCTCGCGCAGCACGGCGACTTCATTCGAGAGCAGCGAGCCGGTCTGTCGGGGGTTGTCATCGCCCAGGACGACGCGGGCACCGGCGCGGGCGAACCGAGCCGCCGGGTGGGCATCCATCGACGTCACAGCACCCGTGTAGACGTTCGAGGTCGGACACACTTCGATCGCGATGTCACGCTCAACGAACCAGCGGATGAGGTCCGGCTCCTCCGCGATGCGTGCGCCATGGCCGATTCGGGTCGCGCCGAGAAGCTCGACGGCCTGCTGAGCTGCGCGCCCGGATGCCGCCTCGGCGGCATGGCACGTGATACCCAGGCCCGCACTGCGCGCGATGGCAAAGGCATCCCGATACCGGTCGAGGTCGGGGAAGAGCAGTTCGTCTCCGGCCAGGTCGAATCCGACCACGCCCGTCCCTGCCGCGCGAGCCGCGGCACGGGCCACCGCCTCGTTCACCTCGGTCGGGTCGCTGCGCAGTGCCGCGACGACCACGCCCGCGGAGATCCCGGTGCCCGCGATGCCTGCCGCAATGCCCGAGCACATCGCGGCGATCACGGCATCCAGTTCGGCGAGCGTCGACGCGTGCGAGGCGGGACCGAACCGCAGTTCGAGGTGATCCTCACCGTCGGCTGCAGCATCCTCGACGGCTTCGCGCGTGATCCGCTCGAGCAGGTCGAGGCGGGAGAAGAACGGGAATGTCGCAACGACTTTCACGAGGTAGGTGGTGAGATCTGCCGGTCCATCCAACTGCAGCGCCGCCGCCCAGTCGCGGCCTGCATCCGGCATCCCGAGCTCTCGTGCGATCTCGGCCGCCGTGCCCGGCCGCACCCGCCCTTCGAGGTGCGAGTGCAGATTGATCAGCAGGGGCGGACTCGCCGAGGTGGCGCTCACGCGCAGGTGCCGTTCTGCTGAAGCGATGCGTCATCCAGCATCCGTCCATCAATGTCGAACGTGGCGACAAGTTCCGCGCCCGTGACTGATGCTGCCGTGAGCGTCGCCCCGGCAGGCAGGTACTGCGCAACGCAGATCTGCCAGTCCTGCAGAATCGGGTCGGCAAGGGATCCGAACTGGTCTCGCACGCCGTCCGCCGTCACCGCGAGTCCACTGACCTGCAGACTTTCGGGTCGAAGGACGAGCTCGCCGGCCTCGGCGCTCGGCACCAGCGAAAGTGACACCGGGATGCCGAACCCGAACAGCGAGAGCTCGGTTCCGACGACGATCGCGGGGTCCTCGAGCGTGAGATCGACGATGTCGATCTGGGCGACGCTGTCGGTGAGGGCTGCCACCTGAGTCTGGTTGAGAGTCACCGTGGCAACTCCCGCACCCACGGTGTAGGGCGCTGTCGTGCTCACCCCCTGCAGGGTGACGTCGACATCCGCCGTCGTCGGACCCAGCGGGACGTCGTCGGAAGAGAGCCGCAGGTCGTCGAGGCTACCGGTGAGCAGCTGCAGGGTGAGCGGGCCCTCGACCGACACGTCGACGGGCTGATCGGCGGGCAGGTCGAGTCCCGTCCGCACCTGGCTGGCGATGCCCGCCTCGATCGTTGATCGCACGACGGTCTCGACGATGACGACGACAACGACGAGGATGACGATCACCACGGCCGCAGCTTCAACGAGCCACGGCCACACCCGGCGACGCTTCTTCGGCTCTTCGGGAACCGCGAGCACCCACCCCGCACGAAGATCCGGCAGCGGGTCGGTCGGGTGTTCGGCATCCGTCATGGGTTACATCCGTTCGGGAGCTCCGACGCCCAGCAGCGTCAGTCCGTTGCGCAGCACCTGGCCGGTGGCGTCGTTGAGCCACAGCCGCGTCTGGTGCACCGGCTCGATGGGGTCGTCGCCGAGCGGGATCACGCGGCAGTTGTCGTACCACCGGTGGTAGAGGCCAGCGAGTTCTTCGAGGTAGCGAGCGACGCGGTGGGGCTCTCGCACTTCCGCGGCGAACGCGACAGTGCGGGGGAACTCCTGCAGGGCGCCCAGCAGCGCCGATTCGGTCTCGTGCGTGAGCGTCTCGGGTGCGAACACGCTGCGGTCCACGCCCGCCGCCGCAGCATTGCGGCCCACGTTGTGCGTACGGGCGTGCGCGTACTGCACGTAGAAGACCGGGTTGTCGTTCGTGCGCTTTTGCAGGATGTCGAGATCGATGTCGAGGTTCGAATCCGTGGAACTGCGCGTGAGGGCGTAGCGGGCGGCATCCACCCCGACCGTCTCGACGAGGTCTTCGAGGGTCACGACGGTTCCGGCGCGCTTGGACATCCGCACCGGTTGACCCTCGCGCAGTAGGTTCACCATCTGGCCGATGAGGATCTGCAGGTTCACATACGGCTCGTCGCCGAAAGCCGCACACATCGCCATGAGTCGCTTGACGTAACCGTGGTGGTCGGCCCCGAGCATGATGATGCAACGGTTGAACCCGCGCTCGCGCTTGTCGAGGTAGTAGGCGAGGTCACCCGAGATGTAGGCGGGCTGGCCGTCGCTCTTGATCACAACGCGGTCTTTGTCGTCGCCGAAGTCGGTCGAGCGCAGCCAGATGGCACCGTCGGCTTCGTAGATGTGGCCGAGATCGCGCAGCCGATCCACGGCCCGGGTCACGGCCCCGGATGCGTGCAGATCGTTCTCGTGGAAGTACACGTCGAAGTCGACGCCGAACTCGTGCAGGCTCTGCTTGATCTCGTCGAACATGAATCCGACACCGAGTTCGCGGAACGCTTCTTGCTTGGCTTCGGCATCCAGGGCGGCGAGGTCGCCGTCGTAGGCATCCGTCACCCGCGCCGCGATGTCGGCGATGTAGGCCCCGCCGTACCCGTCCTCGGGCGCCGGCCGACCCTCGGCCGCGGCGACGAGGCTGCGCGCGAAGCGATCGATCTGGGCACCGTGGTCGTTGAAGTAGTACTCCCGCGTGACGCTCGCGCCCTGCGAGGCGAGGATGCGGGCCAGCGCGTCTCCGACCGCAGCCCACCGGGTGCCGCCGATGTGGATCGGACCCGTGGGGTTGGCCGAGACGAACTCGAGGTTGATGACCTGGTCAGCGAGCACCGTCGACGTACCGAACGCCGCCCCGGCGTCGACGATCGTCCTGGCCAGGGAGCCGGCGGCAGCGGCATCCAGCCGAATGTTGATGAACCCGGGACCCGCTACCTCGACACTCGCGATGCCGTCGACCTCCTCGAGCCCCGCGGCGATCTCGGTCGCGAACTCGCGCGGGTTCACGCCGAGGTTCTTCGCGAGCTTGAGCGCCGCGTTGGAGGCCCAGTCGCCGTGGTCGCGGTTCTTGGGTCGCTCGAGCGGCAGGTCTGCGGCGGTCAGATCGGATGCCGCGCCGTCGCGTCGCGCCTCGGCAAGGGGCGTGATCACGGCGAGGAGTGCGGCGGAGAGTGCTTCGGGGTTCATGGCCGATCCAGTCTAGGCGCGCGGCGCACCCTCCCCTCCCGCGCCGCCCCGCTGACTCCGCGACCCTCAGCCGCGAGAATCCGATCCGGCGCCGAGAATCCGATCGGGACCGCTGACGGCGGCGCCCGATCGAATTCTCAGTGCGTTCTTGGCTTGTTCGCGGGTCAGGCCAGTTGCACGAGCGACGCGAAGTCGTCGACGGCGTCGGGGGTGGATGCCTCGGGTGCGGCATCCACCGACGCGATTCGCGCATCCACACGCATGCGATCGAGGCTGAGGTTTCCGCCGTGGTAGCTGAGGAAGGCACAATCCGCAGCATCCCGTCCGGTCGCGATCCGCACGAGGGAGCGCCGGTCGGCCAGGCGCGTGGCGTCGATGACGTACCAGGCGCCCTCGAGATAGGCCTCGGCGACGGCGTGAAAGTCCATCGGTTCAAGACCCGGCGCGTAGCACGCCGTGTAGCGGGCTGGCACGTCCATGGCGCGAAGCAGCGCGATGACCAGGTGTGCGTAGTCGCGGCACACGCCCTGTCCGGTCATCAGGGTCGTGACCGCCGAGTCGGTGCCGAGGCTCAGTCCCGGGGTGTAGGTCACGGTTTCGGATACGAAATCCGACACGGCAAGCAGAAGCTCCTCGCCGACGAGGCCCTTGAACTGACGCCGGGCCTGCGAGAACACCTCGTCGGACTGGGCGTATCGGCTCGGACGCAGGTAGGTGATCGCCTCGAGGTCACTCGTCGGCCGAGATGTCACCTGCTCGTCGACGACGGCGTCGTAGCGGACTTCGAGGACGCCCGGCTCGCCGCAGAAGCGGTGCAGGCGGCTTCCCGTCTGGTCGATGATCTCGATCGGGGTGTAGATCCGATCGCCCTGCGAGAAGGTCAGATTTTCGCTGAGGACCGGGGCATGCTGCGCAACGGCGATCTGGAAGATGAGGTCGATGGATGCCCGGAGTTCCAGGTCCAGTTCAGCGGTCACGATGCGATGCACCGGAGTATCCTCGCACGCCGTGAAGACCTGCGGATGACGCGTCCCGGTGACCCGGGTTCGGGGCGGTCAGGGCCGGGCCGGTGGGCGATGGTAATCTCGATCGGTACGCCTCCGTAGCTCAGGGGATAGAGCGTTGGTTTCCGGTACCAAAGGTCGCAGGTTCGATTCCTGTCGGGGGCACGTTACGGCGAGAGGATCGTCCCGAAGGGGCGGTCCTCTCGCCGTTTCTACACCCACCGTCAGGCGGGCCCCTGCCGCCGGAGGCTCCGCGCGACGCGTAGCGGC
>SWBZ01001011.1_pt1 | contig 110837 bp, 108 predicted proteins | sample 4693031 | NCBI WGS metagenome assembly SWBZ01 (sample SAMN10267274, study PRJNA491770) | bioreactor metagenome | isolation source: DHS bioreactor inoculated with | place: Japan: off Shimokita Peninsula
CCCCCCCCATCATGACCATCGGCACAATGGGCACGCCGGCAAGCATCGCGATGAAAAACCCGCCCTTCTGGAACGGGAGCAGCTTGCCGTCCTTGCTGCGAGTGCCCTCGGGGGCTATGAGCACGGAAGGGCCGGATCGTATTCGCTCTGCAATCTTCTTCACCTCTTTTGTATCCCTCTCCGAGCCGTCCCTGGCGACGAAATAATGCCCCGCGACCTTGGACACCCACCCGATGAACGGCATGTCGAGGACTTCCTTTTTCATGACGGCCTTCCAGTCTATCGGCAGGATGGCCATGAACGTGAAAATGTCGTAAACGCTCTGGTGGTTATACATTATTATAGAGGGCTCTTTGGGGATGTTTTCGAGCCCCTTGATGTCGAGCGTGACACCCGTTGTGAGGATTATCATTCTCCCCCACGGCCTTACGGCGTATTTAATCGCCGACGAGGGCGAAATGAAAGCGAGCGTGATGCCGATGATCCCGAAAACGAGCGTATACGTGAGGAAAGCCAGCCAGTAGAAAACAGTTTTTAATATTTTAATCATTTCGGTTCGTATTCTTTTTCAGTGTTATGCGAGAATTCTGTTCGGTTCGTGTGACGCGCCCGCCGCTAATCCGAATCCGGCGCCGTCATTACCTTGAGCGCCCCCGGGAGGATGCTGATTTTATGCGTCCCCGGCTTTAAGTAAAAAGGCTCGCCGTCCATATGCGCGGGGAGGGCGCGCTCGACCGTTATTTCCATTTCGGGCCCGCGCCTCAGCTCGACCTCCTCGAGGCCGGCGTGTGTTCCGGAAAGCACCTTCGGTATTTTGACGAGCCTTTGGAGGGACTTCATATCCTTAATAATGTGAAAATCGAGGAGCCCGTCCCCGACGTCGGCCTCGGGGGCGAGCTTGAACTTTCCGCCCTGGAACATACCATTCGATGCCCCGGCGAGGAGGAGCCGCCCGCTGTACTCCCAGTCGCCTATCTTTACGCCCGTCACAAAGCCCTCGAAAGTCATAGCCTCCTGCACAGCCCCTAATACATATCCGAGCTGCCCCCTGAAGAACTTCAGCTTTTTGAAGCGGTGGGACACGGCGCCGTCGAGCCCGATCCCGAGCCCGTTTATGAAGTACTTGTCGCCGAGCTTACCGACGTCCACGGACCTTATGCCGCCCGAAAAGATGGTATCGAGGGCTCGCATGGGGTCGAGCGGCACGCCCGCCGCCTTGGGGAAGTCGTTCCCGCTCCCCGAGGGGATCGTCCCGAATATAGCCGACGTGCCCATAAGGCCCTTTACTACCTCGTGAGACGTCCCGTCGCCGCCGACGGAGATAATGTGGGTAAATCCCCATTCGGCCCCTTCGCGTGCAAACCCTATTGCGTCCCCCGGAACGCGTGTTATCCTGAAATCGAAGTTGGCGCCCTGTTTTTCAAGCCGTGATTTGAGAGTAGTGAATAGACCCGCAGTCCTTCCCTGCCCCGCGGCCGGGTTGATAATAAACAGGTACTTAGGCTCTTTTAAATTCCCGTGCATGGAGTAAAATCTTAAGCTCCATGAAACATAGCATTTTTCGAGAAAGATATCAAAGGCGTTTGAGTGAAGACTTGAATAAGGTTATATTTTATGTTAATAAACTCCGTTTACCCAATCTAAAATCGGTACAAATCAGGAGGCATTTTAATGGTTGAAGAAACGCAACCGACAGAGAACGTCAATGAAGTCATAAGCATGAAGCAGCTCCTCGAAGCCGGGGTGCATTTCGGCCACCAGATAAGCCACTGGAACCCCAAAATGAAGGAGTATATCTTCGGCAGCAGAAACGGCATACATATAATAGACCTGCAGCAGACGGTGGGTCTGTTCAAAAAAGCCTACAATTTCGTGAGAGACACCGTGGCCGAGGGCGGAGAGGTTCTTTTCGTCGGCACCAAAAAGCAGGCCCAGGGTATCATAGCCGAGGAAACCACGAGGGCCGGGATGCCGTACATCAACACCAGGTGGCTCGGCGGAACGCTGACGAATTTCAACACGATTCGGGGCCGTGTGGACTATCTCCTCGAGCTCAAGAAGCTCGAAGAGGAAGGCCAGATGGAGATGCTCCCGAAGAAGGAAGCAAAGGGGCTCAAGAGAGAAATACAGAAGCTCGAGCACCTTCTCGGCGGAATAACAGGCATGAAGAGTATCCCCCAGGCCATGTACATCGTGGATACGCGTAAGGAGCACATAGCCGTGCACGAAGCCAGGAGGCTCGGTATTCCGATTGTCGCCGTTATCGACACCAATTCCGACCCGGCCGACGCGGATTACATAATCCCGAGCAACGACGACGCAATAAGGGCCATTAAGCTCTTCACGTCGAGAATCGCCGACGCCTGTGTCGAAGGAAAGCACATATACGACCAGAAGCTCCAGGCAGGAGAGGTCGAGAAGAAACCCGATCAGGGGCAGGTCGTCGTCGAAAGGAAGGTCTTCGTATTCAAGGAATTCGGGGGCGAATCCGTACAGGAAGATTCGACGTCGGTAGCCGTTTCGGAGAGCCCCACCGGGCATGAGCCTTCTCAGGCCGGTGCATCGAAAGACAAACAGCAAACGCAGTCTTCCGCTACCCCTTCGACAGAAGCTGGAAACAGCGCGAAGGATTCGCCGGAAACGGGGAATTAAACCTGTTTCTGTAAGCGTTTTTATTCCCTGATTCGTCCGATTCATACAAGAATTCAAGGAGGGACCATTCTAAAATGGCCGATATTACTGCACAGATGGTAAAGGAAATAAGGGACAGGACCGGAGCGCCGTTCATCGATTGCAAAAAAGCGCTCGAAGAGGTCGGGGGTGATTTCGATAAAGCTATAGAGATACTGAAAATAAAGGGCGTTGCGAAGGCTTCGAAGAAAGTCGGCCGCGAAACGCCGGAAGGCACGATAGTTACCTACGTCCACGCGGGCGGCAAAATAGGCGTCATGGTCGAAGTAAACTGCGAAACGGACTTCGTGGCGAGAAACGATGACTTCCAGGCATTCGCGAAGGAAGTCGCCATGCAGATAGCCGCGAGCAACCCGAGGTACGTAAGCAGGGACGACGTTCCCGAGGCCGAGCTCGAAAAGGAAAAGGAAATCATGAAGGCTCAGGTTATCGAGTCCGGAAAGCCCGCCGAAATAGCGGACAAGATCGCCGAAGGGAAGATAGAAAAGTTCTTCGAAGAGAACTGCCTTATCGATCAGGTGTACATTAGGGACTCCAAGGTCAAGATAAACGACCTCCTTCAGGCACTCATAGCCAAGGTCGGCGAGAATATAAAAGTCAGAAGATTTACCCGTTATCAGCTCGGCGAATCACTGGACTAACCCGGGAGGACAATGAGCTCCGAAAAAAGCAAACCGAATTTAAAATACAAGAAGATACTCCTTAAGCTCAGCGGAGAAGCGCTCCAGGGCCCTGACGGATACGGCATCAGCTCCAAGGCGCTCGAGGCCATATCCGAAGAGCTCGCCGAAGTTTCGGGGCTGGGGGCCGAGATAGCAATTGTCATCGGCGGCGGCAATATATTCAGGGGGGTAAAAGGAGCGGAAACGGGAATAGACAGATCGACGGGCGATTACATGGGGATGCTCGCGACTGTGATCAACGCACTGGCGCTCCAGGACTCGCTCGAAAAGAACGGCATATTGACAAGGGTGCAAACTGCCCTCGAAATCAAACAGGTCGCGGAGCCCTACATCAGGCGAAGGGCAATAAGGCACCTCGAAAAGGGCAGGGTCGTGATTTTCGCGGCCGGCACAGGAAACCCGTTCTTCACCACGGACACCGCGGCTACACTAAGGGCGCTCGAAATCGGGGCCGATCTTATACTCAAGGCCACAAAGGTCGATGGGGTGTACAACAAGGACCCGATGAAACACGACGACGCCGTCAGGTTCAAGGAGCTCACATATATGGAAGTCCTACAAAAAGAGCTCAAGATAATGGATGCGACCGCAATTTCATTATGTATGCAGGGGAACATCCCGATAATTGTTTTCAATCTCTTCGAAAGAGGCAACATAAAGAAAGTAATCATGGGTGAAGAAATAGGAACAAAGGTAAGGAGCGATAAAGATGACTGACGAAAGCGGCTTGAAACATATAATTGACGAAGCGGAAGAAAAGATGTCGAAGTCGGTTCACGCCTTCGACTCCGAGCTTTCCAAGATGCGGACCGGAAGGGCTTCAACTTCCCTGGTCGAGCATATTGCGGTCGATTATTACGGGACACAGACGCCTATAAACCAGCTCGCCACCTTATCCACACCCGAAGCGAGAACGTTGCTGATCCAGCCCTGGGACATTAGCGCGATCCCCGCGATCGAAAAGGCCATAATGAAATCCGAGCTTGGCATTAACCCGACAAACGACGGAAAGGTGATAAGGCTCACCCTCCCCGTGCTTACGGAAGAGCGCAGGAAAGACATGGTGAAGCAGGTCGGGAAGCTCGCCGAAGACTACCGCGTATCCATAAGGCAGATAAGAAAAGACACGAACAGCAAAGTGAAGGACACCGAAAAAGACCAGCACGTCCCCGAAGACGAAACCAAGAAAGTCCTTCATAAAATCCAGGAGCTTACGGACAAGTACATACTCCGTATAAACGAAAGGTTCGAGAGGAAAGAAAAGGAAATTCTCGAAATCTGACACCGATCTCTCGTTGTACCGCGGATCCTCGCCCCCCACGCCGCCCTTCCACTCACCGCGGAACCCGTTGTGAGCCGAACCTAATGGCCATATAATTAGCCTTAAGCATCAGGGGAGCGTGCGGGGAATGAGAGATTCATTGTCGAGCTTATTTTCATACCTGTTCATGGTAACTGTCTCGATAGCGGCCATTGCGATATTCGCAGCGATTGTAATCCTTCTCAGATCGTTTGTGATGGAAATAGGCGTCGTCGAAGTGCAGGCGGGGTTTATGTTCCTCTACATATTCATAGGCAGCTGCATACTATCTCCCATATTTCTCTACCTATCGAACAGGCTCGATAAATATAAGCGCCCGACGGACGGATTATAACTCCGGAGAAGTAAGAGGCATTCCTCATCTCGAACATCTTAAACCGTTATTTTTCATCAATTCGGCTATAACTTAAATATTGATAAAAATTCCTATCGGAACCGTGTAGAATATCAGGACGAACAAGATCGGAAGCATAAGGCAAATAAGAGAAACAAAAGGCCTTTTATAGATGAACCGCAGGAAAGCGCCGTCCGTGCTTATTTATTCGGACGACACCACACGGAGAGATATCGAAGAAGCCCTGGGGAAGCTTAAAGTGGAAACGACCCCCGCATCTTCTTTCGCCGCCGTAGGCGAGCGTTTGAAGGAGGGTTTCGTTAATGTCGCTATAATCGACGCCTCAAACGCACCATCGAAGCTTCCCGAAGCGCTGTCCGGCATAAAATCCACATCCCCCGCAACCGAGATAATCCTGCTCGTCCCCGGCGGCAAGCCCGCAGTACCACAGGCGGCCGAGAATCTGGCCTATGCAGTCATAGAGAGGCCGCTCAACAAGAAATTCTTGTATACACTTACGTCCAAGGCCCTCGAAAAGCAGAGCCTTTCAACAACGGGCACCGCCCCGAAAGGCGCACCTGAAACAGCGAAGATAACGGGCGGCAGCCCCCTCCTTTCCGCCTCCGTCAACAGCCTTAACTCGGCCGTCACGATAACGGATATGAACCTTAAGATCACGTACGTGAATCCGGCCCACGTAAGGACGTTCGGCTACGCCCCCGAGGAGCTCATGGGGAAGAAGAACTCCGTCCTCTACCCCGTCGACGACCCGTCGGGGGTCAGCGGGAAGATATACGAGGCGCTTTTGATGGTCGGGTGGGAGGGCGAGAGGCTCGCGCTAAGAAAGGACGGGAGCGCATTCCAGGCATATGAGAAAACGTCGGTCATCAAGGACGCTTCGGGAAAGCAGATCGGCATCGTAAGCATCATCGACGACATCACCTCCAGAAAGAGGCTCCAGCAGGCGCTTAAGGAATCCGAGGAGCGCTACAGGTCGTTCGTGGAGACGGCCAGGAGTGCTATCATCGCCATCGACAGCGACGGGAAGATAATACTTTTCAACCCGTCGGCGGAGAAGATATTCGGGTATTCGGCGGACGAAATAATAAATTCGGAGTTCGGCTCACTCTTCCCGCCGGAGCAGAAGGATGCGCTCAGGCTCGAGCTCGGAAAGGGAAGCGGCGTTACGGCGATCAGGGGAACGACGGCGGAGCTTACCGGTCTCAACAAGCAGGGGGAGGAATTCCCTGTGGACGTTTCCTTTTCCACGTGCCGCGTGGACGGGCGCCCAATCACCACCGCAATCATATTCGACATTACCGAGAGGAAGAGCCTCCAGGAGCAGCTGCTCCAGTCGGCGAAGCTCGCCGCCATAGGAGAGCTCATATCCGGCGTCACGCACGAGGTCAATAACCCCCTCGCCGTCGTGATCGGATATTCGGAGATGCTGCTTTCCGAGTCCGGAATGAGCCAGGAGGCCACGGACGCGGTAAAGTCCATTCACGGCGAGGCCGAGAGGGCGAAGAAGGTCATTCAGAACCTGTTATCCTTCGCGCGGAAGCACAGCCCGCAGAAAGAGGTCATACAGGTAAACGAAATACTCGAAAAGACGCTCGGGCTCACGGATTACGAAATGCGTAAGAACGGCGTCAAGATAATACGCGATTTCGATCCCGACCTGCCCGAAACCGTCGGGGACCCGAACCAGCTCCAGCAGGTGTTTCTGAACATAGTCATCAACGCCCAGCATGCGATGATGGAGATGCCGGAGGACAGGCGCATAACGGTGAGGACGAGGGTAAAGGACAAGCCCGGGGTGAGCAGCGCGGGGACGCCCTCGGTCATAGAGATAGCATTCGAGGACAACGGACCCGGCATTCCCGACAAGATATTGAAGAAGATATTCGACCCCTTCTATACCACAAAGCCCAAGGGAAAGGGGACCGGACTCGGGCTTTCAGTATCGTTCGGAATAATCAGGGACCACGGCGGCACAATACAGGTGAAGCCCAACGAAGAAAAGGGTGTAACCTTTTTTATAGAAATCCCGGCCTGAGAATTAAACCCGTTCTACCCGACACTGACCGGCAACTGGCAGTCCTCTACAATAAACTGCACAAACTATAGAGCTTCACTCGGACAAAGGCCCCGCCCTACCCGGCCGTAATCCTGTCGAGCCCGCCCATGTATGACCTGAGCTTTTCGGGGATGACGACGGAGCCGTCCTCTTCCTGGAAGTTTTCGAGTATGGCGAGGAGTGTTCTCCCGACCGCGAGCCCCGAGCCGTTAAGCGTATGGACGAGGCGGGGCTTTCCTCCGCCCGTAGGCCTGTACCTTATGGAAGCCCGCCTCGCCTGAAAGTCGGCAAAGTTGCTGCAGGACGAGATTTCCCTGTACGTATTTTCGCTCGGCACCCAGACCTCTATGTCGTATGTTTTCGTCGATGAGAAGCCCATATCGCCCGTGCAGAGGAGCATGACCCTGTAGGGGATGCCCAGAAGCTCGAGCACGCGCGCGGCGTCGGCCGTGAGCGCCTCCAGTTCGTCGAAAGAGTTGTCCGGATCGGAGAATTTAACGAGCTCGACCTTATTGAACTGGTGCTGCCTTATGATCCCCCGGACATCCTTGCCGTAGGAGCCAGCCTCGCTCCTGAAGCAGGGCGTGTAGGCGGCGTACTTCACGGGGAGATCGCCGCCGTCGAGTATCTCGTCACGGTGTATGTTTGTGACGGGCACCTCGGCCGTGGGGACTAGATAATAATCGGTGTTGTTTATCTTGAAGAGGTCCTCCTCGAACTTGGGGAGGTTGCCCGTGCCGATGAAGCTCGCGCTGTTGGCCATGAACGGCGGCAGGACTTCCCTGTACCCGTGCTCCCCCGTGTGGAGGTCGAGCATGAAGTTTATAAGCGCCCTTTCGAGCCTGGCGCCCGCGCCCTTGTAAAGCGCGAACCTCGCGCCAGTGATCTTCGCGGCGCGGTCGAGGTCTATGATGTCGAGGTTCTTTCCTATCTCGACGTGGTCCTTAGGGGCAAATCCGAAGTTTCGGGGCTCGCCCCACTTCCTGACCTCGACGTTGCCGGAGGCGTCTTTGCCCACAGGCACGCTGTCGTCCGGCAGGTTCGGAACGCCCAGAAGAAAGTCCCTGAACTCGCCTTCGATGCGGGTCCTTTCGGAGTCGAGCGACTTTATCTTATCCGAGAGATCTTTGAGCTCTGCCTGGAGCTTTTCGGCCTCGTCGTGCTCGCCCTTGCGCTTGAGCTCGCCGAATTTCTTGGAACCGGTGTTCCGCCTGAATTCGAGGTCTTCTACCTCCTTAATAATCTGCCGCCTTCCGGAGGCGAGCTCGCCGAACCTGTCGGCATCGAAAGCCGCGCCGCGGTTCTTCATCCCCTGAATCACTTTTTCGAGATTATCCTCGACGAATTTTGAATCGAGCATGTGCGTTTATCCTTTTATGACACCTATTGGCCTTAGTCTCGCGACCATCCCGGCTATGCCGGCGTCGTGTACAACCCGGCAGACCTCGCCCGCATCCTTGTACGCATCGGGCATTTCCTCGGCTACTGTTTTCTTGCCCCGGGCCATCACTATTATTCCTTTATTTTCGAGCTCGGAAAAGAGGTCCCTGCCCTTCCCCTCCTTAAGAGCCTTCGTCCGTGAGAGCATCCTGCCCGCGCCGTGGCAGCAAGTGCCGAACGTTTCGTCGAGCGCCCCGGGAAGCCCGACGAGGACGTACGAGCCCCTACCCATGTCGCCGGGGATGAGAACGGGCTGCCCGACATGCCTGTATGCCTCGGGTACGAGCCTGTGCCCTTTCGGGAACGCGCGCGTCGCGCCCTTACGGTGGACGCAGACCTTTTTGCTCTGGCCGTTTACGCGGTGCTCCTCGAATTTAGCGATGTTGTGGCTGACGTCGTAGACCAGCTTACCCTTGAGCTCGCGCGGGGTTATATCGAGCGCCTCGCAGAAGGATTTTCTCGCCAGGTGCATAAGCACCTGCCTGTTCACCCAGGCGTAGTTGACCGCGGCGGCGAAGGCGGCGAGATAGCCCCTGCCCTCGGGCGAGTCTATGCGGGCGCACGCGAGCTGTTTGTCGGGGAGATCGAGCCCCTCGCGCCTCATATAGCCGAGCATCGTATCAATATAATCCGTACAAATCTGGTGGCCGAAGCCGCGCGACCCGGAATGGATGAGAACGCATACCTGCCCCTGCCTTAGCCCGAAGGCTTCGGCAACACTGTCGTCATATATTTCATCGACGACGTCTACTTCGAGGAAGTGATTCCCCGAGCCGAGCGTCCCCGTCTGGTCCTTCCCCCTCTCGAACGCCCTTTTGCCGACGGCCTCGGGGTCCGCGCCGGGGAAGTATCCCCTGTCCTCTATGGTTTCGAGGTCCGCCTCCTCGCCCCAACCCTTTTCCACCGCCCAAGCGGCGCCCTTAGCGAAGATCCCATTATAGTCCTTCTCCGAGAGCTTTATCTTGCCGCCCTCGCCGGGGCCGCAGGGAACATTCTTGAAAAGCGCCTTGACGAGCTTTTTGAGCGGCGGCCTCACGTCATTTTCCGAAAGCCCGGTAGACATGAGCCTTACGCCGCAGTTTATGTCGTATCCGACGCCGCCCGGGGATATGACGCCTTCACTAGCATCCATAGCCGCGACTCCCCCGATCGGAAAGCCGTAGCCCCAGTGTATGTCGGGCATCGCGACGGCGTATCTTTTTATGCCGGGGAGGTGCGCTACGTTTACGAGCTGGTCGAGCGCCTTGTCTTCCCGGATACGCCTGAGCAAATCCTCGCTCGCGTACACCCTGCCCGGAACGAGCATTCCGCCCGTCATGGGAATCTCCCACAGGTAGTCGTGTATCTTCTCGATCCTCATAATATCGCTATGTGGGGCGTCGCCGTAAAGGGCCGTTTTCAAACGTCGAAAACGATTTCGGCAGATAATCTATCACCCGTGCTTTCTATTTTCAAATTGTGGTAGGTGACGGCCTTTATGTCGTACCCGAGCTCGTGCCGCGATGGGTCGTAAGCCTCTCCCCGGAGCGTGCACCCGGCCCGAAGAGCCCCATCGTCCGCGACCTCAACCCGGGCGTCGCTGAAGATCATCTTCCGCATATAGTGGACATACAGCACCTCGCCCAGCAGGTGGACTAGGAGCTCTTCGGGCGTCTCACCCGAGGCATCGACCGTCACGGATTCCCGGCCTTCCATATTATTCGTATCGGCTATCAGGCTTGCCATGCCGAGGACGGCGCCCCTTAAAAGCCCGGCAAGATCATCCCCGGATACCCTTATCCTGACGTCGGCCGTGTGGCCCAGAATCTCGCAGCTCACAAGGGACAGTCTAACATACGGCCCACCCGCCGCCCGGTTGCATTGACGGAGGGCAAACGGTTATTATTTAGAAAATAAAGTCATCTGTTAGCGGAGGAAACTATGACGAAGCTCAATAAAGATACAGAATTCACCTACCTCGGGCATTCGACCTTCAAGATCAAGAGCCCCGGGGGGAAGACGATCATAATAGACCCGTGGGTCTCCGGCAACCCGGCTTGCCCGGAGAATCTGAAGAACGTCGACGAGCTCGACATAATGGCCCTGACCCACGCGCATTTCGATCACATCGGCGACGCCGTACCGCTCGGGCAGAAGCACAGTCCCAAGGTGGTGGGCATATTCGAGACGTGCGTCTGGCTCGAGAACAGGGGCCTTGCGAATACGTTCGCCATGAATAAGGGCGGCACACAGGAGGTGGACGGGATAAAGTTCACGATGGTGCACGCCGACCATAGCTGCGGCATCCTCGAAGAGGACGGCTCTATATCATACGGCGGCGAGCCGGTGGGATACATAATCGAGTTCGAGAACGGGTTCAGGATTTACCATGCGGGCGATACGGCTGTGTTCAGCGATATGAAGCTCATATCCGAGATATACAAGCCAGAGGTCGCCTTCATTCCCATAGGGGACCTGTACACGATGTCCCCGCTGGAAGCGTCGTATGCTTGCAGGTTCCTCAACGTTAAAAAGGTTGTTCCGATGCATTACGGAACGTTCCCGGCTCTTACCGGTACCCCCGATAAATTAAGAGAGCTCACCAAGGACATCTCGGGACTCGAGATATTAGACATCAAGCCGGGCGAAACCCTGAGCTAGGAGTTATAAGCAGAGAGGGGAAACGGGGCGGTTATGGATTTACGAAAAGGCTTATTCCTGATATTTGCGCTGCTTATCTTCGCCTCTTCCTGCGGAGGGGGCGGCGGTGGCAGTGACGGCGATGGCGACGATGGCGGCGGGGATGGAGACGGGGGCGGAAACGGAAACGCCGAGCTCGTCCCGGTAAGGGTATTCGCGGGCGTCCCGCTCGACGCGCCGGTTGATTTCGAGAACGCCGGCGACGGAACCGGGCGCGTCTTTATCGTCGAGCAGAGGGGCACTGTTCGCGTCATAGAGCCCGGCGGCGAAAGCGGGACATTTCTCGACTTACAAGACAAGGTCTTTCACTCGGGCGAAAGCGGGCTCCTCGGGATAGCGTTTCACCCAGAATACGAGAATAACGGACACTTTTACGTATATTATGTTGCCGACGGGCCCCGGAGGAGCGTAATATCCCGCTTCACCGTTGGCGCCGACCCTGACATCGCCGACGCAGGGAGCGAGCTCGTCATTCTGGAGATTCCCCAGCCGCAGGCTACCAACCACAAGGCGGGCCAGCTTACATTCGGCCCCGACGGATATTTATACATTGCTACTGGAGACGGCGGCAGCTCGGGCTCCACGAGCCGCGACCGGACGAACCTCCTCGGCTCGATACTCAGAATCGACGTCGATAATCCGGATGCAGGACTCGAATACGGCATCCCGGGCGATAATCCCTTTGCCGGGAATACGCAGGACTGGAGGGAAGAAATCTACGCCTACGGCTTTCGGAACCCGTGGAGATTCGCATTCGACCCCCTTTCAGGGGTGCTCTTCGTGGGCGACGTCGGGGACGCGGCGAGGGAAGAGATAGACCTCATCGAGCCCGGCCTCGATTACGGATGGGACGTCATGGAGGGCTCGCTCTGCCACAACCCGCCTTCGGGGTGCGATACCGAAGGATTAGAGCTCCCGATATTCGAATACGGCCGCGAAACGGGCCGTGCGATCGTCGCGGGGCTTTTTTACAGGGGCGGCGATATACCGGAGCTCTTCGGAAAGTTCCTTTACGGGGACTATGTCTCGGGAAGGTTATGGGCGCTCGGATGGGACGGTGCTGCCGTAACCGGAAACGACGAGATAACGGCTTTCGAGCCCTTCTCGGTTACCGCTTTCGGGATAGACGAGGAAGGAGAGGCCTACGTCTGCCTCATCGACGGCAGCGTATACAGGTTCGCGCTCGAGGGGAATTAAGGCCGTTCCCTGTAAATTATCTTAAGGGGCACATCATAAAGATGCTCCGGGCCGCCTGGAAAAAGAGTAATACGCCAAAGAACGTTAAATAATTAACTCATCGGCGCAGCCACAAGCGGCCTGTAATAATAGCTGCACTTACGTTCATTCGGGGTCCTTGCAGACACGCCCTAAAATTGACAACATACCCCCTCTATGCTAATAATTATCCTTCCACAAATAAGGGGAGAGCTTTGTCTTCCGGCGGCCATGTTCGAAGGAATATCGGAAAAACTTAACAGTACTTTAAAGCGCGTAAGGGGCTACGGCAAGCTCAGCGAGAGCAATATACAGGACGCGCTCCGCGAGGTGCGCCTGAGCCTTCTCGAAGCCGACGTCAACTTCAAGGTCGTAAGGGAGTTCGTCGATTCTGTAAAGACGCGTGCGCTCGGGCAGGAAGTCATGTCTAGCCTGTCCCCCGGCCAGCAGTTCGTGAAGATCGTGCACGAGGAGCTTAAGGAAGTCCTCGGCAAGGAAAGCGAGGGCCTCGACCTTAAGGCGGCCCCGCCCGTCGCAATAATGCTCGTCGGGCTCCAGGGCTCGGGTAAGACGACCACCTCTTCCAAGCTGGCAAGGTATTTAAAGGACACGCTGAAGCGAAACCCCTACCTCGTCCCGGCCGACGTTTACAGGCCTGCGGCTATCGACCAGTTAAAAGTGCTGGCGAAGCAGGTGGGCGCGGGGATTTATGATACCCAGCCCGGCGAAGACCCTGTCGATATTAGCGTAAAGGCCCTTAACGAGGCCCGTCTTGGCGGATACGACACCGTCATCATTGACACTGCGGGCAGGCTCCACATAGACGAAGAGCTGATGGACGAGCTCAAGAATATAAAATCCGAGGTCAACCCGCAGGAGGTTCTTCTAGTTGCGGACGCGATGACAGGTCAGGATGCGGTCAACGTTTCGACCAGCTTCAACGAGGCGCTCGACATCGATGGCATCGTCCTCACTAAGATGGACGGCGACGCCAGGGGCGGCGCGGCGTTATCGATAAAAGCCGTCACCGGAAAGCCGATAAAGTTCTTCGGAACGGGCGAAAAGCTCGAAGCTCTCGAGGTATTCCACCCGGACAGGATAGCGTCCCGGATACTCGGCATGGGCGACGTGCTTACGTTCATCGAAAAGGCCCAAGCGGCGTTCGAGGACAAGCAGGCCGAGGAAATGGCCAAGAAGCTCCTTAAGAAGGAGTTTTCGCTCGCCGACTTCAGGGAAGCGATGCTCGCCATGCGCAAGCTCGGCTCGCTCGACAGCATGACACAGATGATCCCCGGGATGAAGCAGATAGCCAAAGACCCTAAGGCGCTAGAAACGGCCGAAAAGGAAATCAAGAAGACGATCGCGATAATCGACTCGATGACCCCTCGCGAAAGGCTCAATCATACATTAATAAACGGCAGCCGCCGGAAAAGGATAGCCCGAGGCAGCGGCACCAGGGTCGAAGACATAAACAGAATGATCAAGAATTACATGCAGATGAAGAACATGATGAAAAACATGGGGAAGATGGGGAAAGTCGCAAAAAGAATGATGAAGTACATGTAATCTATGCTAATTTTATAATATTGAATACCCCAAGGAGGTATAAGCATTTTGGTTAAAATAAGACTTGTTAGAATAGGCTCTAAAAAGAAGCCATTTTACAGGATTGTCGCCGCGGATTCGCGCTCACCGCGTAACGGCAAATTCCTGGAGATACTCGGGACTTACGACCCCAGGCAGAAACCCCACGCTCTCGACGTGAAAACCGACAGAGTGCAGGATTGGATCAGCAAGGGCGCCCAGACTTCCGAGCGGGTCGGAAAATTAATTGCTACACTTAACTAGTACAACGAAGCCAGGTTAAAGGTAATCCACATTTTGAGAGTACGAGTGGGCAGCGGTGATATAATACAGGGGAGGTATCAGACATGGAAAGGCTTAACGAACTCGTTTCGTACATAGCTAAGTCTCTTGTTGACAACCCGGATAAAGTTGAGGTGAGAGAGGTTGCAGGTGAGCAGACAGCCGTACTCGAATTGAAAGTAGCACCTGAGGACTTGGGGAAGATAATTGGCAAACAGGGAAAAACGGCGAAAGCCATAAGGACTATTCTCGGAGCCGCCGCGGCGAAGATGAAGCGCCGTGCCGTTCTGGAAATACTGGAATAAGCACAACCCTTCAGTCGATATGGGGCTAATCAATTACGGGAGAATAACCAGGCCGCACGGTCTTAAGGGAGAGGTAGTACTGATGCCTTTCAGCCGGCGGCCGGACAACCTTCCCGGCATCAATTATATTTACATAGACAGGGAAGATTCGGGTGAGCCTGAGAAGCTCGCGGTAAGCGGCTGCAGGCTCCACAAGGGCACCGCGATAGTGAAGCTCGAGGGCGTGGATTCGATAGAGGACGCCGAGGAGCTGAGGGGCGCCGAAGTCCTCGTCGACATGGAAGAGCTGGAGGGGCTCGAAGAGGACGAGTATTACTGGTTCGAGCTCATAGGTCTCGACGTTTACGGCGAGGACGGGAGCTTTATCGGTAGGGTGGAAGACCTCATCGACAGGGCGCATCAGAGTGTGCTGGTCGTGAGAGACGGAATGGCAGAGGCCCTTATTCCACTTGCCGAGCCTATAATTAAGGAAATAGATCTCGAAAACTCTAAAATCGTGATAACGCCCGTGGACGGCCTCCTCGGACGAAAATAATCGGCCGCTTTAATTGAAACCCCCGAAAATGAAATTCGACATCCTGACAATATTCCCGGAGTATTTCGATTCCCCCTTTTCCATCGGGCTCTTCAAGAAGGCGCGGGAGAAGGGCGTTCTGGATATCTCCACCCGCGATATCCGTGACTATACTGAAGACAAGCACAGAACCGTGGACGATTCCCCCTACGGCGGCGGGGGCGGGATGCTGATGAAGCCCGGGCCCATAGGCGCGGCCGTCGAAGACGCGAGAAAAGGCGGCGGGAAATCCGTCGTCATACTCACCACCCCGGCCGGAAAGCCCTTTACCGACAAGGATGCGCGCGAGCTCGCCTCGGAATACGACCATTTGATCATAATCTGCGGCAGGTACGAGGGAATAGACGACAGGGTAAGGGAGATATACGTCGATAGAGAGGTATCCGTGGGCGATTATGTTCTTTCGGGCGGCGAGCCGGCAGCGGCGATTATCATAGACAGCGTTTCGAGGTTCCTCCCAGGGTTTCACGGGAACGAGCAGTCGGCGGAGGCCGATTCGTTCAACGGGGGGCTGCTCGAATATCCGCAGTATACGAGGCCCGAGAGCTTTCAGGATAAAGGCATCCCCGAGGTCCTCCTGTCGGGGAATCATGGGGAGATTGACGAATGGAGGCGGAAGGAGAGCCTGAAGAGGACTTATCTCGCCCGGCCGGACCTTCTCGACAAGGCAAAGGTCTCACTCGAAGACATAAACCACATAAACACCCTGAAAGAAGAGAATCCCCCTTTTTTCAGGGCGTATATTGCATTAATTCACTATCCCGTATACAATAATCGGCTCACGATTATCAACACCGCGTTCACCAACCTGGACGTACACGATATCGCGAGAGCGGCTACGACATACGGCATCCGGAAATATTATCTGGTTCAGCCGAATGCGGAGCAGAAACAGCTCATAGGGCGTGTGCTCAGGCACTGGAACGGGGGAGACAGCGAGTCTTCCAACAGGTCGAGGTCGGAGGCGCTGGAGATTGTCGAAGTCAAGGACACTCTCGCAGAGGCCATAGAAGACATCGAGAGGATAGAGGGGCGAAAGCCGGCCGTGGTTGTCACGGACGCCCGCCCGCGGGACAACATGATAGGGTACGGGGAACTCAGGGAAAAGATGTTCCAGAGGGATAGCGGGCCTTATCTGATACTTTTCGGGACAGGCTGGGGGCTGGCGGAAGAGATACTCGCCGGCGCCAATTACACGCTGAAGCCGGTAAGCGGCTATACGGCGTATAACCACCTGTCGGTCAGGAGCGCGGCTGCCGTGATTCTCGACAGGTTGTTTTCGTGTACAATATGATGAGGGAGAAGTAAGATGAGCGTAATACTGGAAATAGAAAAATCGATGATGCGGTCGGATCTTCCGGAGTTTCGCCCGGGCGATACCGTAGCCATACATTATAAAATCAAGGAAGGGGACAGGGAGAGGATCCAGGTCTTCGAAGGCGTCGTCATAGCCAAGAAGGGCGGCGGCGTTCGCGAGACATTCATCGTCAGGAAGGTCTCCTACGGCGTAGGCGTGGAAAGGATTTTCCCGCTCCACTCCCCGCTAATAGCCAAGATCGAAGTAAAGAGAATGGGTAAGGTAAGAAGGGCAAAGCTCTATTACCTGAGGGGCCGCTCGAAGAAGGCGAGCAGGATCAAGGAGCGTTCGAGGTACGATGTTCCCGGCTCGAAGTCAGGGAACAACAAAACTCCCAAGCCCGAGCAGACGGCCACAGAAGAGCCCGCACAATAAGCCGGCGCCGCTCCTCGGCATTTCATAACCACGCTGAAAATCGCGCCTGAGCCCCGGACCGCAAGGTTCGGAGTTCAGGCTTTGTATTTTTACTGCAGATCCCTGAATCTGAAGACTAGATCATTCTTGAAGTCGAGCACGAAGCAGTCGTGCGTAGTGCCGTTCTCATCCATGCATTCGAACGTCCATCTTTCGCCGCCGGTGATGTTCGCAATTTTGTCGGGTTCCTTCCGCATGGCCTCGAGGGCTTCGTCCTTGGTCATCCCGATGGCCGGGTAGATGTTCTTGATACCCCACCTAATCCTCTTGAGCGCCTTCTCGTCCCGGACTACAGTCTCCGAATTCTCTTCAGTTACAGTGGCCTGTTCGTCTTCGACGGTGAGGCCGCCTTTCCCTTCATCGACAGCCAGGGTTTCGCTCTCCTCCACGCCCTCGCACTTCCAGACTATAATGCCGTCGGCCGCGAGCGAAGTATCCACCTGCCCTTCTTCGTCCGAAACTGAAAGCGTTTCCTTGATGTAATCCCCGGCCCTCGAATCGGATGCGGCGATGTACTCGGACGTCCTGTCCGAACATTGCCCCGGGCCCCAGTACTGCAGCGTCGAGGCGACCGTGACGGACGAATCGGAGAGGCGCTCGGCCAGAAGTGCGTCCTCGCCCGAGTGTCCGGATTCTTTTACCGCCCTTGTGTTACCAACAAGGAGTATGATCGGCGTGTCGCCGGCCATTTCGGCCGTCCGCTTCTCCATCCACCCGTCACGCGAGACCGGCACAGACGAGGGGACGTCTATGGCCCTTACGGAGAGGCACCTGCCAGCCTTTATCTGACCGCTGAAGCTCGTGAGCATTTCCCTGTACGAAGGGCTGTCAATTATGTCGTTGATTTTGATGTCTGAAACCGGGACCTCACCCTTCATGGCACTGTCGAGAACGTCCTGCTGATCGGAGGGGATTTCGAGGCCGACCTTTAGGCATCCTCCCCCCTTTAAATACGCCGAGACTGAATCCGACACGAAGCGGGCCGACTCGGGCCTGCCGTAGGATTCGCCCACGACGAGCACCTGCTTACTTCCGATGAGCGCCGGTATGGAGGGCGTTTCCGCGCCTGCGGCTACGGCCAGAAACGTCAACGCGGCGAACGACGAAAAGAGCACTCTACGCATATACGATTCACCACCCTTCTTTATTACCCTCCCTCTCCGCTCCATTCGCGGCGGCTTCGCACAACGCACCCCGGGTCCTTGCCGATAGCGTTACACCAGAGCCTTCGAGAAAAGGCCAATAATGATAACCCTGAATTGTTAAGATACGGTGAAGCAGCCTACTCCCCGCACCAGCGCGGCTCGCGTTTTTCGATGAATGCGTCAATGCCCTCTTCGGCGTCGCGGGCCATCATGTTCTCGACCATGACGCGGCTTGCGTATTCGTAAGCGCTGCTGAGGTCCTTGTCTATCTGCTCGTAAAACGCCTTCTTGCCCGTCTTGAGCGTAAGCGTGGACTTGGACGCTATCTTCGAGGCGAATTCCATTGCCGCGGCGTCCAGCCCTCCCGAGGGGGCGACCCTGTTTATAAGCCCCATCTCGTACGCCCGCTGCGCCGGGATAAAATCCCCCGTGAGGAGCATCTCCATTGCGTGCTTCCGCGAGACGTTACGCGAGAGCGCTACCATGGGCGTTGAGCAGAAGAGGCCGATATTGACCCCGGGGGTCGAGAACCTCGTGTTCTCGTCGGCGACGGCGAGGTCGCACGTGGCCACGAGCTGGCACCCCGCCGCGCTCGCGACGCCGTGCACCTTGGCGATGACGGGCTTCGGGCAATTAACGATGGAAAGCATCATTCTCGTACACGCATTGAACGTCTTTTCGTAAAAGTCCTTTTCGGGGTTCCCGCGCATTTCCTTAAGATCGTGCCCGGCGCAAAAACCCTTCCCTGCCCCCGAGAGTATGACGACGCTTATGGACCTGTCCTCCGATAGCGCTTCGAACTCCGCTATAACGGCCTCCATACAAGCTATTGAAAGGGCGTTATAAGACGACGGCCTGTTGATTACGAGGTTCCGGATGGCGCCTTCGTCACTGCGGATCACGAGGGCTTCCGGATTTTTTTCAGCCAATGCCATGAAAGGATCTCCAGATGAAATATTTTCTTTAAATTATATATGGAATGGTAAGGTAGGTTCAAATATCCGCCCGGAAACGGACGGCATTACAAAGCGAAGGGCGGAAATGAAACCGCGGGCGGATCGTATGGCTGCTGCGCCGAGCGGATGCGTCAGCCGACCCTGTCTGTGAGAATAGTGACCTTGTCGTCCCTTACTTCGGCAAGCCCGCCTTCGACGGAGAGCTTCTGCTCGGAAGAGCCCCTTTTATACTTAATCTCGCCTTCCGCGAGAAGAGTGATGAACGGAACGTGCCCGGGAAGGATTCCGAATTCCCCCAAAACCCCCGGCGCGACGACTTCGTCAACAATTTCGTCCACTATGACCCTCGATGGGGTTATAACCTGAAGCTGTAAGTCCGGCAATTTATTCTCCTTTGATCTATACGCCCGGGCGATGTGACGCCGTGTTAAATCCGGGGACGCGGACCCGCCGCGCCCCCGGCTGAATGTTCGTTTTCAATCCATCAGCCAACGATCTGCTTTGCTTTCTCGTGTACTTCGTCGAGGTTGCCCACCATGTAGAAAGCCTGCTCGGGCACGTCGTCGAGGTTGCCCTCGATAACTTCCTTGAACGCGGCGATCGTCTCCTTGATCGGAACGTACTTTCCTGGCGTACCGGTGAACTGCTCCGCAACGTGGAACGGCTGGGAGAGGAACCTCTGCACCTTCCTGGCCCTCGCGACGACAAGCTTGTCCTCCTCGGAAAGCTCGTCCATACCGAGGATCGCGATGATCTCCTGGAGCTGCTTGTAGCGCTGGAGGACTTCCTGAACGCGGCGTGCGATCTCGTAGTGCTCCTGGCCGACGATCAGCGGATCGAGGATTCGCGACGTGGAGTCGAGCGGGTCGACCGCGGGATAGATACCGAGCTCCGTCAGCTGCCTCGAAAGAACGATCGTACCGTCCAGGTGGGCGAACGTCGTCGCAGGGGCCGGGTCGGTAAGGTCGTCCGCGGGAACGTAAATAGCCTGAACGGAGGTGATAGACCCGTTTACCGTCGAGGTGATTCGTTCCTGGAGCTCTCCCAAGTCGGTAGCCAGCGTCGGCTGGTAACCAACAGCGGAGGGGATACGCCCGAGGAGCGCCGACACCTCGGAGCCCGCCTGGGTGAACCTGAATATGTTGTCGATAAAGAGTAGAACGTCCTGACCCTGCTCATCCCTGAAGTATTCGGCGAGCGTAAGAGCCGTAAGAGCGACCCTCGCCCTCGCGCCCGGGGGCTCGTTCATCTGCCCGAATATGAGGCCCGTGTTCGCGAGAACGCCGGACTCTTTCATCTCGATCCAGAAGTCGTTTCCTTCACGTGTTCTCTCACCGACGCCGCCGAACACCGACACGCCGCCGTATTCCTTCGCAACGTTGTGAATGAGCTCCATGAGAAGAACCGTCTTGCCCACACCGGCGCCGCCGAAAAGACCGATCTTACCTCCGCGGAGGAACGGTGCGATGAGGTCGATAACCTTGATGCCCGTTTCGAAGAGCTCGAGCTTCGTGCTCTGCTCGACGAACTCGGGGGCCTCCCTGTGAATCGGCCAGCGTGCAGCTGTGTTGACGGGCCCCATCTCGTCTATGGGCTCGCCCACGACGTTAAGAATCCTTCCGAGGGCCTCCTTGCCGACGGGCACCGTGATGCCCTCGCCGGTGTTGAGAGCGTCCTCGCCCCTTTTTATGCCCTCGGTCGCGTCCATCGCTATGCAGCGTACGCGGTTTCCGCCGAGCTGCTGGGCGACCTCGACGATGAGGTTCCATTGTTCGTCGTTCAAAAGCGGGTTTGTCAGCTTGAGCGCGGTGTAAATGGGGGGCAGCCCGCCTTCCTTGAATTCGACGTCGATGACAGGCCCCATGACCTGAACGACTTTCCCCATTTTGTTTCCGTTAGTGGTGGCTTCCATATTAGTCTGCTCCTCCTTTTCTTAAGGCCTCTGTACCGTTCACGATGTCCATGAGCTCTGTCGTAATCATGGCCTGTCTGGTCTTGTTGGCCAAAAGGGTAAGTTTTTTTATGACGTCGTCCGCGTTGCTCGTGGCGTTTTCCATTGCGGTCATTCTCGAAGCGTGCTCGCTCGTGAGCGATTCCTTTATCGCCCTTTCCACGCGGACCTTAACGTAGGTCGAAAGAACTTCTTTCAATATGGCCTTCTTCGAAGGCTCGTATAGATAATCTATTTCTACAGTATCCTCGGCCGCCTCTTCGTCCGATTCTATCGGAAGGATCTTCTCGTATGTCATCACCTGCGTAAGGGCCGACCTGAAGAAGTTGTAAACGAGTATTATTTCGTCGGTCTTACCCTTCACATATTCCGTGACTAGCTCGGAAGCAACCTGCTCCGCTATCTCGGCGTAATTTCTTTCGGTGACTCCCGTGAAGCTCGCCGCGATCGGGAACTGCCCCTTGGAGAAGTGGTCGAGGCCCCTTCGCCCGAGGAAGGTGAATTTAATGTGCTCGTACTTCTTTCCTTCTGTGACGATATAGGTCTCGAGCTTCCTTATGAGGTTCGAGTTGAAGCTGCCGCAAAGCCCCCTGTCCGACGTTAGGAAGACGAGGTGGAGATTCTTTGCCTCCTCGGGCCTCCTGAGAAGCGGATGCGCTTCGCGGTCGCATTTCCGTGCGAGGCTCTTCGTTATTTCGAGGAAGGCCTCGGAATAGGGCCTGTAGGACATGAGAAGCTCCTGGGCCCTTCTCAGCTTTACGGCCGAGATGAGCTTCATGGCGCTCATAATCCTGCGCGTGCCCTTCACGCTTTTAATTTTGGAACGTATCTGTCTTAAGCTTGCCATTTAATCTCCCGGGCGGAATTAAAGCTCCCCTATCTGGGCCTTGAGCTCGTCGAGCGCCTTAAGGATCGAGTCCCTGAGGTCGTCGCCGATTTCTTTCTTCGTCTTTATATCCTTTAAAAGCTCGGGATATTTCGCATCGAAGAAGGAATAGAGCTCCTTCTCGTAGGTGCTTACTTTATCTATCGGGTAGTCGTCTACGTAGCCGTTCGAGACAGCGTAGATAATGAGGATCTGCTTCTCGACGGGGAGCGGTTCGTACTGGCCCTGTTTGAGCGCCTCGACGAGGCGTCCGCCCCTGGCCAGCTGGGCCTGGGTGGCCTTGTCGAGGTCGGATGCGAACTGCGAGAACGCCTCGACTTCCCTGTACTGCGCGAGCTCGAGCCTGAGGGTACCGGCGACCTTTTTCATCGCCTTGATCTGGGCCGAGCCGCCGACCCTCGAAACCGAGAGACCGACGTTAATAGCAGGCCTTACGCCCGAGTAGAAGAGGTCGCTCTCGAGATATATCTGACCGTCGGTGATGGATATGACGTTCGTCGGAATGTACGCCGAAACGTCGCCAGCCTGGGTCTCGATTATCGGGAGTGCGGTCAGAGAGCCGCCGCCGTCCTCCTGCCTCATCTTCGCCGCCCTTTCGAGGAGCCTCGAGTGGAGGTAGAAAACGTCTCCCGGATAAGCCTCACGGCCCGGGGGACGCCTCAGGAGAAGCGAAAGCTGGCGGTACGCCCATGCATGCTTCGTCAAATCGTCGTAGATGATAAGAGCGTGTCTTCCGGTGTCCCTGAAGTACTCGCCGAGGGCGCATCCGGCATAAGGCGCGATAAACTGGAAAGGAGCCGGGTCGGACGCGTTGGCCGCGACGACCGTCGTGTATTCCATAGCGCCGTGCTCTCTTAACTTGTCCACTACCTGCGCCACCGTCGACTGCTTCTGCCCGATGGCGACGTAAATGCAGTAAACATCTTCACTTTTCTGGTTGATTATCGTGTCTACAGCGATTGCCGTCTTGCCGATCTGACGGTCGCCGAGGATAAGCTCGCGCTGGCCCCTACCTATCGGGATCATCGCGTCGATAGCCTTGATACCGGTCTGAAGCGGCTCGTGAACCGACTGCCTGTAAACAACGCCGGGGGCCTTGATTTCGATCGGCCTCGTTTCCGCCGCCTTTATCTCGCCCTTGCCGTCTATCGGCTGACCGAGGGAGTTGACCACCCTGCCCTTCATGTTCTCACCGACCGGGACCTCGGCGATCCTGCCGGTCCTCTTTACGATGTCGCCTTCCTGGACCCCTGTGTCCTCTCCGAACAGAGCAATACCGACGTTATCCTCTTCGAGGTTAAGGACGAGCCCCATGATGCCGCTTGCGAACTCGACGAGCTCTCCGGCCATCGCGCGGTCGAGCCCATAGGCCCTGACGATACCGTCACCGACGGAAATAACCGTGCCGACTTCGGAGGTCTCGATCTTGGTTTCGTAACCCTTGATCCGGTCCTTTAGTATCTGACCTATTTCTTCAATCTTGATTTCCTGCATATTTCTTCGCTCCTTGTATAAGTAGAAGGCTTTCAGGACCGCGTGAGAACGCCCCTTATCCTCTCAAGCTGGGTCTTTATACTACCATCGAACACCCTATCTTCAACCTTCGCGACGATCCCCCCTACAATGGACGGATCGACCTTGGTCGTGATGTCGATGCTGCCGCCGGCAACTTTCTCCAGCGCACCTTTTATCCTGCCGATCTCGGCCTCCGAAGGCTCGGATGCCGTTATGATCTCGGCGCGGATCCTGCCCGACGCCTTGCGTAGTTTTCTTAAAACGGTTTCTTCGGATTGAATGAGGGATTTAAGCTTGTCTAGCTCGAGCGCAAGGACCAGAAAGTTCACGGTCAGCTTGTCATAGCCCCTTTTCGAGCTCAGATCGTCTATTATCCCCTTCCTTTCCCCAAACTCGAACGTCGAGCTCCAGAGAATGTTCTTCAAGTCGGCTGCGCCGCCGAGAAGGTGGAAAAAGTCTTCGAGGTCGGAGGTAACTTTATCGAGCTTTCCCTCCTCGCGCGCGCTTTCTGTGAGCGCTTCTGTGAGGTCCCTCAGTGTTGCGATTGATGCCATTTTTCGTCCTCTATGTTTTTAGTAAAGTCGGCTACCATTTTTTCCCTGTCTGCATCGCCCAGGTTCTTGGCGATAATGCCGCGCGCATGTGCGAGCGCGAGGTCGGCCACTTCGGACTGTATTTCCCTTTTCGCCCTTTCGGTCTGGAGCGCTATGGACTCGGCCGTTTCCTTTTTCATGTTTTCAGAAGCGGCGCTGGCGACTCTGAGTATCTCGTCCCGTTCCTTCTCGCCCTGTACACGAAGGCTTTCTTTTATTGCGCTTATCTCGCCCTCTATGCCTTCGAGCCTCTTCGAATACTCTTCGTACCTCGCCTTGGCCTCGGTTATCGTCTTCTCCGCGACGTCTATCTCGTGCCCGATGCTGCTCCGCCTCTCTACAAGGAAATTCCTGATCGGGGTCTTGAGGAAGTAAACGAGCACGAGAAGTAGAATCAAGAGATTCACCGCGTGCTCGGTGGCGAACCTCCAGTTAAATGTGTTGTGGTGCTCGGTGGCCGCCGTGAGTAGAAAATTTATTATTCCGTATTCAGTCATGCTCCGGCCTCCCTGCCGAGAATTTTGGAAGATATCTCTTTCGCCAGATGCTCCACGTCGCCGCTCAGCTTCTGCTTTATGGATTCCGATTCGGCTTCGAGCTTCCTCTTCGCGTCTTCCAGGAGAGAAGCGGTCTCTTCCCGCGCTTTGGACACTATGCCCGTGGCCGCGTCCTGCGCTTCCTTCACAATGCTCATCCTTTCTTCCTGGGCGTGAGACCTTGCATCGGCCAGACGCGCCTCGTATTCCTCTATAATCGATTTGACCTTGGCTTCGAGCTCTTTGGCCTCTTCCATCGTCCCCCTCGTGAGCCTGTCCCTACGGTCCATGAGTTTTAAGAACGGCTGGAAGACGAGCGCGTTCAATATTATTATCGCCGCCACGAATATGACGACCTCGATGAATACCGTGTAATCGACGCTTAGAAGGTCCCCGGAGGCTGCTCTCGCGTCGGACGCGGCAAGCAGCAAAAGCCCGAGGGGCGCAGTAATCTTAAAGCTTGATAGCCTCATTAGTTATATCTCCTCTGACTACTTAACTTAAACGTATCCGCCTTCCGACGCCTGTCCGCCATTTCTGGCGAAAGCAATCTTCAAAAGCGGCGGAGCGACAAACGTGGTAAGCATAACCATTACCGTCATCGCCGAAAAAAGCTGCGAGCTGAAAACCCCGTAAGCCAGCCCGACTTGCGCGAAGATAAGACCCACTTCCCCCCTGGGAATCATTCCGAAACCTATGACGAACCTGTTAATTCCTTTCTGGAATACAGCCCAGCCGCTAACAAATTTACCCACTACAGCGATAATGAAAAGTACCCCTGCGATCATTAGTATCGGAATATTCGCGCTGACGAAGGGATTGAACACCCTTATATCGACCGCAGCGCCCACCATAATAAAGAAAATCGGGGTAAAAACGTCGGCTACGGGCTTTAATCTTTCTTCAATGATATTGACCTGATTTGTCCTTGCCAGCACCAGCCCGGCGGCGAACGCGCCGACGATCGGCGCAAGCCCCACGAGGCTCGCAAGGTATGCGAACACCAGGGCGAAGGAAAGCGCGAACAGCAAAAGCGCTCCCCTTACGCGCATTTTATTTATGAGGTTAAAGAGCTTTCCGGCGATAATGTTGCCAATCACAATAGCCGCAAGGAGAAATCCGAATGCTTTTAAGGTGATAATCAGCACCCCGGCCGCCGTTATACCGGCCCCGCCGCTCTTGGCAGCCTCTATAAGCCCGCTCACGACGCCGAGTATGATGAGCCCGAGGACGTCGTCTATAACCGCGGCCCCCAGGATTATCTTGGCCTCGGGAGTCCCGAGCTTATTCATGTCGGACAGCACCCTCGCCGTTATTCCGACGCTGGTTGCTGTCAGCGTAGCGCCGGCGGTTATCGCGATGAGGGTCATCATGGACGGATCCACGCCCTGAATGAGACCGTATTTTTCGAAAGCGAGGACGCCGGCGAAGCCCAGAACGAAGGGCACTGCGACGCCGACGACCGCGACCATGGCAGACGCGGGCCCGACCTTGACCATATCGGCCAGATTCGTTTCGAGTCCGATTTCGAAGAGCAGTATAACGACGCCGATTTCGGCGAGTAGATGGAATGTCTGGAACCCCGCCATGCCGTCAGACGATGGTATGAGCGCAAGCACGCTGCCGCCGAGAATGACGCCAGCGACAAGCTCCCCGAGCACCGCCGGCTGCTTAAAGCGCTCGGCCAGCGCCCCGAAGATTTTGGCAGAAACCAGGATCAGTGCAAAAGCGATAAGAAATTTTTCTACCGGGTAATGACCTGCTTCTTCCAGACTCATTTGGGACTTATTTCCTCAAGGGATAAAAATTTGAAAAATCGTAAGTATTTAACATGAAACAGGGGGTGTGTCAACCAATCCGGCCGCATACATGCGGCCTTAACTTAAAACACATACCGCATTGCATTACATACCGCCCGTCGGCGGGCAGATTGCACATACACCCACCCCTTTACCGGGCCTGGCGTTCCCGCTGTTCGAGCGCGTATTTGTCGAGCTCTATGTCGAGTTCCGTCCTTACGCCCATGGAGTGAAGGGCCTCGTTCGCCTCGGCAAGGCTCTCCGTCCCGGACACCTTCCTCGAAAGGACCGACAATTTCTCGTAAAGCACCGCCGGGGAGAAGTAATACGTAACGGTCGAAGACATGGAAAGGCTCACGTGCCGGCGGCCGCTCCTTATATTCGTCTCGACGAACTCACCCTTGGCAAGGAGAACGGGCATCCTGCTCGCCTCCGTCGGGACGATAGAGATCACCTTTTCCATGGTTTCGAGCGCCTCGGGGGTGAGCCCCCAGCTCCCGAGAAGGCCGCCGCTGGCCGCGAGGACCTTCATCGAGTCTTCGAGCTCGGCTGTCGTAAGCTCGCCGTCGCTCCCGTACCCGAAAAGGCCGAGGAACGCGGGCATCTCCTTTTCGATGAGATAAAACGCTGCCGTCATTATGGAATCCGCAAGCGGGCTCATGAGCCCGGGCTCGCCGCCGCGGGAGAGTATATCGCCCCCGACGTCGATTCCGACGATGAGGTCGGCCCCCAGCTCGCGCGCGGCGCCCAAAATACCCTTCGCCACAGCCCCCGGGCCGCCGTGTATGTCAATGAGGAGCGTCTCCCTGCCCGTCACTTCGGCCACCCCGGCCTCGGCGAACCTGACGCCAGTGCTCGTGGCGGTGTCTTTGTCCACCCACCAGACGACGTCGTTCAGCTTCCGCGCGCCTGACGTTTCCTCGAATGTCCTCGGGCCAGGCATGGGATCAATGACAGACCTCTCCCACGAGAGGCCGCCCAGCACGCATTCGACTCCGAACATCCCGAGGAAGTCCGCGGTCGGTATGGTGCCGACTATGTCGCCTCCCCCGCCGACGCCCAGCAATATGGCCTTTTTTGCATTTCCAACGATTTGCCTGATGGTATTTCTACCTGTCAATATAATCCCCCCCGGGAATGTTATGGGCGCGTTTTAGGCCCGGGAATAATTTACTGGACGCAGGGGAAGTTTCAATCCGGGAAGACCGGGGCGGCCCCGGCATACGGGACCTTAGCACCGCAAATTAATTGAGAAATCGATTTCCTTAAGAAAGATTAAGCCGGGAGAAAAAACGGAGCGAAAGTTAGAGAGGATCCCGCGCCCTTCGCTAGGCCGGGCGCGGGAGGAATCCGGTTATTATTCTGCTGAGAAGGCGATACCCTGCCTTACCTGAAAAATGGCCTGATTCACGAGCTCGAGCGCCTGGACCCTGTGGCCGCCCTTGTCCGGAGACGATACTTCGAGGTTGATGCGGGCCGCGTGGAGGTTTCCGAGCGCCTGCTCCATGTTCGGCTGGTAGCCCGGCTGGGCGCTTGCCGTCTGGAAAAGATTGAAGGAGCTCATTATAACGAAAGCGAACAATGCACCTGCGACGAAAGGAAGCGAAATCCTGAGAACTTTAGACATATGCAATCCTCCTTGGTTTCGGGGTACAAGCGGCGGGAAGCCCGCTTATCCACCGGTAATTTTAGCACAAAAGGATTTCGCCTGTGAAATAAAACAGGCCCTGAGCGACGGCCCAAAAGGTGTGTGATGTACGCAGGTTACGTAATTTCGGCGAGTTCAGAGAAAGGACCGCGCGGGAAACTGCTATCGTTTTACCTTATACCCCGCCTTTTCCCTGTCCCAGGTGTCTTTCGTGATGCCCTTGTCCCTGAGCTTATTTTTCTGGACCCTCTCGGTTCCTGTCTTGGGGAGAGACACCTCGAACCTTATGAACCTGGGGAGCATGAACGTCGGCATGCGCGGCTCGAGATATTCTATCAGCTTAAGCGGGTCTACCTTCTTCCCCTTTTTCGCGACGACGACTATCATGACCTCGTCCTCGGCGTATCTGCCGCCCTCGGCCTTGATGCCGACTGTCGCGCATTCGTGTATCTCGTGGTGCGAGCCGACGATCTTCTCCACCTCGAACGAGCTGATGTTCTCGCCGCGGCGGCGGATGTAGTCCTTCACCCTGTCTACGAAGTATATGTATCCGTCCTTGTCCATCCTGCCGGCGTCGCCGGTGTGGAACCAGAAATTCCTGAAGTCCTGGACGGTCTTCTCAGGCATCTTGTTATAAAAGTGGAGCATGATGTTGGGCGTCCTCGGCCTTACCACTATTTCGCCTATGGATCCCCTCGGCACCTCTTCATCCGTCTCGGGATCGACAACCTTGATCTCGTATCCCGGGGCTTCCTTGCCGCAGGAGCCGACCCTGAACGGCTCGCCCGGGCGCATCCACGTGCACTGCCCTATCTCGGTAAGCCCGTAGCCTTCCATGAACTGTATACCGAACCTCTCCATGAACTCTTCGATTATGTCATGAGGGGCCGGAGAGCCGAGGACGAGTTTTACCTTGTGCTCTTTCTCCTCGGGGACTATCGGCGTATTCCACATGAAATAGGCCATGGTGCCGACGATGTTGAACTTCGTCACGCCGTGGTCCTTGATCCATTTCCAGAACTGGCTCGCGCTGTACTTTTCCTCGACGACGACCTTTGCGCCCTTTATCAGGGCCGGATAGACGGACATCACCATGGCGTTCGAATGGTACAGCGGAAGGCATGTGAAGCACACGTCGTCAGGGCCGACGTCCATTATCTCGGAATAATTGCGCGCGCTGGAATAATCTGCGGCGCACGGCCTCATAACGCCCTTCGACCTCCCCGTCGTGCCGGAGGTGTACATGAGGCGTGCGAAGTCCATGAACGTGACCTCTACGTCGGGCTCGGAGGCCTTACCTGAATTTATAAAGGACGCGTAGGACTTCATCTTCCTGAACTTGTATCCGTGGCGGTCGAACTTTTCCCCGCCGTCCCTCGTCCACACGATAACGTGCTCCAGCTGCGGTATCTTGTCGGCGATGGGGACCATCCTGTCGAGATACTCCTCGGCAATGAAGAGGACTCGCGAATCGGAGCTGTCGATTATGTACTGGAGGAAGTCCATCTTGTATGCGGTGTTTATGGGAACCATAACGATCCCGGCCTTGAGTATGCCGAACCACGTTATAACGTAGTCGTCCGAGTTGGGCATGTAGACCGCGACCTTGTCGCCCTTGTTGATTCCGAGGTCAATGAGGGCGTTCGCTATCTTGTTGGCCTGCCTGTTTACAGCGAAGAAGCTGAGCGGCTTTTTATAGCCGAATTGCAGGAACGGTTTCTTCCCGAGCTTTTTGGCCTGCTCCTTTAAGACCTTGGGGAGGACCCAGTTCTTCTTGTCCTGCCCTACGTACCACTCGACGTCGAACTTACCGTTCTCACGTTTATACGTAATCGGGTGATTAAGGTCTCTGATCTTCTTTTTCTTGGTTTTTGCGGCCATTTTTACCTCGCGAGCGGCGCCCGGGCGCCCGGCATCGGCCGGGGCGGGCGCATAAAGCCTCCTCGTCGTTTTTAGAATTTCTACTTTATTTTTTTATGAGGAAAAGTCAAGCAGCCGCGGCCTTCGGGGCCGGCCGGATGCACCGGGGCTAGAATCCGTCCTTGGGCCCGGGCCCTTCGGGTTCATCGGTATCTTCTAAATCTTCCGAGGCCTTATGACGGCGCTCCTTTCCAAAGAGCCACGCCACGAGTATCCCGAGCCCGTAGAACACCACTATCGGAACGAACATGAACATCATCGACACGGCGTCCGTCGTGGGTGTAAGTGCGGCGGCCGCCACGGCGCTTATGAGAATGGCGTACTTCCACTGCCGCCTGAGCCACCCGCTCGTAACCAGGCCGAGCCGGGCCAGGACGAATACGACGAGCGGGAACTCGAATATGAGGCCGAAGCCAAGGAGCAATCCCATAAAGAACGAAAGCGCTTCCTTTATGGACGGAAAGGCCTTTACGTACTCGGACGAGTATTCGTTAAGGAGGAATTGAAACGCCTTCGGCGCAGCAATGTAATAACAGAATGCGCCCCCGAGCAGGAAAAATATTGTCCCGAACGATATGAACGGGATTACTATCATCTTTTCATGTTTATAGAGGCCCGGCGCGACGAACTTCCAGACCTGGTAGAGGATAAAAGGCACGGCGCCGAAGAGGGCGGCGAAGAAGGATACCTTTAAATACGTCATGAAACCCTCGGCCGGCATCGTGAAGATAAGCGAGCTTCCCTCGGGGAGGTTCTCTATTATCGGCCTCATGAGGAAGTCGAATACGACCGAGGAGTACGCATAGGCGGGTATGAACAGAACGAAAATCGCCACCACACACCAGAGGAGCCTTTTCCTTAGCTCCGTAAGGTGGTCTAGAAATGACATTCTGTTTTCTTCGCTTGTATCTTCTTCCATAATCAGGGCGTAAGCTTAACTTACTCGGGGGCTCTTCTCAATTTTAGAAAACCGGCCCCCGGAAAGCCCGGAACCAAAGGGCATTTCTATTCGGCGGGTGCGTTTTTCCATCCCCTGGACGGGGCCTGCCCTAAATTGACATTGATTAATCGCTCGCATATATTGTTATCCCGTTAAAACCAACCCCTCATAAATCTCGGAGGAAAAATTGAAAGTACTGATAACAGACGGTATGTCCAAGGAAGGTCTGAGCATTCTCGAAGCCGCCGAGGGCCTTGAGCTCGACGTAAGAAAGAGCACCGCCAAAGAAGAACTTCTCGAAATCATAGGCAATTACGACGCTGTAGTCATCAGAAGTGCTACGAAACTCACGGAAGATCTCATAGACGCAGGAAAGAACCTAAGGGCCATAGGAAGGGCCGGCATCGGGGTCGACAACGTGGATGTCCCCGCTGCAACCAAAAGGGGCATAGTCGTAATGAACACCCCGGAGGCCAACGCGATAACGACCGCCGAGCACACGATAACGCTTATGCTGTCGCTCGCGAGGCAGATCCCGCAGGTCCATGCATCCATAAAGGAAGGCAAGTGGGAGCGCAGCAAGTTCAAGGGCAGGGAGATCTACGGCAAGACCTTCGGCCTCATAGGGCTCGGCAACATCGGCAAGCTCGTCGCCGAAAGGGCGCTCGGGCTCAAGCTGAACGTCATAGCGTACGACCCGTTTCTTTCGAAGGAAGCCGCCGACAGGCTCGGCGTCGAGCTCGTGTCGCTCGACGATCTTCTTAAGAGGTCGGACATCATAACCATACACACGCCGCTCACGCCGGAAACGAAGGATCTCCTTAACAAAGATTCTCTACAGAAAACGAAAAAGGGCGTCATGATAATCAACTGCGCACGCGGCGGCGTCGTAAACGAAAGCGACATAGCCGAAGCTGTAAAATCGGGCCACGTAGGCGGATGCGCGTTCGACGTATTCGTGAACGAGCCGCCCGAAGAGGGGAATCCGCTCCTTGCGCTCGACGAGAACGTCGTGTTCACGCCCCATCTGGGGGCTTCGACTGAAGAGGCACAGACCAAGGTCGGCCTCGCGATAGCCGAGCAGATAGTCGATTTCCTCCTGAACGGTGTGGTCAAGAACGCCGTGAATATGCCGTCCGTCAGCCTCGACGTGCTGAAGACTATAGGCCCGTATCTTACGCTCGCCGAGAAGCTCGGTAGCCTCCAGGGCCAGCTTTGCAAGGGCGGCGTCAAGGAGATACAGCTCCAGTACGACGGTGAGATATCCGAGCTCGACACGCGCCCCGTAACCGTTTCGGCGCTAAAGGGCTTCCTCGCGCCGATGATGGATGTCGTCGTGAGCCACGTAAACGCCCCCGTCATTGCGGAAGAGAGGGGCATAAAGGTAGTGGAATCGAAATCTTCACAGGCCAAGGATTATACGAGCCTTATAACGATAAAGGTAAAAACGGATGAGGGCGAAAGCCAGGTCGCGGGAACGATCTTCGGCACGGAAGAGCCGAGGGTCGTTGGAATCAACGGTCTTAAGGTAGACGTCGTTCCGAGCGGATACATGCTCGTGAGCGAGAACCAGGACAGGCCGGGATTCATCGGCGCCATGTGCACGACGCTCGGAGATAACGGCGTAAACATAGGCCTCCTCCACCTTGGAAGGGAATCCATAGGCGGAAGAGCGATAGTGTTCACGAACGTCGACTCCCCGGTCCCGGACGAGATCATAGAAAAGATAAAGAATCTCCCGGACATCATATCCGTTACACAGGTCAATCTATAGATGATAAACAGACTCAGTCTGCCGCAGGGCGTCAAGGACTACACCCCCGAAAAGGCGGAGGAGCTCAGACGAACCGAAGAAGGGCTGCTCGAAGAATTCGCGAGGTGGGGATATAGAAAGGTCATAACCCCCCTTTTCGAATATCTCGACCCCTTATCGATCGGTCTCGGAGACGAGCTTAAAAGCAAGGTAATGAAATTCGTCGACCCCTCGTCCGGGGACGTCGTGGCCTTAAGGCCCGACATCACCCCCCAGGTCGGGAGGATCGTGGCGACGCAGATGAAGGACCACACTGCTCCGCTCAGGCTATGCTATAACGGGAGGGTCGTAAGGTTCGAGGAAAAGAGCAGCGGCAAGGAGCGTGAGATATTCCAGGCCGGCTGCGAGCTCGTCGGGCTCGGCTCTGCCGAAGCAGACGCCGAGATCATCGCCCTCGGCATAAAATCACTCGGGAAGTCCGGCATAAAGAACCTCGTCCTCGACATAGGGCACACCGGAATACTGAGGCACCTCCTGGCGCAGACGGGCGAGCACAGAAAGGACATCGAAGACGCTCTTAAGAAAAAAGACCAGGAAGCCCTTTCCGGCGCCATAAAGAAATCGAAAGCGACAAAGCCGGTAAAGGATGCAATAAGCACGCTCCCTTCCCTCTTCGGCGGGATGGAGGTTCTAAAAGAAGCGAAAAAGATACGCTCGATAAGTAAGTACGTAGTCGAGCTCGAAAACGTGATTTCGGTCATCGGGGACTACCAGTCGGACTGCGACATTAATATAGACCTCGGCGAGATCAGGGGATTTAACTACTACACCGGAGTAACGTTCGAGATACTCTCCCGCGACATCCAGTCGCCGCTCGTAAGGGGCGGAAGGTACGACGAGCTCATGGGCAAGTACGGCCACGACGCACCGGCCACTGGTTTTGCCGTGGACGTCGAATCCATGCTTAGCGCACACAGACGCGACGGCGAGAACAACCAGATACACTTCGTTGTCATCCCCAAGAAGCCCAGCCTCAGGCGCGAAGCCATTCGCCTCGCCGAATGGCTCAGGTCGAGCGGGTTCAAGGTCGTCCTCGACCTCAACCTCGACAAGGAACAGCGCGAGCTCAGGATAAAGGAGAACCGCGCCTCCAACTTCTACGGCGTGATACTCCTCGAAACCCCAAGCAAGCTAAAGCTGATAGAGTCCAGAAGAGGCGCCTGCAAGGAATTTTCGAACCTCGAAGAGCTCCTTAAGGGAGGTATCTGACCGTGCCCAATATCGTCGTAATAGGGGCCCAGTGGGGTGACGAGGGCAAGGGAAGGATCGTCGATCTCCTTTCGGAAGACGTCGACATCGTCGCCCGCTACCAGGGCGGCAACAACGCCGGACACACCATAGTCATAGGCGAGGAGAAGGTCATACTCCATCACCTCCCTTCCGGCATTCTCAGGGAAAACAAGCTTTCCGTAATCGGAAACGGCGTCGTCGTAGACCCGGGCGTTCTTCTTAAAGAGGTCGCGGGCCTGAGGGCGGCGGGGTACAAGGTAGATTCGGGCAATTTCAGGATAAGCGACAGAACCCATATCATAATGCCCTATCACAGGGAGATAGACGTTGCGCGCGAGGCGCTCAAAGGCAAGGGCAAGATAGGCACTACGGGCAGAGGCATAGGCCCTGTTTACGAGGACAAGGCCGCCCGGAGGGGGATCAAGCTCGCGGATCTTATAGATCCAGGGTGTTTCCGGGACAGGCTGGCCGATGTGCTCGAAGAAAGAAACGCCTACCTCACGAAAGTCCTCGGGAGAGAGCCACTTTCGTTCGACGCGATCTACGCCGAATATTCCGAATACGGAAAGATACTGAAAGAATTCTCGTGCGACGTATCCGGGCTCCTCAATAAAGCGCTGTCCGAAGGCAGCAGCATACTCTTCGAAGGCGCGCAGGGAGCGCTTCTGGATATAGACCTCGGGACCTATCCCTACGTCACGTCGTCGAGCGCGAGCTCAGGCGGCGCATGCACCGGGACGGGCGTGAGCCCGACCAAAATAGACGTCGTGCTCGGCGTCGCCAAGGCGTATGCGACCAGGGTCGGCGAAGGCCCGTTCCCATCCGAGATACACGGAGACGCAGGCAAACGTCTGAGGGACGCCGGCGGCGAGTACGGCTCCACCACCGGAAGGCCAAGGAGATGCGGGTGGTTCGACGCCGTTGCGCTCAGATACGCGGCCTCGACGAACGGCATATCGAGCCTCGCCATAACCAAGCTCGACGTGTTATCCGGCTTCGAGAGCATAGGCATATGCGTCGGGTACAAGTACAAGGGCGAGACTCTCATGAGCTTCCCTTCGAGCTGCACCGCTCTTGCCGAATGCGAGCCGATATACGAGGAAGTCCCCGGATGGAGCGAGGATATATCCGACGTTACCGAGTTCGAAAATCTCCCGGAAGGGGCCAGGAACTATATCAGGAAGATAGAAGAGCTTACGGGAGTAAGCATCTATGCGGTTTCATTGGGCCCGTCGAGGGAGAAGATACTGTTCCTTTCCGAGCTGGTCTGAGAAATTTCTCGAAGCTTGCCTGAGCAAAAATCCCTAATCGAATTCGAACTCCCTAACCCAGTAAACGAGGTTCGGGCTCCAGCTTTCAAGACGGACGGCGTCTATCCTGCTGTAGAAGTACGGCCCCGAAGTCTGGAACTGCTTTCTGTATAGGCCAACAACCTTGAGGTAGTCGCCCTCGACTACGGGAGCGTCGCCCTTTACGAAGACGTCCACACCTATGCCCTTTCTGTCGGCGAGCGTGAAGGTCGTGTAGATTATCTCCTCTCCGTACTCGTTCACGCCGTGCGACTCGTAGCGGAGGTTCCACACCTTGCCTATTACCTCGACGCCGGACATGTCGTAGGCATCGGGGCTCGCGAGAATGCTGGCGATGGCAACGTTCTGGGCCGGGAGGGCCGATTCAGGGTTTTGCCATTCCCTGGCACAGCCGGCGCTTAAGATGAGCGCTGCAGCTACGAAAAGGGCTTTAAAGGTTCCTTGCATCAATTAAATCCTCCGGTACAAAATGACAGCCGATAGAGAATTATAACACAATACCTAGGAATTTTTCTCGTATGCCTCGATAATTTTTCTAACGAGGGGATGCCTTACCACGTCATTCTTCGAGAAATAGACGAAGGAAATGCCTTCGATTTTCTTTATGAGGGTTTCGGCTTCGAGGAGGCCGGATTTTTCACTGGCCGCGAGGTCCACCTGGGTCGTGTCGCCCGTTATCACGGCCTTGGAATTGTACCCGAGCCTCGTCAGGAACATCTTCATCTGCATGGAAGTCGTGTTCTGCGCCTCGTCGAGTATCACGAACGCGTCGTTAAGGGTCCGTCCCCTCATGAACGCGAGAGGGGCGATTTCTATGGCGCCCTTTTCGACGAGACGGGAGGCCTTGTCATAGTCCATCATATCGTAGAGGGCGTCCAAAAGCGGGCGGAGGTATGGGTCCACCTTTTGCGAGAGGTCTCCCGGCAGGAACCCGAGCTTCTCTCCCGCCTCGACCGCCGGCCGAGTCAGGACTATCCTGTTTACCTCTTTATTGACGAAGGCCGAAACGGCCATCGCCATCGCGAGATAGGTCTTGCCCGTACCGGCGGGGCCGATGCCGAACACTATATCGTGCTTACGTATGGATTCGATGTAGAGCTTCTGCGTTATGCTCTTGGGGGCGATTATCTTCTTCCGGGTCGAAACGCAGACAGTGTCGAGGAATATGTCTTCGAGCCGTATCTTGCCCTCGTCTATAACCCTCGCGGCGAGCTCTATGTCGGCCGGATCGAGGACGTAGCCCTTTTCGAGGAGCCCGTAGATCTCCTTGAAGAACCTGTAGGCCGAATCGACGCCGGGGGCGTCCCCTTCGAGGCTCAGCTTCCCTCCCCTCGAGTGAACCCTTATCCCGTACCTGTTTTCGACCTCTTTTAAGTTCTCGCTCTGGTCCCCGTAAAGCTCTTTTACGAGGTTATTGTCCCCGAACTCGATGTCCCTTACGACGCCGTTGTCAGTAGATATAGTTTCCTGCATTTATGAGGATACCCCTCCTGTAGGGCGGCGGGCAGCTTCCGCCGCGGATTTTGGAAAATCCAAAACGAATATCTCACGCTTTATATAAAATCTCATACAGGTTTTTTGAATCGGAAAAACCATAAGGCAGGCTTTGCCCAGATTTGACTGTGCTTGGAGATTTTGACTGCGTACTTCGAATCGTTCTATCAGCGGATTGGCGTATCTCGTTACCCCTATCGTACATAATTATAACAGAAAGGAGGCCCCGATGCCAAAGCCCGGCGCACGGTTCAATGGGCCCCGAAAGTTAGTCTATAAGCGACGGGTCAGGGTATTTGAACTCGTACCCGAGGAGCCTCTTAAGCTTGTCGCTCCTGACAATCTTGAACGCGGGCTCGCCGCCGTCTTCGAAAACGGGAGGCGGGACGCCTATCTTGAGCGCCTGGGCGGTGTAATAATCCTTTCTTTTCGGGTGCAAGTCGGCACAGGCGTTGAATATTTCTCCGTAGGCGTCTTTCTCGATAGTCCTCTCTATTATGAGGATGCAGTCGTCCCTATGGATGAGGTTAACGGGCGAATCCCCTCCCGTTAGCCCCCTTCTCCCAGAGATGAACCTCCCCGGCTTTCTGTCGTACCCGATGAGCCCCCCGAAGCGGAGCACCGCAGTCCGGAACGCCCGGTTTTCGAGGAGCAGCCTCTCGGCGATGACGAGGGCCTTCCCCGAAGCCTTTTCGGGCGGCGCTTCCTCGCCCTCGGACACGTCCCTCCCGAGCTCGGGATAAACGGAGGTAGAGCTAACGAATATGACGTTTCTTACCGGAGATGTTTCCAACCGGGAAATGAGGGATTTTATCTGCCCCGTGTGGAACGGAACTATATCCTCCCTCCTTTCGGGAGGGAAGTTTATTACGAGTACGTCGCTCTCGAAGAACCTTTCGAAGCCCTCACCGCCCGTAAGACCGGGGCCGAGCGAGATATAATACGGCTCTATCCCGGCGGCTTTCATGGCCGCCAGGGCCTCGGGGGTGCGCGTCGAGCCCTTCACCCCATAGCCCTTTCCCACAAGGTATTCGCCGAGCGGAAGGCCGAGCCACCCGCAGCCGAGTATGCTTACGGTTTTCATCTAATGCCGCCTGAGACGATTACCACGAAGCCGCCCGCAGGGGCCGGATAACCGTCGGTTTTACCCGGCGAGCCTCGCCAGAGCCTCGTTATACTTTTCGGCCGACTTTTCTATGATCTCGTCCGGCAGAGACGGCGCGGGCGGATTCTTGTCCCACTTTATCGATTCGAGATAGTCTCTTACGAACTGTTTGTCGAAACTCGGCTGCGAGCCTCCGGGCTTGTACTGGTCCATAGGCCAGAACCGGGACGAATCGGGCGTGAGCGCCTCGTCTATGAGGATGAGCTCGCCGCCCTCGCCCAAACCGAACTCGAACTTCGTATCGGCAATGATTATGCCCTTCTTCTCCGCCATCTCGCGCGCCCGCGAATAAAGGGCGATGCTGACGTCCCTCACCTTGTTCGCCATCTCCTCGCCGATGAGTTCCGCCGCCTGCTCGAACGTGATGTTCTCGTCGTGGGCGCCTTCCTCGGCCTTTGTCGATGGCGTGAAGATCGGGTCGTCGAGGCGCGAGGACTCGATGAGCCCCTCGGGAAGAGGTATCCCGCAGACAGAGCGGGATTTCTGGTACTCCTTCCAGCCCGAGCCCGTGATGTATCCCCTTACGATGCACTCTACCGGAAGGGGCTTCGTCTTCTTTACGAGCATGCTCCTCCCTTCGAGGACGTCGGCGTACTTCTGAAACTCTTCGGGATAATCCTCCACGTCTGTAGAGATCACGTGGTTAGGAATTATGTCCCCGGTTTCGTCGAACCAGTACTTCGAGATCTGGTTCAGCACCTTGCCCTTCCCCGGTATCCCCTCTGGAAGGACGACGTCGAAGGCCGAGACCCTATCCGTAACAATGATCAAAAGCTTGTCGCCGAGGTCGTAAATATCCCGCACCTTTCCCCTCTTGGGCGGGTTTACTCCCTCGAAATTCGTCTGCATTACTACTCCTTTCTGTGTCAAAGAAAGCCCCCCTTACATCAAATATGTATGTCAATTTTTTGGCAGATGAAATTCTATTAAAGAACGGCGGCGATGTCAAAAGGCCCGCGCCGGATAGCTCATTCCGTATCTTCTGTGAGCGAGCGCGTGATCTCGGCCTTCAGGAGCTCTTTTATACGGCTCCTGACGCCGGGGAATCTGTCCCTGAGGCTGCCTTCTATGGCGAGCATGGCGGAGAGCTCCCTCGGCGTAAGCGTCCTTTCGAGAACGCCGAACGCCTCCTCCCTCACCCTGCTGTAATCCGCCCCGTCGAGGGTGCCGGCGAGCTCGAAAAGAAAATCGTCGTAGAGGGCAAGAACCGTTTCTATCTGCCGCTTCTTGCCGGGAATCTCGTCCATTGCATCAGCCACAGGAATTACGCCCTCCGCCTCTCCCTCGACGCTTCGAACATGTCCTTGAGTAGCCACATTATCAGGAGAGGGAGGTAGTAGAAGAACGTATAGTGGAGGCCGAGGCGAGCGCTATTGAACATGACCCACATGCCGACAAAATCAATGACGGCGACGGCGCCCGTGACGACGAGCGCCCTCTGGAAGGAATCCGGAATCCATCTTTTAAGAAAGAAGTGCCCGGCGCGCGTGAGTATAGTGACGTTTATGAATGCGCCGACCAGGCGCCATATCATCGGTATGTCCACACGGCCCTCCCCGAGTTACGTGCACATACGCAATTTATACTTGAAATCACGCCGCGAATCATTATTTTCATTATAGCACTATTCGATGGGAGGGTTGCGCATCCGGAGCCGGGCGCAAAACTCACGGGGCACCACAAGCCGGCGATTTTATTACAGAATGTACAAGACAGGGGAGAAAAAACATGAATACGCTTAAAAGTCTGATCCTTCTGGTGGCCCTTTCCGCGATCCTTATGTTCATAGGCGGCGCGGTCGGGGGCAAGAACGGCCTTCTCATCGCGTTCGGCATAGCGATGGTGATGAACTTCGCCAGCTACTGGTGGAGCGACAAGATAGTCCTCAAGCTCTATCAGGCGAAGGAAGTCACAGCACAGGATGCGCCAGAGCTTTACTCGGACGTCCAGGACCTCGCCCAGCGCGCGGGGCTCCCGATGCCGAAGGTTTACATCACCCCGCAGGAGCAGCCCAACGCCTTTGCGACCGGCAGGAACCCGCAGCACGGCGCCGTGGCAGTCACGGCGGGCATTATGAGGCTGCTCACCCGCGACGAGCTCCGGGGGGTACTCGCCCACGAGCTCGCCCACATAAAGAACCGGGACATACTCATAAGCTCTATAGCGGCGACGATAGCGACGGCCATTACGTACCTGGCCTACATGGCGCAGTTCGCGGCGATATTCGGCGGCGGTGGAGGCGGCGGAAGGGACGAGAGGGGCGGAAACCCGCTCGGGCTTCTGGTCATGGCCATAGTAGCGCCGCTTGCGGCAACGATCATAAGGCTCGCCATTTCGAGGACGCGCGAGTACGGGGCCGACAAGGGCGGGGCCGAGATCTCGGGCAACCCGATGTCTCTAGCCAACGCGCTCAGGAAGCTCGCCGCCGGGACCGAAAGGATACCCCTAAGGGTGAGCGACCAGGTGGCCGACAGCACCTCTCACATGTTCATCGCGAGCCCGCTCTCGGGAAGGAGCCTCGCGTCTCTTTTCAGCACGCACCCGCCGATGGAAGAGAGGGTAAGGAGGCTCGAAGACATGGCCGCGGGTATCAGCAGATAAAAAGTCGAGACTTGTAAAATTAATTTTGGGAGGGCGTGCGGGCCGGCGTCATTCGCCGGGGGCGCGCCCTTCGAGATGTGACGAGACGGATTCCCATCTTTCGTAGAGCTTTCTCAGATTATCGTTAAGAGAGCCGTATTCGCGCGTGACCTCTTCCGAGCGTTTCGCGTCCCTGAAGTTGTCGGGGTCGGCGAGGAAGCCTTCGAGCTCCGATTTCTTTTCTTCCGAGGAATGGATCTTGTTTTCGAGGTCTTTGAGGGCGGTCCTGAGCTGGCCCGAGGACAGATCCTCCCAGTTCTCCATGTTCTCTATCCCCTTTTCGGCAAGCTCCCTGTAGAGACGGTTACGCCTCTCGGCCTCTTCACGCTTGTTTAGCGCGGGCCTTTTGTCGGCGAGCTCGCTACCTGCATCCGTTTCGAGCGTAGCCGGCCTGCCGTTGTCCGCGGCGGGCGCCGCGGTTTCGCCGCTTTCTCTGAGACCCTGGTGGTATCTGAACTCCGAGTAGTTCCCCGGGTACGTAACTACCCTGCCCTTCTCCGCGTACCAGACCTTGTTGGACACGCGATCCAGAAACAGCCTGTCGTGGCTTACGACGACGAACGTCCCGTTATAGCGGTTGAGTGCATCGACGAGGACGCCGCGAGACTGTATGTCGAGATGGTTCGTGGGCTCGTCGAGAATCATGAAGTTCTTAGGCGAAAGGAGCGTCTTGGCGAGGGCGACGCGGCTCTTCTCGCCGCCCGAGAGGACGGATATCTTCTTGAACACGTCGGTGTCAGTGAAGAGAAAGGCCCCGAGGAGGGTTCTTATCTCTACCTCGCTCCGCCCGCCTGCCGCCGAGCTCAGCTCTTCGAGGATGGTATTCGCAGGGTTTAGAGACTCGGCCTGGTGCTGCGCGAAGAAGGTGACCTCCACATTATGCCCCTCTTTCCTCTCGCCCTCGAAGGGCTCCGAGCCAAGAAGCATCCTGGCAAGCGTGCTCTTTCCCGCGCCGTTCTTCCCGATGAGCGCTATCTTGTCGCCCCTCGAAATCGTAAGCGGCCCGGCGCTGTCGAAAACGGATATCTCGCCGCCTTCGTCGCTGGGGTAGATCTTCGAGAAGGAAGAGAGCTCGAGCACGACCTTTCCCGAGCGCCCCGGGTCGGGGAAGTTGAAGTGTATTGCGTCGGCATCGCCCGGCGGGGGCGGAATACGCTCCAGCTTTTCGAGGGCCTTTACCCTGCTCTGGACCTGCTTTGCCTTGGTGTTCTTGTACCTGAACCTCTCTATGAACCGCTCCGTGTCCTTTATCTTCCTTTGCTGATTCTCGTAGGCCGAGCGGTGAATCTCGATGCGCGCCTTCCGCTCCTCGATGTAGGACGAATAGTTCCCGGTGTATTCCGTTATGTGTCCCATCGAAAGCTCGGCTATCGTATCGACCATCCTGTCGAGGAAATACTGGTCGTGTGAGACGAGTATCACCGTCCCCGGAAAGTCCTTGAGATATCCTTCGAGCCAGTCGATGCTCTCAATGTCGAGGTGGTTCGTGGGCTCGTCGAGCAGGAGAAGATCCGGGCTTATGAGGAGAAGCTTCGCCAGCGCGACGCGCATCCTCCACCCGCCCGAGAACGTATCGAGCGGCCGCGCGAGGTCGTCCGGCTCGAAGCCGAGCCCCATGAGTAGCTTTTCGGACCTGTAGCGGACGGTGTGCGAGTCTCTCGTGTTAAGCTCCGTCTGTATGGCGTCGAGCCTGTGGAGCGCCTTTTCGTACTCGGCCGAGCCCTTGTCCGGTATGTGTTCGAGAGTGTTCTTTACGGACTCCATCTCGCGTTCGAGCTCGCCTATCTCGCTGAAGGCCGTAAGCGCCTCTTCGAGCACCGTGAGCCTCGAGCCGGAATCCTCGACCTCCTGCGGCAGGTAGCCGACCCGCTTCCCGGGCGGCACGACTACCGAGCCCGAGTCGGGGTGCAGCGCGCCCGCCATGACGTTAAGGAGCGTCGTCTTGCCGACTCCGTTCGGTCCGAAAAGTCCTATCCTCTTTCCGTCCTTTACGTGCCAGCCTAAGTTCTTGAACAGCTCTCTCGAGCCATACGCGAGGGATATATTATCGAGTTGAATCATTTAAGGGTATATCCGGGGCCTGTCCCGAAACCGCCTGCTACTGTTTGGCGAACGTGAGCCTCGTTTTGATGTAATCGGAGTCAGACATCGGGTCGAGGACGAGCGTCTTCTTGCCGTCGCTGAATTCGTACGTGAGCTTTACCGGCTCCCCCCCGCCGAAGGAGAGGAAGAGATTCTTGTCGTCGTAGGTGTACTCGCCGTCGAGGTTAAGCGAAATGGCGCTTCCGAGCTTGAGCGCGAATTTGCCGCCGCTCGTGAACTCGATCTCGGTCATGCCGGATTTCCACTTCCCCGCGAAGGGATTGAAAAGCCCTTCGATAAATCCGCACCCGCCGAGCGCCGCCGCCAGGAAAATCCCCGCCGCCAGTGTTACGTGTATTCTCTTCATAGAGTCTCCTCGGATATAAAATTTATCCGCTTACCTGTTCAGGAGCAACCCGTAGATGTACATCGCGGCATACGAGAGGACCAGGGACAGTATGGCCGCCGCGACGAGAACGGACTCGTGAAGAAGCGGCGGCCTTTCTTGCTCTCTCCAAAAGAAGACGAGCCACGCCGTGCAAATCGCCGCCAGCGCAAGGCCCGCGTAGAAGAGGATAAGAAGATGGAACATCGCCATCGGCACGGGATAGACGCGGACGAGGGCGGCGGCAGGGAAGATCGCCGACAGTATAAGCGCGGCTATAACTATCACGGCGGTTTTCCTCACTCCCGCCTGGTGCGCATCTTTGTCCCCGTCGGGAATGCCGCGGAACGAAAGGGCGTAGACCGCCCCGGCTATTATGAACAGTAGCGCCATAAAAAACGGAAAAAGAAAAAGATTCAAAAATGGATGGGAGAACCCCGAGGCCGCGGCCAGGACGAGATAGTACACTCCCCCCGACAGGACCGAAACCATTATAAAATATAGCGGTTTGTGAATACGCGGCGCGGCGTCGTGCATTGGGATAATGATAACCTTTAAAAACGGAACACATAGAAAAATTTGCCCCGCGCCTGCCCGAATCTTGCAATTTGACGGGGCGCAAATATCTTTAACCGAAGACCCACGCGAAGCGAGGACGAGCACGAAATGAAGGGAAACCGCCCTGTAATTGGAATCACGACCGATCTTGAAAAAGGCCATAATTCGATAGAGGCGGAATACGCCCACGCCGTCGCCAGGACGGGCGGGCTGCCCGTGCTCATCCCGACCGTGGCCTCGCCGGGCGGTCTGCACGCGGAAACAGTGGACATGCTCGACGGGCTCCTTCTGCCGGGCTCCCGCGACATGGACCCGAAATACTACGGCGAAGAGCCCCACGAGGAATTAAGGCCCATGAGCCTCGACCGGACTGAGACCGAGCTCTACATACTGGAGCTTGCCGTGGAAAGGGGCATACCCGTCCTCGGAATATGCGGCGGGATGCAGCTTCTGAACGTCTTTTTCGGAGGGACGCTTTACCAGGACATCGCGTCCTTCCTGCCGGACGCCCTCGGACACGAAAAGGGTGCGGAGCACAAGTTAACTATTGCCGCCGGAAGCAAGCTCGCCGGAATAACGGGAGAAAGCGGGTTTACAGTAAAGAGCTACCACCACCAGGCTGTAAAGAAAGTCGGCAAGGGGCTCGTGGCTTCTGCGGCCTCGCCCGACGGAATAGTCGAGGGCATAGAATCCGGGAACGATTCCTTCGTGCTCGGCATACAGTGGCACCCCGAAAGGGATGTGACCGACCCGATATCAAAGAAAATATTCGAAAGCTTTATAGAGGAATGCCGGAAGTGAAGCGGGCAGGACCTTGGACCGCCCAGTGATTATCTATTGGGGCTGCTTCCTTTATAGGTCATCAAGAATTCGGCCATGGTCTTCCGGGCGTCGGGCGAAGAGCCCGCAATGAAGCCCACGACGGCAGCCGTGAGGCCGGATTCGAGGGGATACTGCCTTACGAGCGCGAGGGCCAGATCGACCTCGGACACGCCCGAGCCCGATGGTCCTTCCTCCGAAGCCGCGTAGGAAGCCTTTTGCCCCTTCTTCTTGCTCCCGTTCAAAAATCCCATGACGAGGAGCGCAGCGCCTATCAGCACCACAGCCACAAGAATGGCTATGCCGCCGCTAATGAGCGCGGCTACGTGCGGCTCGAACATGGTCCCCAGGTAGAGGAACAGCGACCACACCAGGAACGCGAAGCCGAGCGACGCGGTGAGGGAAGCCAACAGCAGGACGGACAACAATATGACCGTCCTTAATATCATCCCCCTTATGACGCGTGCGTCGGGCTTAAGCGCGCTTGTGATACTGCCAAGAATCTCCTTCAATCTGCTCCTGCCCGCCTGACCCGTGTTTTACCTGCGGTCGAAAAGCTTACCAAGAATGAGACCCGCGAGGAACGCTATCAGGAGACTGATAAACGGTTTTTCCTGTATAGAGTGCTCGACGTCATCCATTTTCTCGTGACCCTTTTTCTTCGCAGCCAAAAGCTCGCTGCGAATGTCCCCGAGCACCTTATCCTTTGCGCTGTCGGTCTCGTTCTTCCCCTTTTCGAGCAGCGACTTCGCTATCTGGGACAGATCCGTCCTGAGCTTTGCGACGTCTTCCCTTAAAGTTTCTATATCCTGCCCAAGTTTTTCCTGAGCCATAACAATCACCCCGTTTTTTTAAATTACTAATATAATTTTAACATCTTATCGGCGAATATATACCGTAATTTTCGGGGCGGTGCCGGTTCAGGGGGAGGCGGATGGTGCTATTAACCCTGCATAAACGTGCGGAAAATCGTCAGTTTTCGGGCTGGTAGCCTGATATCTGGGCGAGCCTTTCGAGGCTCATGGTGCCCTGGTAGTAGGCCCCGCTTATCTCCCAGGTCGGGTAGTTCTGGATGCCCCTCGCGAAGCAGAGGGACGGGTTCGCGTCCGGCCCCTGAGGGTGGCACTCGACGTACGTCACGTATTTGAACGCGTCGCCGAAAAGCCTTTTCTGCTCGAGGCAGTGGGTGCACTTGAACGAGCCGTACATCACTGCGCCTATCTTGCCGAGATGCTTCGCGAGCCCCGTCTGGTAGGGGTCTGACGCCGACACGCCGGCCGAATCGCGGAGGTGCCCGCCCTGCATCACGGCCGCGCCGAAGAACACGACGCCCGCGACAACAAGGCCGAGCCCGACGGCACGGAGCCCGTTCATTTTTGGGTGCTCGGTTTTTTTCAGGAGAAGCGTGAGAATAAAAATTGCGGTGATTATGAATGCCGAGACCACGCAGTACATGCATATAGCGTTTATGACGAACAGTTCCAGATAGGTGAGATAGAGCGTGAACACGAATCCCGCGAGCGAAAGGACGAACAGTATCAGCCATCTCTTTTTGCGGGCCATCGATAGGAGAGATACCGCTAATATCGCGCCGTACGCGGCCACACCATACGCCGCCACGGGGATGCCGAGCATCTTGGCGAAGGCGCTCTGCCTTACGACGTCGCAGTCCGTGCCCGCCGTGCAGAACGCGGCGTGCCCGCCGCCCGCGTCAACGTATGTAAGATACAAAGACAGCAGGACGCCGATGGCGGAGAGTATTGAGATGGCAAGCAGATTATAGTTCTTCTTTTCGGTTCTCTTTTGGCTCATCTTGGATATGTCTGGGCTCCTCGATTATTTATAACCCGGTGCGGAAATTAATACCGAAATATGATAACCGGCGCGCCGTCACAGGCAACAAAAAGGTTTTTTAGTCCTCGTAGAACCTGCCCCCGCCGACTGCCGTGTTCTTGAGCGAGACGGGCGGCGAATAGCGCGTTCCGTACCTTACGCTGAGGTTATGGAGCTTCTTTAAAACATCGCCCGCGCCGACAGTGTCCACGTACCTGAACGGCCCGCCCCTGTAGGCCGGGAACCCGAGCCCGAGCACGGCGCCGACGTCCCCGTCCCTCGCGCTTTCTATGACCTCTTCTTCGAGGCAGCTCATCGCCTCGTTAACGAGCGCCAGCACGAGCCTGTCCTGTATGTATTCCTGGGATATGCCGTCCGTGTCGTCCTCGTGGAGCGAAAGGAGCCTGCTCACCGATCTGTCGAGCCTCTTTTCGTCGCGGTGATACCTGTAAAAACCCGTCCCGCTCCTAACCCCTGTCTTGCCCTCGGATACCATCTGGTCGAGCATGGCCCGCGGCTTGGCGTACTCGGGCGAATGTCCGTATATCGCGACGGCGCCCTGCTTGACGACATCGAGCCCGACGTCGTCCATGGCGGACAGCGGCCCCTCAGGGAACCCGAACTGCACCATCGCATCCTCAATGTCCTGGGCGCCTACGCCCTCGCCCAGGAGCTGAAGCGCCTCGGCGAAGTAGGCGAGCTCGACGCGTGTCAGGTAGGAGCCCGCTTTGTCCTTTACGACGAGCGGCGTCCTTCCGAGGAGCTTTACAAGCTCGAACGTCTCGGAGACAGTCTCGGGAGACGTGCCCTCCCCTATCGAAATCTCTATGAGGTCGGAATCGCTGACGGACCCAGACATGCGCATGCCTATCACCCTGGCAGGGTTCTTCGAGCCGCCCGAAATGTTTGAGACCGGGACGGCGTAGGAGTTCGAAACGTAGACGAAGTTGCCGCCGGGAAGGGCTTCGACGTCGGTCAGGATGCGCCGCTTCACTTCGGGATCCTCCCCCGCCGACTCGATGATAATGTCGGCACGCCTGAAGCCCGAATAGTCCGAGGCGGCGCTTATGAGGTCGAACTTTCTCTCGGCGTGTATGGAATCCTCTTCGCGCCCGGACACCTTGCCCATGAAGTAGTCGTAGCATTCCCTAAGGCTCTTGCCCACGGTGGCGTCGTCCTTGGCCTTTAGCCTGACGCGTATGCCGCTTTCGGCCGCGAGGCACGCTATCCCGGGGCCGAAGGGCTCGCCGCCCGCGACGGCAAGCTTGGAGGGCTTCTTCGCGGCCTTGCCCGCCGTCTTCGAGAACCTGCTGTCGTTCCTCACTCCATCTATCGCTACGGCAGTCCTTATGAGCTGCTTCGCGTAGCTCGTCACCGCGAGCTCGCCGAAATAAACCGACTCTACATGGAGGCCGCGGTTAAAGCTCGCAACCCCAATTTCAAGCGCCTCGACGGCCATCCTCGATGCCGTGAGGTGGAGGCCGCCGTTCTCCCTTATATCTTTTTTAGCCTTGTCGAAGGACATCTTCCTCGACACAGGGTTTTCTTTTAATAGTGCGTTCGCAACCCCGCCGAACCTGAACCTCCGGGGCTTTAGCTCCTTGGCCGAGAGCTCGAGCGCGCGCTTCCGGGCCGTTTCGCGGAGAAGCTCGGGTGGCACGATTTCGTCGAGGAGCCCGGCCTGCCGCGCGTATTCGGCGTCGAGCGGCTCCCCCGTGAGTATCATGTCGAGGGTCTCTTTCGTACCGACGAGCCTCGCCAGCCTCGGCATGCCGCCCGCGCATGGGATGAGGCCGTTTTCCAACTGGTTTAGCCCGAGCTCGACGCCCCTTCCGTTGGACCCGATCCTGTACTTGCAGGCGATTATCAGCTCTAGCCCGACGCCGAGGCAGGCCCCGTTGACGGCCGCCACGAATGGCGCCCTTGAAGCCTCTATTCTCTCTGACACCTCCTGGGCCCTAAGGCTGTACGACCGCCCCTCGTCGGCGAGCGTGAATTCGAGATACTCACCCGCATCAGCCCCGCTTATAAAGCTCCAGTCCTTGTCGCTGACTATAACGACGGCCCTTATCTCGTCGTCGCTTTCGAGCATGTCGAGGTCCTTGTCTATCTTGTCCAGGAGCTCTTCCAAGGCGAGATAGTCCTCGTGCCTGAGCCTGTTGACGACGCTTCCCGGGGTATGGACGACGAGCGTCGCTATACCGTCGCTGTCGACGGTGTAGGAAAGGCTCCCCGTTGTCTGCTCACGTTCTTTAGTCGTCATTCCTTCTCCAGGACAATCGAAACCCCGAGCCCACCCGCGGCGGGTAGAGCGACGAGTCCGAATTGTCCTTTCCTCCTGGCCATCCTGTAGACGAGGGTCGTGACGAGCCTCGCCCCCGTGGCCCCGAGGGCGTGGCCCAGGGCAATAGAGCCGCCAGAGACGTTAAACCGCTCCATGTCGATCTCGCCCACGGCCTGGGGTCGCCCGAGCTTTTCCTTGGCGAAGCTCTTCGACGAAAGCGCCTTTATGCTCGATATCACCTGAGCCGAAAAGGCCTCGTGCATTTCGACGAGATCAATGTCGCCGAGGGTTATCTTCGCCCTGTCGAGCGCCTTTGCGATGGCGTAGACAGAGCTCATCAGAAGCTCGGAGTCCGGATTCGAGGCCGAGTATGCATAGGACTTTATGTACGCGAGCGGCTTGTAGCCGAGGGCCCTGGCTTTTTCCTCGCTCATGAGCAGCACAGCCGCGGCGCCGTCGGCTATGGGGGCCGAGTTGCCAGCCGTGACCGTGCCGAACTCCCTGTCGAAAAGGGGCGGGAGATCACCGAGCGTATCCATGCTCGCGTTCTCGTCTATCGAATTGTCTTTTATTATCGCTTCTTTAAAATGCGGCGGTATGAAGGTGTGTATAATCTCGTCCTCGAAAATCCCTTCGTCCTCGGCGCGTGAGGCGAACGTGTGGCTCCGGAGAGCAAAGCCGTCCTGCTCGGCGCGGCTTATCTTGTATTCGCTCGCCGTCCTCTCGGCGGCCTCGCCCGTCGTTAGCCCGGCGTAGCGCTCGGGCATAACCGCGAGCACGGGGCCGTGCCCCGAAGCGCCCATTCTGAAGAGCGGGCTCACCTTGTCTATGAGATTCTTTCCCTTCGCCGACTCGAGCCCTATATGTCTTCTTGCGGTGGAAAAAAGGTAGGAGCCTTCGGAAGCGCATTCAGCGCCGCCTGCAATGACGGCGTCCGCCGCGCCGGAAAGTATGCTGTCTACGGCGTTCGTGATCGCCTGCACCGAAGACGCGCAGGAGCTCGAAACCGTAAACGCCGGCACACGGTCCGGAATGCCGGAGCCGAGGGCTACGTCCCTTGCGATGTTGGGGGTCTTGACCGACGGCATCACGCTGCCGAAGACGAGCGCGCCTACATCTGCCGGGTCTATCTCGGTCCTGTTGACGAGCTCCGTCACGGCTATCTTGCCGAGGTCGAGCGGGGTAAGGTCCCTGTATATGGTCCCCGATCTGGCAAAAGGCGTCCTGAGGCCGGATATGATTGCGACGCGCTTTCGGTTATCAGGTTGGCTCAAAGGAGGCTCCGCTGAAATAATAACTATCTATTTTATCTGCGACTCTCGGGATAAGAAAGCGAATATGTAACGCTGATCAATAAACCGTCTGCGAGAGGCGCCCGGCGACACCCGGAAAGCCCAGTCACTCCAGCCCCGCCCGGCTCTTTGCTTTCAACTTTAACTCGATGAACTTCGAATGGTCTATGTTGAGCATGTTGAGGAGCTTTCTGGCGACGTAATTCTCGAACCTGTCGAGCGTCCCGTCCGAGTAAATAACCTCCCACACGAGCTCCATTATCTCGTACTTCTCGTCGTTCCCGAGGCTCTGGTTCAGGATGTTGGTGAAGTGCCAGAGGTCCGTTGCGTCCTTCCTTTCGGCGACCGAGCTCGCGATAAGCTCCCCGGCTTCGCCGTCCGTCATGGAAAACCTCTCCTTCAGCACATCAACGATCTTTTTCCGCTCCTCGGCGGAGAAGGTCTCGTCCGCCGTCGCGGCCTCCAAAAGTATTACGCAGGTGGCTGTCTTAACCCTGTCCCCGGGGCTGGACCTCACCTGGCCGTCCGCCTCTCCGCCGCCTTCGAATAGTCTTCTGAATACGCTAAGCATCTCTTCTCCCTCACCGGCCGGCCCCCGAAAGCCGGGGCAGCCCGAATTTATCAATATTATTTGGACATAGGGCCCCTAGTCAAATAATAGCCCCCTCTCCCGGGCGGAATCTTGCGAAGAGGTCCAAACCATGTAACATTATCTGAGCAAATTCCGGAGTTAACGGCCATGACTTTCCCAGAGCAGCTGAGAGCGAGACTCGACGCCATAATATCTTCTTCCGAAACCAAGCAATCGGCACTCATACCCGTCCTGAGAGAGATTCAAAACGAGTACGGTCATCTCTCCAACGAATCCATGGAGAAAACGGCCGAAATGCTGGACCTTCCCCCTTCGAGCGTCCAGAACGTGGCGACTTTCTACACTATGTTCTTCAGGCAGCCCGTCGGGAAGCACGTTGTATGGCTGTGCAGAACACTCGCATGCGCCCTCAAGGGGGCAGAGCAGATGGAGCACCACGTGTGCGAGCGTCTTGGCGTGAAATTTGGAGAGACCACGGCGGACGGCAAGATAACGCTCATGGAAGCGGAATGCCTCGCGTCGTGCGGTACGGCGCCGGTGATGCTCGTCGACGACAAGCTCGAAGAGAACCTCACGCGGGAAAGGGTAGACAAACTCCTGGAAGAGCTCAGAAAAGACTGACCTGCCCGCCATGGGATAATATAACGGCGGTGCGGCCGGACACTCAGCATGGATCTCAAGCAAACAAGAGAGCACGCTCTCGAAATGTATAAAGAGGCCGTCGAAGCGGCCAACCCGAAGAAATGCGTACTCGACCACGTGAGGCTGATGGGCTCGACGCTCATGGTCGATTCGGTGAAGTACGACCTCGACGAGCACGAATCCATATACGTCATCGCTTTCGGCAAGGCCGCGAGCTCGATGGCCGATGCGGTCGAGGAAGTCCTCGGCGACAGGCTCACAGGCGGGCTCGTCGTTTCGAATACGCAGCCCGAAAACCCATATAACAAGCTGGGGTTCTACCTTTCGAGCCACCCGATACCGGACGAAAGGAGCGTAAACGCCGCGAAGGAAGTCGTCGCGGTACTCGAAAACGCGGGCGAAAAAGACCTCGTCATATTCCTTATATCCGGCGGAGGGAGCGCACTTCTGGCCCTGCCCGCCCCCGGCATATCGATCGAGGACAAGAGAAAGGCCACCGAGACGCTTTTGACGTCGGGTGTGGACAAGTACGGCCTGAACGCCGTAAGAAAGCACATCTCCCAGATTAAAGGCGGGGGGCTTCTCAAGAAAGCGCTTCCGGCAAGGGTGATAACCCTCCTCCTTTCGAACGCGGTCAGCGACAGGCTGGACGCTATAGCCTCGGGGCCGACAGTGCCCGACCCGACGACGTTCGAAGACGCATGGCGCGTCATAGAGGCCCTCGGAATCGAGCATAAATTGCCGCCGCACGTCGTCGTTCATTTGGAAGAAGGGCGTCACGGGAACGTCCCCGAGACCTTGAAGGAAGGCGAAATAGACCCCGACAAGGTCCAGACGCTCATCGTCGGCAGCAACTTCAAATCACTTAAGGCGGCCCAGAAAAAGGCCGAAGAGCTCGGATACAACACACTCATGCTCTCCTCCCAGATAAGCGGCGAGGCGAGGGAAGTGGCCAAGGTCGTGGCCGCCATAGCGTTCGACGTGGAGAGATTCGACATCCCGGCGGCCAAGCCAGCCTGCATCATATTCGGCGGCGAGACTACTGTAACTGTCCACAGCTCGACGGCCGTTGGAAACGGCGGCAGAAGCACCGAAACGGCGCTCTCGTTCGCCATGGAGATAATAGGACACGACATCACGGGGCTATTTTGCGACACGGACGGCATCGACGGCCCGATAGACGCCGCCGGCGCGATATGCGATGGACAAAGCAGGCTCACGGCAAGGGCGATGAACGTGAGCGCGCGTGAACACCTCGCCCAGAATAACTCCTACGACTTCTTCGAAAAGCTCGGCGACCTCATCTTCACTGGCCCCACAGGCACCAACGTGATGGACATCGGGATTGTCATTATAGGATAATCCCTCCAGGCCACGGAGGCCGGATGAAATACGCCGTAATATCCGACATACACGCGAATCTTGAAGCGTTCCTATCCGTTTTGGCGGAGATAGATTCTCTCCGCCCGGAAGCAGTGGTATGCCTGGGCGATATAGTCGGCTACGGGGCCGACCCCAACGCCTGCGTCGATATAATAAGAGAGAGGGAGATCCCATCAGTTATGGGGAACCACGACGCAGCGGCGTCGCGAGTGACGGAGCCCTGGAATTTCAACGACGCGGCAAGGGAGGCCGTCCTATGGACGAGGGACGAGCTCACGGGCGAGAACAGGGACTTCCTCGCAGCTCTTCCGGAAAGGATAGAGACGGAAGATTTTATGGCGGTTCACGGGGCGATCTCCGATCCGGACAAATACATATTCTCTTACCGGGACGCCGAGCCCGAGTTCGGGCTCATGGGCGACTACGGCCTGTGCTTTTTCGGACACACGCACGTCCCCGCCGACCACAAATCCCCCGCCGGACCCAAGAGGCGGCTCGTAAACCCCGGGAGCGTCGGACAGCCTCGCGACAGGGACCCCCGCGCCGCGTTTTTGGTCTACGATACCGAATCGGGTGTAGAATTCAGACGTACCGAATACGACATAAGCGCCGCCCAGGGAAAAATAATCCGAAATGGGCTCGATTCACAGCTTGCAGAGAGGCTTTCTTACGGCTACTGACGGCCCGGCCCAGCCCCATGATTGAAATCGGCGGCAGGTGCTTTAATATAAACTAGCCATGGAGATGCTCAGCCGCTCACTTCCCCAGAATATCGAAGCCGAACAGGCGGTGCTCGGCGCTATACTTATCGAGAGCACTTCTATAAACCAGGTCATGGAAGTGCTGACCCCGGACGACTTCTATAAAGACGCCCACAAGATCATCTACGGCGCCATGATAGAGCTCGACAGGGAGAATAAGCCCATAGACCTTCTCACCCTCTTCGATCACCTCAAGAACAACGGCAATCAATTGGAAGATGTCGGCGCGAGCAGCTATCTCACGTATCTTACGGAGCTCGTCCCGGCGACCGAGAACGTCACGTATTACGCACAGCTCGTCAGGGAAAAGGCGATAATACGAAACCTGGTCACGGCGGCGACGGACATAGCCCACCGCGGCCAGGACGGCGGCATAGACATAGACGAGTTCATCGACAGGGCCGAGCACACGATACTCGACATCGCCCAGAACAAGATAAAGCCGAGCTTTTACGATTCGAGGCACCTCGCCTCGGCGGCGCTCGACATAATAGAGACGCTCCACGCGAGAAAGGAGCTCGTCTCGGGCGTGCCCACGGGGTTCGAAAGGCTCGATTACATGACGACCGGGCTTCAGCCGTCCGACCTTGTCATCGTGGCCGCGAGGCCCGGGCTCGGGAAGACGTCCTTTTGCCTCGACATCGCGTCCAACGCCGCGCTCCACGCGGACAGGTCCGTCGGCATATTCTCGCTCGAGATGACTAAGGAGCAGCTCATGCTGAGGTTCCTATCGATGAAGGCCGTCGTCAGCTACTCGCACATAAGGAGCGGATACATAAAGGACGAGGAGCTCGAAAGCCTCGTCAAGGCGGCGGACGACTTCAGCCGCGCGAAGATCTATATCGACGACACCCCGGCCATTACAGTCCTCGAAATACGCGCCAAGGCCAGGCGCCAGAAGCGCGACAAGGGGCTAGACCTCATAATAGTCGATTACCTCCAGCTCATGCGTGGGAGCAGGCGGTCCGAGAGCAGGGAGCGCGAGATCGCCGAGATATCGGGCTCGTTAAAGGCCCTCGCCAAGGAGCTTAACGTCCCCGTCATAGCTGTGTCACAGCTGAGCAGGCAGACGGAATCCCGCGCCGACAGGCGGCCGCAGCTCGCCGACCTGAGGGAGAGCGGCGCTATAGAGCAGGACGCGGACCTCGTCATGTTCATACACAGGGCGGACGCGTACAAGAGGGGCGACGAGGAAAGGGACGGCCTTGCCGAGCTCATCATAGCCAAACAGCGTAACGGCCCCGTGGGAACGGTGAAGCTCACGTTCCTCGACAGCTCGAGGGGCGTCCCGACGTTTAAGGACAGGGACGAGACCTACGACGACGAGGGGATGTAGGTAAACGTCCGCTACGTGAGCGGTCCCGAAAAACCCGCGAGATTCTCCGTAATTCGTTCTAGGGTTATTATTCCGCCGGGAACGGCGATCAGACCAGCATCGGCACTACTACTGCAGGCGACTTGACTTCCTTCTTGAAAAGCTTCTCGTCCTTTTGCCAGGACATGAATTTGTCGAAGAGCTCGGCGAGCTTCTCGTTCACCGAAGTCCATTCCGGGTCCCAGGCATAGTCCTTCTTCCTGCCGTAAAAGAAGCCATCTGCGAATATCTTCCTCTCCACGGGATAGCCCTTCTCTGCGATCCAGCCCGTCCGGACGCTGGCGTACCCCGCGCCGAAGGCCATGGAGAACGAGCCTTCGAGACCGAGCTTCTCCGCCGCCCGCGTCGCGAGCTCTATGTAGACGTAGAGCGCCTCGGGGGTCTTGTATCCCTTTTCGGAGAGCTTTTCATCCATCCTGATGAGGTTCTTGACGAAGTACATCGGGTAGTAGGTGGGCGAGTAGCCGGAAACGGATTTCGTCGGGCTTTCGAGGGGCCGCCTGATTATGACGTCTTCCTCGATGATCCCTATCATGAAATCGGACTTGTCGAAGCCCCCGATGTCGCCGGCATTCCGGAGCGAGGTCCTGACGTTGTCCCATTCCCTCTTCGCGATAAAGAGCGCTCTTTCGAGGTTCTCCTCGCCTTTCTCGTATTCCCTGTCTTTAAGAAATTCTTCGAGGTCCATCCGGTTTCTCTCCCGTCGTGAGAAGTAATATACCCTGATATACGGCGTTCTCAATCGGAGCGCGTGTAAAATTCCACGCCCGTGCGGGGAGGGCACGAGCGGCCGCGTTGTGTTTCAGAGGCGGGTGTAGTAATATGAGTCTTCACACACCCAAAGGAGGCCGCATCATGCCTACTCTTGTCACGGGGGCCACGGGGTTTTTAGGCTCGCACATCGCAAGGAAGCTCGCCGAAAGGGGCGAGAAGGTGAGGATACTCATACGGCAGTCGAGTAAGACCGTCAACATCGACGACATCGACGCCGAGAGGGTCTACGGCGACGTTACGGATATGGCGTCGGTGAGGAAGGCTATGGAGGGATGCGACACTCTCTATCACGCGGCCGGGCTCGTCTCGTTCAAGCAGGCCGATTACAAGAGGATGGAGGACGTTAACGTCGGCGGGACGAATAATGTTTTCACTGCCGCACTCGAAGCCGGGGTGAAAAGGGTCGTCTACACGAGCAGCGTCGCCGCCATAGGGCTAAGGCCCGGAAAGGAGCTGGCCGACGAGAACACCCCGTTTGACCCGAACAGCACCGACATACAGTACATTCTGTCCAAATACCGCGCCGAGCAGGAGGCCCTTAAATTCGCCGAAAAAGGACTCCCGGTAGTCCTCGTCAACCCCTCTATTGTCATAGGCGCGGGTGACGTTTATGTATCGACGACGGGAATAATACTCTGGTACTGTAAGCGGAGGCTCCCCGGATACACGGACGGCGGTATAAATCTCGTGGACGCGGAGGATGTCGCAGAGGGGCACCTCCTCGCGGCCGAGAAAGGGCGCGTCGGGGAGAAATACATACTCAGTAACCGGAACTTAACCATCAAGGAGCTCTTCGAAACTCTGGAGAAGGTGACAGGCATACCGAGGCCGAAGTTCAAGATACCCTACCCCCTCGCATATGCCGGGGCATACATAGCCGAGAAGATATTCGGCATATCCGCGCCGAATTATGTCGCCATGGACATCGATTCCATAAAGGGCTCGAAATACTTCTGGTACTTTGATAACTCGAAGGCGGTAAAAGAGCTCGGATTTGCACCCGTCCCCCTGGAGGTCACGATAGAAAGGACGGTCGAATGGTTCAAGGAGCACGGGTATCTATAGCCGCTGAACGCGGCGGACGTGCCCCGCGCCGGCCGCGCCGTTTTAGGCGCTCTCTTTATTTGCGCCCGATTGCCCGTTAATATAATCTTCGTTTATGCCGGGAAATTCCTTTGGACAACTGTTTCGTATAACCACTTGGGGCGAGTCGCACGGCGCCGCCGTGGGCGTCGTCGTTGACGGCTGCCCGGCGGGGCTCGAGCTTTCGCCCGCCGACATCCAGTTCGAGCTCGACAGAAGGCGTCCGGGCCAGAGCAAGATCACGACCCAGCGTAAGGAGCCAGACACGGTAGAGATACTCTCCGGCGTATTCGAGGGGAAGACACTCGGCACGCCTATATCCATGCTCGTAAGGAACACCGACGCGATATCGAAATCCTACGAGGACATTAAGGACACCTACCGCCCGGGACATGCCGACTTCACATACGACGCCCGCTTCGGATTCAGGGATTACAGGGGCGGCGGCAGGTCGTCGGCCAGGGAGACGGTGGGCAGGGTCGCCGCCGGGGCCATAGCGAAGAAGATTCTCGGCCGCGAGGGCATAACCACACGCGGCTTTGTCAGGAGCGTCGGCAAGATAGTCGCCAAAAAGACGGACTTCGACGAAATAGAAAAGAATATAGTAAGGTGCCCCGACGCGTCCAAGGTGGACGAGATGATAGAGCTCATAGACAAGGTGAGGCGCGAGGGGGATTCCATAGGCGGGACGGTCGAGGTGATTACGAAGGGCCTTCCGCCCGGACTCGGTAGCCCCGTGTTCAACAAGATTGACGCTGACCTCGCCGCGGCGCTCATGAGCCTGGGGGGAATCAGGGGATTCGAAGTCGGGCTCGGCTTCGAGGCGTCGAAGAAAAAGGGCTCACAGGCAAACGACCTCTTCTACAAGGACAAGGACGGGAAGCTCGGGTTCAAGACGAACAACGCCGGCGGCCTTTTGGGCGGCATCACCAACGGCGCCGACCTCGTCGTCCGCATTGCGATAAAGCCGACATCTTCCATATCGAAGGTCCAGAAGACCGTGGACAAATGGGGGAACCCGAAGGAGCTTGTGGTCAAGGGAAGGCACGACCCGTGCCTCTGCCCGAGGGCCGTACCCATAGCCGAGGCCATGGTCAATCTCGTGCTCGCCGATCATCTACTGATGTCGAGAACGGCCAGGATCTGACGGCCGCTTTTCAGCCATCATTTATACCCTAATCATCAACTGCTCATTCGTGCATGTACACAGCATATTGCCGCGAGACTAAGCGTGCGCCGGGTTTTATTCTTCATGATCAGCGTTTGGACTACATGCCATGCGCATCATTTCTACATGAGCCGTCCATTCCCCGTTCACATAGCCTTCTTATTTATTACGCCTAATGTATTGAAACTAATTACAAACTGCACTAGACTTCCGAAAGGGGAATGGGGAGAAATCCTTTCGAAAAAGGCAAACTGCGTGAAAGCGCAGGACGCAAAGCCACAAGCCTAAGGGCGCCGCTAAAATCGACGCCTATGGTGGTTGGGTTGCCGATAGCATATAACTTGCAATAATTGCAATAATCGATGATAATTATACAAAAGCTATAAACAATATTCTTAAGTATGTTAAAGAATATTGGTAAACTTAGCTACCCAAAGAGGCGACTGTAATGGGTATTGTGATCAGGGAGAACAAGGACCGTCGCAGAAGTGACCGAGTCCCGGCGAGCTTCAAGGTTTATTCCAGAAACACCGGAAAGCTTATAGGCACAGCCAGGAATCTATCCCTCGATGGCCTCTTCGTCGAAACGGAAGAGCGCTATACCCCGGGCACCAAGCTTCTCGTGGAGTGCGATCTTTCCGAATGGTCACTGCCGGTGAAGGTCTACTGCGAAGTCAAACGAGCCGAGCCTGAAGGAGACCTGCCCGCCGGGATCGCCCTCGCATTCGTAAACCTCTACGATTCCGACAGGATGAAGCTCGAAAACTTCATCGCCAACAACGAGCATAAGCTCAACTCAGACGAATACTACCTCTCTGACTTCAGCGACATCCCCGACAGGGACCTCTTCAAGAAAACCGAAATATTCTGGCAGTACAAGCTCGATATGGAATCCAAGGGTTACATCAGATACAGAAGGCCCCTCGCTTCCCCGTCGGCCAACAGGGTTGTCATAGACGACGACTTCACCGGACAGAAAAAAGAGATGATAATGATGGGGAGCAACAACTACCTCGGCATCACCTCCCATCCGAAGGTCGTCAAGATCGCGCTCGAGAACCTTCAGAAATACGGCGCTGGCGCGGGCTCGGTGCCGCTTCTCGCAGGCACATACGACATACACACCCAGCTTGAAAAGAAGCTCGCCGAGGTAAAGGGATGCGAGGACGCAATAATCTTCCCGAGCGGATACGTCACCAACCTCGGATGCATACAGGCCCTCGTCAAGAACGACGACCTGGCCGTCATAGACAGGCTCGCACACGCCAGCATCATCGACGGCTGCATGCTGTCCATGGGCAAGTTCAGGACATTCAAGCACTCGAACGTAGACAGCCTCGAGGGCGTACTCAAACGGAACCAGACCAATTTTAACGGAAAGCTCGTCGTCATCGACGGCGTATACAGCATGGACGGCGACATCGCCCCCCTCCGCCAGATAACGGAGGTAGCCCACCACTACGGCGCCAAGATCATGGTGGACGAGGCCCACGCGACGGGGGTAATAGGCGACAGGGGCCGCGGAACCCCGAACTACTTCAAGATGAAGCCCGGCGACGTAGATATCGTCATGGGCACGCTGAGCAAATCCCTCGGCGGCATAGGGGGCTTCATAGCCTCGACGAAAGAAGTCGTCAACTATCTCCGCTATTACACGAGGTCGTTCTTCTTCTCGTCGAACTTCCCGCCTTCGGTGGCGGCGTCGGTGCTCGCGGCGATAGAGGTGATGGAGACGGACGAACAGCTCCACCGGAACCTCTGGCGCAACATTAAATATATGAGGGAAAACCTAAAGGCCCTCGGCTTTGTCACAGGGCCCAGCGAAACGGCCGTCATACCCGTGCTCATAGGCGATGAGCTAAAGCAAAAGAAGATGAGCAGGAGGCTTCACGAAGAGGGCCTTTACGTAAACGCCATTCCCCACCCGGCTGTGCCGAAAGGCCAGGAAAGGTTCAGGTTCAGCATCATGGCCACGCACACAATGGATGACATGAACGAGGCGCTCGACATCATCGGGAGGCTCGGGAAGGAGTTCGGCATCATAGGGAGCGCTCCGGTAAGGAACATTCCCGAGGGCGCGAGATATACCGTAAGGGAGATATCTACCCCGGAGGACATGGAAAAGTCGGTCAGGTTCTCGTGGGACGTTTACAAGGACTATCCGGCGTGGGTCCCCTATTTCCTCATAAAAGACCAGGTGAAGCTCGTCTCCTACGATTACTATTACTTCAGAAAGGTTTACGGAAAGCGCTTCGTCGCAGAGGAGAACGGCCGCATAGTCGCGACCGTGAGCGCATTTATCGACAACTACTACAACGATTTTCACAATGTGAAGAACGGCTTTCTGGGCTTTTTCGAAGCGCTTCCGTTTAAAGAAGAGGCGGTCTCGCTTCTTTTCGAGGAAGCGGAAGAGTTCCTGAAAAAAGAAGGAATGAAACAGATCACCGGCCCCGCAAACGGCATATTCGGCCTCTTCGGCGGGGGGCTCCTTTCGAGCAATTACGGCAAGGTGCCGTCGTTCCTTCAGGTCTACACCCAGGCTTACTACCACGATTACTTCAAGGCCGCGGGTATGGCACCAATAAAGAAGCTCCTTCACTACACCATCGACTTTAAATCCGAAGACAACGCTGCGAAGATTGAAAAATACGCCAAGGGATTCAAGGCCAACCGCGTAAAGATAAGGCAGATGAAAAAATCCGAGTGGGAGAGCGAGGTCAGGGGCGTCGTAGATGTATTTAACCAGTCGCTCGCGTATCTCTGGGGCAACGTTCCCATAGAATACGACGAATTCATAGAGATCGCGGACGAGTTCAAGGCGCTCATAAAGCCCGAATTCTGGCTCGTGGCCGAGGCGGGCGGCAAGACGGTCGGCTTCATAGGCGGATTCCCGCAATACGCCCCCGTGTTCAGAGGGCTCGACGGCGAGATGAAGGCCCACAGGCTGCTTAAGCTCCCGCTGCAAATGAAGGGCATAAAGGAAGGCGTCCTCATGATAGAGGGGCTCCTGCCGGAATACGCGGGCTCCGGGCTCGGCACGGGGCTTCTGGCCGGCGTGTGTGCTGCGATGATGGAAAAGGGTTACGAGAAGGCCGCCGGCACGTGGGTCCTCGAAGACAATCCAGGCTCCCGGCGCATGGTCGAAAAGCTGGGCGGAAAAGTTGACATACACTGGGACATGTACGGAAAGCAGATAGAAGGAAACGACAACGAACAAGGACTGACAGACATAGAGTAATATGCCGGCAACCGACAAGGACAGGCTGAAGAAATCGGCTTTCAGCGTTTTAGCCTTTCTTCTGCTGATATTTTGCATAGGAAATTTCGTACTGGGAATCACCTGGATAGGCAGGTCTTACCCGGGGTTTTTCTTTTACGGCAACATGGTCGTAACGGACATAACTCCGGGCGTCGAGAACGGTGAGCAGCTCACGAGATTCAAGGACAGGGTTCTCGAGGCAAACGGAGTCCCTGTTAGCAGCCCGTCCGAGCTCCTTCATATTACAGACGCCCTTCCCGTAGGGACCAACGTCGAATACACGATAGAAAGAAACGGCTCGAGCTTTAAGGTCGGCATACCGGTTCAGGCGTTTAACGTCCGCGACTTCATACAGATGTTCGGCGTTATATTCCTGATGGGCGCGGTGTTCTTCGTTATAGGCGCGCTCGTCCTCAGGATAAAGGCCAACGCGCGTGAGAGCCGGGCGTTTTTCCTTTTCTGTGCGGCAATATGCGTATGGTTTATAGGCTCCTTCGACGCGCAGGCGTCGCACATCATGGAGCAGATCGTCTTCTTCGCATGGATATTCAGCCCCGTGGCCGGCATACATCTTATGTTCATATTCCCGTCGGACACACGCATAAAGGCGTCGGCGCAGAACATCATATCTCTGGTGTTCCTGTTCATATCGGCAATGCTCTTCATCCTGCAGTACATATTCTTCCATTCGTACGACGTCTGGAAATACATAAACACCGTAACGTGGATGTACGTCGTCCTGAGCACGTTCATCTTCCCGGCGTCTTCGCTGATGACGTATCTCCATCCGGCCTCGGCTCTCGCGAAGCAGAGGGCCCAGATAATCCTGCTCGGCTGCGTATTCGGGCTGCTGGTGCCGGCGCTCGCCGTGGCGGGCATAACGGTTTTCAACATTAACCTGCCCTACAACCTTATGGCGCTTCCGGTCGTAATATTCCCGCTTTCGATAGCTTACGCCATCGTAAAGCACAAGCTCTTCGACATAGACGTCATACTCGAAAAGGCCCTAACGTACGGCCTCCTCACGGGCACGGTCGTCGCAATGTCGGCGCTTACGATATTCGCGTTCAACGTCGTCTTCGCACGGTACGGCGGATGGCGGAACCCCGCCTTCTTCGTCGTCCTGAGCGCGTTTCTCGTAATAGCGCTGAACCCGCTCAAGAACCGCATACAGGACTTCGTGGACCTCACATTCTTCAGAAAGAAATACGACTACAAACGCACGGTCGAAGAGGTCAGCTACGCGATGACCTCGCTACTCAGCCTGGACAAGATCGTCGACAAGATAATCTCGATCATCGAGAGCACGATGTTCGCCTCGCCCGTCCTCGTCTACATATACAACCAGGACACCGGCGTATACGAAGCCTACGTCAAGGACGGGAGCGATCTTCCCGCGGGGGCGGCCGAGCCGATGCGAGAGGACAGCGCCCTCGTGCGGGAGCTCAATCAGCAGAGAAAGGAGCTATTCAGGGAAGATCTCATATCGGACGACAGGTACAAGCACGACTCCGAGGAGCTGCTGGACGAGTTCGACAGGTTCACGGCGTCTATATTCGTGCCCGTTTTCTTTAAGAGGCAGCTCATAGGCTTTATTGTCCTCGGCGACAAGAAATCGAAGCTCTCCTACACGTCCCGCGACGTTAACCTTCTCAGGATACTCGCCAACCAGAGCGCCATCGCAATAGAAAACGCGCTTGCGTTCAAGCTCGTCGAGGATTACGCCAAGAAGCTCGAGAAGACGAACGTCGAGCTCAAGGACATGCAGACCCAGCTCGTACACGCGGAGAAGATGTCCGCGATAGGTCAGCTGGCGGCCGGGGTCGCACACGAAATCAGAAACCCGCTCAATATAATAGAGGGCGCGCGCTACTACCTTTCGACCTATATGGTCAACGAAGAGAACGCCGAGACGGTCGGGGAATACCTCGACTACATCAAGCAGGAGATAGACAGGACGAACAGGCTCATCGACAGCCTGCTCAAGTTCTCGAAGGCCGAGCCGCCCTATTTCGAGAAGGTGGACATAAACGCCGTCATAGATAACGTGGTCATACTGGTACGAAAGCAGCTCTCGGACAACAACGTAAACCTCTCGACAAAGCTCGACCCGGGAATCCCCATGATAATGGCCGACCCGAACCAGCTCTGGCAGGTTTTCATAAACATCATATTGAACGCCATTCAGGCTATGCCGAAAGGCGGAAGTCTTGTAGTCGAGACATCGCTCGGATACTCGGATTCCGGCCCCGCGCCGTCCCGTAACGTATGCATAACGTTCGAGGACACGGGCGTCGGCATAGCGAATGAGGATATTACGCGCATTTTCGACCCGTTCTTCACCAAAAAGGATATGGGGACCGGGCTCGGTCTTTCAATAGCGTACAAGATAATCGAAAAGCATTCCGGCAGGATAATCGTGAGCTCGGAAAAAGACAAAGGCACCGTATTTACAATTGAGCTTCCTGCTAATAACCTTAACATGAAGGTAGGAGAGGCAAATGGCTGAGGATCAGAAAAGGGTACTTGTCGTAGATGATGAGCAGCTTATTTTGAAAATCATCTCCGACATATTGACCAAGGAGGGGTACGACGTTCTCGTGGCTAACAACTGCGAGAAAGCGGCGGAGCTTCTGAAGACCACCCAGTTCGACGTAGTGCTCTCCGACATCAAGATGCCCATCAAGAGCGGCATAGACCTCCTCGAAGAGATAAAAAACAAGGACCCGAACATACCCGTAATTCTCATGACCGGGTTCGCGTCGCTCGAAACGGCTGTCGAAGCAGTCCAGAACGGGGCGTTCGACTACCTCATCAAACCCCTCGATTACGGAAAGCTAAAGAGCGTGATCGAGCACGCGGCGGACAGGTACGAGCTCTACAAGGAAAACACCAGGCTCCTGAAAGATTTGAAGGAGCTCAACACGAATCTCGAAAAAAAGGTAAGGGAACGAAACAGGGAGATAGAGAACACCCTCCACAGCACTATTGAGAGCATAATCACCACGGACCGCGACCTCGTAATCGTAAGCTCCAACCCCAAAACAGCCGAGATATTCGGCAAGGAGTGCAAGGGCGAGAAGCTTAGCTGGCTCTTCCAGGGCATAAACTTCGATACTATCATCCCAAAGATACTGAGCGACACGTCTTACTCCACCAAGCACGAAATAAAATACGAAGATAAATTTTTGGAAGTGTCGCTCTCGCCGCTGAGGGATTTCGAATCAGGTGAGATTTTCGGCGTCATAGCAACGACCGAGGACATTACCGAGAAAAAGAAGCTCGAAGCCCAGCTCATACACTCGGCGAAGATGTCCGGCGTGGGCCAGCTAGCGGCCGGCGTCGCGCACGAGTTCAACAACATTCTCTCGGGAATAATCGGCTACACGAGCCTCGCCCTTACGAGGAACGACATCGATAGCATAAAGAAAGACCTCCACATAATAGAAAAGGCCTCCGACAGGGCCGTCGAGATTGTGAACAAGCTGCTTTCGTTCTCGAGGCAGAAAGGCGAGAAGTTCCAGGTATCGCAGATCGAGAACGTCATAGACGATGCCCTCGGCCTCATCGAGCACACGTTCGAAACGGAAGGGATACGAATACTCAGAAGCTACGAGAACATCCCGCCGATAAGGCTCAACCTGGGCGAGCTTCAGCAGGTGTTTTTAAATCTCGCCATAAACTCCAAGCACGCAATGCCCGGCGGCGGCGCTATTGCCATAAGCACGAAGCTGGCGGACGATTTCATCCGAATCGACTTTTCCGACACAGGAGCCGGCATACCCCCGGAAAATCTTTCGAGGATATTCGAGCCCTTCTTCACGACAAAGACAGGCGAAGGCCCGAAGTCCGGGACCGGGCTCGGGCTCTCCGTCATATACGCCATCATCGAAAGGCACGGCGGCAAGATCGAAGTATCGAGCGAGGTAAACAAGGGCACGACATTTACAATCCTGCTGCCTAATGTGCAGTCGGCGCCCAAGGCAGCCGAGCAGCCCGAGGCAGCGCCCAGGAGAAATCCGAGCGGCAAGGTCATAGAGCTCAGGCGAAAGGGCAACGTGCTCATAGTCGACGACGAGGAATTCATAAGGGATATCGTAAAGGAATGCCTCACCAGCACCGGGCATAACGTCATCACTGCCGGGAGCGGCGAGGAAGCCCTCGACCTTCTGAAGAAGAACCACTTCGACCTCTTGTTCCTGGACTTCTCGATGCCGAGCAAGGACGGATTGGAGCTCCTCCGGGAAATAAAGGCCATCGACCACAACGCGAACGTCGTAATTATAAGCGCGAGGCCCGAGGAGCAGCTCCCGGACGAGCTCTCGGACGAAGGCTCTTACAACATAATCAAGAAGCCCTTCTCCGTCGATCAGATACAAAACGCCGTAAGCAGGGTTCTTGGGGCCGAAGCCGCGAGCAGGTAGCAGCGTGCGGGTATAATACCTCCGTGACCCGAAATTACAGATTCAGCATATTCGTAAACGACGACGAGATATACTCGGGCGACTTTGGAGAAGTTCCCGAGAAAAAAAGGTCGTCCATAACGAACGACCTCGCCGAATGGTCGGGCTCCCTCGGAAAGAGGGGCCTTAACGAGCTAATATATTCCCACCTCGCCTGGTACGAAGAGAAGGACCTCTTCTGCTCCGAATGCGGCGCAAGGGCCGAGGGCGACGAAGGCGGGAAGTGCGCCCGCTGCGGCGGCGGGCTGATAACGAGATACGTGCACGAAAGAAGCAAGCGGCTCGACATGATTATGACCTGCGTCGGGATGATAACGGAAGTAAAAATAACCGAGGCGTAACGGGGCACTTTTCAAAGCCCCAGCCCGGGGTATAATCTCTTTACCTCCATCATTCGAAGGATCCAGAGGAATTCAAAATGAAGCTTATCGTCAAGGGACAACTCTTTCCCAGTATTTGGAACCTGGCCAAGGGCGTAAGGAAGCTGAGGGACGAAAGGAGGCTCGTCAACATCGGCGCGGGGGCGGTAACAGTGCCGGTGTATGAAGTCGAGCTCCCGGACGGAACGCACAAGGACGGCCTCTACTTTATAACGCCCAAAGGGACGCGCATTTACTTTTACCCCGGCGACCAGTACCAGATAGGGTATCTTGCCTCCGAGCTCGACTCGGACCCGATGGCGGCAAGGCACTTCCCCGGCGAAGCGGTATCAGCCGCCGGATGACGACCGTTTTGACCGGTTAACGGGTTTATGTACCATTAACTCAAATGGACGATCACGGCCACTCACACGACATATGCGGCGGCTCACAGAAAAAAGCGCTTTTAATCGTGCTCTTCTTCACCGGGGCGTTCATGTTCATAGAGGCTGCCGCAGGCTACTATACAAGGAGCCTCGCGCTTCTGTCCGACGCCGGGCACATGCTGACGGACGTCGTCGCGCTCATTATAGCCTTCATGGCAGTATGGGTCACGTCGCGTCCCCCGACCGCGCGGAAGACCTTCGGATTCTACAGGGCCGAGATACTTGCCGCTTTCATCAACGGCCTTCTCCTGTTCGGGATATCCGTATGGATAATCATCGAGGCCTTCCACAGATTAAAAGCCCCTGAGCCTGTAAAGAGCCTCGACATGACGATAGTTGCCGTAGCCGGGCTTTTGCTTAACCTGGGCTCGGCGTACGTCCTTTATAAATTCAGAAGCGACAACCTCAACATCAAGGCCGCGATGTACCACGTCATAAGCGACGCGCTCGGATCCATAGGCGCCATAGCCGCCGGCCTCGTGATGATATTCACGGGCTGGTACTACGCCGACAGCATAATAAGCATCTTCATCTCGGTGCTCATCCTGAGGGGGGCGTGGACGCTCATACGCGACTCGTCCCACATTCTCCTCGAAGGGACCCCGAGCCGGCTCGACATAGACGCCGTGGAAAAATCCATATGCTCCCACGACGGCGTGATGAGCGTCCACGATCTCCACGCATGGACGCTCACCCAGGGGCACGAAGCCCTTAGCGCTCACCTCGTCATTTCGGATATGCAGTCGGGCGAGGCGGTCATAGCCGAGATAAAAACCCTTCTCCTCGAAAAATTCCAGATAAGCCACGTCACTCTCCAGATCGAGACAGAGGAATGCGACGAGGCCCAGAGCCCCTGCTACGGAAACTCCGACGCCGGAAAGGCGTAACACCGCGCGACGGGCATCGACTAATCCGGAAATCTTTCGAGCAGACCGGTCCGATAACAGCCTGTAATTGATTCGAAAAAGAAAGGCCCCGACGGATTGCCGGGGCCCATGAGTTATTGTCTGATGATTTAAGGGTTACTTCGCGCTCAGTATCTCGGACGCCTTTTTCGTGGCCGCTCCGAAATCGAACTTGTAGCCGAGCCCGTTAAGGACGCTCTCTATCGCGGCGACTGCCGTAATGGTGTCTGTGACGTCGATGTCGCCAATGTGGGATATGCGGAAGATAACGCCTTTGGCCTGATCCTGGCCGTTTGCAACGGTGATGCCGAACTCGCTCGCAAGCGCCTTGATAACGGGGCCCGATCCGATTTCCGGCGGGGCGATTACAGTCGTAAGCGCCGGGCTCGGAACGCTCTTTACATAAGGATCGAGTCCTATAGCCTTCATGGCCTCCCTCATCGCGAAGGCAAGCTTCTCGTGGCGCTTCTGCATGGCGTCCCTGCCTTCTGCCCTGAATCTCCTCAGCACTGCGGCGAGGCCGATTATGAGCGTAACGGCCGGAGTGTAAGGGGTCGTGTTATTCTCGGCGTTCTTGAGCGCCGGCTTTAAGTCGAAATAGAACTTCGGAAGCTTAGAAGATGCGTAGAACTTCCACGCCTTCTGGCTGAGCGCTATGAAGGAAAGCCCCGGTGGGAGCATGAACGCCTTCTGCGAGCCGCCGACCAAGACGTCTATGCCCCATTCGTCGAACTCGAGCGGGAAAACGCCGACGCCCGTGATGCCGTCAACTATGGAGATGACGCCGTCGCGCTTCCGGGTTATCGCTGCTATCTCCTTTGTCGGATGAAGAACGCCGGTCGAGGTTTCGCTCGCCTGAAAGAGCACGGCCTTAATGGAAGGATCGGCGTCGAGCGCCTTTTCGACCTCTGCCGGATCGGCAGAGTATCCCCACTCGACTTTCATCTCGACGACGTCGAGTCCGTAGGCGCGGGCTATCTTGCCCCACCTTTCGCCGAACTTTCCGCCGTTTATTACGAGGACCTTGTCCCCGGCGGAAAGCGTGTTTACCACGGCGGCCTCCATGGCCCCCGTGCCGGAGGCGGCGAGTACGAATACCTCCTCCTTCGTGTCGAATATATACTTCAGCCCCTCTCTCACCTCGGCGAAAATAGCCTCGAATTCTTTAGTCCTGTGGTGGATGATGGGCTTCGCCATTTCCAAGAGAACTTCGCTCGGAACGGCTACAGGCCCTGGTGTGAACACGTAATTTTTCACTGTTGGAATCTCCTCCGTATGTACGGTGTTGGAATAGTTCCGCAAATTACTTGCGGGTTGTTGTCATATTCTGAAAGCACTTTCTCGAAACGACCTCTTGCCCGTGTACAAAGATGCGACAACTTATCCAGTAATGGCGATTGATTACGTTGCCGACAGGACAGAAACCATAAAAATCTACCCAAATTTTACGATAACTCAAATGCAGGGGCAGGGAATTTCCTCATAATATTCTTGGAGGCCGAGGCCCGGCCGAGGCCGTGCGGCCGGCCGGCCCGAGCCGGATCGAATCCGCCCGTATTCTTGCAATTGAATCTCCGGCCCTTATATTATCCCCATAATCGAATACCGAATTACATTCACGCAGGGAGAAAACGATGACCGGAGAAAACAAGGAAAGAATTCAGGATCTCAAGAAGAGGCTGGCCACGCTCGGAGACTTTCTTTGACCTGCCCGGCAAAAACGCACGTCTTAAGGAAATAGAAGAAATAACCGGCAAGTCCGGCTTTTGGGACGACGCAGCCAGCGCCCAGGGCGTGCTCAGGGAACAGTCCCTCATCAAAAACACGATAGAAAGCTGGGAGAAGCTCTCGGGCGAGCTCGAAGACGTCGAGGTGCTTGAGGAGCTCTCGCTCGAGGAAGAGGACGAGGAAACGTCCAAAGAGGCCGGCGAGAAGCTCTCGGAGATCGAGAACGGGGTCGAGGAGCTCGAATTCAAGCGTATACTCGGCGAGCCCGACGACGCCCGGAACGCCATCGTGTCCATTAACGCCGGCGCGGGCGGTACGGAAGCCCAGGACTGGGCCGAGATACTCCTCAGGATGTATCTTCGCTACGCCGAGCTAAACGATTACAAAACCGAAATGGTCGAGTACCAGGAAGGGGACGAAGCGGGCATAAAGAGCGCGACGTTCCTCGTACAGGGGGACTACGCCTTCGGATACCTGAAGGGCGAGAGCGGCGTGCACAGGCTCGTCAGGATATCCCCGTTCGACTCGAACAAGAGGCGGCACACGTCGTTCGCGTCCGTCTTCGTCTCGCCGGAGATCGACGAGGATATCGAGGTCGATATAAACGAAAAAGACCTCCGCGTCGATACGTACAGGGCGAGCGGCGCCGGCGGCCAGCACGTCAACAAGACCGACTCGGCGATAAGGATAACTCACCTGCCTACGGGGATAGTCGTCAGCTGCCAGAACGAGCGCTCGCAGCACCAGAACCGGGCGACCGCCATGAAGATATTGAAGGCGCGCCTATACGAGCTCGAAAAGGAAAGGCAGAAGGAAAAATTCGACGAGCTGCAATCAACGAAAAAGGAGATAGGCTGGGGGAGCCAGATACGCTCCTACGTCCTCCACCCGTACCGGATGATAAAGGACCACAGGACGAACTTCGAAACGGGCAACGTGGACCCGGTCCTCGACGGCGACCTGGGCGAGTTCATAAAGAACTATCTACTCATGAGCTCGGGGCAGAAAGCGTCCTAGGAAACATGCGCCGCCCCGCCCGGCAAAGGCCCTTTGATTACTCATCAAGGGTGGTATATTTATGCCCGGAAACGGCTTCCGCAAGACTCGCCGAATCCGGGGCGTCAAGCCTCTCCGGAGGGGAGCATATTTGAAGATCGGAATAATCGGTAAAACGAATATAGAAAAGACCTTCGAGCTCGTTTCCGCACTCAGCAAATGGCTCGTGGACCGGGGCGTCGAAGTCTACCTCGACAAGCCCCTCGCCAAGCGCTCCCCGGCCGGGAAAGCGGCCGCGGCCGAAAAGATCCCCGCCCTCGTAGACATCATCCTCGTTTTCGGCGGCGACGGCACATTCCTCGGCGTCGCGCGCCTCGCATCCAAGCACGGAACACCCATACTCGGCATAAACCTCGGCGGGCTCGGCTTTCTGACCGAAATAACCGTGGACGAAATACACCCCATGATGGAGCGTATACTCGCTGGCGATTACGAGGTCGAGGACCGCCACATGCTCCTTACGACCATACGCAGGGGCCGGAAGAAGATCGGCAAGCACGAGGTCCTAAACGACGTCGTCATAAACAAGCAGGCCGTCGCACGGATAATAGACCTCGCCATATACATTGACGGCTCGCACGTGACGACTTACAAGGCCGACGGGCTCATACTCTCGACGCCGACCGGCTCGACGGCCTATTCGCTTTCCGCAGGCGGCCCAATTGTCCACCCTACCCTGCCCGTTACGATACTCACGCCCATCTGCCCGCACACGCTGACCAACAGGCCGCTCGTGGTATCGAGCAGCATGAAGGTCGAGATAGCGATAACGACGCAGGAGCCCGACACGTACCTAACGCTCGACGGCCAGATAGGGATACAGCTAAATACCGGCGACGTGGTCGAGGCGATACAATCGAATACGAGCGTGAAATTGATAAAATCCCCTTACAGGGATTTCTTCACCATACTCAAAACCAAACTCATGTGGGGGGAGAGATATGGCAAGGTCAACGGATGAGCAGTTCCTTCACGACTGGGTTATAAGGAAAATAAAGGAAAAGTACGGCCGCCTCTATAGCGAGGTCCAGACGAACCCCGGCGACGAAAAGACCCACGAATACAAGGGCAAGTACCCGGACGCGATACTGGTCAATTACGGCCAGGTCGTCCAGATTGTAGAGGTCGAAACGGCGGAGACCATAGAGCCCGGGAGGGTTCCCAAGTGGAAGGAGCTCTCGGAGCTCGGGGTCAAACTGACCCTCCTCGTGCCGAAAGAGCAGCAGAACGCCGCGAGGGACATCTGCTGGAAGAACGGCCTTGCGGCCAAGGTCAACCTCGGGAGCTTCGAGGTCAATCTCAACATCTGACGCGCGGCCATGTCCGCAGCCCTGCGCTTTAACCCCCTGTAACCTTTAAGATCCTTCTAGCGTCAGGCACTCCGCACGTATACATACTATTAAATGCACGGGGCATTGCCTGCCCCTCCGGCGGGTATAATAACCGTATCGTACCGCGCTCCGGTTGGCCTCACCTTTTCTTGCCACGGGGCGCAAATTTGTATAGGCTTTTCCCGCATCCAAGGAGGCGAATAGATGTCGATACTCGAACAAGCGGACCCGGAAATATATGCGGCCATAAAGGCCGAAACAGAGCGGCAGGAATATAAGCTCGAGCTCATAGCGTCTGAAAACTATGTCAGCGAAGCGGTTCTCGAAGCGCTCGGCTCGGTGCTCACCAACAAATATGCCGAAGGACTCCCGGGCAAAAGATACTACGGCGGCTGCGAATTCGTGGACGTGGCCGAAGACCTCGCCCGCGACAGGGCAAAGGAGCTCTTCGGATGCGACGCCGTGAACGTCCAGCCCCATTCGGGCGCCCAGGCCAACATGGCCGTTTACTTCTCCGTCGTCGAGCCGGGCGACACAGTGCTCGGCATGAGCCTTGCGCACGGCGGGCACCTCACCCACGGAAGCCCCGTGAACTTTTCGGGGCGCCTCTATAACATCGTCGCCTACGGCGTAACCGAAGACACCAACCTCATAGATTATGACGAAGTGAAAAGACTCGCGCTCGAACACAGGCCGAAGCTGATTATCGCCGGATGGAGCGCATACCCGAGGGACATCGACTTCGCCAGGTTCAGGGAAATAGCCGACGAAGCCGGCGCGCTTTTAATGGCAGACATAGCGCACCCAGCCGGGCTCGTGGTCGCAGGGCTCTACAGTAACCCCGTCCCGTACTGCGACTTCGTCACGACGACGACTCACAAGACCCTCCGCGGGCCGAGGGGCGGCATGACCATGATGAAAGAAGAGCACGAGAAGAAGGTCAACAGCCGCGTATTCCCAGGCGTACAGGGCGGCCCGCTCATGCACGTTATCGCGGCCAAGGCGGTCGCGTTCAAGGAGGCGCTCCAGCCCTCTTTCAAGGAATACCAGAAGCAGATCCTTGCGAATTCGAAACGCCTCGGCGGGAAGCTGATGGAATCGGGCTTCAGGCTCGTTTCCGGCGGAACGGACACGCACCTCAATCTTATCGACTTAAGGGGAACGGAGCTCACCGGGAAGATCGCCGAGGAGACTTTGGAGCAGGCCGGGATCACGGTGAACAAGAACGCCATTCCGTACGACCCGCTGCCGCCGGCCGTGACGAGCGGAATAAGGATCGGCACCCCCGCGATCACGACGAGGGGAATGAAAGAAAAGGAAATGGACGTCATCGCCGGGTTCATAACCGAAGCATTCAACAATCCCGGCAACGAAAAGGTGCTTTCAAGAATAAAAGACGACGTAAAGGAGCTGTGCTCGCAATTCCCGATGTACAGCCGCAGGCTGACATAAATGAAATGCCCGTACTGCTCTAGCCTCGAAAGTAAGGTCGTCGACTCGCGACTCGCAAAGGAAGAAACGTCCATACGCAGGCGACGGGAATGCCTCGACTGCAAGAGCCGTTTCACGACGTATGAGAGGGTCGAGGAAGTCGAGCTGCTCGTGGTCAAGAAGGGGGGAGTGAGAGAGCCCTTCGACAGGAGCAAGATAATCGCGGGGATGATAAAGGCCTGCGAGAAACGGCCGATCAGCATGGAAGACATCGAATCCTTCGTCTCCGGCTACGAAAGGGAGCTCCAGGAAAGGGGCGAAAGAGAGGTAGACAGCAGCGAGATCGGCGAGAGGGTGATAAGCAAGCTCTACGAAATAGACGAAGTCGCGTATGTGAGATTCGCCTCCGTCTACAGATCTTTTAAAGACGTGAACCAGTTCATGAACGAGCTCAAAGAGCTACTCAAGGAAAAGGGCGGAAAGGGGCTCGGCGACACGAAAGACGCCGTCCATCCGCTCACGCTCATACAGGAAAAGAAAGAAAAATAATGCTTACAGACACTCACGCCCACCTCGACTCCCTCGAAGACCCGGAGGGCGCGGTAGAACGGGCACGCTCGAACGGGGTCGAAAGGATAATCTCGATCTCCTCCGGGCTCGAATCCTCGAAGACGACCCTCGCGTTTGCCGGAAAGCACGACCGGATTTACGTAGCCGTCGGGGTACACCCGCACGCGGCGGCCTCGGCCGACCCCGAGACGCTTTCGGCGATCGAGGAGCTCGCGGGCTCGCCCGGGGTTGTCGCCATCGGCGAGACGGGGCTCGACTATTTCTACATGAACTCTGACAAGGAAACGCAGATAAGCTCGTTCACGAGCCAGATAGCAATCGCCCGGAGGCGCTCTCTACCGATAGTCATACACGTAAGGGACGCGGACGAGGACCTCGTCGGTATACTTAAATCAGAGGACGTCTCAGAGAAGAGGGGCGTCATACACTGCTTTACGGGGAATTACGAGACGGCCAAGAGGTATCTCGACCTCGGGTTCTACATATCGTTTTCGGGCATCGTCACGTTCAAGAGGTCGGACGAATTAAGGGCGGCGGCGGCCAGGGTGCCCTCAGACAGGATACTCATCGAAACGGACTCGCCCTACCTCGCCCCGGTGCCGTACAGGGGCAAGCCGAACGAGCCCGCCTACGTCAGGCACACGGCCGAAACCGTTGCCGAAGTCAGGGGGCTCGGGGTGGAAGAGCTCGCGCGCCTTACGTCAGAGAACGCGTCCAGGCTGTTCGGGCTCGACGGCTGAAGCGGTACCTGCCGGCCCCTCGGAATACCTCCGGAGACATACTGCACATGGATAGAAAACCCGTTATAGGAATTACGATGGGCGACCCGAACGGGATAGGCCCCGAGGTCGCCGTAAAGGCGCTCGCCAAGGGCGGGGCCGAATATGACGCGGTGGTATTCGGTAGCCGCGACGTTCTATATGCCGCGTCCGAGCTCGCGGGGGCTTTCCCAAAATATAAAATCGTTGAGCCATTCGAGCTCGGCATGAGCGGCGTCACGCCCGGCAAGGTGGACAGGACGGCCGGTGAGGCCAGCCTCTCGTATATTAAGGCGGCCGTCGCGGCGGCCATGGCGGGTGATATAGACGCCGTCGTCACCGCGCCGATAAGTAAAGAATCGACCCACCTGGCGGGCTCGCCCTACCCCGGGCACACAGAAATGCTGAAGGACCTCACCGGCGCCGAAAACGCCGTAATGATGTTCGAGGGCGGGAAGTTCCGCGTCGTGCTCGTCACGATCCACACGGCGCTCGCGAACGTTCCGGCGCTCATCACGAAGGAGCGCGTCCTTTCGACGATCAATATCACCCACGAATCGCTCAGGAACCTGTTCGGAATAGATTCCCCGAAAATCGCCGTCTGCGGACTTAACCCGCACGCGGGGGAATCCGGCGCGTTCGGGAACGAAGAGATAGTCCATATAGCGCCGGCGGTGCTCGAAGCGAGAAAGTCCGGCATAGACGTAGAGGGCCCCTACCCCGCCGATACGCTCTTTTATCACGCGAACAAGGGAAAGTGGGACGCCGTCGTCGCGATGTATCACGACCAGGGCCTGATTCCGTTCAAGATGCTCTCTTTCGAAAAGGGCGTGAACATGACGGCAGGGCTGCCGATCATAAGAACGTCCCCCGACCACGGGACGGCATACGACATAGCATGGAAGGGAATAGCCGACCCGTCCAGCATGAAGGCCGCCATCGACGTGGCCGCAAGGATGGCGCAGGTCCGCATAGCCAAGCGGGCGAAGTAACCCCCCCCCGGCACAAGAGAGCCGCGGCGCTTAAGCGCGAAAAATTATTTCCGGCCGCCGAAAATCGCTATCGCGAAAACCTTGAAGAAGCAGTCTACGTCCCTGTAGCCGATCTCCCTTAGCCAGCCGCACTGATCTTCCGCAAGGGCGGGCTTGTCCTCTTCCTTGTCGGGCCTGTTCCTGTATATGTCAGCGGCGGCCTCGCGGCTCGCGCCGGGATCGACGCTCAGAAAGCACTCGTGCAGATGATCGGTGTAAAACTCCTCGAACAGCCGCTCCACTTCTGGCGTCCGGGATTTTACGTGCTCCAGGTTAAGGAAAACGCCGCCCGCGGACAAAAGGCCGTGTATCTCGGAGTAGAGCTCCTTCTTTCTTTCGTCGTGGAGGTGATGAATGGCGAAGCCAGAGACTACGGCGTCGAACGGCGCGTGCTGTCTTACATTTTCAGACCACGCAGGCGAAGAGAAATCCGCCTTCAGCAGCCGGTGTCCGCCGTCCCTTCCGAGCTTCTCGCGCGCCGCTTCGAGCATGGGCTCCGAGAAATCGGCGAAGATGCACTCCGCACCGGGAAAAGCGCCGAGGATATAACGCCCGAGGACGCCGTCGCCGCATCCGAGGTCGAGAACACGCTTCGGCGCCGGGGCCCATTCGCGTATCACGCACTCGATAACGGACATCTGAAGCCCCGCCCCGGGGACCGCCCCCCTCTCGTCCCGGAGGAAAGCCTCGGCGTTCTCCTTTTTCTGCCATATGCTTTCTTTCGCTATTTCAGCCATGACTTCTCCTCGATAATAATGTCCGGAATCCTGCCCGGCATAGAGCGCCAGCTCCGAACGGAAAGGTTCCGAATGATTTATTCCATGCTCTATGGAGGGAGTTAAATATACCCGGCCCTGAACAGACCGCCCGTGTCAGGGGTTACGATTCAGCTATATGCCACGCGGGGGGTGTAGAGAAGGGGAAGTATCTCGCCTGATTTTCCGAGTATCGTAATATCGAACAGGGACGAATTCGGCGTATGTTCGAGGTTGATTTCGATGACCGTCTTCCCGGCCTGCTTCGCGACGAGGCCCATCGACGCCGCCGGCTCCACAACGCCCGACGTCCCGATGATTAGCATGACATCGCTTTCCTCGATAGCTTTAAGCGTCTTGTCTATGACGTCCATCGGAATGAGCTCGCCGAACCAGACGACGTTCGGCCTCCCCATCCCGCCGCAGGACTCACACGTTGGCGGCAGATCTTCGAGCGGGACCCTGAAGTCCTTCGCCACGAGCCCGCACTGCGTACACTTTATCTCCCAGAGGTTCCCGTGCATCTCGAGGACGTTCCTGCTGCCGGCCATCTGGTGGAGCCCGTCCACGTTCTGCGTCACGAGAGTGAATTTCCTCTTCTGGCTTTCGAGCTCCGCCAGCGCGAAATGCCCCGGATTGGGCTTTGCGTCCTTTATGGCGCAGCGCCGCCAGTCGTACCACTCCCAGACGAGCCTGGGATTGTCCCAGAAGGCCTCGGGCGTCGCGAGATTCTCCGACCTAAAATTGCGCCAGAGGCCGTCAGTCCCCCTGAACGTCGGCACGCCGCTTTCGGCGGAGATACCCGCCCCGGACAGCACCACTATAGACGAGGAATTCTCCAGTATATCCCTTGCTTCGGATAAATCCTTCTCTTCCGTGTCTCCAGTATCACCCATGCCAATAAGTTTACAGCACATATCAGAAATTAAACCGCGCCGGGTATGTGAGCCTCCCGTGCGCGGAAGATTCGGGATAAACGACAACCTTCTCGCCGCCCTGCCACTGCACGGTAACCATCTCGTGCCCCGTCTGGGTGCCGCGCGCGTCGGTCTTGAAGCGTCCGTAGAACGTGCGGAAATCTATCTCCCGCGCGATGTCCCTGAGAGTACGTCTGTCTAGCACGCCGGCCCTCCCGATGCACTCTTCGATCACGACGCCTATGTTATACCCCTGCGCGGCGACGAAGTCCGGGGCGTGCCCGTAAGCGGCCTTATATCTCTCGAAGAACTCCTCGGACGCCGGCCCGGCGTCTGGCTCCCTGCCGCCCCCTCTCTCCCACTGCGTCGAGGACATGAATCCCTCAGCGTAGTCGCCGAACGTCTCCCTGAAAAGCCCTATCGAAGCCGCAGCGAGCGCGGCCGCCTTCGGCTTTGCCCCCGTATCTATCATCCGCCCGGCGAGAAGGAGGTCGTCGTTCAGCCTGCCCATGCCGACGACGAGGTCCGGCCCCCAGTCCATCGCCTCGGGCAGGAGCCCCGAAAAATCCTCCCTACCCGTCCGGAACTCGAACCTCTTCACCTCGAACCCGTATTCCGCGCCGTATTTGTCCACGCCGCGCGCTATGTTACGCGAAAATCCGCTGTCGAAGGCGCTGAAAGCCGCTATCCTGCGTGCAGCGGGGTCCGTATTCCTTACGAGCGCGATTATCCCGCGCGAATACATGCTTGCCGGCGTTATGGTGCTGACGAGGCACGTAAACCTGCGCTCGTCCATCTCGTCCGTCGAGCCCCCGTGGTTCCAGAGTGTGACGCCCCTCGGTTCGGCCTCTTCCGCCGCGGCGAGGGCGAGCGAGCTCGAATAGGGGCCGAGGAGTATGTCCACCTGTTCTTGTGAGAGGAGCTTTTCGACGTTCTTCCGGCACTTGTCAACGTCGCTCTCGTCGTCGAAGTGAACGAGATCGACCGGGATCTTGCGCTCGAGCTGGGCGACGTGGATGCCGCCCCTCTCGTTTACGTCCGAGACGTAGAGCGAAAGCCCACGGAAGCTTTGGGCGCCCTGCACAGAGTAAGCCCCCGTTAGCGAAATCGATATGCCGAGCTTAATACGTTTCATAATTAGCCTAGGCGGGGCTGCAAAAAAAGGCCCCGCATATGCATTTAGGATAATGCATTTACGGAGCCGTTTGTATTCGAATTATATTGTGGGGGCTACAGTCAGGCGAGCTTCGCCACGGCCTCTTCTATCCTATCCATTCCCTTCACGATGTTCTCCATCGAGGTGGCGAAGGATATGCGGACGTTGGAGTCGGCGCCGAACGAATCGCCCGGGACGACCGCGACCTTGGCCTCATCCAGAAGGAAGCCTGTGAAGTCGAGCGAGCTGCCTATAGCCTTGCCGTTAAAGGATTTCCCGTAGCAGGCAGAGACGTTCGGGAACGCGTAGAACGCCCCTTTGGGGCTTACGCACTTTATCCCCGGAATCGAGTTCAGCCTGTCTACTATGTAGTCCTTTCTCTTTTCGAACTCGGCCGTCCTTTGGGTGATGAGGTCCTGCGGGCTCGCATAGGCGCTCACCGCCGCCCACTGCGCTATCGACGTCGGGTTCGACGTGGACTGGCCCTGGATGTTGGCCATCGCCTTGATGACGTCCTTGTCACCGGCGGCGAAACCGATCCTCCACCCGGTCATGGAGTACGTCTTCGAGGCGCCGTTTACGAGTATCGTAGCCTTCTTCACATCCTCGCCGAGCGACGCCACCGGGGTGTGCTTCGCCCCGTCGTAGATTATCTTGTCGTATATTTCGTCCGAAATTATCGTTATCCCCGCAGCCATAGCGACGTCCACAATGGCCCTTAGCTCAGCCTCGCTGTACGTCACGCCGGTCGGGTTCGAGGGGTAGTTGAGGACAAGCGCCCTCGTCTTCGGGGTGATGAGCTTTTTGAGCTCGTCCGGGTCGATCCTGAAACCATCCTCTTCGCGGGTTTCAAGAATCACCGGCGTCCCCTCGGCGAATGTGACCTGCTCGGGATAAGAGACCCAGTACGGCGCCGGGATTATAACCTCGTCGCCCGACTCTATTATCGCCTGTGTGAGGTTAAACAGCGTGTGTTTCGCGCCGCAGGATACAACGAGCTCGGCCTTTTCGTATCCGAAGCCGTAATCTTGCTTCATCCTTTCTATTATTGCATCCTTGAGCTGGTCTATGCCGCCCACGGGAGTGTATTTGGTATAGCCCTTCTTTATGGCCTCTACAGCGGCCTCCTTCACGTAATCCGGGCTGTCGAAATCGGGCTCTCCGGCGCCGAATCCGACTACGTCAATGCCCTGGGCTTTAAGGGCCTTCTCCTTAGCGGTTATTGCCAGCGTTGCCGACGGCTGAATCCTGTTAGCACGGGCAGAAAGCTTCATCTGGGCTTCATCCTCCTAACGTTTAAGTAACTTTTCCTTGAGTTTTTTTTCTACTATTTCGGGCACCATCTTCTCGGCCGAGCCCCCGAGGGAGACGACCTCTCTTATAACGGACGAGCTTATGTGAGAAAACTCGCTGTCCGTAACCATGAACACGGTTTCGAGCTCCTGGCTGAGCGACTTGTTCGCAAGCGCCATCTGGAGCTCGTATTCGAAATCGGATACCGTCCTCATTCCCCGGAGGACTACGTTTGTGCCCATCTTCTTTACATAATCGACGAGAAGACCTTCGAAATAATCGATCTTGACGTCCTCACGGTCGCCGAATATCTCGTTCAATATTTCGACGCGCTCTTCGAGGGTGAAGATCGTCTTCTTCGACGTGTTGTGAGCCACAGCGACGACGACGGTGTCGAACACCTTCACGCCGCGCTCTATCACGTTTCTGTGCCCGTTGGTCAACGGATCGAACGAACCGGGATATATGGCTACCTTCTTCATCACTCCTCACCGCTCCTTCTGAAATAGCTTACATGTGTTCCGCCGAAGGGCTTGGTCGTCCTGCCGAAGCCCGGAGGCGTATCGTCTATCTTGTGGTCGTGCTCTATTATCATTATTCCCGATTCTGAAAGCACCGGGGCCGCCGCGAGTATGAAATCCTTCACCTCATGCGTCGCATAAAGCGGATACGGCGGGTCTATGAAAATAATATCGAATATTTCTCCTTTCACCGAAAGCGCTTTTAACGCCTGGGCGTAATCCGAGCACATTGCAGTCGCCTTGTCCAAAAAGCCGCACGTGGTGAGGTTCTGGCAAAGTATCTTGAATACTGCCGTGTCCTTTTCTATAAATGTTACGTGCGCGGCGTCGCGGCTGAGCGACTCGATGCCGAGCCCGCCTGTGCCGGCGAAGATGTCGAGCACTCTAAGGTCGGAGATATCGCCGAGGCTGTCGAAGATGGACTTCTTCACCCTGCTCGTCGTCGGGCGTATGGTCCTCCCTTTCGGAACCTTCAGCTTCCTTCCTTTCTGCGTTCCTGTTAGCACCTGCAACATAAGGGTTGATATACTACCACAGGCTCTTTGTTTGGCAAAAACGTGTTTTTTGAGTTTCAAGCCGGTCAGAGCTGTGCCTTATTACACAGTTGAAAGTGTACGTTTTTATACGAATTTCCATGCTTTCCGTAAAAGCCGGATTAGATAACCCTCCCAAAAAACTCGTAATTGCATATACATGGTTAGTGGCCTGACAATTGCGTACTATCCACCAAACAACAACCAGCGGCTGGCCCGGCCCTGAATCCAAAGGGAGGATGTATACATGAAAAAACTCATGACTCTGGTTTTACTACCGGCAATGATTGTCGCAGCCTCGTTTTTCTTCGTCGGCTGTGACGGGGGTGGAGGTGGAGGAGGCAACCAGAACGGACAAACCACCGTTATCAACGGACGGGTTTCGGATGTTATCGCAATGAACGGCGTGGAGAATAAATCCTTCAAGTTCGCCGAGCTCCTCGAGATACTTAGCATCGTGAAGGACGCGAAGGCGCAGGGCGGGATCGTAGTTACCGCGATCGTGGACGGCGTGGTTCTGGACACGACCGTAACCAACCCCGACGGGAGCTTCTCTCTCAGCTTCAATCTGGAGTCAGCACAGAACATTCTCCTCGAATTCGACATAGACGGCACAATCGTCTCTATAAGCATCACGGTTCAGGCCGGATCCGTGCTGGATATCGTCGTAACCATAGACCTCAACGCGCCTCCTGGTGAAGAGGTAGTGATAGTCGAGGCGGAAGGCCCCATACGCTGCCAGAACGGCACGCTCGAAATCATCAAGAACCCCGGTGAGGACATCGTGATCGACGGCGGCGGCGAGGACTGCATAAGGACCGAAGGGAACTGTAACCTCATAATCGACCCCGAGGACATAATACTTACCAACTGCGAAAGGTGCGTCGATGCGCGCGGCACTTCGCAGGTGACGCTGGCGACGACGGACGGCGATATTATATGCGACGCGTCCGGAGACGGCATAAGAGCTCGCGGCAATGCGAGTGTTATACTGGACGTTGTCGGCAACGTAGATATCGCAGCGGCCGAGAACGGAGCGAAGGCCGATGGCAATGCGTTTATCGGATTCACCGCAAACGCATGCATATTCAATGCGGGAGAAAGCACTTTCGATGTGGTCGGGAACGCCGACATAGACGCGTCCGGATGCGGGGAGATCATAGAAGGCCCCGGCCCGAGCCCTATTCCGAGCCCGGTCCCGAGCCCCGAGCCAAGCGCAAGTCCCAGCCCGAGCGCGAGCCCTAGCCCGAGTCCGGAACCGAGCCCCGAGCCTAGTCCCGAACCTAGCCCTGAACCCAGCCCGGAGCCAACATAGGGCCGGGTGCCGAAACACGGGTTGCCCGTATTAATAATGCAGAGGGGGTAAGCGTCGAGGAATCGGCCTTACCCCCCGAGGCGGCCCGGCCGGGACATAGGCAATAAAGAATTTCTTTGTCCGGCGGTTTTATACGATAGAATAATAAACTCCGGATTTGAATTTTGTACAAAGGAGGATTGACGTTGATCTTAGCAAGACAGGGATTTCACTTTTCAATTCTGATTTTAATACTCGCGACATTCACCCCGGTTTCGCTCATCACCCCCGGCGCCCGCGCGGCCACCGCCGAATCGAAGATGATGACCGGCAGCAACGACCCCACCGCAAGGGAAATCAACGAGCTCAAGGTAAAGAGGGCTCTCGAAAACAAGATTGTGGCGGACAAGCTCATGGGCCACGGGCTCACGCCGGACGAAGTCTCGCAGAAGCTGGGCTCTATGACCGACGAGCAGGTGCACCAGATGGCCGCCCTCGCCGACAAAGTACCGGCAGGCGGAGACGCGGGACTCGGGATAGTAATAGCGATTCTGGTGATCGCCGCGCTCGTCCTGTTGATCGTCTACCTGTTCAAGAGGGTGTAGCCTCGCCAGGTTGGGTGAATACGAAATGCTTAAAATCATAACGCTATTCGCTGCGGCGGCCCTTCTCACCGTGGCCGCCGCGGCAGCGTCCGAGTCGCGCCCCGGCGGCGCGCCCCCCGCACCGGGGAGGGTAATAATAGACGGAGTGCCGTTCGTAAAGCAAAAGGACAAGTATTGCGGGCCGGCGGCCATGGCCTCGGTTATGCAGTTCTACGGCCGGGGCGTCGGGCAGGACGAGATAGCCGATGCGGTTTACACCCCGGGGCTCGACGGCGCGCTCATATCCGACATGGAGAATTACGCGAGGGCCGAGGGCTACAAGACAGAGGCCGTAAACGGGAGCGAAGAGTCTCTCACTGCGTTAATCGACGAAGGTGTCCCCGTGATTCTCCTCGTCGACAAAGGAAAATGGAAGGTCAGCGTCCCCCACTACTACGTCGTCTACGGCTACGATGCCGCGAAGGGGACCTTCATACTCCACACGGGGGATAAGGGCGCGCAGGAGATAACGTTCGACAAGCTCGACGGCGAATGGAAGAAGATGAACAGGCTCACGCTGGTAATAAGGAAATGAACCCCGCTGTAAAACTCTTACTTATTCTTATCGTTCTGGTAATCCCGCTCGGCGGATGCGCCGCGGTCTACAGCTCGCTCTATACGGACGACCCGTTAACTGCCCAGGAGCACAACGACCTCGGCGTCATTTACGAGAGGGAGGGAAAACACGACCTCGCCATAAGGGAGTACAAGCGTGCTATTGCAGTAGACGGGAGCCTCGTGACGCCGCTGGTCAACCTCGGGAACGTCTACATGAAGGAAGGCGAATACACCGAAGCGGAGAAGTACTACAAAAAAGCCCTCGACAGGGATCCTAACTGTATAGATGCCGCCAACAACCTTGCATCGCTCTATCTGGAAACAGGGAAGGACTACAAGAAAGGGCTCGACATTCTCCTCGCCGCCTCGCCTCGTGGCGACATGCCGGCCTACGCACTCGATACGATGGGGATGCTGTACCTGGGGCTCGGCGAAACCGGCGAGGCCGCCGGGGCGCTCAGGGAGGCATGCGATAAGGCGGCAGGCGACGATGCGCTCAGGGCCGGGATATCGGCCAATCTCGTAAAGGCCGGCGCCCACGGCGGATGCGACTGACGGATGTATTCACGCGCCGAGGATAGCGCCCTCGGGTATCTTCCTTCCGGCGAGAAACGCCGCCGCTTCGAGCCTCTTCCCGCCCTCTATCTGGAGCTCCAGCACGTCGAGCGCCCCCTTGCCCGCAGCCACCCGGAGGATTCCCCCGCCCGACTTTATGACCTCGCCTGGCTGCCCCTCGCCCTCCGAGACAGCCGCCCGGAATATCTTGAGCATTTTTCCGCCGAGTGACGTGTACGCCCCCGGCCAGGGGAGCATCCCCCTTACGAGGTTCCGTATATCTCGTGCGGGCAGAGACCAGTCTACTAGCCCGTCTTCTTTTTTAATTATCGGGGCATAGGTCGCAAGCGACTCGTCCTGTTTTTCGGGGCGAATCCCGCCCTCTTCGAGGAGAGCCAGCGTCTCGACGAGGAGCTCCCCGCCGACAATAGAGAGCTTCCGCGAGAGCGTCTCGCCCGTGTCGTCATCTTCGATCGCGACCTCCCGCCGGAGAAGCATGTCCCCCGTATCCATCCCCTCGTCCATGAGCATCGTCGTAATGCCCGTCACGCCCTCGCCCCTGACTATTGCCCAGTTTATCGGTGCCGCGCCCCTGTACTTCGGCAGCAGCGACGCGTGGGCGTTCACGCACCCGTGCCGGGGCAAGTCGAGTATGGATTTCGGCAGTATCCTGCCATACGCCGTTACGCATATCAGATCGGGCGAGCAGGACGACAGCTCCGCGAAGAACTCCTCCGTCCGGATCTTCGCGGGCTGAAGGACGGGTATGCCTTCGGCCTCGGCCGCGGTTTTCACCGGCGGCGGCGTGAGCACCTTCCCCCTCCCGCTCGGCCTGTCCGGCTGAGTTACGACGGCAGCGATTTCGTGCCCCGCGCCGATGAGGGCGCTGAGCGAAGGGACTGCGAATTCCGGGGTACCCATGAAAACGATTTTCATAGCTTGGGATTATATTCGGTTAAGGTGTGGTGTTCAAACGCACTACGGGACTGAGAATGCCTGACGGAAAATTCTGGTAAAAGGTTTTTCGGGAATCGGACAGGCGCCCGGTCCGGGGAAAATTACTGCGCCTCTTCTTCGGGCTTTTCGGTAACGGCCTTCGTGAAAAGGTCCGTCACCCACTTCTTTATGGCGTCCTGCGAGCCCTTGCCGATCTCCTTTTTGACCCTGGAGAGCGGTATGACGGCCTTGGCAGCGGACCTGTGCCCGCCGGCGCTGCCGATGTCCTTGAAGAGCTCCCTCACGAGACGGCCCGCGCTCTTCACGTACCCGACGTTCCTGACGGAAATAATCAGGTGCTTGTTATCGAGGATGCCGAACGCTATGGACCATTCGACGTCCTTCACCTGTATGCCGAAGTCGGCCATCTTGGGTATGAGATACTCGCGGTCCACCCTGCCCACGTTCACGAAGAATATACTGCATGCTATCCAGTGGTCGGCGAGCGCCTTGCCGAGCGACTTTATTTCGTCCGGCGGGACCTCGGCGCGCTCAATGCGCCGGAGAAGCCCGAGGTTAGCGAGCGGGTAGAGGAACGTGAACGCCTCGATGTCGTCCGGGTTGGCGTCCCTATTGAGGATCACGGTGTCCGTCTTGATGCCGTAGAGGAGGGCAGTCGCCAGCCTTTCGGATATATCCGTCTGCGAAGCGCGAAGGTACTTCGTCAGGATCGTCGAAGTCGCGCCTTCCTCAGCCCTGACTTCCTTGAACCGGGCGTCGTAGGAGCCAACGAGCGGATGATGGTCAATGACGGTATCCACCGGCGGCAGATCAGGGCCGAAAAACGGCGGCTGAACGTCCACGAGCGCAATGGAGTCGAAATCCTTAAGCTGCTTCATTTCGAGCTCCTGAAGGTCTATTTCGAGGAGCTCTATCATGGCGACGTTCTCGGGGCGGGAAATCCTGTCGCCGAGATGGCCTATGATTGCAGTCTGCTTGTTACGTTTCAGAAGCGCCCTAAGCGCGAGCGCGCCGGCGATGGAATCGGGGTCGGGGTGGTCGTGGAGGAGAATGAGCATCTTCTTTCCGTTGGCGTGCGTGCGCCTAAGCTCTTCCACCCTTAGCTCCGTCCTCGCGAGCCTTTCCTCGCGCGCTATTTCGTCCGTAAGGAGCTTGTGAAACGCGACGAACCTGACCGACGGAGGAGGCTCCTCCATTGGCTCGCCGTTGCTGACGATAAGAGGGGTCTGCGGGTAATGCGTCGAGAGCTCGTTCGTGAGCTCCGGCGTAAAGTACCGCTTGTCTATCATGATGACCGAAAAGTTCCCGGTCTGGTTAAGTGCCTCTTCGAGGGAGCTCACCCATATTACCTCGCCCCGTTTCGAGAAAATCCCGAGGAGAAAGGAATCGAAATCCCCGACGAAGAGATATCTTCTAAGCTCTTTCTGCATCAGCTTTTCGCCCTTCCGGGAGCCGCGCCGTTATTCCTGCCGCAGGCCGCGCTAAGGCCGCCCACGAATCCCGAAAGTTCGTTAAGGAGCTTTTCCTTCTCGCTCCCGTACTGCTCGATAATCCTCACAATTGCGCTCCCGACGATAACAGCGTCGGCATAGCCCGAAAGCCCCTTTACCTGCTCGGGGGAAGAAATGCCGAACCCTATCCCCACCGGGAGCCCGGTAGTCTGCCTTATCTCGTTGGTAAGCCCTTCGAGTGAATAATTCATCTCGGGCCTCTCGCCCGTAACGCCCGTAACCGACACGAGATAGACGAACCCGCTCGCGTTTTCCGCGACGAGGCCTATCCTATCGGACGTGCTCGTCGGCGCGAGAAGGAACACTATATCCATCCCCGCCTTGTCTGTATGGGTTTTAAACTCGCCCGCCTCTTCCGGCGGAAGATCGACTATCAAAAAGCCGTCCGCGCCCGCTTCTGCCGCGTCCTTTACGATTCGTTCGAGGCCGTATTTGAAAAACGGGTTGTAATACCCGAAGAGGATTATCGGCACAGAGGATTTCTCACGTATCTTCCTGACCGTATCCAGCACGCCCGCCAGCGTAGCGCCGCCGGCTAGCGCCCTTTCGGACGCGAGCTGTATGACCGGGCCGTCGGCCATCGGGTCCGAAAACGGCACCCCGAGCTCGATTATGTCGGCCCCGCTCTCTTCGAGCTCGACGGCGATTTCGGCCGTCGTTTCCAGAGACGGATCCCCCGCGGTTATATAGCTAACGAGAGCGATCCTGTTCCTCTGCCTAAGCTCATTGAACTTTTCTGATATTCTGCTCATTTGTCTTTGAAGTTTCCGCGAATCGGGCAAAGAAAATTGGGAAGCATTTGTACCGAACCCTGAATTTCAGCAGATTACGCCGCTATTTTTTACTTCTTATCTTTTTAAGTCAGGAAACCCGGCCCCTTTTGTATCGGAAGAACTCTAACACTTCTGCATGTAAAGTCAAGATTTTTCCCCTGCCCGCTTCCCCTGCGAGGTTACCAAATATTGTGTTTCTGCAGTGGATTACATTACAAACGGTCACTGCTTCTGCCCGCCGGACAGCATATCCGCCACGGAATGCATATCCTTGTCCCCGCGCCCCGAGAGGCAAACTATGAGCACCGAATCCGGGGACATCGCCGGCGCCGCCTTCATGGCATGCGCTATGGCGTGCGAGGATTCGAGCGCCGGTATTATGCCCTCCGTCTGCGAGAGAAGCTTGAACCCTTCGAGCGCTTCAGTGTCCGTAACATTAGTATAGCTGACGCGGCCCGTATCGCTGAAATAGGAGTGCTCGGGTCCGACGCCCGGGTAGTCCAGGCCCGGCGCGAGTGAATGCGTCGGTTTCACCTGACCGTCCTCGTCCTGGAGGAGATAGGTCTTGCTCCCGTGGAGTACGCCGACGGTCCCCGCGGAAATGCTCGCAGCGTGAACGCCCGTTTCTATGCCCCCGCCCGCGGCCTCGACACCCGTCATGGCCACGCCCTCGTCCCCGACGAACGGGTAGAAGAGCCCCATGGCGTTCGACCCGCCGCCGACGCATGCGACGAGAAGGTCGGGCAGCCTGCCCTCCTTTTGTAGAATCTGCTCCCTCGCCTCGGTGCCGATGACGGACTGAAAGTCCCTCACTATCATCGGGTACGGATGAGGCCCGGCGACGCTGCCTATTATATAGAAAGTAGTCCTGACGTTCGTTATCCAGTCCCTCATCGCCTCGTTCATGGCGTCCTTAAGGGTCTGGGTGCCCTGCGTGACCTCCCTCACCTTCGCGCCGAGGAGCTTCATCCTCATGACGTTAAGCGCCTGCCTCCTGGTGTCTTCGAGGCCCATGAATATCTCGCACTCCATGTCGAGGAGCGCGGCCACCGTAGCCGTCGCGACGCCGTGCTGGCCCGCGCCGGTCTCGGCGATTATGCGTTTCTTTCCCATCCGCGCCGCGAGGAGGGCCTGGCCTATGGTGTTGTTTATCTTGTGAGCCCCGGTGTGCGCGAGGTCCTCGCGCTTTAGGTATATCTTCGCTCCGCCGAGCTTCTTCGTAAGCTGCTCGGCGAAATAAAGCGGCGTCGGCCTGCCGACGTATTCGGAGAGATAATAATCGAGCTCCTTCTTGAAGGCGGGGTCGTTCTTCACCTCCTCGTACGCCTTTTCGAGCTGAAGCACGGCCGGCATGAGCGTCTCCGAGACGTACTTGCCGCCGAATATACCGAAATGACCCGAAGCGTCGGGGAGCGTGGGTTTAACCGCCATTTCTCACCGCCTGTATGAATTGTCTTAGTTTCAAGTGATTTTTCCTGCCCGGTGAATCCTCGACGCCCGAGCTAACGTCCACGGCGTAGGGCTTTACAACGCCTATGGCCTCGGCCACGTTCTCAGGCGTAAGCCCACCCGAGAGGATCACCCTTTTTCCGGTATCGAGGCCCCTCAGAATTGACCAGTCAAAGCTCTTTCCGGTGCCGCCGTACATGCCGTCCGAGCGTTTATCGAAGAGGATAGCCTGTACAGGATAAAGTTCAACCTCGGCCCGGTCGAGGCTTTCCCCTACCCTTATAGCCTTTATTACGGGGAACGGCACCCGGGACACGAGCTCGGGCGTCTCGTCGCCGTGGAGCTGTACGACTCCTATCCCGGATTCCGCGACAACCGCCGATATATCCTCGGGGGAGGCGTTCACGAACACCCCGACGGTCACGACGAACGGCGGGAGCGATGCGGTTATCTTCCGCGCCTCGGCGGGCGGTATATACCTCTTGCTCCCCTCGTAGAAGACAAATCCGAGGGCGTCCGCGCCGGCATCGACGGCAGCGCGCGCGTCTTCGATAGACGTTATTCCGCAGACCTTAACCCTAACCATAAAGAAGGAGAATTATAGAACCGGGGCCGCTCTCTGTAAACCCGGCAGGTGTGGCTGGATGGTGTTATCGGGCCTTTTCGAGGTAGTTGTTTATCGTCTCGGCGATTATGCGGTAGCCGCTGCCGTTCGTGTGCCCGCCGAAGTTTGCAGGGTAGAGCTGCTCGCTCCCGGCCTTTTGGCTGAGTGCATCGAGGACATCCACGTACGCTATGCCGTGGGCGTCGAAATACTCCTTCACCTCGGCATTAACATGCCTTTCGTTGGCGATTAACCGGTCGAGCTTTTCCGAGGCAGGGAGGGACTTGTCGCCCTCAATGTAGCCGGCGTAGACGCTCTCCTTTGTCGGGATTATGACGACCAGGAACTTCGTATCCGTCCCTTCGAGGAGCATGTTCATGCGGTTAAAGAATTCGAGGCTGAGCCGGAGGCCTTCCTTAACCTCGGGGTCTTCGAGGTCGAGTCCGCGGAGCCTCCTTTCCGGCGTGAATCCGGTTTTTATGCCCGTGGCGGAATCCTCGAACATGACGATCTCTTCGCCCCGCTTGAGCCGCCTCATCTGCCTGAGGTTGTCCCCGATAAAGGACGAGCTGATGAGCCTGTAAAAAACGCTGTGCTCGGCGAGTAATTCCCCGAGCCCCGCGCCCGATTCCCCCGGGGCGTCGTCATCGTCCGCTTCCTTTGCGGAAAAGCCGGGCGCACGCATCCGCTCCCAGAGCCCGACGGAGTAGACGGCGTTGAAAGAATCCCTGAGGTCGTTCCCGAGATAAAACCCGACGATGACGTAACCGGGCGCGAGCCGGACGGCCTTATCGGCCATGAGGTAGAAATACTCGGCGGGCCCATAGCCGCCGAGCGCCATGTTATAGACAGTCTCGCCCCTCATTTTCGCGAGCGCCGAGGGCCAGGAGTCTTCGGCCGTAGCGCTAATACCGTACGTGTGCGAATCGCCGACGGCCACTATGTCGGCCTTTACGGGTACCGACTTGTTCCGGAACCCCCACTTGTCGTGCGCGCCCGTGCCGGGCTCTATCGAATACCTTAGTACAGGGTCGTATACGCGGGTCGGCTTGAGGAAATCTATAGGGTCAAGGAAGAGCCGCGAAAGCCCCTCGGCCGCCGCGAGCGACACGATTATGGACCCGAGGACCACGAGAACGATTTTAATAAATTTCTTCAAACCTGCTTTTCCTTGTGTGAAGCGATTCAGCCGCTACTCAGGTAATATAAACGAGGCCGAAGGGACGGACAACAAAGAAAACGAAGCTGCATCGCCCCCGCATATGATATGAGGCGTATGATATAATATTCATCGAATATCCATTCCAAAACTATGAGACTCACACACCGGCGAAGCCCCTTCGAGCCGTCCGATAACAGGCGCCAGAACATATGACAGAGCCAGCGAAAAAACCACCGGTCAGAAAATCTACACTCATACTAATCAGCATACTCTTTACGCTTGTCGTCCTTGAAATCGGGACCCGCATTTGGCTCTCGATCATCCCCGAAGAGGAGAGCCTACAGTATTCCATTTATTCGTACCTGAGCCCCGACAACCAGCGCTACGTCCGGCATCACTACTTGAACTATTACCCGAATCCCCATTTCAAAAGGGGGAAGGCGCACCACAACTCGCTCGGATACAGGAACGACGAGTTCCCGCGCGAAAAGCCCGAGGGCGTCTTCAGGATCGCGGTCCTCGGCGGCTCGACGACGTACAACATAGGCATTAACGACAACGACAAGACGTTCACCGCCGTAATGGAGCGCGAGCTCAGGGACAAGTACGGCTACGAAAACGTCGAAGTGATAAACGCGGGCGTCGGCGGATACAACTCGTGGGAGACGCTCATTAACCTCGAGTTCAGGGTGCTCGACATCGACCCCGACCTCGTCATCGAATACGAGGGCACGAACGACGTCCACGCGAGATTCGTGGACCCGGCGTCGTACAAGTCCGACGACTCCGGGAGGCGTAAGCAGTGGGACCCGCCCCCCGTGCCGATCCTGGAGCACAGCGCTCTCTTCAGGGTCATTCTCAGGAAGACGGGCATCACGAAGCAGGTCGGCATCGGCAACTTCGTAACGCCCGACACGGCATACGGCCCCTATTCCGTCACGAAGCATAACCCGATGGAGCTCCTCGACAAGAACCCGCCGATATTCTTCGAACGGAACCTCCGCAACATGATCGCGCTAACGAAAGCTAACGGGGTCGATATGGTCTTCGTCACGTGGGCCTGGTCGCCGTACTTGGGCGATTACGCCTCGACACCCCACTACCAGAGGGCCTTTAGGGAAATGAACGAGGTCCTCGAAAAAGTCGCCGCGGAAAACGGCGTGCCGCTCTTCGACTTCGAGGCCGTAATGCCTGACGACAAAAAGTACTGGGGCGACGGACGTCACGAAAACGAGCTCGGCGCCGAGATCAAGGGCGAGCTCTTCGCGAAGTTCCTCCACGAGAACGGGCTGATAAGAAAATCTTCCGGCTCCGGGGAGGAAGCTCCTCAGGCTCCGCAGCCCTAGCCGTGGTCCTTCTTAATGTAATACCCGAATATGCCGTAGGCCATTGTCGACTTAATCACGGCGAACCCTAAAAATGCGAGAGCCGCGCCTTCGTAGGAATAAGGCGGGATGAGAACCAGCATGAGCCCGAGGTAGACGACGGTCGTGAATATCGAGAAGACCGTCCTCACCCCCGAGCGGCCCAAGGCGAGAAGCCCGGGGCTTATCCAGTACGTAAACCGTGTTATGAGCACTGCGACCGCGAGGATACGTAGGGTGTTCACGGCGGGCAGGTATTCCTCGCCGAAAATGTATTTGACTATGGGCTCGGCGAGGACGACTATGACGACCGTCACTGGCACAATGATTTTAAGGAGGTTTTTCGTTGAGGCCTTGATGTACTTTTTGAACTCCGAAATCGCGCTTGCGCTCGTGAACCTCACGAGCTCGGGGAATATGGCCTCGTTTAGCGTATCGACGATGCGGTTCACAATCCCCGACGCGGAATTGGCAACCCTGTAGAGCCCGACGGCCTCGTTCCCGGCCAGGTATCCGAGGAGCATCATGCCGAGGTACTTGTCGCTCCCCGTCTTGAGCGTCGCCATGAAGCTCGTGTTCCCAAGGAACCATCCTATCTCTTTCCATTCGCTCCTTATCAGGCCGAGGTCGGACATAAACCAGTTCCGGAGACCCTTTTCTTTAAGCGTCCGGTCGACGAACGTGAGCCTTATGATAACGGTCACGAACTTCGAGATAACGAGTCCGTAGAGAGCACCCATTATCCCCTTCCCGAGGAAGAGGAACGCGCTCACGAGTATAAGCTGGACGAAGTTTTCGAGCGTGTTCACGATGGCGATAATCCTGAACTTGTCGAACACGCGGAGTATGGCGTCGGACGTGAGCTTCGCCGTTTCGATGAAGAGGCTGAGCGCGAACACCCATATGTAGACGTAGGCGCCCGGCTCGTGGAGGACGTAGTCGCTTATCAGCTTCGCCGTCAGCACGGCGATTACGAACGATACGGCCCCGCTCCCGACGTCGAGAAAGTAGGAGAGCTTTATCATGGCGCGCGTCTTGTCCGCGTCATGCGCGCTCCAGTAGGTGCCGATGTACTTGACCGCCGTCTCCCATACGCGGACGTCGAAGAGCTGGTTCATCATGGCGATGTATGCGATGACGAGCTGGAGAAGCCCGAAGTCGGCGACGCCGAGAATCCTGGCCATTATGACCGTCTGGAGCGCGGCGAACCCGCCGGCTGCGGCCTTGCCGCCGAAAAGATAGGTGGCGTTTAAAAAGAGTTTTCTCTGACTGCCCGAAGGTTTAGGCATCCCGCGCCGCCCCCCGGTTTTCGACCGCACCCCTGATAGCCGAGGCGTAATTCTTAATCATCCCCTTCATGGTGTGACGCCCCGAAACGCGGGCCCTCCCCTTCTCGCCCATCTCGCGGGCGAGCGTCGGGTCCCTGAGGAGTTTTAGCACTGCGTCTGACACGGCGCTTACGCTTTCGGGATCTACGAGGAAACCGGTGACGCCGTCCTCCACGGCTTCGACGGACCCGCCGTGATTCCCTGCAATGACCGGCTTGCCGCGCGCCGAGGCTTCGAGGAGCACATTCGGGAGCCCCTCTATCTTGTTGTTCCAGTACCTGTTCGGCATTATGAATGCGTCTGAAAGGTCGAAGTAGTCGATAACATCCGCATGCCCCACGCCGCCCGTGAAGATCACCCTCCCGGAAACCCCCACGCTTTCGGCGAGCTCTTTGAAGTTCTGAGAGTACCTGCCGCCCCCGACAATCATGTAATACGTATCCGGGAACTCTGCGAGAACGGCAGGAAGCGCCTTTATCACTGTATCCTGCCCCTTTCGCGGGAGCACCCTCGCGACCGTGACAAGCACCTTCGCCCCGGGGGGTATTCCGTACTTTTGGCGGAGGGCTTCGACCTTCGCGGGGTCGGGGGCTTTACCAAGCATCTCATCCTCGACACCGTTATATATCACCTTTATCTTCTCCGGCGGAACGCCCACGTCGCGAAGGAGCCCCTTCGTGCTTTCGCTTACCGCTATGACGAGCGGCGAGCCCCTGTAGAGCCTGGCCATGGGACGGCGCATGAGACGTTTCAAGGGATTATTCCCGAAAAAGCAGGTCGTTATTCCTGACCCTGCGACCCTCGCGATCGGGACGAACGGGCAGGAGGATAATAGACCGCCCGCCGCTTCAGCTTCTTCGGTTATGAAAAGGACGGCGTCCGGCCTTTCGGCGGCTACGGCTCGCGAGAGGTGAGAGCGTCCGAGCAGTATGTCGGCGAAGGGAAGAGCCTTCGCAAGCCCCGCGCCGAGCGAGGGAATCCTGGTAACCCTGACGCCGAGGCCGTGGTCGCCCTCGTGGGCGCTTTTTCCGTATCCCGGCGCGAGCACCGAGACCTCTAGCCCCGAGGCCAGGAGCCCGCTTGCGAGCTTTAACGACGTCGTAGCGAGCCCGCCCAGAAAGGGCGGGAATTCGTGCGTATATATAAGGACCTTCATGCGTTGGAGCCGCGTCTCGGGCGCCGCTGTCCCGCCGTCCTCCCCCGGCGGCCCGGATTGCGCTTCACTGTATAATACACTATATTCATAGCTGAATTTCACGGCTGATTCCGATACCCTTTAACGCCCTGATAAGGTAACAGACATCCGCGATTCGGTTCGCCGGACGCGGAAGTCGGGAGAGACAGATGGACGAGCTCGAAATGGAACTCTTGAAGCAGATGTGCACTGGCGGCGCGGGCCAGGGAAATACCAATACCGAAAAGCTCACCCGAAAGATCGTCGAGTCGAACCCCGATCTCAATTATACGGAAACGAAGATAAAGGTAGTCGAGACCTTAAAAGACCTTCGGGACAAGGGACACATACAGATAATCACCATCAACTGGGAGCTCGGGGACGAGTTCCTCTACATCTGCACGAACATTATCGAATAAGCGCCGCGCGGTTTCGGGCCCGGGCCGTTTGTAAATCAGTTAACCTTCTTGAGCAATAATGACAGCACTCGATTACATCAGGATTATAGAGCTTTCGGACGTAGAGCCCGATAACAAGGGCGTTCTCGAAGTCACTTTCGCCATCGAATTTTCGGACGACAGGGAATTCAGCGAGTCGAAGTCGGGGGTCATCACCTTTAAAATGTCGGACGTCATCGACACTTCGGGCCTCGGTCATGATGACGTACGCAAGATCGCTGTCGGCCTAGTCAGCGAGATATTCGTCAGGGAAAAAGACGAGGACGGCTTCATAGACATTTATCACATAGAGGGCCTCCCACTCGCCGAATGGCTCCTCGCCAACACCCCATATTTAAACCAGTAGGCTTAACCGCTCACCTTACGGGCCGGCCGGGCCGGTGATTAGAAAAACACATCCCGCCGGACCTTCAGACGCCCCTCCGATTTCTTTAAGAATATCCCGCAACCCACCGGAATGCGTCTCTTTTATAAATTTCGGGATAGCACTTAATCCCTCTTTAATATCCAAACGCATTCGTGTATAATCAATCGAGTGGTTTAAGTAATTTACTTAGTTCTTTGACAACCAGAACCTAGAAGCACATCCGGTCTACCGGTGTCCGGTTCGGCATGGACCAGCCCGGTATGGATCAAAATAGTTTTTGTCTCTCTAGGAGGTAAAAGGCATGGCGATTAGGTATTCCCTGGTGGTTCTTTTTGTATTTCTCCTTCCCGTAACTGCTTTCACAGCGAGCAAATACACTGTAAAAAAAGGAGACAACCTTTACGGCCTGGCATTAAAATTCGGCGTAACCGTACAAGACCTGAAATCCGTCAATGATTTGAAAAACAACAGATTGGATATAGGCGACGTTTTGACTGTCCCTAATTCGGGCGGCGCAGCCGAAACAAGAAGCAATGCAGAGGATGGCAGCACTAATAAAGAGTACGTGGTAAAGAAGGGCGACACCCTGGGCGAAATAGCCGGAAAACACGGCGTATCGACAGCGGCTTTACAGAGCGAAAACGGATTAAGCAGCACCAAACTACAAATAGGGCAAAAACTTTCAATCCCCTCCGGAAATAATCGAAGCGTAAAAAGCGTCAAGGCAGGGCCATCGACGGGCGAAGTGTCTCAAGCGCCTGTAAAGGCCCCGGCCCCTGCAGTCCCCTCGACCCACACGGTCAAAAGCGGCGACACGCTCGGCCATATAGCGGCGAAATACGGAATGTCGAGCCGCGAGATCAAGGCCGAAAACGGGCTTAAATCCGACAGGATAAGCGTCGGACAAACTTTGAAGATCCCGGGCGGCGCGCTTATGGCGAAGGCCCCCGAGGCCGCGCCTGCCGAGGCAAAAACCGCCGAAGCCCCTGTTAAAAAAGCGCCCGCCGGCGGAACTTACATAGTCCGGAAAGGCGACACACCGGGCGGAATTGCCGAGAAGCTCGGCGTAAGCACCAGCGACTTAGTAAAACTAAACGACATCGACAGCAAGAGCCTCCAGATAGGCCAGAAGCTGACGATCCCCGGCTCGGAAGGGGCAGTCATGGCTGCCGCTGAAACGGCCCCAGTCCCTGTGAAGGCAGAAGAAGCCGAGGCCGAAAAGCCCGCGGCGGAGCCTGTAAAACCCGCAGCTTCTTCCATAATCTACTACACTGTTTCGAAGGGCGACACGCCTGGCGGAATCGCAGAGAAGCTTGGCGTCAGGACCAAGGACCTCATCGAGCTAAACAGCATAGACAGCAGGAGCCTCCGCATAGGGCAAAAGCTTATAGTGCCCGGATCGGTGAAACCAGCCGAAGCAGTCAAGACAGCTAGCGTGGACGAAAAGCCCGCGGCCTCCGCCGACAGCACACCCGAAGTCCCCGACGTATACACGGTGCGTAAGGGCGACACGCTCGGCGGAATCGGCGGCAGGTTCGGCGTCTCGGTAAGCCAGCTCAAAAAGATGAACGGGCTTAAGAGCAATAATCTCAGTATCGGGCAGAAGCTGGCCCTCACGACGGCATCGTCCGCGAAGTCCGAAATGCCGGACCCGGCGGTCGCCGACAAATTCAACGGCAGCTACAGGGTTGCGAAAGGCGACACGCTCGGCCGGCTCGCTATCGAATACGGCGTATCGCAGAGCGAGCTCAAGCAGGCGAACGGCCTTAAGAGCAGCAACATAAGGATCGGCCAGGTGCTGAAGGTTCCCGGCCCGGTAAAGAAGGACGTAGTAGTCGTGGCCGAGCCGGCGGCCGCCGTGGCCGAAGCGGTTTCCCCCCAGGCCCCGGAAGAATCCGCCTCCACAGAGGTATACATAAAGAAAAGATACGTAGTTAAGGAAGGCGACACCCTCAGCGGCATAGCGGCCAGTTTCGGAGTCACCACCGACGAGATCAAAAAGGCCAGCGCCTTAAAGTCGGACCAGATCGGCAAGGGCAACATACTCCTGATCCCCGTGCCGCAGGAAAAGGTTACGTCGTCCCGCTACACAGTGGCCAGGGGCGACACACTCGGCAGGATAGCGAGCAAGTTCGGGGTTTCGGTGAGCGAGCTCAAGAAGGCAAACGGCCTTAGGGGCAACACCCTGAGGGCCGGTGCCAGGCTCAACATTCCGGGCATCACGGAAACCCCGGAGGCCGAGCCCGCGCTCGAGGTGGGCACGAAGGTGATCGCGACGGCCAGCCCGAGGCGTGAATACGTAGTCGAAAAGGGCGACACGCTAGCGAGCGTCGCGGCCAAGTACGGCATCACGATAACCGCGCTCAAAACCGAGAATAACATCAAGGGCAGTACGATAAACGCGGGACAGGTGCTCCACATCCCGACCATCCCCGGGCAGGACAGCGCCTACGTCGCGGTTGCCGACAAGAGCACAATTCAACCCGCCGGCAAGGGTGCCTCCAGGGCATCCGACGACGAAGTAAGAAACGGAAGATTCTCGAAGGAGAGCATAATACAGGTGGCGAAGAAATATCTCGGTGCGCCGTACAAATTCGGCGGCAACGATTTCATCACTGGCATAGACTGCTCTGGCTACGTCAAAAAGGTTTTCAGCAGGTTTAACGTCAACCTCCCCCGTACGGCGAGGGACATATACTACAGGTCCGGAAAGAGCGTTAAGAAAGACGAGCTCGACACCGGCGACCTCGTGTTCTTTATCACGTACGCGAAATACCCCTCGCACGTCGGCATCTACATGGGGAACGACGAATTCATCCATGCGTCGTCCGCGTCCCGCAAGGTGACGATAGACAACATCAACAAGCAGTACTACAGAAAAAGATACATCGGCGCGAAGAGGGTTCAGCTTTCCGGGCTCTTCTACGACGAGATGAGCAAAGGGTACGGCGGATTCGATAAGAACTGACGCCTCCCGGCCCGCCGGGCCGCTCCCGAATCCGGGATGCTCCACGCGGCCCGCTCCGCCGCTCCGGCGATTCCAGCAAATTACAGGACGGCAAAGTCCGTCCATTGAAAGACCGGACCCGGTGATTATATTAATGTGAACTGCGCCATGGACCATTATCTGGACAGCTTCAGGGAATTTCTCCTCTCCGAAAGAAATTACTCCCCACACACCGTCAAGGCCTACATGACCGACGTCGGCGAATTCGTCGGCGTCGCCAGGCAGAAGAAGCTCATCCCCGGTGAGGGCGAGGAATTCGATGTCAGGACACTCGACGAAGCCCCTGTAAGGGCCTATATAGGCTGGCTTTATACGAGAAACAAGAAGGTATCGATTTCGAGAAAGCTCTCTTCCGTAAGGGCGTTCTTCGAGTTTTTGATGAAGACCGGCGCGGTGAAATTAAACCTCGCCAAGCTCGTCCCGACGCCTCGGGGCGAAAAGAGGCTCCCGTCGTTTGTCACGGTCGACGAGGTCGTAAAGCTCCTCGATACGGTGTCGGGAGACAGCGCCCTTGACGCCAGGGACAGCGCCATACTGGAGCTCCTGTATTCGAGCGGCCTGAGGGTAAGCGAGCTCGCCGGGTCCGACGTCGGGGATGTTGACCTCGCCGGCATGACGGTTAAAGTCCTCGGCAAGGGAAGAAAGGAAAGGCAGGTGCCGATAGGCTCCCGGGCGGCGGAGGCCGTAAAGAAATACCTCGCCCACAGGCTCGACATGAAGCCCGGAGGCGATCAGCTTTTCGTCAATTCTAGGGGCGGGAGGCTCACCGTAAGAAGTGTGGACAGGATAATAAAGAAGCGCGCGATAGCGGCAGGCATCCCCAAGAACATAAGCCCGCACGTCCTCAGGCACTCGTTCGCAACCCATCTTTTGGGTGGCGGCGCGGACCTCCGGGCGATCCAGGAAATGCTCGGACACGCGAGCCTTTCCACGACTCAAAGGTATACTCATACCTCGATAGAAAAATTAATGGAGATATACGACAAAACTCATCCCAGAGCATAAACATGGAACAATTTCACGGAACGACAATAGTATGCGTAAAGATTAAGGACGGCGTCGCGATGGCCGGGGACGGCCAGGTAACGCTCGGGCACTCCGCTGTAAAGCACTCCGCAAAGAAGGTGAGGAAGATATTCGAGGGCAAGGTGCTCGTAGGCTTCGCGGGGGCCACGGCGGACGCCATGACCCTCTTCGACAAGTTCGAGGCGAAGCTCGAAGAGTACAGGGGGAACCTCCGCCGCGCGGCTGTTGAGCTCGCAAGGGACTGGCGGACGGACCGCATCCTCCGGAGGCTGGAAGCGCTCCTCGCGGTGGCCGACAAGGACAGCATGTTTCTCATCTCCGGAAGCGGCGACGTGCTGGAGCCCGACGACAACGTAGTAGCCGTAGGCTCGGGCGGCACGTTCGCACAGGCCGCGGCCAAGGCTCTCAGCAGGTTCTCGGACCTTTCCGCAAGGCAGGTAGCTGAGGAATCCCTCAAGATAGCGTCCGAAATATGCATTTATACCAACGATAAAATCACGGTAGAGGAACTTTGACAATATGAGCAATGAAACGTTTTTTACACCGAGAGAGATAGTCTCGGAGCTCGACAGATATATCATAGGCCAGAACAAGGCCAAGCGCGCCGTATCGATCGCGCTCAGGAACCGCTGGCGCCGCCAGCGCGTCTCCCCCGAGCTCAAGGACGAGATAGCGCCGAAGAACATACTCATGATAGGGCCGACGGGCGTCGGAAAGACCGAGATAGCGAGGAGGCTCGCCAAGCTCGCGCAGGCCCCGTTCCTTAAGGTAGAGGCCTCGAAGTTCACCGAGGTCGGCTACGTCGGAAGGGACGTCGAATCGATGATAAGGGACCTCACCGACATCGCCATCAAGATGGTGACCGACGAGGAGAAACAGACCGTACGCACGAGGGCCGAGGACCTGGCCGAGGAAAGGATGCTCGACCTGCTCTTCCCCGCGCCGCAAACCCCGCAGGCCCATCAGCCCGGCTCGCCCGAGCCTGTGCAGACGGAGGCCAGCAGCGAAACCCGCGAGAAGCTGAGAAAGCTCCTCCGCGAAGGCAAGCTCGACGAAAGGTACGTGGACATCGAGGTCACGTCGAAGAACTTCCCCATACAGGTGTTCTCGCCGTCCGGCCTCGAAGAGATGGACGTCAACATATCCGACATGCTCGGGAACCTCTTCCCCAAAAAGACCAAGAAGCGTAAGGTCCGCGTCCCCGACGCTATGGAAGTGCTCATTCAGGAAGAGGCGCAGAAGCTCATAGACATGGACAACGTCATCAAGAAATCCATCGAGAGGGTCGAGCAGTCGGGGATAATCTTCATCGACGAGATAGACAAGGTCGCGGGCCGCGAAAGCTCGGCCGGGCCCGACGTATCGAGAGAGGGCGTCCAGCGTGACCTCCTTCCCATTATCGAAGGCTGCACGGTCAACACGAAGCACGGCATGGTGAAGACGGATCATATTCTCTTCATCGGCGCGGGGGCGTTTCATGTCTCGAAGCCGTCCGACCTCATTCCCGAGCTCCAGGGCAGGTTCCCGATTAGGGTAGAGCTTGAGCCGCTGACAACGGAAGACTTCATCATGATCCTGACACAGCCGCGGAACGCGCTCATAAAACAGTATGTAGAGCTTCTCAACACGGAGAACATAGACCTCATCTTCTCTGAGGATGCGATAAGGGAGATCGCCGAGACTGCCCACACCGTAAACGAATCCATGGAGAACATCGGCGCGCGAAGACTCCACACCATAATGGAGCGGATGCTCGACGAGATATCGTTCAACGCACCCGACATGGGGCACGAAAAGATTACGATCGACGCGAATTACGTTAAGGAGAAGATAGCGGACATCGTAAAGGACAGGGACCTCAGCAGGTACATACTCTAGGCGCCGGGCGCGCTTGGCGATTCCAGCGCGCCGCGTTTTGAGGTGGGCTGATTACTTGACCGGGGTTTGCCAGATGACGTTCCCGACGAAGAACGGCCCCAGGCTTTCGAGGTACATCGACGTCTGCTTCGTTCCGCGCATGGTCTCTATCAGGATAGAGAGCGGATAGAGCTTTTCGCCGAGGACACCGATCACGAAGTCGTTGTCGTTCTTGTCGAGCCCGTGGCAGGCGAGCCTTATGTCCGTTCCCAGCCCTGCCTGGCCGAACTTGAATCCCACCTTGCCGTGCTCTCCGAGCACCGAGCGGCGCTCGTCTTCCGAAAGGGTTTCGAAAAGCTTGTTACGCTGGAGCGGATACCATATCGCCCACTTGAGCGCGGGGCTGAGCACCTTCTCGCGCGGGCCGTGGACGAGCGTTCTTTCGAGGTCGGGCTCGTAGCCGAGGGAATACGTCCTCCCGAGCATCGTGTACTCGGGCTTGGGCGTAAGCTCCGTGAAAGCCGGACGCGCGAGGAGCCCCCGGAGCTCGCCGACGAAAAAGCCAGGGTCCTCGTTAACGGACAGAAGCCCGATGCCGTAGGGGTCGTTGACGTCGGCGTAGAGGACGAAGTCCATGCCCGAGCCTTCGAGCTCCTTTATTATCTTCCCCGTATCGAGGCATCCGCCGAACGCGAGGAACTGCATCAGCATCCGCCTGTCCGACGATAGAACGGTCCCGTCCTTCGCCCTGCCCTTTTCGCTTATATCCAAAACAGAATTGTCGTTTGCTTCTTGCATGTTTCACTCCTTTCCGAGAAAAATATAACTGCATAAAATCCCCTTGGCGATTCAGAAATTTCCGGAAAACGTGCGCTCCTCCGCTCTTCATTTTATAACCGTCCGCCAATTTTAGGCAACTTTAAAGCCGGATTATTCACGGGGCAAGATTCCAGGGGGGTTTTCCTCCCGATCCCCCTTTCCACTGGCCAAAAAGATTTTATTGGCATAGAACCATATTTATCTTATAATAATCAGCTTTATTTACCGGTGCGGCTGAACAGATGAAAAATCTTATACAAAAAGCTAAAACACTCGTCGAAGCGCTCCCGTATATAGAGGAGTTTTACGGTGAGACCATAGTTATAAAATACGGCGGGAGCATCGGCGACGACGACCTCCACGACTTCGCGCGCGACATCGTGCTGATGAAGTTCGTGGGCATACACCCGGTGGTCATCCACGGCGGCGGCCCGCAGATAGGCAATCATCTGAAAAGGCTCGGCATGGAGTCCGAGTTTATTGCTGGGCTCCGCGTGACGGACGAGGCGACGATGGAAGTCGCCGAGATGGTGCTCGTCGGAAAGATAAACCAGAAGATAATCGAGGCGATACAGGCGATGGGCGGAAAGGCCGTCGGCGTTTCGGGCAAGGAAGGCAAGATGATCCTCGCGAAGAAGCTCGACCTCGACACCTTCGCGGCCGAAAACGGCATCGAGATACCGCCCGGGTCCGACCTCGGAATGGTCGGCGAGGTGGAATCGGTGAACCCGCATCTTATCAAAGTCCTCGAAGACTCTGGATTCATTCCCGTAATCGCGCCCACCGGATTCGACAAGGAAGGCCATACCTACAACATCAACGCAGACCACGTGGCCGGGAAAATAGCCGGCGCGCTCAAAGCGGTAAAACTAATCCTTATGACGAACGTTCCGGGAATATTCGACAAGGAGAAGAATCTACTTTCGAGTATCACGGAATCCGAAGCCCGCGAGCTTATAAGGCAGGAAGCGATCTCCGGCGGGATGATCCCCAAGATCATGTGCGCCATAGAGGCCCTACACGCAGGGGTCGACAAGGTGCACATAATAGACGGCACCATAGACCACGCCCTCATTCTCGAAATATTCACCGACGCGGGCGTTGGAACGGAGATACTACTTTGAGCAGCGAAGAAACGATAGCCGAAAGCGGCGAGTACCTGATGAATACCTACGGCCGCTACCCGATCGCGCTCGCGCGCGGTAAGGGGAGCTGGGTCTGGGACGAGAACGGCAAAAAGTATCTCGACTTCATCACGGGCATAGCCGTCAACAACCTCGGCCATTGCCACCCGAACATAGTCCGCGCCGTCACCGAGCAGTGCAGGACGCTAATGCAGGTCTCGAACCTCTTTCACCTCGAAAAGCAGGCCGAGCTCGCGCGGCTCCTCGTCGAGAACTCTTTCGCCGACAAGGTGTTCTTCTGTAACAGCGGCACCGAAGCCAACGAGGGCGCGATAAAGCTCGCCCGCAAATGGGGCGGGGCCAACGGCGGGCGCTATAAGATAGTCCACGCGCGCGATTCTTTCCACGGAAGGACCCTCGGCGCGCTCAGCGCGACAAACAAAAAATATCAGTCCGGCTTCAAGCCGCTCCTCCCGGGGTTTAAGGCTGTGCCCTACGGGAAGATAGAGCCGATAGAAAAGGCCCTTTCGGACGAAAAGGTCTGCGCCGTTTTGCTCGAGCCGATTCAGGGCGAAAACGGCGTCGTCATACCATACGAAAATTATTTGAGGGACGTAAGGCGTCTCACCAAAAAGAAGAAGGTGCTGCTAATGCTCGACGAGATCCAGGTCGGCATGGGCAGGACCGGAAAGCTCTTCGCGTACGAGCATTACGGCATCAAGCCCGACATAATGACGCTCGCGAAGGCGCTCGGCGGCGGCATACCATGCGGCGCTTTTTTGGCCACGAGCCAGGTGGCCAGGCACTTCACGCCGGGCGTACACGGCACCACCCTCGGCGGCAATCCCATCGCGATGAGCGCGGGGCTCGCCGTCATAAAGACTATAATGGAAGACGGACTTCTGGACCGGACCGTATCGTCAGGGGAATATTTCCTCGATAGGCTCTCCGGGATTAAAGAGGCGCACCCCGGCCTCGTAAAGGACGTAAGGGGCAAGGGGCTCATACTCGGCATAGAATTCAAATCCCCAGAGATCGCGAAGGACGTGGTAACGAGGGCTGTAGGCAAGGGGCTCCTGACGATACTCACGGAGCAGCGCGTCATGAGGCTCCTCCCCCCGCTCACAGCAGGCAAAAAGGAGATAGACCAGGCAATTGACATTATCAGCGAAACACTCGGCGAGGCGGGGAATGCCTAGAAACTTCCTCAGGATTTCGGACATAAGCAAGGGGGATTTCGAGCATCTCTTCAGGCGCTCCGCCGAGCTCAAGGCCGCGAAGAAGGCCGCCAAAGCTACGCACACGCTCGCCGGAAAATCTATCGCGCTCATCTTCGAGAAGCTCTCGACGAGGACCCGCGTGTCTTTTGAGGTCGCGATAAACGACCTCGGCGCGAACTCGCTCTATCTGAACCCGAACGACCTCCAGCTCGGGCGCGGCGAAACGGTCGAGGACACCGCGAAGGTTCTCTCGTCCTACCTGGACGGCGTTATACTGAGGCTCTTCGAGCAGCAGAAGTTAGAAGAATTCGCGAAGCACTCGACCATACCTGTGATAAACGCGCTTACGGACCTCGGGCATCCGACGCAGATCGTGGCCGACCTCTTCACCATAAAGGAAAAAGGTATCGACGTCGGCAACATGAAGCTCGCCTTCATAGGCGACGGCAACAACGTCGCCAATTCGTTCATCGGCGCTGCGGCGGTGCTCGGCTTTAAGCTCGCGATCGCTACCCCCAGAGGCTACGAGCCCGACCTGTCGTCGCTCGGCTTTAGCGGCGAGGGCGTAGAGGTAACGAACGACCCGGACGAAGCCGTGAGCGGAGCGGACGTTATATATACCGACGTCTGGGTAAGCATGGGGCAGGAAGAGGGGACAGACAAAAGAATGAAGATGTTCAGGCCCTATCAGGTAAACGGGGAGCTTTTGGCCAAAGCCTCGAAAGACGCCCTCGTCATGCACTGCCTTCCGGCGCACAGGGGCGAAGAGATAACGGCAGAAGTCGCCGACGGACCGCAGTCGATAATCTTCGACCAGGCCGAGAACAAGCTCCACGCGGGCAAAGCCATACTCGAAATGTTCATGAAGGACTGAGCGTTTCCGGAAGCGGCCCGCAAAACACGAAACCGCCCCGGATTTCCTTATGTTCCGTTAATAATCCGAGTCGATATTCATCGAGGGATCGGTCTCGATGTTAAACGCTCTGTTGATCGGATCGACGTCCAGAACCCAGTAGGTGCCCTTTACGAAAAGGGTCGCGACCCCGAGCGGGGGCCTTAGGGCGAGGCTTACGAGCTTGAACGGATGAAGCGCGTCGCTCGGGTTGTAGTTATAGTTGGTTATCCTCTGGGAGTCCGCCATGGCGGCTGAAGCGAAAATCATCATTCCAAGAAGCATTCCGGCAAAGTATTTCATTTTCCACCTCCTCAAGCGGTCATCAAGTTCCTACGCCAAATTATAATAATCGTCCCTAAAATAGTCAATGGGATAAATCCGCCCCGGCAAACGGTTAAACGCCATACTTAAAGCGCCGAATCATAAAAGCTGCGAAATTATATTAAAAAACGGGAATTTCGGGCCTCTTCCGGGCGGAGGGGGTATAATATAGGCATAGCTTGAAAAGACTGCCAGAATTCTTAGAATAATAATCCGTGAGGCGGCGCTTATGAGAAGAGGAGAGAAGGTCTACTACGTTAAGGATTTCATCCAGACAGTTCCTCTTCCCTCACCCAAAAAAATATACACAGAGCTCGAAAAGCTCGGATACAGGGGCCAGCCGCTCGCCCGGAAGGCGGTATCCCTCGCCTCTTACAGGCACGTCAAAAGATTAAAGCTCCTCCATACGAAAAGCATGCCCCGTACGGTTCTGCCGCCCCGTCCGAATACGATTCTCATGGGGCCGACGGGCTGTGGCAAAACGTATCTGATAGAGCTCCTCTTCGGCGAGATATTCAAGCTCCCCTACGTCATCATAGACATGACGAAGTTCACGGAGTCGGGATACGTCGGCGACGACGTCGTGAACATTTTGGTCCAGCTCGTCTACGCCGCGAACGAGAGCATAGACATCGCCGAATGCGGCGTCATAGTGCTCGACGAGTTCGACAAGATAGCCGGGGCCTACAGCAGCGCGAGGTTCGCCGGGCAGGGGACGACGAAGGACGTCTCGGGTTACGGCGTACAGAGAGAGCTGCTAAAGATCCTCGAGGGGACGGATGTCCAGATACCGCTCGACTTCGGATTTTCGAGCCGCGGCCCGAGGGCGCTCATCTCGACCCGCGATATAACGTTCTTCTCCGTTGGCGCTTTTTCCGGCATACGAAGCCTCCTGGAAAAGAGGAACCTCGGGTTTCTGCAGAAGCTGGAGGAAGGAATGAGCGAGGACGATTCCATCGCCTATAATCTCACGGAAGACGAAGCGGACGATATATCGAAGTTCCACATGTTCGGGTTCCTGCCCGAGCTAATTTCGCGGTTCAACCGCATAGTGCCGTTTGCGCCGTTAAACAAAAACACGCTACTTGAGATAATCCAGATCAAGACCCGGAACTACCAGAGGGAATTCGAGGAAGAGGGCTTTCAGCTGCATATCGAGCCGGGCGTCGCCGAGTTCATAATCGACGAAGCCGTAAGGCGTCAGACTGGCGCTCGCGGCCTGGATGTTATAATATCTAGGCACCTCGAAGAGGTAGCGTTCGAGAACTTCGGAAAGGGAGACGAAGGTGAGATCATCCTTACGATGGACTCGGGCAAAGTTTCTCACATTTTGAAAAAACGCGCATGAAGATATCAATAGTGAGCCTCGGCTGCTCGAAGAACCTCGTCGACAGCGAGATCATGAGCGGAGCTTTAACAAGGTCCGGCCACGAGATCTCGCCCGAAGACGAAGCCGACGTAATTATCGTAAACACCTGCGGCTTTATAGGAGACGCGAAGAAGGAGTCTATCGACACGATCCTCGACCTCTCCGAAAGGAAGGTGAGCGGCAGCTGCCAGAAGCTCATCGTCACGGGATGCCTCGTCGAGAGGTACGCCGAGGTTCTGAAGAACGAGCTGCCCGAGGTAGACGCCTTCTGGGGGACGGGGAACCTGCTTAAGATACACGAGGTTCTAGAGGACAGGCGGCCCGGCGCGATCCACAAAAACCCGCCCGGGACGATATACGACCCCGACTCGCCGCGAGTCATGCTGACGCCGAAGCACTACGCATACGTCAAGGTCTCGGAAGGCTGCTCGCGTACGTGCTCCTTCTGCATCATCCCGAAGATGCGCGGCATTATGAAGAGCAGGCCCGTCGCGTCTATAGTCGGCGAAGCCGAGAGCCTCGCCAGGCAGGGCGTAAGGGAGATAAACCTCATCGCCCAGGACATGACGAGCTACGGGCGCGACATCGGGACGAGCCTCGAAACGATGCTCCGCGAGCTGGCCGGTGTGGACGGCCTCCGGTGGATAAGGATTCACTACTGCTACCCGTGGGGCATAACCGACTCGCTGGTCAAGCTCATCGCGAAAGAAGAGAAGATCCTCCCCTACATCGACATGCCGCTCCAGCACATCAGCGACCGCATGCTAAGGGCGATGGACAGGAAGACCCCGCCCGCCCGTATAAGGGAGATACTTAAAAAGCTCCGTGACGGGATAGACGACGTCGTCCTAAGGACAACGTTCATAGTGGGCTTCCCCGGCGAGACGGACGAGGAATTCGAGGAGCTTCTGGAATTCGTCGAAGAGGCGGAATTCGACAGGGCCGGGGCTTTCAAATACTCGCAGGAAGAAGGAACCCCCGCGGGCACGATGGACGATCAGATTCCCGAAGACGTAAAGGAAGAAAGACACGAGCGGCTTTTAGAAGCGCAGTCGGAAGTTTCGCTCAGGAAGAACCTGTCACTCGTAGGAACCGTCCACCAGGGATTCATCGAAGGCGAGGAAGACGGCGATTATATTGCGAGGATACCTTCGCAGGCGCCGGAAGTTGACGGATACACCTACGTGAAGAAAACCGGAGAGTCGAAATTAAAGACCGGCGAGCTCGTGAGCATAAAGATCACGGACGCCGACGTTTATGATTTGAAGGGAGAAGTTATCCCGTAGCTTCGGTTTGCGAGCCCTCGAACCTTACCCAGACAGCAGCACGTCACCGGCGAAAGCCCCTTCTTAATTCACCCCGTCCTTATCGAACATCTGGCGAATGCCGTATGTGGTGGTCCTCTCTGCGGGGATTCGGCCTATCTCCCTCGTGAGACGTCTGAACTCCTCGGGCGGGAAGTACTGCCCGTAGCTGGCGCCTGCCGAGCGCGAGATCTGCTCTTCCATTAGAGTGCCGCCGAAGTCGTTCGCGCCCGCCGTGAGCGAGAACTGCGCGAACTCGGGGCCCTGCTTCACCCACGAGACCTGGATGTTGTTTATCCATCCGCGGAGCATTATGCGCGAAACGCCGTACATCTTAAGCTGGTTCACGTCGCCCGGCCCTTCCTGCACCTTGCCCTTCGAATGCTTGAAGAGCCTCGTGTTCCAGGGGATGAAGCGGAGAGGGACGAATTCCGTGAATCCGCCCGTTTCTTTCTGTATGTCCCTGAGTATTCCAATGTGCTCCGCCCAGTGATGGGGCTTGTCCACGTGCCCGTACATGATGGTCGAGGTCGTCCTCATCCCGGCCTTGTGCGCCTTCTTGACGATCCTTATCCACGCCTCGGTCGGCATCTTGCGGGGGGCTATTATCTTCCTCACTTCCTCGACCAGTATCTCGGCAGCGGTGCCCGGAAACGTGTTATGCCCGGCGTCCTTAAGCATGACGATGAAATCCTCTTCGGAAATGCCGAGGGTCTCGGCCCCGTAGAATATCTCGAACGGCGAAAAGGCGTGCGTGTGCATTTCGGGGACGGCCTTTTTGACGGCCTTTATGAGCTCGACGTAAAAATTCCCGTCGATGTCGGGGTGCATCCCCCCCTGCATGCAGACTTCCGTCGCCCCTATGTCCCAGGCTTCCTTCACCCTGTCCGCTATCTCGTCCATGGACAGGAAATACGCCCTTTCGTCACCCTCGGGGGCCATGAAGTTACAAAAGCCGCAGTACGTGTTGCAGATGTTCGTAAAGTTAATATTCCTGTTTACGACGTAGGTCACGACGTCGCCCACGTCCTCTTTCCTTATGGCGTCGGCCGTTACGGCCAGGGCCGTAAGCTCGTCCGGGTCGGTTATGGCGAAGAGCGAGATAGCCTCGTCCACCGTGATCTCTTCCCCGGAAAGAGCCTTGTCCAGGATCCTTCCCGTGGTGCCGTTCACCTTTCCGAGAACGCCGTCCAGACCGACCCCCCTCGTATCCTGTATATATGTTATGGCGTCTTCAATTCGATCCATTCGCGTCAGTCTCCTCGAGCGGCACGTAGCCAAGCTCATCGACGGCAGCCCTCACCCTTTCGAGAAGGGGCGCGTCGATGTATTTCTCATCGATGAATTCCGGATACACGGGGAGCCTCTCCCTTAGCGTAAAGCCCGCGGCCTCGGAAAGCTCCTTCATGCTTTCGAGCCTGGGCCACGGGGCCTCCGGATTCACGTAATCTATCGTTATCGGCGAAACGCCGCCCAGGTCGTTCACGCCGGAATATAAAAAGAGCTGGTACGTCCCCGGGTTCAGATTGGGCGGTATCTGTACGTTCATGTCCTTTCCGAAGACGAGCCTCGTTATCGCGACTATCTTCAGCATGTCCACGAAGTCGGGGGGCGGATACTTCTCCATGATTATCCCCTGCTTCGGGCAGAAGTTCTGTATGATCAATTCCTGTATGTGCCCGTAGGCATCGTTTAGGTCCTTGATGGCGAAGAGGGAATCCACCCTCTCTTCCCACGTCTCGCCGATGCCGACGAGGATCCCCGTCGTCCACGGGATGTCTAGCTCGCCCGCCGTTTCCATCGTCTTCATGCGCTGCTTCGGAACCTTGTCGGGGCACCTGTAATGCGCTTCGCCCTTTTTGAGGAGGCGCATGCTTATGTTTTCGAGCATTAGCCCCATGCTGGGATTCGATTTTTTAAAGCCGAGTAGCTCGTCATGCGTCGCCAGCCCGAGGTTCGTATGGGGGAAAATCCCCTCTTCGAGCGAGGCAACGCCCATGTCTATGAGGTATTCGGCGGTGGTTTCGTATCCTATCCCGCCGAGGGCGTCCCTGTATTCCTTGTATTTGAGCTCGGGCTTGTCCCCGGTGACGAAAAGAAGCTCCGTACAGCCGAGCTGCGCCCCCCTGGAGGCCATGTCGAGCACTTCGCCCGGCCTTAGGAACAGCGCCCCTTCACCGGGCTCGTATTTAAAGGTGCAGTATCCGCAGTGGTTCCGGCAGAGCTGCGTCAGAGGGACGAAAACGTTCCGGGAGAACGTGAGCACCCTCCCCTTCCCCCTGTCTCTCATCTCGGACGCGGCCAGGAGTGTATAAGGAAGCTCGTCGTTCCCGAGCCCGGCGATAGTAAGGGCGTCTTCCCTGTTTATCGTCTCGCCGGAGAGGACCTTCTCTATTATGCCTGCCGTCCTTACGGACGCGGACGCCTCCGACCCGAGCATGTCAGTAATGCCGCGCAAACGGTCGGGAAAGGGAGTATTATCCCCCGATGGTATGAGAGCTTCTATATTCTTCATATTTTGAGACTTTTCCCCCGCGGCCCCGCGGAAGAAATTGTTTTAACACCTGAAAGGCGCTTTCACCCCAAGCGTATCAAGTAATATTCTCACAAACGGGCGGATAAAGTCAAGCTGGAAAAAGGCGTCAAAGGAGGCTTGTCACGGTATCGGCCAGCGCCGCCGCCCTTTCGGGCGCGGGCATAAGTATGTCCGTCACGAGGGGCTCGATTCCGAGGCTTTTTATCTCGTCCGCCTCGTGGGCGTCACGGGTGTCTATTATCATGACGTCGAGGAAATCCCTGTAGAGCTCGGCCACCTGCGCGGAGGTCACCCTGAGCCCGAGCCCCTTCATGAGCCTGTCGGCGGGGCCCTTTAACGGCACGTCGCCGACAAGAGGGCTTATCGCTATCTTTTTGGCCCCGGATTCCCTTATGGCGCCTCTTACGCCCGTGAGGCCGAGAATGGGCCCTATGCTGATTATGGGGTTACTCGGGCAGATTATTATCCCCCTTGCCCCCCGGATGGCGCCCAGAACCGCCGGCGTGGGCACGGCTTTTTCTATATTTTTGAGCGCTACGCCCAGTACCTCGGGCTTCATCTTGTTTTTTACGAGATATTCCTGAAAATGCATCTCCCCCTCGGGCGTATCGATCCACGTTTCGACGTCGTCATCGGTCATCGGGAGGACGTTTATGTTGCCCGGGAGGCCGAAAGCGGCCGCTATCCTGGAGGCAGTCTCCGTGGCCGAGACACCCTGCGAGCGGAGGTGCGTCCTTAGAATATGGGTCGCGAAGTCCGAATCCCCGATATTGAACCAGGTTTCCCCTCCGAGCCTTGAAATGGCCGAAAGGCATTTGAAGGTGTCGTCTTTCAGGCCCCATCCCCTATGCCTGTCCACGTGGCCCGAGAGCCTGTATATGACGGTATCGACGTCGGGAGAGACCCTTAGGCCGTGAATTGTTATGTCGTCCCCTGTGTTTACGACTGCGTTAAGGGATTCACTGCCGATTACGGCGGAAAGGCCTTCAAGGAATTTTGCAGCCCCGACTCCGCCCCCGAGAGCAGTTATCATAAGGTTAAACCTTTAAAGAGAGAAGTTAACTCCTTCCCTCGGCAAATGCGGCCGGGAGATTGAGCGGGTAAGCATATTTAACCCCCCC
>SWBZ01006462.1_pt1 | contig 109762 bp, 98 predicted proteins | sample 4693031 | NCBI WGS metagenome assembly SWBZ01 (sample SAMN10267274, study PRJNA491770) | bioreactor metagenome | isolation source: DHS bioreactor inoculated with | place: Japan: off Shimokita Peninsula
GGGGGCAGCTGCCGGCGGCCACGTCTACTCCCCCGCCCTGACCGACTTCGTCGTGATGGTCGATCAGACTTCACAGATGTTCATCACCGGACCGGCGATCATCAAGACCGTCACCGGTGAGGACGTGACCATGGAGGAACTCGGTGGTGGGCGTACCCACTCCACCAAGTCCGGCAACTCTCACTATCTGGCCGCCGATGAGCAGGATGCCTTGGAGTATGTGCGCCAGCTCATCACCTTCCTGCCCCAGAACAACCTCGAGGATCCTCCGGTCTACGAAGAGGAAGAGGCCGACCTCACCATCACCGAGCACGACTTGGCACTCGACACGGTCATTCCCGATGGCCCCAACCAGCCCTACGACATGCACGAGGTCATCAAGCGGGTACTCGATGATGACGACTTCCTGGAGGTCCACGGCCTGTACGCCCAGAACATGATCTGCGGCTTCGGACGCATCGAGGGCCGCTCCATCGGCGTTGTGGCGAACCAACCGATGGTGCTGGCCGGCACCATCGACATCAATGCCGCAGAAAAGGCCGCCCGTTTCGTGCGTACCTGCGACGCCTTCAACATTCCGGTGTTGACCTTCGTCGACGTGCCCGGCTTCCTGCCCGGCACCGACCAGGAGTGGAATGGCATCATCCACCGCGGCGCCAAGATCATCTACGCCTACGCCGAAGCCACCGTCCCACTGGTCACGGTGATCACCCGCAAGGCATATGGCGGCGCCTACTGCGTGATGGGCTCCAAGCCGCTGGGTGCCGACGTGAATCTGGCCTGGCCCACTGCCCAGATCGCCGTCATGGGCGCCGAGGGTGCGGTGAATCTGCTGTACCGCAAGGAACTGGCTGACACCGAGGACCCGGCCACGCGCCGCACCGAGCTGATCGACGAGTACAACGACCACCTCGCGAACCCCTATGTGGCCGCCGAACGCGGCTACGTCGACAAGGTGATCCACCCCCACGAAACCCGGGCCCAGGTGATCCGGGTATTGCGGCTGCTCCGCACCAAGCGTCAGCAACTGCCGCCGAAGAAGCACGGAAACATCCCGCTATGAGTGCCCCCGATCCAGAGAATCTCGTCGAGATCGTTTCGGGCAATCCGACCGACGAAGAGCTCGCCGCCATCGCTGCCATCACGGTGGCGGTGCGGCGGGGTCGCCCCCAGCCGCATGCGCCGCATACCGGCACCCTCGCCGGGGGCTGGCGCTCGTATTGGCATACCGTGCGCAATCCGCTGTTGCCGGGCCGCGAGGCGTGGCGCAGCACCTTCCGGCGCTGATCTGAGGCGGTAGCCATGAGTTCGCCCCGACTCATTCTCGCTTCGGCGTCGCCGGCGCGGCGGCAAACCCTGCTGGATGCCGGTCTGGCACCTGAGGTCGTCGTCTCCGATGTCGACGAGGAGGCCTTCAGCGCGATCGACGTGGTGGGACTGGTGAACCAACTGGCCCGCGCCAAAGCTGATCGGGTCTTCACCGAACTCGGTGGTGACGACGATGTGCTGGTGGTGGCCTGCGACTCCCTCTTGGAACTGCGCGGCGAGGCGATGGGCAAGCCCACTGATGCCGCGCAAGCAATCCAGCGCTGGCGGCAGCTGCGCGGCAGCACCGGGCAGCTCCACACCGGCCACCATGTGATCGCACGGCTGGCTGGCGCCGTGGACTCGGCGTCGGCGGTCGCCACCACCGAAGTGATGTTCGCCAATCTCGACGACGCTGAGATCGAGGCCTATGTGAGTACCGGCGAGCCGTTGAAGGTCGCCGGAGCTTTCACCATCGACGGCCTCGGTGGAGCCTACGTCACCGGAGTATGCGGCGATCCGCATAATGTCGTCGGCATCAGCCTGCCGCTGCTGCGGCGGCTGTTCGCCGAACTCGGCGTGCCCTGGCATTCGCTGTGGCACGGCGGGACCGAGCAGAGCTGAGCCGCAGGACCGGGCTCTCGACCCTCAGTGGTCCTGGCTCCAGGCGAAGGCCTGCTCACCATCGACGGCGATGACCACCTGTCGGCGCGGGGCCAGCGTCATCGTCACCGTGAGAACGTGGCCGGAACCGCTGACCCGATAGTCGATCGCGGCGTTCTCCTTGGTGATGATCTCCACCGACCCGCGGGTGAGCCACGGATTGCGGCGCCGAAGTCCGATCAGATCCTGGTAGACCCGGTACAGCCACAGTCCCACCGCAGCCAACTGATCCGGCGTTTCGGGCAGTGCCGGACGCAGCTCGGCGTCGGCCTCCCAGCCTTCGCCTTTTCGACCTCGGAAGGCTTGCTCGTCGCCGTAGTAGATGCTGGGCATGCCCGGGACGGTAAACAGCACGGCCGCGGCCAGGACCGCGCCACTGTCGCCGACCAGGCTCGCGATGCGTTCGACGTCATGGTTGCCGACAAAGGTCTGCGGTACGAAGGTCTCGCTGAATTCCTGGTGGCGCTCCAGCGTCCAGGCCAACTCCCAGAAGTTGGTGTCCTGGATCGAACTCCACGTCGCTTTCCACAGCTCGTACTGGGTGACGGTGTCGAGGCCGCCGCGGGTCACGATTTCGGCATAGTCGCCGTGGATGACTTCGCCGATGAAGACTGCCTGTGGAAACTCGTGGCGAACCCGACCGATCACCGTGGCCCAGAAGGAAACCGGAACCGAGTAGGCAGCGTCGAGCCGCCAGCCTGCCACGCCGCGCCGCAGCCAGTGCAGCATGATCTCGACGACCAGTTCGACGACGGCTGGGTTGTCATGGTCGAGCACGGCGAGGTCGTCGTGGCCTTCCCAGCCCAGGGGTCGCATTCCCTGCGGACCGGAGACTAGTTTCACCAGCCCGCTATCGTCTTCGACCGACTGCCGTACCAGGTCGTGGTGGGCGCCGACGTGGTTGAACACGCCGTCGAGAACGATGGACAGCCCGCGTCGCTGAGCTTGCTCCAGCAGGTGATCGAAGTCGGCGTCGTCGCCCAAACGCGGGTCGATGCTGAAGTGGTCGAGGGTGTCGTAGCCGTGACTGGTCGAGGTGAAGATCGGCCCCAGCAGCAGGCCCGAGCACCCCAGCTCGACGGCGTAGTCCAGCCAGGATTCCAGCCGCCTCAGCCGATGATGGACGCCGCGCTCGGCGTCGCGGATCGGTGCCCCGCAGGCACCCAGCGGATACACCTGCCACCAGATGGCGTGGTCCAGCAGACTCATCAATCCTCCTATTGAGTCCGACTCAATAACGTTATTGACTATAGCTCAATAGCGCTAGGATGGCGACCATGAGTTCCGACACCGACCGCGCACGTCGGCAGCGGTTGGACGTTGCGGCACGGCGCGAAGCGATCCTCACCGCAGCACTGCGCTGCTACGCCGAGGCGCCCTATGCCGAGGTGTCGGTGGCCGACGTGGCCCGCGAAGCCCACTCCTCCACCGCACTGGTCTTCCACTACTTCGGGAGCAAAGCAGCCCTCTACGCCGAGGTTGTCACCGCAGCGGTCGCCGAACTCAGCCGGGCCCAGCAGGTCGCGATCGAGGCCATCCCCGACGGCGCGCCCACACGCGACCGGGTGCGGGCGTCGATCCTGGTCTACCTGGATCACATCGCCGCCCACCCGAGAACCTGGGCCGCCCCTTTGCTCGGTGGCGAAGAACCCCCCGAGGCGGTCGCCATTCGCAGGCAGGCGCGCGGCAGTTACGTCGAGGCGCTGCACGAATTGCTCCGTCCGGCGGTGTGGACGCGCCATGACTACGCCTTGTGGGGCTACTTCGGCTTTCTGGATCAGGCCTGCCTGCGGTGGGTGAGCCAGGGCTGCCCCGACGACCAGCGCGACGCCCTCACCGACGCCGCCCTGGGCGCGCTGGAAGGCTCGCTGGGCGACTGGGGATCGTGAGAGTGGCGGGCCGGTCGTGCAGCAGCACTTCCCCGCTCCGCTAGCCTTTAGGCGCTATGGCTGAACACGACCAGATCGACACGAGCTCGCGATCGGGCTCCCCACTGCCTGCCTGGCTTCGGGCCATGCGCCCCAAGCAGTGGGTGAAGAACGTGCTGGTGCTGGCCGCGCCGCTGGCGGCCGGCCAACTCTTCGTCCCCGCGGTGCTCATCCCCACACTGTGGGCCTTCTTGGCTTTCAGCCTGATCAGCGCGTCCATCTACTTGATCAACGACATCCACGACGTGGACGCCGACCGCGCGCATCCCACGAAACGCTTTCGACCCATCGCAGCCGGCGAGCTCCCCGCGAGTCTGGCCTGGGCGCTGGCGGCCCTCACCGCCCTCGGCTCACTGGCCATCGGATTCTGGGTGACACCCATGCTGGGGGCAGTGCTCAGTGTGTACTGGCTGCTGCAGATCGGCTACTCGTTCCTACTCAAGGACAAGCCGATCATCGACCTCGCCATGGTGGCAGCCGGATTCCTGCTGCGGGCGGTCGCCGGCGGTGTCGCGTCCGGTTTGATCCTGAGCCAGTGGTTCCTGCTGGTGGCATCCTTCGGTTCGCTGTTCATGGTGGCCGGCAAGCGCTACTCCGAATTGAAGGAACTCGGCGCCGAAGCCAAGACCCGAGCCAGCTTGGAGCGCTACACACGGTCCTATCTGCGCGAGATCTGGTCGATTTCGATGGCTATCGTGATCATGTCTTACAGCCTGTGGGCCTTCGAGCAACGCGGAAATCTGCTCGGGGTGCCGTGGGCTGCGGTGTCGATCGCACCGTTCACCTTGGCCATTCTGCGTTATGCGATGAAGATCGATCAGGGCAAGGCCGGCGAACCCGAGGATGTCGTCCTGCGCGACCACATGCTGCAGGGACTGGCCGTGCTGTGGATCATTCCCGTGGGCGTGGCCGTATTCGGCTGACGATCACACGACCAGAGTCGCCTAGAGCCCGGTTTCGCTGCCCAGAACGGCGGCGAAACCCAGCATCGCCACGCCCGCCGTCGCATCGATGACGCGGGCCGAGCGCAGCCCGGTGAGGACATGGCGCAGCCGATGAGCGGCCAGAATCACCACGGTGAACCACGCCATGGCGATCACCGCATGCAAGCCGGCCAGCAGTGCGCCAACCAGCGCCGGCGGGTAGCCGGAAGCCAGAAACAGCGGCAGCACCGTGACGTAGAACACCGCCATCTTGGGGTTCAGCAGATCCGTCAGCAGACCTTTGCCGAAAGCCTGGGGCACCGAATCGACGACCGCCTCGGCCAGGGTGACCTGGGGCTGACCGCGCCAGGCATGCCACAGGTAGCTGAGGCCCAGATAGAGCAGGAAGGCCACCCCTAGCCAACGCAGCACTGTGTAGGCCACCGGTGAGGCCACAAAGAGCGCCGCCACACCGGCAGCTGCTGCGATTCCCCAGATCAGCGCCCCGACACAGATACCGGCGGCGGTTGCCAGAGCCGTGCTGCGACGAGATCGCAGCGCCTGACGCAGCACCAGAACCGTGTCCAATCCCGGGGTGAGAGTGACCACCAACGCCAACAGGCCGAAGCTCAGCAGCGATTGCGACAGACTCATAGCCGGATGGTAGCCGCTGCGATCGGGGACCCCGTCAGATCCAATCAGCTCGCCGGAAGATGAGGTACAACCCCACCGACCCGACCAGGATCGACGCCACGCTCTGCCACAAGCCGAAGTCGGTAGCGAACCCCGGGTAAGGCAAGTTTTGCCCGAACCAGCCGGTGACAGCCGTCGGTACCGCAATGATCGCCGCCCACGCCGCGAGCTTCTTCATGATTTCGTTCAACCGGGCGTCCTGAAGACTCAGATTGGTCTCGAACACGCTGGTGATCATGTCGCGAAGGCTCTCGGTCCACTCCGCAGCCCGGATGACATGGTCGTAGAGGTCGTTGAAATACCCGTCCAGTTCCCCGGCCAACGGAATGTCACGCTCATCACGGAACCGCATGACCGCGCTCACCACCTCCCGCATCGGGAGCACGACCCGCCGCAGTTGCACCAACGCCTTGCGCAACGCGAACACCCGCTGCTGCACTTCCGAGGCCCTGCGTTCGCCCTCGAACAGCAGATCCTCCAGATCATCGATGTCCTCATCCAGCGCAGTGATCACCTCGAAATGCCCGTCCACCACTTCGTCCAACATGCCGTGCACCAGCGCCGCGACGCCGTGGCCGGTCAGACCGTCCTCAGCCCACCGGGTCACGATGCGATCGATATCGATCGCATCGCTGGACCGCACCGTGATCAGGGCATTGGGCAGCACGAAGGCCGACAAGCGCGCCAGTCGTAACTCCAGCCGCGCTTGGTCGGGGCGCTCCAAGGCGACCGCATAGCAGGTCAAGAAGGTGTGGCCGTCATGGCGCGTGGCCTTCGGACGTTCCTTGGGTTCGATCACGTCATCCACAGCCAACGGATCCAGGTCGAGCTCATCGGCCAGCTTGCCCAAAGCCTCCCGCGACGGCGCGACCAGGTCGAGCCAGACCACCGTGTCAGCCTCGCCTCGGAAGGACTCCAACTCGGACGGCGAGATATTCCGGGCGACTTCGATGCCATCCCGCCACACCAGACTGCGCGGTAGTTCCACGCCCCAAGCATGCACCCGGCGGGCGCGCGCTGTCTCAGTCAGGGAATCCCTTGCTCGAGGTACTGCCTAGCGGGCGCGGTTTTCACTAGACTCCGCTGAGTTGTGGTCTCAGACCTGGAAAGGAATGTCGATGCCGATTACCAAAGTGCTGGTTGCCAACCGCGGGGAGATCGCCGTCCGAGTGATCCGCGCCGCACGGGACGCCGGCATCGGCAGCGTGGCGATTTACGCCGACCCTGATGCGGATTCGCTTTTCGTGAAGCTCGCCGACGAGGCGTTCGCCCTCAACGGCCTCACCCCGGCCGAGACCTACCTCGACCAGGCCAAGATTCTGGACGTCGCCGCCCGGACCGGAGCCGACGCGGTGCACCCCGGCTACGGCTTCCTCGCTGAGAACGCCAGTTTCGCCCAGGCTGTGCTGGACGCCGGCCTGATCTGGATCGGCCCCTCACCGGCGGCCATCGACGCCCTCGGCGACAAGGTTCAGGCCCGTCACATCGCGGCCAAAGTCGGAGCGCCGCTGGTGCCCGGCACCGCTGACCCGGTCGCGGACGCCGACGAGGTCGTCGCCTTCGCCACCGAGCATGGCCTGCCCATCGCGATCAAGGCCGCCTATGGCGGCGGCGGCCGCGGCCTGAAGGTCGCCCGCACCCTGGAGGAGATCCCCGAACTGTTCGAGTCGGCCACCCGTGAGGCCGTCACTGCTTTCGGGCGCGGCGAGTGCTTCGTCGAACGCTACCTGGACCGCCCCCGGCACGTCGAAACCCAGTGCCTGGCCGATACGAAGGGCAATGTCGTGGTGGTCTCCACCCGCGACTGCTCGCTGCAACGCCGCCACCAGAAGCTGGTGGAGGAGGCACCCGCGCCTTTCCTGACCGATGCTCAGCGCAGCCGGCTGTACGAATCCAGCAAAGCCATTCTGAAAGAGGCCGGCTATGTCGGTGCCGGAACCTGTGAGTTCCTGATCGGCCAGGACGGCACCATCTCCTTCCTCGAGGTCAACACCCGTCTTCAGGTCGAGCACCCGGTCTCCGAAGAGGTCACCGGGCTGGACCTGGTGCGTCAGATGTTCCGTATCGCCAATGGCGAGGAACTCGGCTTCGACGACCCGGAGATCCGCGGCCATTCCATTGAGTTCCGCATCAATGCCGAGGACGCCGGCCGCAACTTCATGCCCGCCCCAGGCACCGTCACTGCCTGGCATGCGCCGGCCGGACCGGGCGTCCGGGTCGACGAGGGGTATCTGACCGGCATGGCTGTGCCCGGCTCGTTCGACTCGCTGGTGGCCAAGATCATCGTCACCGGTGCCGACCGGGCCGAGGCGATCGCCCGGGCCAAACGCGCCCTCAGCGAAACCACCTTGGAAGGCATGCCGTCGGTGATCCCCTTCCACCGGGCGGTGCTCTCCGAGCCGGATTACGTGGCCGCGGACGGCGCCTTCGCCGTCCACACCCGCTGGATCGAGACCGAGTTCGACAACACCATCGAGCCTTACACTGGCACCATGGGTGAGTCCGATCCGGTCGAGACCACCACCTATGTGGTCGAGGTCAACAACCGCCGCGTCGAGGTCAAGCTGCCCAGCTCGCTGTCCGCCCCGATGGCCAAGCCGGCGGTGAAGCGTCCGACCCGGCGCAGCACTGGTGGTGCGACCGCCAAGGCGCCGTCGTCGAACACGCTGGCCGCCCCCATGCAGGGCACCATCGTCAAGGTCGGCGTCGTCGACGGCGATGAGGTCAACGAAGGCGACCTCATCGTGGTGCTGGAGGCCATGAAGATGGAGCAGCCCATCAACGCCCATCGGGCCGGCATCGTCAAGAACCTGGCCGCCACGGTCGGCGCCTCGGTCAGTTCCGGCCAGGAACTGTGCGAGATCGTCGACCCGGAGTAGTCACTGCTGAGGCGAGGCGGGGCAATCCAGCCCCGCCTCCGCAGTAACCCCTTCCCCTCACGGCGTTTCGCAATGCGGACGGCCCACTGATGCGCTGCGCTGGACCCGCTGGCAGCTTCCGCGCACCTCAGCACGCGCCTGAGAACGCGGTTTCCCCAGGGAGAAATCCTGGGAATGTTCCGGATCTCGGCCTTGCGCGGAACACCTCCACATTTCACCTCGACGCGACACGAAATTCGGGTTTATGGTGACCCTGCAGGTCGGCGGGGGCCGTCTTGCGAAATTCGGAGGAATCCGCGTGAGGGGAATCATGAAATTCAGGAAGGCATTTGCCGCGCTCATTGGCGTGGCACTGATCGGGGGAGCATTCACCACGGTCCTACCGGCAACAGCAGAATCGGCCTCATACGACTCGTGGATCGAGAAAGGTGACGCGACACCGTTCAGCACAGTGGACGGACTGGTCTTCTACAAGGCCGCTTCGATCAACTACGGAAAGTCCGATGGCAACGGCGGTCTGACACCACTCACGGCCTTGACCGACGTCTCCGGCTTGGCCTACACCATCAAGGACTCCACCGGCTACGCGCCCAGCTACCAGATCGGCATCATGGGCGGTTCGATGAAAGTGACCTACGCCCGGTTGGTGTGGGAGCCGTATCAGCAAGATGTGTCGCCCGGCGACGACAAGGGCACCTATACCCAGATCGAGAATGGTCGGTGGTGGGCCGCGAATGTGTGGATCGTCAACCCTGATCCGACCGATACTGACCACTCCACGGTGAAGAGAACCCCCTTCGATGGCGATGTTGACGGTTCGCAGTCCAAGCCGCAACCGCTGTCCTTCTTCGCGGATTACTTCGGGGCCGATACCAAGGTGGCGTTCTTCGGAATTAAGCAAGGCACCACCACTGTGGTCACTTCCACGCTCACCCACCTGGAATTCGGTGGCGAAAACGTTGCATTGGGTGATGTCGACACCACTCCGTATAGCAGTGCCGATCTCACCGCAGCAACCGAACCGCTGCAAAACGAGCTATCGAATGTCAAGGACGAACTGGAGCAGACGAAGTCCGCACTCGACACCGCGGCGAGCACGAGTACGGCGACCCAGGCGATGGTCACGGCCATGCAGAACCGCCTCAATCGGGAGCAGGCCCACCGCGGCGTGATCTCCGGCACGCTGAAGGTCGGCAAGAAGGTCACCGCCGCTTTGGTTCACGCAGTGTCCGGCGCAACCACGACCTACCAGTGGTATGTCAACGGCAAGAAGGTTGCCAAAGCAACCAAGGCGACCTTGACGTTGAAGAGGTCCTTCGCCGGAAAACGCCTCAGGGTCAAGATCACCACGACCTGGATCGACGCGGCCGCGGTGTCACACCGGGCGACCACAACCGCGAAATACCAGCGGACCGCCTACATCAAGGGGTGACTGACGCGGCCCGGTCGCTGATCCATCGGGAACAGCACCCTCGCCGAGCGCTCCTGCCCTTGGAAGGCCTGAGCGCTCGGCGAAAGGTCGTCAGTAAGTCAGATCGGCAGCCTGACCGTGCAGGCGGCGGGCGGCCTCGGCGATCGAACCGGACAGCGACGGGTAGACGGTGAAGGATTCGGCCACCTGATCGACGGTGAGACGTTGCCTCACCGCGATCGACAGCGGGTGGATCAACTCCGAGGCGGAAGGAGCCACCACAACCGCACCGACCACGATCCCGGTCAACGGCAGGCTGAAGACCTTCACGAAGCCGGCCTCCAAGGCTTGCATCTTGGCCCGCGCATTGCCGCTCAGCGGCAACGTCACCGCGGCGATGTCGATGCCGGCGGTGCATGCCTCGGCCTGGCTCAGCCCGACAGTGGCGATCTCCGGGGCGGTGAACACATTGGCGCTCACGGTGTTCAGGTCCAGCGGGGTCACCGCGTCGCCCAGCGAATGCCACATGGCGATGCGTCCCTGCATAGCGGCGACACTGGCCAGCGCATTGACCCCAGTGCAGTCGCCGGCGGCATAGACGCCGTTGACGGAGGTGCGCGAGACTCGATCCACCACGATATGGCCCGAATCGGTCAGCTCGACGCCGGCCTCTTCGAGGCCGATACCCGCCGTGTTGGCGATCGCACCCACCGCCATCAGGCAGTGGGATCCGACGATCTCACGTCCGTCGGCGAGGCTGACCACGACCTGATCGCCGCGAACCTCGGCCGCCACCGCGCGGGCCCGGTTGAGCACGGTCATACCGGAACTCTCAAACACCTGCTGAATGACATCGGCGGCATCGTCGTCCTGGCCGGGCAGTACTTTGTCGCGCGATGAGATGAGCGTCACGGTGACGCCCAATGCGGTGTAGGCCGACGCGAACTCGGCGCCGGTGACACCGGACCCGACCACGATCAAGTGCTCGGGCACCTCGGTGAGGTCATAGATCTGGGTCCAGTTGAAGATGCGGACACCGTCGGGTTTGGCGGCAGCCAATTCACGCGGATGGGCGCCGGTGGCGATGAGCACGATGTCGGCATCGATGCGCTCGGCACCGTCGGCGGTGTCAACGACCACGGTGTGGGCGCCGTCGAGGCGTCCGGTGCCGTCGATGATGCGAACGCCTTCTGCGGCGAGGCGTGCCGCAATATCGGTGGACTGAGCCTGGGCGAGGCCGCGAATTCGGGCGTTGACGGTGGCCATGTCGACCTGAACCGCGTCACGTAACTTCTGCGTGCCCTCGCACAGTCGCAGTCCGAGCGCCTCCGCCGAACCGATCTTCGTCATGGCTTCCGCAGCGGCAATCAGTGTCTTGGAAGGCACCACGTCGGTCAGCACCGCCGAGCCGCCCAGACCGCGCCGCTCGACCAAGGTCACTTCGCCGCCGAGTTGTCGTGCAACCAAAGCCGCCTCGTACCCGCCCGGTCCGCCGCCGAGAATCGCTACTGTCATCACCGGCCCATTCTCCCATGGTGCAGCGCCGCCGGACCGACACGCCTGAGGTGTTCGACATCCGACGGTCGCGGCGTCATCGCCTAAGGTCGAGGCGTGCGTTCGCGAATCATCGCGCTGGGAGTCATCGCCGGATTCGGCGCCCTGCTCAGCGTCATCCTGGTCCTGGCCGGTCTCCCCGAGCAGACCGCCACTCAAGAAGTGATGCTGGAACTCAGCGCCCTGCCACTCTCGGTGGCGCTCGCCGCCGGCGACCTCATCCTGTTGGAACGGGCGGTGCGTCATCCCGGCCCGCGCGGACGCCGGGTTCTGCTCGGCGGCGCGCTGCTCAGCGCGTTGGGTTTGGCGCTGGTCGCCCTGGCCTACCTGACCGGTCCACGAGGCCTGGTGCAATTCGGGCAGTTCCTGATCTTCCTCGGCTTGGGGGCGGTGCTGCTGGTCGCCATCCGGCTGCAGGCGGACACGCATCGTTCGGCAGTGAGTTTCGCCGACGCGGGCCCGCTCTCACCGCAGTCTGCGGACCGACCCGATGTTGCTCCGTCCACCCAGGACGGGCCGTTATAGTCATGGGATGGCTCACCTTCTCGCAGCACAGGCGCTGCTGACTCGATTCGACATTCCGGCCATCGACATCGCTCTGGTTCTCGGCTCCGGCTGGTCCGGGGCGTCGGTCGGACTGGGCGAGACCGTCGGAGAGTGCGATCTGGCGGAACTGCCCGGCTTCAACAAGCCGGTCGTCGCCGGGCATGCCGGCAAACTCCGCGTCATTCGCACCGGCGCCGGCAAAGTGGCCGCGTTGTTCAGCGGGCGCACCCATTTCTATGAAGGACGCGGCGTCGAACCGGTAGTACACGGAGTGCGCACCGCAGCCGCCGCCGGCGCCAAGACGGTGGTGCTCACCAATGGCTGCGGCGGCCTGGTCGACCAATGGCCGCCGGGCACGGTGGTGGTGCTGCGCGACCACATCAACCTCACCGGCGCCACTCCCCTGGTCGGCGCCACCTTCATCGACATGACGCAGGCGTATTCGCCGCGATTGCGTGAGATCGCCCACGAGGTCGACCCGAGCCTGCCCGAAGGGGTTTACGTCCAATTCCATGGCCCTCAGTACGAGACCCCGGCCGAGGTGCGTATGGCCAAGATCCTCGGCGGCGACCTGGTTGGCATGTCCACCGCCCTGGAGACGATCGCCGCCCGCGAGGCAGGGGTGGAAGTGTTGGGGCTCTCGCTGGTGACCAACTTCGGAGCCGGCATCTCCGCCACACCCCTGGCGCACGCCGAAGTCGTGGCTGCCGGAGCAGCAGCCGAACCCCGGCTGCGCTCGCTGCTGGCCGACCTGCTGGATCGGATCTGAGCAGCCATGGGACCGCTGTCACCCGTGTTGGCCGCCGCTATCGAATCCTGGCGGGCTCAAGATCCTGATCCGGCAACCGTGGCCGAACTGGACGCCCTGGTCGCCGACGCCCAGTCCGGCGACGTCGACGCCCGAGCCGAACTCGAAGCAGCCTTCGCCGGACCGTTGAGCTTCGGCACCGCCGGCCTGCGCGGGCGCCTCGGACCCGGGCCGGCGCGAATGAACCGCGTGGTGGTCTCACAGGCCGCCGCCGGTTTGGCTCATTATCTGGTGCAGCGCGGATTCGCCGGCGGCTCGGTCATCGTCGGCTACGACGCTCGCCACAATTCGGCCGCTTTCGCGCGCGACACCGCCGAGATCCTCGCCGGGGCCGGGCTCAAACCGCTGCTGTGCGCCGAAAGCCGACCCACGCCGGTAGTGGCCTTCGGAATTCGTCACTACGGCTGTGTCGCCGCAGTGGTGGTGACCGCCTCTCACAATCCGCCGCAGGACAATGGCTACAAGGTGTATCTGGGCGATGGCTCCCAGATCGTGCCACCGGCCGATGCCGACATCGCCGCTCAGATCGCGGCGGTCGCAGCCGGATCGGTGAGCGACATTCCGCGCAGCACTGACTACACCGTCCTCGGCGACGAGCTGACTGCGGCCTATGTGGCTCGCGCCGCGTCACTGGTCGCTGCGGGAACACCCACCGAACTCACCTGGGTTTATACCGCCATGCACGGTGTGGGCACTGCGGTGGTGGAGCGGGTGGTGGCCGCCACCGGCTTCAGCGCACCCCATCAGGTGCAGGCCCAGGCCGAGCCCGATCCGGACTTCCCCACGGTGGGATTCCCTAACCCGGAGGAGCCCGGAGCCATCGACCTGGCTGTGGAGTTGGCGCGCCAGGTCAACGCCGATGTGGCCGTGGCCAACGATCCCGACGCCGATCGGTGCGCCATCGCAGCAGTGATCGAGGGGCACTGGCGGATGCTGACCGGCGACGAGTTGGGGGTGCTGTTGGCCGACGACCTGCTTCGCGGCGGCACCACCGGCACCTATGCCTGCTCCATCGTGTCCTCCACCATGTTGAGTACGGTGGCTGCGGCGTACGATCAGCCGTTCACGACCACTCTCACCGGCTTCAAGTGGATCGGACGGGTACCCGGCCTGGCGTTCGGCTACGAGGAAGCGATCGGCTACTGCACCGATCCGACTGCCGTGCCGGACAAGGATGGCATCACCACCCTGGTGCGTGTGCTGTCGTTGGTCTCCCGTCTGCGTGCGCAAGGCCGGACCATCGCCGATCGACTCGACGAACTCGGTGTTCGCTACGGCGTGCATCACACCTCCCAACTGGCGTTCCGGGTGGAGCAACTCTCACTGATCAGTGATGCCATGGCACGGCTGCGCTCGGCCCCACCGACGACCCTGGGAGGCGAGCCGGTGACCGCTGTCGACCTCGCCGACGGATCGGCCGATCTGCCGCCCACCGACGGCATGCTCTTTGCCGGCGACACGGTACGCGTCGTGGTGCGTCCCTCGGGGACCGAGCCCAAGTTGAAGTGCTATCTGCAGGTGCGCGCACCAGTGGATGCCGACCTGGCCACGCAGCAGAAAGTGGCGCGCAGTGCGATGGCCGCACTGCGGGCCGAGGCCGCCGCGATGGTGGGTTTGGGCTGACCCAGCCCCGCGTGGCGGCGCATAGTAGCTCAGTTTTCGAGCCGCAGTCGCCGGAACCGAGACGGTCTCGCTTCGATGCGACAAGACGCGATTCTGGCCCTACCATGTCACCGTGACCTCTGAGTTCTTACTCTTGTCGCTTGTTGTTGTCACAGCGTTAGCGTTTGATTTCACCAACGGTTTCCATGACACGGCGAATGCGATGGCCACCTCGATCGCAACGAAGGCGTTGAGTCCGAAGGCGGCGGTGACGCTTTCGGCCATCCTCAACCTTGTCGGGGCATTCCTGTCGGTAGAGGTGGCGATCACCGTCACCAACTCAGTGATCAAGATTCAAGACAGCTCCGGCGCCGTAACACCCAGCCTCGCCGCGGACGGCGGCCACGCACTGCTGGTGATTCTGATGGCGGCCTTGGCCGGCGCCATCATCTGGAACATCCTCACCTGGCTGTGGGGCCTTCCGTCCAGTTCCTCCCATGCCCTGTTCGGCGGACTCGTCGGCGCCACCGTTGCCAGCCTCGGCTGGGGCGGCGTCAAATGGTGGGGCAGCGACGGGCATCTGGATGGCGTTCTCGGCAAAGTAGTACTGCCGGCCTTGATTTCGCCGGCAGTGGCCATCGTGGTCGCTCTGGTCGGCACCCGTCTGGTCTTCGCGATCACACGTGGAGTGGCTCAGCGGTATCAGGAGGCCGGATTCCGGTGGGGCCAGATCGGTACCGCCTCATTGCTTTCGTTGTCACACGGCACCAACGACGCCCAGAAGACCATGGGGGTCATCACGCTGGCGCTGATCGCGGCCAACCCGACCATGCCCACCGACGAAATCCCGCTGTGGGTGAAGTTCGCGTGCGCCATGGCCATCGCCAGCGGAACCTACATCGGCGGCTGGCGCATCATCCGGACCATGGGCAAGGGTCTGGTCGAAGTGCTCTCACCGCAAGGCATGGCTGCGGAAAGCTCATCGGCTGCGGTGATTCTGACCTCATCACAGATGGGCTTCCCGCTGTCCACCACCCACGTGTGCACCGGTTCGATCATCGGTTCCGGACTGGGACGCACTGGCGCGACGGTGCGCTGGGGGGTTGCCGGCCGCATGGTCGGTGCCTGGATGATCACCTTGCCCTCGGCAGCCCTGGTCTCTGCTGCCCTGTGGTGGATCGGACACCTGCTGGGCGACGGCCTCGGCGATCTGGCGATCTTCGCCGCCTTGGTTGGTGCGGCCCTGTTCATGTGGTGGCGCTCGCGGCGCGATCCGATCAACCCGAGCAATGTCAACGACGAATGGGACGACGGCAAGCCTGCCCAGGCCGAACCTGTGCGAGAGGCGGTCTGATGGATCAGCTCTGGGCCGCTTTGGAAGCCACCTGGCGGATTCTCCTCGTCGGGCTCGTGCTGGGAGCCGGGCTACCGGCGCTGTTCGCGCTCGGCGTCCGCTCGTTGGCCTGGGGCAGCGGCATCGAAGCCGGGGACCAAGCGAACGTCACCGTCTTGAAACCCCACCTGGCGGGACGGATCATCGCCTACGTTCTGTTCGCTATCGTGATCTTGGCCGTGCTGGCCGGAGTGGGCTACATCGTCGCCCACGGTTTGGGCTACAGCGTCACATTCAACGGCTTGGTGCCCACTTTCAGCCACAAGTGAGCGCGCAGCCCCTCAGATACTCATTGGGGCGATGTGCCCGGTGGAATGGTCTTCGCCGTTGTTGCGCAGGTCAGCGCTGATCCGCGACAGGAAGCGCCGCGCGGCGTCCCCCACTCGCGGGGTGAGCATGTCGGTGGGAACCGGCTGAAGCTCTACCCGAGTCGGCACTCCGGCCAGCACCAGCGGTAGGGTGTAGCCCACCGAGGACGGGAAGCTGGCCAGTACTTGGGCGACCGGTCCGCGACGGAGCTCGATCTCCAACGGCACCGTGGGCCGACGCACCTCCAGGTTGGTTGCCTGCCGGATCCGGTCGAGTTTGCGATCGTCTTCCTTGCGGTGGGCGTAGTACCGGCCCTGATTGCCGTGGCGACCAGCGAGCACGCTGATCGCCGCGAGGTAGGACTCCTCGTTCACGACACCGGATTCGACCAGTGACGAGCCGACGATATCTACTCCGGGAAGGGTCCGTGGCGGGCCGAACCGGCGCCGCGTCCAGTCATAGCTGTGTTGGTTGATCTGGTGCGGCGGCATGCCGGCCACCGGCATCACGGTGAAGATCCGCACCCGATCACTACGAAAGAACCGTCGCGCATTCCAGGCAAGAGGGGTGCGCAAGGTCTCCATCATCGCCGGCGGGGCGTCCCACCGTCGCAACGGCTCGCCCGACAGCAACTGGGAGGCGAACTCCATGGTGGCGGTGCCGTCGTCGACGACGACCACCTGACGCGGTCGGGCGACGACCAGCAGGGCTTGAATCATCCCGGAGAACGGATCCCCCACCACCAGCCGCCGGGCACGCGATACTCGTCCGGCCAACTGACGCACCACCTGCAGTCGTTGTGGAGTGGATTTGCGCGGGTCATACCACTCCACAGCGACGTGCTCTTCGGCGGCGAAGGCCGCCATCTGGCGCAGTTGTTCTCGTCCGGTGTGCTCCACCGGAGCCAACACCATCGCCACGGTCCGATCGGCGGCGCGCTCGGCGTGGACCCATTCCAGGAGGTTGAGGAATTGGGCCGGGCTCTCCACCAGGGCGACGGTGTCGATGGTCATGCCACTTGCACCGGCCCGGCGTTGCGATCGGCGACCACACCGGTCACGCGGCGCAGCTTGCGCATCGCTGCCTCTTCGGCCGGGTAGACCTTCTTGACGCCGTCACCGAGGGATTCCTCGATGACGCGGATGTCCCGCACCAGGCGACGCATGCCTTCGGGCTCCACCGAGGCTGACTGGTCCGAACCCCACATGGAGCGGTCCAAGGTGATGTGACGCTCCACCATGCACGCCCCCAGCGCGACCGCACACAGCGTGGTCTGCAGGCCGACCTCATGGCCGGAGTAGCCGATCGGCACATTCGGGTATTCGGAGTTGAGGGTGTCGATCATGCGCAAGTTGAGCTGATCGGCCGGTGCGGGGTAGGTGCTGGTGGCGTGCAGCAGCACGATCTGGTCACTGCCCAGCAACTCGACGGCATGTCGAATCTGCGCCGGGGTCGACATGCCACTCGACAGGATGACGGTGCGTCCGGTGTCGCGCATGGCGGTGAGCAGATCGTCGTCGGTGAGGCACGCGGAGGCGACCTTGAACACCTTGGGGTTGTAGGCCATCAGGAACTCAACGCTCTCGACATCCCACGGGGAGGCGAACCAGTCGATTCCGATCTCGGCGCAGTACTCGTCGATCTGACGGAACTCGTCGGCGCCGAACTCGACCCGATGCCGGTATTCGATGTACGTCATCCGGCCCCACGGGGTGTCGCGTTCGATCTCCCACTGGTCTCGCGGGGTGCAGACCTCGGGGGTGCGCTTCTGGAACTTGACCGCATCCATGCCGGCGGCCTTGGCGTGATCGATCAGGGCCATCGCATTCTGCAGATCGCCGTTGTGGTTGATCCCGATCTCGCCGATCACGTACACCGGCTGTTCGGGTCCCACGAGGCGATCCCCGATTTTGCGGAGCCGCGGGTTGATGGTGGTCACAGTTGATCCTCCTCAAGGATCCACGAGGCGATCTCGCGGATGGCTCCGTGCCCGCCAGGCACGGAGGTGACAGCCCGGGCCGCAGCCCGGACGCTGGGTTGGGCCGAGGCGACAGCCACCGGCCAGCCGACCTGCTCGAAGCAGGGCAGGTCATTGACGTCGTTGCCGACGTACAGCACGCGATCAGCGCTGAGTTCGTTTTCGCCGATCCAGGACGCCAACTCCGCGCCCTTGCGGGCGATGCCGTGACGGCACTCCACGCCGAGTTTGGCGGCGCGGGCAGCCACGATCGGAACCACTTCGGTGGACAGGAACATCACCGGCAGCCCGGCCCGACGTAGCGCGGCGATGCCCAGGCCGTCGCCGCGATGGACGGCGACCCGCTCGGTTCCGTCGGCATCGATCCAGGCGCGGTCATCGGTCTGGGTTCCGTCGAAGTCCAGAACCACCGCATCGACGTCGCCCGGCCCGGGCCGGTGATCCTCATCAAGCAGTCCGGCCAGAATCTGCGCCCGCTTCAGATCGGCAGGCTCGTCGATCTCGAGCACCCGTTCCGCCGGGGCGGGCACCGCGACGACGCGTCCGAAGAAGCGGTGGCCGTGGCGGGCGTAGCCGTCGGTGCGCATCGCATAGGCCGCGCCGGTCTCCAACCACTCCGGTTCGCGATCCTGGCGACGAGGACGGTAGGAGGAGTCGTGATTCACGCCGACGGCGCTATTGGCGCTGCGCCAGATGAAGCCATGGAACGGCGCTGCGGTGAAGGCGCTGTCGGCACCGGCCTTGATGACCCCGACAAGATCGTCGAGTTCGGCTGAGGTGATGAACGGGCTGGTGGCTTGGATCATCACCACGATCTCGGGCGGATTCTCGCCGTGGATCGCGCCGATGGCGTGGGTCAATGCCGCCTCGCTGGTGGCGGTGTCGCCAGCGAGCTCCGCCGGACGCTGCACCACGATTGCACCGGCCTGTTCGGCAGCCCGGGCGATCTCAGGGTCGTCGGTGGAGACCGCGACCTGATCGATGAGGTCGGCACCCAACGCCGCGCGCACCGCTCGGGCCACCAACGGAACGCCCCCGATGCGGGCCACATTCTTGCCCGGGACGCCCTTAGACCCACCCCGGGCCGGGATCACGGCCAGAACCTGCCCACTCATAGTGATGCCAACCTTCGAAGTGCCGGCGCGACCACTTGGGCGCCGTGTCGATACATATTCCGGGCGCTCTGCCGAACCACGCGCCGCAACCCGTCGGGAGCGCCGTTGGCCAGGAACGGCACCGCTTTGCCGTCGGTGCCCACGCCGTAGCCGGCCAACACCCCGGGCAGGAAGGCCTTGCCGTTGCTGAGGGTGTAGAACGGACGCAGCGGCGGCAGCGCGCCGCCTGCCAACAGCTCCGCAACCCGCTCGGGAAGCGGATCCACCTGCGCGCCGAGGCCGTGGCTGCGCGCCCATGCCGAGTCGGCTTCGGGCAGCGCGCCGGCGTCCAAGTCGTCGAAACTGGCCAGGCAGTTCGAGCCGAGGAAGTAGGCATTGCCCAGGGATTCGCGAATCCCCAGGTCGGTGAGGACAGCCGTGGCCAAGCCGCGATGAATGGACTCCAGTGCCGCCGTGGAACTGACGGTGACCAGCAGGTCGGTGCGGTTGAGGGCCTTGCCCATGTCGCCACCGGCCAGCTTCAGGTTGCTGGGTCGATCGGTTCCCAGCGAGCGCACGATCTCGTCGTAGGGATAGGGCTCGACGTGGGTGACGACTTCACCGGGCAGGCCGCGCAACTTGATGAGCACATCGCGCTCGGGATGCTGGGCAGCATGCTCGGCAAGACGCTCGACCACGTAGCGCCGCTGGGAGCGGCTGTTTGGGACATCCGGTTGACCGGCGAAGGTCACGGTGAAGCGCGGGTTCACCCGCTGGCCCGGTTCGCGCAGAAAGGGAAGTCGGCTCTGCACCAGCGAAACGCTGGGATACCCGACGCCATCGAGGACGCCACGGAATCGCTCGAGGTCTGCGGGGCTGTTGGCGACGATCACGTCGGCTCCGGCACGCAGTAGCAGCCCTTCGACGACCCGCTCATAGACCACGCCGACGTAGCCGGTTATCACCAGCGGCCGGGACTCGAGTTCAGCATGGGCCAGCAGATGCAGCATGGCCTGTACGCCGGTACCGGGCAGGGAGAGCACCAGTACATCCACCGGGTTGGCGGTGAGGGCGGCTACCAGTTCGCCGGCGGAGACGACAATGACCGAGTCGGGGTTGATCCCGGCCTCGGCTAGTTGGCGCTGGCTCGGCGTCTGCGCGCCGGCGAACTGATAACCCGTTATGGCGACGCCGGGGTGCAGTCGGCGGGCGAGCCCGAGGCCCCACTTCCATCGACTGTCAGCGTCCGCGAGCACGGCCACCGAACGCACGGGGCGGTTCTTGGTCGTAGGCACAAGCCGAAGTTAGGCTCGGCATCTGCCGCGGTGATCAACCGTAGGCGAACCTTCGGTGAACGATTCCCCAACTGTTCGGGGAGGGGCCCTCAGTCAGGCTCAGAGGGCGTTGAAGCCTTGGTTCACTTTCTCGATGAGCTGTTGACGCTCGTCGAAGTGCAGGAACGCGCCGCCGGCGGCGTTGAGCGTGAAGGCGCGCAGAGCCTCGAGATCGTAGCCGAACGCCTCGCTGAGCAGATGGAACTCGCGGCTGAGCGTGGTGGCGCTCATCAGCCGATTGTCGCAGTTCACCGTCACACAGAAGCCGGCCTCGGCCAAGCGCCCGAACGGATGATCCTCGACCCGGTCGCAGATACCAGTCTGCAGATTGGACGACGGGCAGACCTCCAAGGGAATCTGTCGATCCAGAACGTACTGAGCCAGGTCGCCAAGGGCGCCGTCCTCGGCGATGTCCTCCACCAGGCGGACGCCGTGCCCGACCCGCGAGCAGCCACAGCGGCCGACCGCGCCGGCGACGGAGTCGGCGCCGGCTGCCTCACCACCATGAATGGTGAACGGCAGGAAGTTCTCGCGCAGCAGGTCGAAGGACTCCACAAAGCGCGTGGGCGGAAAGCCGTCCTCGGCGCCGGCGATGTCGAATCCGCACACCGAGTCGTTCCGATAGGCCACGGCCAGTTCCGCGATCTCGGTGCTCGGTTCGGGGACGTGGCGCATCGCGGTGACGATCTGACGGGCCACGATGTCGTGTCCCTGCTGGCGGGCCTGCGCCATTCCCTCGGCCAGGCCGTCGCGCACAGCCTCGACAGCATTGCTGAGGCTCAAGCCACCCGCAGTGTGCTGCTCAGGGGCCCACCGCGCCTCGGCGTAGATCACGCCGTCGGCTGCCTGGTCGAGCACGAACTCGCGGGCGACCCGTCGCAACGAATCGGCGGTCTGCATCACGGCCACGGTGTGGGCGAAGGTTTCCAGATAGCGCACCAGGGAGCCGGAGTCGGCGGCTTCGTAGAACCAGCGGCCCAGCACCTCAGCGTTGTCGGCGGGCAGCGCATGGCCGACCTTGGCTGCCTCCTCGATCACGGTCTGCGGGCGCAGGCCGCCGTCCAGGTGGTCGTGGAGGGCCACTTTCGGCATGGCACGACAGGTTTCGATGGAGACGCTCATGGGGTGCTTTCTGGGTTCGTGGCGGAATCGGCAACGTGCGCCAGGTCTGCTGGGCCGAAGGCCTGCGGCAGCACTTCGCGCATGGTCAGTACTCCTTCAGGAGTGTCCATCAGCAGGTCCGGCCCACCGTGTTCATAAAGCAATTGGCGGCAGCGGCCACAGGGCATCAGTAGTTCGCCCAGCTTGTTGCAGCAGCTGAAGGCGACCAGTCGACCACCACCGGTGGCGATCAGGTTCGAGACCAGTCCGCATTCAGCGCACAGACCCAAGCCATAGGAGGCGTTCTCGACATTGCAGCCGCCCACGATGCGGCCGTCGTCGACCAGGGCTGCCGCACCGACCGGGAACTGCGAATAGGGCGCATAGGCGTGCTCGGAGAACTCCCGAGCACGACTGCGCAGCGCCTCAAAGTCGGGGTTAATCGGCCTCGCCCTTTCGATAGACCTGACCGTCGGCGGCCGGCATTCGTAGTCGTTGGGCGGAGAACGCCAGCACCAGCAGCGTGGCTATGTAAGGCGTCATGCTGGTGAACTCCGGCGGCACCTCGTTGGAAATGGCAAACCATGCCAACACACCAAGGCCCATCAGGATACGCCACAACCCTGAGACAGGCTTGCCCTGGGCCCGACGGATCAGTTGCCAGATGCCCCAGCCGAGCAGGAGCAAGCCGATGGGCAACAGGTAGGCATGAATGACGTCGTTGCTGCCGCGCAACTGGATGGCGTCGGCATAGCCGAACAGCAGTGCTCCGGCTGCCAGTCCGCCAGGGCGCCAGTTGCCGAAGATCATGGCAGCCAGACCGATGTAGCCTCGACCACCGGTTTGTCCATCGCGGTACAGATTGGATGCCACCAGCACCAAGAAGCCACCGGCAAGCCCTGCCAAAGCACCGGAGATCAGGACGGCGAGGAACTTCAGGCGCAACACGTTCACACCCAATGTCTCGGCCGCGTGCGGTGCTTCACCGCAGGAACGCAAGCGCAATCCGAAGGAAGTGCGCCACAGCACCCACCAGGTTCCCACCAAGAGCAGCACCGCAATCAATACCAGGACGTTGACGTTGGTGGTCAAGGTGCGCAGGATCGCAGCGAGGTCGGAGATCAGCCACAGCCCGGATTTCTCCAGTTGCAGGAGCCAATCGCCGAGTCCGGGAATCGACAACGCGGGCAGCTTTTCCAGTGGCGGGGACTGAGTCGGGCCACCACCAGGGAGATCGCTGAACGTCCGCACCGCCAGGTAGGCCCCGGCGCCGGCACCCAGCAAGTTGACTGCCACACCGGAGACGATGTGGTCCACACCGAATATCACTGTGGCCAACGCGTGAACGGCGCCACCGAGCATGCCCATAACGGCGGCACCCAAGATGCCCACCCAGGGTCCGTAGTGGTAGCCGAAGAAGGCAGCACCCCAGGTGCCGAGGATCATCATTCCTTCGAGGCCGATGTTGACCACTCCAGCGCGTTCGGACCACAGACCGCCCAAACCGGCCAATGCCAGCGGCATCGCCAGACCAATCGCTGCGCTCAACGCGCCGGAGGAGTCAATGTCATTGGCGCCGGTAAGAATGCGCACCGTGGAAACGACGGCCACCGATCCCAGAATCACGACCGCCCAGTACCAATTCGGACGCCCAGATCCGGAGGTCACACCGGGAACGGTGGGGCTGACCAGTGTGGTGCTCATGCCGCCACCTCCACAGTGCGGGAATTCTCCTCAGCTGCCAGCTTCTGGGCCACCGACCGTTGCTCGAGCCTCAGTTTGGCCCGGCGTATCAACTCATAGGCGATGACCACCGAGAGCACGATGACTCCCTGAATGATCAACACCAGCCGGTCGGAGACTCCGGCACTGATCTGCAAGCCATTGCTGAGCTGGTTCAGATAGCCCCACAGCACCGCAGAGACAGCCATTCCGATGGGGTGGTTGCGTCCGAGCAGTGCGACCGAGATTCCAGCAAATCCCAGGCCTGCTTGCACCGTGTCGCCATAGGCGTAGTCCTGGCCGAACAACAGCGGCATTCCAATCAATCCGGCCGCCGCACCAGAAATGACCATTGAGGCCACGACCATCTTCTTGACGTTGACACCACTGGCGATTGCCGCAGACTCGGACTGGCCTGTGGCCCTCAGATCGAATCCGAAGCGGGTCTTGTTCAACAGGAACCAGTAGATGATCCCGACGGCGATGGCCAAGAAGACCAGCCCGTAGATCTGGTTGTGGGTGTCGATCAGCCAACTCACGTCGATTCCCGGAACCCGAGAGTCCTCAGCAAGGACCGCTGTGCTGGTGGCGTTGGAGCCCTCGACTTTCACGGCCGCCGATTTCAGCAGGAACGCCACCAGATAGGTGGCGATGTAGTTCAGCATGATCGTGCTGATGACCTCCGAGACTCCTCTGGTCACCTTGAGCAGGCCTGCAATGAGTGCCCACAACGCACCGGTGATCATCGAGATCACGATGGCCACGACGATGTTGAGCCATCCCGGAAGCCAATGCGCACCGGCGAAGACTGCAGCAGCAAAGGAGGCGAGCCGATATTGACCGTCCACACCGATGTTGAACAGATTCATCTTGAAGCCGATGGCAACCGCGACCGCCGAAAGGTAGAGCACGGTGGCTTCGTTGATGATGGCCACGATCTGACGCGGCAGCGGTGCTTTGAACATCACTTGCCATACGTCTAGGACCGGGTCACCGGCAAGCACCAAGATGATGGTGGTGACCAGCAGCGCCACCACGATGGCCAGTACGGGAGCAGCTAGCGCCAGGCCGATCTTGCGAAGGTCGAAGGTCATCGGGAGGACTCCTCACTGACATCAGCACCGGTCATAGCGGCCCCGAGCTGTTCCTTGGTGACCGCCTCCGGGTCGAAGTCGTCGGACAGTCGACCACGCAGAATCACGCGAATGCGATCTGACAGGCCCACCAGCTCTTCGAGATCAGCCGAGATCAGGAGCACAGCCATGCCGCCGCGTCGTGCATCCTTGATGAGATCCCAGATCGCTGCCTGCGCGCCGACGTCCACGCCACGCGTGGGATGTGCGGCAACCAAGACCCGCGGAGTATGACTCATCTCGCGTCCGATAATGAGTTTCTGCTGATTTCCTCCAGACAGCGACCCTGCCGTCACCAGGATCGACGGCGTACGCACATCGAACTCCGAGACGACTCTCTCAGTGTCCGCTCGCGCCGCACGCGCATCGATGAGCGGACCTTTCGCGTTGGGCGCTTGGGTTTGGTGCCCCAAAATCATGTTCTCCCACAGTGGAGCCTCCAACAGCAGGCCGTGGCGATGTCGATCCTCGGGAATGTAGCCGACACCGGCCTCCCGAATCCTGCGAACGTCTGCTTCGGTGATGTCATCACCGGCGAGGAGCACCACCCCTGCTGTCGGTCGGCGCATGCCCATGGTGACTTCGACCAGTTCAGCTTGACCGTTGCCCTCCACCCCGGCGATGCCCAGGATCTCACCGGCATGAATGGTGAGGGTGATGTCGTCCAAAGCCTTTGCCTGGCCCTCAACGCCCAGATCGATGTTCCGCAACTCCAACATCACGGTCTGGGTAACGGTGGATTCCTCGGTCTGCGGCGAGGGGAGTTCGGATCCGACCATGAGTTCTGCGAGCTCTCGGGCGGTCACAGCCTTCGGATCAACCTCTGCCACGGTGGTGCCGCGCCTGATGACGGTGATGTCGTCGGCGACTGAGAGTACCTCGTCGAGCTTGTGGGAGATGAATATCACCGTCAGGCCTTCAGATTTCAGCTCGCGGAGATGATCGAACAGCTCAGCGACCTCTTGGGGTACCAAGACCGCGGTGGGTTCATCGAGAATCAGGATGCGCGCACCCCGATAGAGCACTTTGAGGATTTCGATTCGCTGCCGATCGCCCACACCGAGATCAGCGACCAACTCGTCAGGATCCACATGCAAGCCGTAATCGGCGGAAATCTCACGGATCTTCGCACGCGCAGCATCACCAATGCCGTGGAGCTTCTCGGCGCCGAGTACCACGTTCTCAAGCACGGTGAGGTTGTCTGCAAGCATGAAGTGCTGGAAGACCATGCCGATTCCGGCCTCGATGGCATCGGTCGGGCTCTTGAGGTTGATCTGTTTGCCCTCAATGGTGATGGTGCCTTCATCGGGGGCCTGCACACCGTAGAGGATCTTCATCAAAGTGGATTTGCCGGCACCGTTCTCGCCGACGATGGCGTGGATGCTGCCGCCGCGCACATTCAACGCGATGTCACGGTTGGCCACGACACCGGGGAATCGTTTGGTGATCCCGGCCAGTTGTACGGCCCACGTGACGGTGGCAGGAGCTGCCGCCCTGCCAGGTTCGGCGGCACTCGACATGGGTCATACTCCTTACATCCGCGGAAGATCGGCCTCATTGCCAGATCCCCACGGCACTCTAGTGGGAAGCATCGGCCCGGGCGACACTTTGGTGCGCCCGGGCCGACGATTCTGGATTATCGGTAAGTCAGACCGATCGTCACTTGCTCGGAACGACGATCGTGCCGTCGATGATCTGCTGCTTGTACTCGTCGAGCTTGGGCACGATGTCATCGATGTGACCACCAGTGGTGGCGTAGCCCACACCGTCAGCCTTCAGGTCGAACACGGTCGGTCCGGCGGTGAAGGTGTCGTCCTTGATCGACTTGATGAAGGCGTAAACGCCGACGTCAACGCGCTTGAGCATCGAGGTCATGATGACGTCACGCACATCCTCAGCAGCAGTCTTGGCCTGATCGGAGTCAACACCGATCGCCCACTTGTCAGCAGCCTTGGCAGCGCTGAAGACGCCACCACCGGAACCACCGGCGGCGTGGTAAACAATGTCGGCACCGGACTGGTACATGCCCTCAGCGGCAGCCTTGCCCTTGGCGACGTCACCGAAGCCGCTGAAGTCCGGCGGCTGGGTCAGGTACTTGACGTCGATCTTGATATCGGGGTTGACGGCCTTCGCGCCGGCCTCGTAGCCAACCTGGAACTTCTTGATCAGATCAACACCCACGCCACCGACGAATCCGATGTGGTTGGTCTTGGTCTTCAGTGCGGCAGCCGCGCCCACCAAGAAGGAACCTTCGTTCTCAGCGAAGACGATGTTCATGATGTTGTCGCCGGTGGATGCCTCGGAGGCATCATCCACGATAGCGAACTTCACATCGGGATTGGCCTTGGCGACCTTGCCGACGGCATTGGCGTAGGCGAAGCCCACGGCGACGATGTTGGTGTAGCCAGCATCGATCAGCTGGTTGAGACGCTCTTCGCGGGCGGACTCAGCCTCACCATTGGTGGCCGCAGCCTCCTTGGTTTCGACGCCGAACTCCTTGGCGGCCTTGTCAAGGCCAGCGGCGGCAGAGTCGTTGAACGACTGGTCGCCACGACCGCCGACGTCGTAGGCCATGCCAACCTTGATCTTGGCAGTGTCGGTCGAGGCCGACGGGCTCGTACCGCTGCTGCACGCAGTCAGCGTCAGCGCAGCGGCGGCCACCACGGCGATGGACTTGATCACCTTATGCACGGTGTCTCCTTCTGGGAATGAACAAGCTGTGCGCCATGAAGCGCACCTCCGAGGACTCTAACCTTCTCGATGGGCAATTGGGACACCATCCTCGCGCCTGTGACGAACCCGTTATCTAAGCAAGCGTGATCGGAGTTGGCGGTAGTCTGAATGGATGCAAGACCCGCTGCGTACCGCCGCCGAGCAGATCGTCACCAGTCGCGCCCTGGGCTACGACCAGAAGCTGCGTCGCTTGGCCGCCCTGGCTGACAATGCACTGCCCTACCCCGCACTTTCGCCGCTGTGTCAGGAGGCCCTGGACGCGCGAGTGATTTGCGACATGTACGAGGGCAATCGGCCGTTCACACCGCGCTATGTGCTTCCTGATTACGCCAAGGCGCTGCGCAATGGAGTGAAGTACTTGGAGTTGGAGCCGCCCCAGGGCTTGGACGATGCACTCAGCTTCCTGACCATCCTCTACAGCCAGGTGCCGTCGGTGACCACCTACCCGGTCTACCTCGGCGATCTGGACGCGCTGCTGGAGCCGTTCGTGCCCGCCGAGTTGCCCGACGCCGAGCTGGACGCCAAGCTGCGGCGGTTCTGGATCCAACTCGATCGGCTGCAACCTGATGCTTTCACCCACGCGAATGTGGGCCCCGGCGATGGTCGGGTGATCCGTTCGATCTGGCGGGTGGAGAGGTCGCTGCGTCAAGTGGTGCCGAACCTGACGATGAAGGTGGCCCCCGAGACGCCCGATGATCTGATCGAGGACGCGGTGCGGACTGTCTTCGAAACCGGCAAGCCCCATTTCGTGAACCATCCGATGATGGTCGGCGACCACGGCACCGAGTACGCCGCGGTGAGCTGCTACAACTCGTTGAAGGTTCGTGGTGGCGCGCACAGCCTGGTGCGACTGAACCTGAAGGAGGCCGTCGGACGCCACGTCGGGCAGGCTGATTCGTTCATCGCCGAGGCGTTGCCTCACTGGGTGGAGCTGACCGCCGAGCTGGGCGAGGCACGGATCCGTTCCTTGGTCGAGGATCAGGGTTTCTTCGAGTCGCACTTCCTGGCCACTGAAGGGCTGATCGACATCGATCGGTTCTCGTTGATGTTTGGAATCTTCGGCCTGGCCGAGTGTGTCAACGAGCTCATGGAGCGCGAAGGGCACGCCGAGGCCCGCTACGGCCATGACGAGCGTGCCAACGCTCTGGCTCACCAGGTCGTGGGACGTATCGCCGAACTGGTCAAGGAGCGTCCGCTGCCGTACTGCGCCGGGGGCGGCGGCTTCGCCTATCTGCATTCCCAAAGCGGCATCGATCTGGATCTGGACACCACCGCCGGCACGCGCATTCCGGTGGGCGACGAGCCGGACATGTTGACCCACATCGAGGCCTGCGCCCCGATACATCAACTCTTCCCGGCGGGTATCTCTGACATCTTCCATGTCGAGGAGACCGTCACCCGCAACCCGCGAGCGATGGTCGATGTGATCCGCGGGGCACTGGCTGCCGGAATGCGGGACTTCACCTTCAATCTCGATTCCAATGAGTTCATTCGGATCACGGGATATCTGGTGCGCAAGTCCGACCTGGTCGATGTCGACGAGCATGGCGCCCGGCATTCCAGTGACTATCTGGCCGCTACCGCCGAGATCAACCACACGGTGACAACTCGAGCCATCAAGCGGATCATCGCCGCCGAGCTCAACCCGACTGCCGGCGGCTGATTTGTCGATCCCGTTGGCCACCGCGGCGTCCGGGCTGGTCACCGACATCATCGAGTTCTCGGCCGTCGACGGGCCTGGGAACCGCTTCGTGGTGTTCCTTCAGGGCTGCAATTTCGACTGCCTGGCCTGCCACAACCCGTACACGATCAACCTCTGCAACGACTGCGGGGTGTGCGTGGCGTCCTGCCCCAGCGGGGCTTTGTCGCTCGACGACGCGGAGTCGGTGAGGTGGGACGCCGAGGCCTGCACCGGCTGCGATACCTGCATCGCAGTGTGCCCCTATGACGCCACTCCGAAGGCCCAGCAGCGTCCGGTGACCGAACTGGTGGCTCGGATTCGGCGGGCTGCACCTTTCCTTTCGGGGATCACGGTCTCCGGCGGTGAAGCCACGCAGCAGCCGCAGTTCGTCGAGTCGTTGTTCGCCGCGGTGAAGGCCGAGCTGCCGAGGTTGACCTGCTTTGTCGATTCCAACGGTGGCGTCGAACCTGGGGTTTGGGATGCGCTCGATCCGGTGATGGACGCAGCCATGATCGATCTGAAGTGCTTCGACGACGAGATTCACCAGCGCATCACCGGTGCGTCCAATGCGGCGGTGTTGGCCAGCATCGAGCGCTTGGCGGCCCGAGGAAAGCTGTACGAGGTGCGGCTGCTGCTGATGCCGGGAGTCAACGATGCCGATGAGTTGTTGGCCGAGACCGGACGCTGGCTGGCCGGCATCGACCCGACGATGCGCATCAAGGTGATCGGCTACCGCGCCCACGGCGTGCGACCCAGTGCAGTGCCCTTGGTCGAGCCGACCGCGGAGCAGCGCGAGCACTACGCCGCGGTTCTGCGCGCCGAATCGCCCTTCGAGCTTCTGGTGATCTAGGGCGTTATCCCTCTCGCTGGCTGAGTTTGTCGAAGCCCGCTGGCTGAGCTTGTCGAAGCCCCCCCCACCCCACAAAACCGTCATCCACATTCTTTCGAACATCTGTTCTATTCTGTCAGTGCCCCCTGGGAGAATAGACCCATGATCGAAAGCAGCGAATCCCTCCCCGCCGGCCAGGCGCTGGAGCAGATTCTGCTGCTGCTCGATCAGGTGAACCCCAAGCGCACCGACCTGCCTCCCGAACAGCGTTTGGAGTGGTTGCGCACCGCCCGCGTCGCCCAAAGTCGCATTCAGGCCCTGACTGCCCTCCTCACTGCAGAGGCGGAGAAGTCCCAAGCCGCAGAGCGAACCGTCGGCACCCCGATCACGTCCTGGATCGCCACCCAAGAGGTGTGTTCGCACAAGGAGGCAACCCGCGACGTGCTCGCCGCACGCAGCCTGGGCGAGCACCCGATGGTCGGCCAGGCCGCGAGCTCTGGTGCCATCAACACCAATCAGGCCGCGGCTATCGGCAAGGTATTGAGCAGCATCAGCTCCCAGTTGGACGCCGAGCAGAAGGCTGAGGCCGCCCACGAGTTGGTGAGCCTCGCCGGCCACTTGGACGCCGGTCGGTTGGCGCGGGCAGCCGGGCAGGTGTTGCGCACCGTGGCACCACAGAGCGCCGAGCAGCTGCTGGAGACCCGGCTGCAGCGCCAGGCCGAGCAGGCCCATCGCGAGCGGTTCCTACGGTTCTTTCCTTCCGGCGGCTCGCTCCGTTTCGAGGGTTCGCTGCCCTTGGCCGACGGCGAGCGTTTCCAGGCGCTGGTCACCGCGCATCGGGAGAAGAATCGGCGTGCCAGCCTGCAAACGCCGGAACCGCTGGCTGATCGGCCCAGCTACGACCAGCGCCAAGCCGATGCCCTGATCTCGCTGTGTGACGCTGCCGCGAAGTCCCGCCCTGAGCCGGGTCTAGGTGGTGCGCGCGTGCTGGTGAAGCTCGACTACCAGCAGCTGCACGACCAGGCCGCCGGTGCCGGACTCATCGGCGCCGACGATGCCCTTGCCGCGGGCGATTTGCGCCGTCTGTGCTGCGACGCCGAGTTGATTCCGGCGGTTCTCGGCAGCAGCTCGGAGGTCTTGGACGTCGGCACCACCCGCCGTCTGGTCACTTCTGCTATTCGCACTGCGCTCATCTTGCGCGACGGCGGCTGCGCCTTCCCCGGCTGCGCGGTGCGACCCGAGTCGTGCGAAGCCCACCACATTCAGCCCTGGTGGGACAACGGCCCCACCTCACTAGGGAATTTGGTTTTACTCTGCCATCACCACCACGGCGTGGTCGAACCCGCCAAGGATTCCGGACGAGACCAATGGAGCGTGCACATCGGCGAGGACGGAAAGCCAGTATTCACACCACCAGTCCGACTGCAACGATTCAGCGAGGGGCGAGGATCGCCGAGTGAGTCGCGATCAATAGACTCAGCCGATTGTGATGAGCCGGTTGAGCCGAGCAGCGAATTCACACCACTGCGATTGCCACCATCGCAGGTTCGTGCCTTGCCAGGAGTACCAGGGCGTTAGGGTCGAACCATGAGTCAGGCATTCGGCGAGGAGTCGATTCCTCCGACCGTGGCGACCATTACTCAGGCCTTGGGGGATGCTGCGCCGGTTTGGGATCAAGCCGTGGCGGCGCTGGAGATTGCGGGTGCAACGGTTGAGTGGCGGTACTACCGCGATGGCGGCTGGCTTGCGAAGGCGACCGTGCGTCGCCGGACGATAGCTTGGTTGCGGGTGGAGCCGGGGCTACTGCGAATCAGCTTCACTTTTGCGGCACGGCTTCGGCAGCAGTTGCTCGATGAAGCAGCGGTTGATGCCACCATCCGCGAGCAGATTCTCGGAGCCACTGGGAGCTCGATTGCCCTCAGCGTGGGGGTGGGCGATGCGTCAGCCCTCGACCAAGTGGTGGCACTCGTCGCCGTGAAGGTGCAAGCCCAGTAGCGGAGGCTGAGACGCCTGCCGCAGACCACGGGCAGGCAGGCGGTCCCCGGGCAACGGGCGGCAGCAGGCCTTCGGCTAGTGTTCAGGCGTTTGATGAGCCTCGCCGGGCCACTGGTCGAAGGCGAACGCTTCCAGGCCCTGATCACCGCACATCGGGAGAAGAACCGGCCTGCCGACCTGCAGACGCCGAAATCAACGGAGCTGACGATGCCCTTGCTGCAGGGGATCTGCGCCGCCTGTGCTGCGACGCCGAGCTGGTCCCGACAGTTCTCGGCGACAACTCGGAGGTCTTGGACGTCGGCACCACCCGCCGCCTGGTCACCACCGCCTTTCGTATTGCGCTCACCCTGCGCGACGGCGGCTGTGCCTTCCCCGGCTGCGCAGTGCGTCCCGAGTCTTGCGAGGCCCACCACATCCAGCCCTGGTGGGATAACGGCTCCACCTCACTAGGGAATCTAGCTAGTCGCGAATCCACCCGCGCCTGCTCGCGAAGGCTCCGATACCTGACGCAGCAGCGCAACGCGGACTCGTATCGTCGACTCCAGTCAACTCGCATGTCATCTGCAGCGATAGGGTCACGAAGAAACATCTAGTCATGGAGGAAGTCGATGGGTGAGTCAGGCTCGTTGCGCAGATTGCGCACGATATTCGGGTCCGACGGCCCGTGGCTTCTAATCGTCCTTTCGATTGTGGGGGTAATCGGCTCATTCGCCGCTTTTGGCTGGGTGGGTCTTGCCGTACTGATTGTCCTAATCCTAGTTCTGCTGGTCATCGTGTTCGCGAAGGCCGCACTGAGACCGCGAGCGGAGTCGAAGGAGCAGTCTCCGATGGCGCCGCCGCCAGAGGAAGTGGGCATCGAAACAAGCCTCACGAATAGTGGAGGGAGTTCGTCTGATCGACCCCCTCCGCCGGGTGAGGGCCCCACAAGCGTTGAGGACACGGACAGCAGCGACGACTCGCACGAGTCGAGCGCATTTCATCGTGGCGTTAAGGGCCTGATCGAGCACGACTTCGAGCAAGCCGCAACGGCGCTCGACGAGTGGATTGCTGAGGCCTCTGATCCGATGGAGCGACTCGAGCGCCAAGGCATCAAGTTTTCCGCACTTGTGCGAGCGGGCGACAGCGGCGCGATGGCGCGACTCCGAGACCTCGCGGATGACAACACGAGGAACGCAAATTTGCAGGCAATGTACCTGCGGACTCTCGCCGAAAATGGGGCCACCCAAATGGCAATTGACCAAGTACCAGATCGACTTGAAGCGATTGGAGATCCCGACGGTCGTGCGATTCTCCGGCTGGCCGAAGCGCGGATGCGACTCGAGTTGGGCGAAGTTCACCGGGCAAAGAGCATCGGCAGCGAGTTGCTCGAATCGCAGGCAGCCTTTGGTGCTGCGACAATGCTGGCTGAAATAGCCGCCACAGAAGGCGAGCATTTGCTGGAAATCGCCTACTATGAGCGAGCTCTGTCAACTAATCCAACAGAGGCCGACATACGATTCAAAGTGGCGTATGCCGCCTCCCAGGCGGGGATGCCGATGCTCGCAGTCCATCACTATCGCCTGCTCGAAGCCAGCAGCGCTGCGAAGGGCGTCACCATCAACAATCTCGGAGTCGCTCTCGAAAAGGGTGGCGCCCGAAGTCTCGCACGGGATTATTGGCGCCGCGCCTCGAAAATGGGCAGTGCCCTTGCATCTGGGAATCTGGCGAACGCTGCCGCCCGGGCCGGGTTTCTCGAGGAGGCAGAGGGGTTCATCAAGGCGGCGAGTACAGAGGACGAGTCTCCACGCGTGGGCGAGGCGCTTCAGCGGATCGCCACGACCCGTGAAAGTGACCTAGAGATCCGGAAGGAGATGGAAGAAGGGGGAAAGACCGTGAGCGCTGCGCTCGCGCGTCTTATTCTCAAACCGGCACCATCACTGCCAATTGGCGAGTGGGAAATTGACGGGAAGGACTGGACTTTTGAATCTAGGGAGAGTACATCTCAAGCGACTCGCGATCCCGGCGGCAAATGCGAGTTCTTCCTTGATGCTGGGAATCGTTTGCGGTTCGAGTTGAGAGCGTCAACGTATTCGTCGGCCGTCTCGGGGTATGCGGTCCAGGTGGGGGAGAGCGAGGACCTTCTGCTGGTGGCCGCGGCAACCGGGGAGACAAGGGAGCATCTGATCAAAGGCCGGCCGTCCGCTTGACTTGAACTAGCAACACAACTAGTCGTGATTTCTTGGATTGAATTGTGAGCCGAAGTGGGTGGCCCCGCGCCAAGGCGGACTAGCCGCGAAGCCGGGGCGAATGAGGCGAAAGTTAGCGCCCCAGCAGGCGGTCCGCATCCTGGGCGAAGGCGGCGAGGATGGTTTGGGAGGCTTCCAGGGCGCTGAGGTCGCCGGATTCGACGCGGGCCTCCAGGTCGGCGCGGATGGCGTTGACGGCGGGGGACGTGCGCAGGGCGTCCTCCAGATCGCCTTGGACCAGGGCCCACAGCCAGTCGCGTTGTTGGTGGGCTCGGCGGGTCTCGAGTTCGCCGGCGGCTTCCAGGTGGGCGCGGTGGTCGAGGATCGCCTGCCAGACCTCGGCCAGGCCGTTGCCGGTGAGTGAACTCGAGGTCAGCACCGGCGCACGGCGGGCGGTGGGGTCTGCCGTGATGAGCTTCAGGGCCACGGACAGTTCTCGGGCGGCGGCTTTGGCCTCCTGCTCGTGGTCACCGTCGGCCTTGTTGACCGCGATCACGTCGGCCATCTCCAAGATTCCGCGCTTGATGCCTTGTAGCTGGTCGCCGGCCCGGGCCAAGGTGATCAGTAAAAACGTGTCCACCATGCCGGCCACCGCGACTTCGGATTGACCCACGCCAACGGTCTCGACCAACACCACGTCGTAACCGGCGGCCTCCAGGATCAGCATCGACTCCCGGGTGGCGCGTGCAACGCCGCCCAGGTGGGTACCTGCCGGAGAGGGGCGAATGAAGGCTTGGTCGGATTGCGCCAACTCCCCCATCCGGGTTCGGTCGCCGAGGATTGAACCGCCAGTCTTCGCCGAGGTCGGGTCCACCGCGAGTACCGCGATTCGGTGGCCCTCAGCAATCAGCCGCCGTCCCAGCACATCAATAAACGTCGACTTTCCCGCCCCAGGCGTGCCCGTGATGCCGACGCGAATTGCCCTACCGGTATTGCCGCGCAGCAGCCGCAACAGCTCCGTCGCAATCTGGTGATGCTCCGGCTTGCTGGACTCCACCACGGTGATCGCCCGGGCAATGCCGCCGCGATTCCCCGCAAGCACCTGCTCAGCCAGCAGGGCTGGGTCAAGCGCCGGACGCCGCACGGCCTGAGCCTGCGCAGGCGGGACAGCCTGACCGTACTGCGGCCCAACGTTGAAGTCAGACTCCAGCCAGATCGGCGGCTTGTCCTCGCCCACGGCTCTAGGCAGCGTCGAGACGCTGACGCAGCTTGGTCAGCAGCTCGATCGCGGACTCGGGAATCACAGTTCCGGGCGGATAGATCGCGTCGGCCCCGGCAGCGTAAAGCTCCTCGAAGTCCGCCGGCGGAATCACACCACCCACCACGATCATCATGTCCTCACGCCCCAGCTTGTCCAGCTCAGCGCGCAACGCCGGCACCAAAGTCAGGTGACCAGCGGCCAAGGAGGACACACCGACCACATGCACATCGGATTCCACCGCCTGACGGGCGGTCTCCTCCGGAGTCTGGAACAGCGGGCCGACATCGACGGTGAAGCCCAAATCAGCAAACGCAGTCGAGATGACCTTCTGGCCACGGTCGTGACCGTCCTGGCCCATCTTCGCGACCAGAATCCGGGGACGGCGGCCCTCGGCGGCCTCGAAGTCCGCCACCATGGCGCGGGCCTTCGTGACGGCTTCAGTGCTACCCGATTCTGAGTTGTACACACCCGAAATGGTACGGATGTTCGCGGTGTAGCGCCCGAAGACCTTCTCCAGCGCGTCGGAGATCTCCCCCACGCTGGCCTGCGCCCGCGCGGCATCAATCGACAACTTCAGCAAATTGCGGTCGGGATCGGTCGGGTCGGGGTTCGCCGCAGCCCAGGTCAGCTTCTCCAACGCAGCATCGGTGACAGCCTGGTCACGCTCGGCACGGAGTTTGGCGAGCTTTGCGATCTGCTCGGCGCGGACCTTCGAGTTGTCGACCTTCAGCACCTCGGGAAGCACATCGTTGTCCACGATGTACTTGTTGACCCCGATCAGCGGCTGGCGTCCGGAGTCGATCCGAGCCTGGGTGCGCGCCGCAGCCTCCTCGATGCGCATCTTGGGAATGCCGGCTTCGATGGCTTTTGCCATACCGCCGGCAGCCTCGACCTCCTGAATCAACTCCCAGGCCTTTGCGGCAAGGTCGTTGGTCAGCTTCTCGACGTAAGCACTACCCGCCCAAGGGTCGATGACCCGACAGGTGCCCGACTCCTGCTGAAGGAACAGCTGGGTGTTGCGGGCAATCCGGGCCGAGAAATCCGTGGGCAGCGCGATCGCCTCGTCCAGAGCATTGGTGTGCAATGACTGAGTGTGGCCCTGAGTCGCCGCCATCGCCTCAATACACGTCCGCGTCACGTTATTGAAGACGTCCTGAGCCGTCAGCGACCAACCCGAGGTCTGCGAGTGGGTCCGCAGGCTCATCGACTTCGGATTCTTCGGGTCGAATTGATGCACCAGCTTTGCCCACAGCATGCGGGCGGCGCGCATCTTGGCGACCTCCATGAAGAAGTTCATGCCGATCGCCCAGAAGAAGCTCAGCCGCGGTGCGAACTGGTCCACCTTCAAGCCCACCGATTCACCGGCCCGGATGTAATCCACACCGTCAGCGAGGGTGTAGGCCATCTCAATATCAGCGGTCGCCCCGGCCTCTTGCATGTGGTAGCCGGAAATCGAAATCGAGTTGAACTTCGGCATGTTCGCGCTGGTGAACGCGAAGATGTCGGAGATGATCCGCATGCTCGGGGTCGGCGGATAAATGTAGGTGTTGCGGACCATGAACTCTTTGAGGATGTCGTTCTGAATGGTCCCGGCCAACTGCTCCAGCTTCGCGCCTTGTTCTTCGGCGGCCACCACGTACAGCGCCAGAATCGGCAGCACCGCACCGTTCATGGTCATCGACACACTCATCTGGTCCAGCGGGATACCGTCGAACAGTTGCCGCATGTCCAGGATCGAGTCGATGGCGACTCCCGCCATGCCGACATCGCCAGCCACCCGCGGATGATCGGAGTCATAACCGCGGTGGGTGGCCAAGTCGAAGGCCACCGAGAGACCCTTTTGCCCCGCCGCCAGGTTGCGACGGTAGAACGCGTTGGATTCCTCTGCGGTGGAGAACCCGGCGTACTGCCGAATCGTCCACGGCTGGTTCACATACATCGTGGCGTACGGCCCGCGCAGGTAAGGCGGCAGACCGGGGTAGGTCTTCAGGAAGTCCAGACCCTCGTAGGCGGCGTCGTCGAAGTTCGGCGGCACCAGGATGTGCTCAGGGGTCTCCCACCCGGTGCTGTAGCCGGGCAGTGCTCCAGCCAACTTGGCGAACTGTTCTGCGGCATCGGCCGGGGGACGCCCGGTGCCCAGCTCGGCCTCAGTGAAATTCGGAATGCTGCTCATGCCGCACCTCCCATCTGATCCAGAGTTTGGTTGAGGAAGGCGACCACATCCATGCCGGCGTAAACCTCGCCGTCGATCACGGACGCAGCGTCATCAGTGCCGGTTTCGGTGAGCCGTCCGGCCAGGTAGACCGTCTGCACTCCGGCCTGCTTCAGTGCGGTGGCCACGGCCACCGCCTGTTCGGCGTACACCTTCGCCGAGGAACACAGGATGGCAAAGCTGGAATCACCCGCTTGTTTTGCGAACTCCTCCGCAGACCCGGCCTCGACCAGGTTCGTCGCGATTCCAGCCACTCCCAGCAATGCGGTGGTGAACGTCTCGCGAGCGCCGAAATCGCGACGCGCACCCAAACAGGCCAGCATCGCAGTCGGCGTCTCGGCAGCACCCGCAGCACGGTCACGCAGTGCCTCGAATACCTCCGCATCACGCACCGGCTGCAAGCCGCCCCGCACCGGGGCGACTGGACGTGGCCGCACCTCGCGCGGCGCCTCATCGGGCTTGGGGAACATGCTGACACCGGTCAACGGCTGCGACCGGTCGGCGAGGCGCTTTGCCCGCTCGGCGTTGGTGGCTGCGATGCGATCAGCGATCATGCCGGAGCTCAACGCGGTGGCCATGCCGCCAGCAGCTTCGATTTGGGTGAAGACCGTCCAGGCGTTTTCAGCCAACTGGTCGGTGAGATTCTCCACATACCAGGAGCCACCGGCAGGGTCATTGACCCGTCCGATGTTGGCCTCCTCGCCGGCAACCAGTTGGGTATTGCGCGCCATGCGACGGCTGAAGTCATCGGGCAGGCCCAAGGCGGTGTCGAAAGGCAGCGTCGTGATGGCTTCTGCGCCGCCCACAGCAGCGGCGAAGGTAGCGATGGTGTTGCGCAGCAGATTCACCCACGGATCATCGCGAGTGATCATGCGCCAGCTGGTGACAGCATGCTGCACCGCGCCACGACGGTCGGCCGGGACGCCACACAGTTCTCCGATGCGCGCCCAAGCCCGCCGCAACGCACGCAGCCGGGCGATGGAGGTGAACTGGTCGGCATCGACGGCCACCCGGAAGGTGATCTGACCGAAGGCCGCCGCCGGGGTGATGCCGGCCGCTTCCAGTTCGCGCAGGTAGGTCACCCCGCTGGCCAGCGCATAGCCGACCTGGTCGATGTCGCCGGCTCCGGCGTCGTTGTAGCAAGTCACATCCACGCTCAGTGCCCGCACCCCGCGATACTCCGCCATGGCGGCGCGCACCCATTCGGCTTCGGAGCCGAACTCGGGACGCCCACCGTTGCGGGCCGCGAAAGCGAGCGCGTCCACGCCCAGGTTTCCGCTGGCGTGATGGCTGCCGGTGGCCGAAAAGTAACTCAACAATGCCCGGGCGGCGGCCTGCTGATCGTCAGAACTGGAGACCGAGACCGCGGCAATATCAGAGTCGACACCGTCCAGGATCGCGGGCAGGTCAGCGGCTGCAATGGCATCGGATCCGGTACGCAGCCACAGCGATGTGGCACCGCGTTCGAGATCGGCCAGCACTTCCTTGTTACTGAAAGCGATCTCGGGATCCTCGTGCAAGGCACATACATCCCAGCCGGTCAGCGAACCGGTCCGAATGGTGGTGCCGCGAGTGAACGGCGCCACCCCCGGTTCACCCAAGGACCCGTCATGGGAGGTGTACAAGGGATCGATGCTCAGGCCGTCCACGGTGGTGGTCCGCAGCCGAGCCATTGCCTGGTCCAGGTTCAGTTCCTTGCCCTCGGGGCGCCGCCGGTTGAGGATCTTGAGAACCTCGGCCTCCCAGTCTTCACGAGAGGGAGTGGCGAAGTCGCCGGCAAGGAGCAACGGCGTCTCTGTCATGAGGCCACCCTAGCCCGACCGCACTATCCGCATGGCCAGATGGCCGCGGCTGAAACGGGTCACAAAACCTGTCGAACTAGTGCTTCTGCCGAACCGACCATGACTGCGGTTTCGCGCTCCCACTCCGGTTCTTGCCCCCGGAAGGGCCCGGTGGCCAGTGACACGATCACCGCTGCGGCGCGCAGTCGCAACTCCACCGGATCGACGCGCTCGTCGAAGACGGGCACCCAGCGACGAATCAACTGATGCACCCTGGCTTCCTGGTCAGCGCTCATCCGCTGAATGGTGGACAAATGCGCCACCAGACATGCCAGATCATCGGCGCGACGGCCGGGGCCCAAGGTGTCGGTGTCCAGGACCCCGCACACCCGTCCACCCAAGACGTGGATCTGACCCTCATGAAAATCGCCATGCGTGGGCTCATTGCCCGGCGGAATCCGGCGCAGGCCGCCGTCGATCTGCTCCACCAGCCACTCCAGGCGTCGCTCCAGAGCAGGGACTGCTTGGGCCACCATGCGGGAGTAGTGCGCGATGGAATCCGACCACGGTGGGCGTCGCGGCAATTCGCACACCCTCGACGGCATCGAATCCAGGACACCGATCAGGTCTTCGGCGGTGCAGGGGTCGGTGGGGTCGAACACCGCTTTGGCCAACGATCTGCCCGGCAGTTCAGCCAGCACCAGCAGATGGTCGTCGGTGGTGGCCAGAATCGGCGCCACCGGGACACCGGCATTGGCCAACACCAGATGCCGGGTGACCACATCGTCGAACAGGCGACCGCGAAGGACCTTCACATACACCGTCTGGGTGCCGAACCGGACGCGCACCACGGCCCGGCGGCGAGGCCGGTAACCGATCATCTCCAGCTCCAACTGCTGCGGGCTGACCGGGGTGTCGAATATCCGGTGAACGTTGCAGATGCCGGCCATCGATTCGGCATAGGCCGCGCGGGCTAATCCGGGCAGGTCAGGGTCATTCGGATAGATCCACACCGCCACCTCGCGCTGGCCATCGGCGAAGATCTCCGCCGAGGAATCGGTGTCGACCGGTCCGGTGGCCCGCGCGCTGACTCCCAGCAGTTCCTCGCGGCGTCCGTAGCTCCACTCCACCAGCGCTGAATAGGTGGCCGTCGTGGACTGGTTGGGGTTGGCGTCGATGTGGTCCAAGGTCCACGACAGCAGCTTCCCTCCGGAATGAGCCACGGCCGCTTCCAACAGGGAGCCGACATCGCCAGAAGTGAGCAGCACCGAGCCGTCGGCATCAGCGGGACGCACCGCCACCTCCTGTCAGAAGAACTCGGGCAAGGCTACTCGGCATCGCCACCGCCGCCGAGTTTGGTCAGCCGCAGTCTCGCAGCGCGTCGCCCATCCAACTCGGTGACTCGCAGTTCGAACTTCGCTGCCGGCTCCTGCTCCTGGGACGCCGCCAAGGTCACCGTGCAGGTCGCGCCCACTTCCGGCAGCGACCCCAATGTGGCCATCACGAAGCCGGCGACCGTGTCATAGGGGCCCTCGGGAAGCACATAGCCGTACTCGGAGGCGAAATCCTCCAGGGTGACCAGGCCGTCGATGTCAGCATCGGTGGCGTCGCCGGCCGGTTGGACGTCGAATTCGTCGGTGATGTCACCGATGAGTTCCTCGATCAGGTCTTCGATGGTCACGATGCCCGCGGTGCCGCCGTACTCGTCGGACACGATCGCCAAATGGTGGCGGCCCTGACGCATCTCGGTGAGAGCCCGCAGGATGCGCATCGACTGCGGCAGCGACAGCACCGGGCGAACCAGCTGCCGCACCGGCGCGTTGCGACCCACCGGATCGAGATCGGCCAGGTCGCGGACGTGCACAAAACCGAGCACATCGTCGGCGTCCTCACCGATCACCGGATAACGGCTGTAGCTGCCGCCCTGTACCTCACGCAGCGCCTTGTAGGCGGGAATGTCGCCGTCCAGGAAATCCACTTCAGTGCGCGGGATCATGGTTTCGCGCAGGCTCACCGCGCCAGCGCTGAAAACCTCATCGACGATCTGACGCTCCTCGGCGCCCAGCGTGGCCGACGAACCGACCATGGCGCGAAGTTCTTCGTCGGTGACCTCTTCGCGGGAGGCGTTGGGATCCCCGCCCAGAACCCGCACCACCACATCGGTGGACTTGCCCAGGAACCAGATCAACGGGGTCGAGATCCACGCGATGGCGTGCACCAGAGGGGCCAACGCCAACGCGAAGGCCTCAGCCCGCTGCATGGCCAGGCGCTTAGCGGTCAGCTCACCGATCACGATCGAGAAGTAGGAGATCACCACCGTGACGACGAATAGTGCCAATCCCGTGGCCCAATCCGGCGACACACCCCAGCCCACCATGACCTCGGCCAGCGGCCCGGACAGGGTGACGCCACCCACCGCAGCCGACAGGAACCCGGCCAAAGTGACGCCGATCTGCACAGCGGAGAGGAATCTGTTGGGTGAGGAGGTCAACTCCGCCACCATCTGGCCGCGGCGGCCCCGGGTCGAAAGCTGTTTGAGCTGGGACTCACGCAGCGACACCAGCGCCATCTCAGCGGCCGCGAACACCCCGCCAACGATGATGAAAACCGCAATCAGGAGCGAGTCGCTCACTATCGGGTTCATGGGTGCGCACCTGGCCTAAGTCTGGAGAGGGGTATCCCTGCGGATAGGCCTGCGATCCTACCGCTCACCCGCTCGGCCTCGCCGCTGCCGGGTTCGCTGCGGCCTAACATGGACCCCATGCAAACACCAGGTGAACGCAAGCCGTACTCGTTCGCCTCCGGCAATCTGGCAAAGGTTCGTGCCCTGCCTCGCTATCTGTGGGGCTGGCTCAACACCCTGACCACTCGCCGCGATCCGATGTTGTGGGTGATCGGAAGCAATTTCGGGCTCGCCGACGGCGCTTGGGCCTTCCATCAGGCCACCGAACGGCTGAACCCTCCCCCGCGCATCGTCTGGGAGGTCAGCACCGAGCGGCAGCGCGCGCAGGCCATCGCGGCCAACGTCGCCTGGGTGGATCGGGATTCCCCCGAGGGCTTCGCCGCCGTGCTGCATGCCGGTGTCATCGCGGTCACTCACGGCCTCGGGGATGTGAACCGCTACGGGCAGTACGGTGCGGTGATCGTTCAGCTGTGGCACGGCGCGCCGCTGAAGAAGCTCCACGCCGATTCCCCTGCCGTCACGTCTTTGGGCGGGCTGGGGCGGATTCCGGGAGTCTCGGGATTCATGCGCTGGCTGTATCGCCGCGGCACCTCCTCGATTTCGCTGCTGCCGACTGGCGCCTCCTGCTTCGTGGCATCGCTATGCAGCGCCTTCAATCTCTCCGAAGATCAGGTGCCGGTCACCGGCGAACCCCGTGCCGATGTGCTGTTCCTCGGCAGCGAAGCCGACCGGATCGCAGCCTCCACAGCGGTACTTGCTCCCCACCTGGGCGATCACAGCGACGCCGCAGTGGTGCTGTATGCACCGACCTGGCGCGACGGTGAGCCCGATCCCAGCGTGCCGACGCCGGCTCAATGGCACCTGCTGGAACAGGTCTGCGAACGCCACAACCTGGTGCTGCTGGTGCGTCCGCATCCGCTGGGAGTGGGCGCCTACGACTACTCCTCGTCAAGGATTCGGCTATTGACCTCCGCCGACCAGCCGGAGTCCATGCCGCTGCTGTGGGGGGTGGACCTTCTCATCACCGACTATTCCTCGATGCTGGTCGACTACACCGCCACCGGACGCCCGTTCGTGCTGTTGGCCCCCGATCTGGAGCACTACGAAGCGACCCGCGGGCTCTACATCGACTACCCCTGGTTGGCCGACGGCCGCTGGTATCAGAACTGGAACCAGGTCGCGGAGCGGCTGACAGAACTGTTCAGCGACTCCGAAGCTGCCGAAGCGGCCCGGGCTCACACCCGCAGCCTGGCCTCGGTCTTCCATCAGCACACCGACGGGTTGAGCGCCGATCGCGTGGCCCACACCGCCCAGGCGCTCGTCGCGGCTCGACTGTCTCGCAGCTAGCGCACCCGCGAACGATCCACCGTCGAGCGGCCCCCGAAGAGCCAGCCGCGGAGGAATCCGGCCCCCCAGGCCAGGTGCATCGTGGCCAGCACCACAACATTGAGCAGTCGGTCGCTGACATGCTCGCCGCCGAGTCGCGTCAGGCCCACCACGGTGACGCCGGCCAGGTATCCCAGAATCGGTAGGTAGAGCAGCGACCAGGCCGGGGCGCTGAGCACCCCGAACAGTTGCAGCGGAATCAGCGCCACCGCGATGATCGCGGCCAGCACCACCGTCGGCGGCGGCAGGTAGCGCACCGGGGTGCTGCCTTGGCGACGGATCAGTGCCCCGCGCCACACCCCGGTGGCGAACATCTGACGGCGCAACGCATCCCAGTTGTCGCGCGGCCAATAGGTGACCTTCACCTTCGGGGTGAACAACACCCGATAGCCGGCCGCCCGGATGCGATGGTTCAACTCCCAGTCCTCGGCGCGGCGCAGCTCTTCGTCGAAGCCACCGACTGCCGCGAGCACCTCTCGGCGAAAGACCCCCAGATAGGCCGAATCGGCCTCGGTCTCCTCGTCACCGTGGTGATACACCCCGCCACCCAGACCGAAGGGGCTGTTGTAGGCCCGGGCGGTGGCCTGTTGGAAAGGCGTGCGTCCCTGGGCTTCCATGATGCCGCCCACATTCGCCGCGCCGGTGCGACGCAGTATCTCCACCATGGTGGCCGAGTAGCCGGCCGGAAGTTCGGCGTGGGCATCGACCCTGATCACCACGGGAAAGCGCGAGGCGGCGATCGCCAGATTCAAGCCGATGGAGATGTCGGTCTGTGGGTTGGCGACCAGTCGGACCCGGGGATCGGCGGCGAGTGCTTCGGCCACGGCATCGGTGTCGTCGCTGGAGGCGCCCAGCGCCAGCACCAGTTCTTGTTCGCCGGGATAGTCCTGATCGAGGACGGCGCGCACGGCGTGTTCCAAGTAGGCGGCTTCGTTGAGCACCGGCATCACATAGGAGACTCCGACGTCGGCGGGAAGCTCGGCCAGGCTCGGCGGCACATCAGCGACGGTCACCGCGCCATTGTCGCACCCCGCCCGGGCTGGCTCAGAATCGCGCAGCGGGTGCGGCGCAGCGATAACCTACTGGGCGTGATCGACTCCACGCATTGGCTGCTGACCCTGACCTGCCCCGACCGCCCCGGCATCGTGCATCAGGTGACTGGTGCGATCGTTGCTGCCAGCGGCAACATCACCGAACTGCAGCAGTTCAGCTCCACTGACTCGGGTCGATTCTTCATGCGGGTGCAGGTGCAGAGTGGATTGAGCCGAGAGCAGCGGGAGCTTGCTCACGCTGCCGAGGCGATTGACGGTCTTGACGAGCGAAGCGAGAAACAGATCGGTTTTGACCGCTCGCAGTTCGAACATCGATTTGCGGCTGTCGCCAACGAACTCGGTGCAACCTGGGTGCTGGACTATGTGGGACGGCGGCGCCGCACGCTGGTGCTGGCGTCCAAAGAGGGCCACTGCCTCAATGATCTGTTGTTCCGGCAGCGGTCGGGGTATCTGCCGATCACCATTCCGATGATCATTGCCAATCACTCTGATCTGTCGGATCTGGCGAGTTTCTACGAGGTTCCCTTCGAGGTTCATTCGGTCACCCCGGACAGCAAGGCCGACGTGGAGCGACGCATCCTCGACGTGGTCGCCGAGCACGACATCGAACTGGTGGTGCTCGCCCGCTACATGCAGATCCTGTCCCCGGAGTTGTGTGCGGAGTTGGCCGGGCGGGCGATCAACATTCACCACTCCTTCCTGCCAGGCTTCAAAGGTGCCAATCCCTACCGGCAGGCGCATTCCCGGGGGGTGAAGCTGATCGGTGCCACCGCCCATTTCGTCACTGCTGATCTGGACGAAGGCCCGATCATCGAGCAGAACGTGCGCCGGGTCGATCACACCATGGCGGTCCCGGAGTTGGTGGCCGTCGGCCAGGAGCAGGAAAGCCGCACTCTCACCGAGGCGGTCAAGTTGTTCGCCGAACATCGGGTGCTGCTCGACGACTCCCGCACCGTGATCTTCCGCTGATCACGAACCAGGCAGTTTGAGACGGAACCGGCCCAAGGTCTGCATGGGTGCGCCGACGCGCGCCTCGATGTCTTCGAAGTGCCACCATTCCGAGGAAATCGGACGCAGGCCGGCATCAATGGCGTAGCGGCGCAGCTTCTTCGCTGCCGAGGTCATCTTCGGATTCAAGGGTGCGGTACGCCAGGCGTCCCCGGTCTTGGTCCGCACCGGATAGGCGTAGGACGTCGAGGCCCTGGACAGCTCGTGGATGGGGGTCTGCATGGGCAGTTCGGTGACCGTCACCTCGGTGTAGCGGTAGTCACGCCCATTGCGAATGGTGGTGTCGGTGACTTTGCCGAGAGTGGCATCGATGGCGACTCCCAGTTGGTGGTTGGACAGGTTCAAAGCGATGAAGGACGACAAGCCCCAACCACCCCCGGTCAGGCCACTGCGAACCGTCGCATTGTCATGGGCGAGCCTGGTCAGCGTGGCGCCCACCTCATGCTGCACGTCAGCGGGCCGGAACGCCTCGTAGATCACCAATGACTGGCCGTGGTCCAGAGCTTCGGACTGCGCCACCTGAATGCGTTGGGCAACAGCGAAACGCACCGGCATGAAGTACTCACGCTGCTGCAGTTTGTCGTTGAATCCCCGCGCCTGGTACAGCCGCTTGCCGGTGATCCCGGGCAGGGCTACTGCACTGGATCGGAACACCGAGGCTTTCGAATTGCTGTTGGTGTACACGATCGAGGGAATCAGATCCGGCAAGTTGATCAACGTCAGCGACGACTTCAGCCGTCCTGAGGAGTGCTCACCGACGACGATCCAGTCGCTGCCCTTCACTGCAGTGATGGTGAACCAATCCCCGGGCGCCAACCGTCCGCCCGTAGTTCCCGACACCTTCCGCAAAGTGATCGGCACGGCGGCGAACCCCACTGAACCCACGACCGGTAGCTCGAACTCGCCCGACGGTGCTGTCGGTTTCAGTTCCGGGGTGGAGGTGGTCGACGGTGTTGGGGTCGTCGTGACGCCGGCTGTTGGGTCGGTCGGGGCGCTCGACGGCCTACCGGCCGGTGGCGTGGTGGCACAGCCTGCGACGACCAACAGGCTGACGGCGATGGCTGCGATCAACCCTGATCGGCCCCGATCACGCCTCACGGGAGGACGAAGAGCTTCCGCTCCGGCGGCACCTTCACGATCCAGTACCGCCATACCTGACTCTGCAGCAGGCTGGTCTTAGCCCTGGTCTTTGCCGGCTTGGTGGCGTTCGGGTCACGGACCAGCGCTCGACTCCCGGCGGTGTCGTACCACACGATGAAGTGACCGTGCTGGGTCCAGTTGCCCGGCTTCATGAAGGCCAGCACCCAGTTTCCCTCGGCGACAGCTGCCCGCGCCTTGGCGTGAAGCGCGCGGCGCTGAGTCGACGAGAGTTTCTGCAATTTGCGCTTGTTCAGCCGTGTCAGGGTGACGCCATAGGTGGCGGGCCACTGTGTGAAGAAGGGATCTTTCGTCTTGCCCGGCGCGGTCGTCGCAAAGCCATGGCGAAGGCTCCACTTCGCCGCGGTGGCCGGAGTCACTTGATATGAGCCGCTCGCGGTTCCCAAGGACCGGACCAGAATCGTGGCCGCGGTGAGCCCGCAGCCCGATCCGCGGACGGTGTTGCGATAGCGCGCATTCGCCCACCGCTTGTCGAACTGGTACACCGGCCGCGGCGCCCATCGGGCGAAATAGGTGACGGTGCCAGCAACGGACGGTGCGAGAGTTGACGCGCTGATGAGGGTTCCGCCATGGGCGCGCCGGTCGGACCACCCCACGAAGACATAGCGGGAGCGTGTGGGCACGGGGAGAGCGCCGATCTTGGCACCCGGGCTCACGGTCTTGGTCGCGGTGTCCAGGTTTCCACCGTTGGGCCAAAACACCACTGTGACCTTCTCCTCAGCGGCCTGAGCGGCGGGAAGCATCGGCGCTGCTGCGAATTGAAGGCCGACGATCAGCGACACAATGAGCAACAACCGACGCACTGCGGCAAATCTCACAATGATCCTCCGGCCATTTCACGAAACACGCTGAATTCAGTCCGATCGCGCGTCAGCCTAACATCGCCGCCCGGTCACCGGGGTGCGGTAATCACCAAACCTGATACGTCCGCCGGACGCTGCCAGGAGCGCGCCTGATGATCCTCGAAAAGCCACCAGGCCGACGGCGATACGCTCAACCCGGCACCGCGGCAGTAGCCGATCAAGCGGCGAGCACCCTCGGTCAATGGTGCCGAGGCGGCAGGCTGCTGCGGCCCCGGTGGATTGATCGTCGACACCGCGGCACGCGACATTTCACGAACCGAACTCGGCATGGCATATTCGTCCGCCTGGGTCGAGCGATAGGGCTCTCCCGGCGTCCATGGCCGAACGGCTTGGGAGAGCTTGCCCAGGCTGAGTTCGAGGCGATCGCCGTACGGCGCGGAGTCGGCCGCCGACGGCAGGAACCAGGCAAGGTCCCACCCATCGCCGTCGATGCCTTCACGGACGCCCGGTTGAGCGTCGTAGACCGCTACCAGGGATTCGGCCAGCGCCTGCTGCGCAGCCTCGGGACGCCAACTGCCGTACACGATCAGCGTGTTTCCTTCCGCCAGCGCGGCACGTTGGGCGAGTTGCACCTTCTGTGCGGTCGCCAGACTCACCGGCACGGTGGGCAAGCGGGTGGCGAAGCGGGCATTGATCCCCACAAGGTCGGCGTCCGACCATGTGCCCTGATCCAGGATCGCGGTGCCGGAACGGTAGCTCGGCGCGGTCTCGACCGACAGCACCAACGAAGGCACCACATCGGCAAGATCGATCAGCGCCGCGCGCGGGTCCAGGGCGCCACCGGAGCTCTTGGCAACCACGATCCAGGTATCGCCTTGATCGGCGCGAATGGTGAAGGGCTCACCGGCCTGCAGTGTGCCACCGGGCAGACCGGCGGCCGGGGTCAGCCGGATCCGGGAGGTTGCGAACCCCGTGGCCCCGGCCAGGGGGGCATCGAAGGTGAGGGCGTCCAATTCACTCGCCGGCCGGCGCGACGGCGGGGAAGCCGGTGGCGTCGACGCTGGGCTGGCCGAGGTAGTCAGCGTCAACGGCTGCCCAGACAGTGCCCATGCCGCCGTCGGCAGCAGCACGGCGGTCGCCAGCGCCAACCGGAAGGCGGCCGGTCCGCTGATGGTCCAGCCCCGACCCCAACTCAGAATGCGCTCTGAGACCAATCCGAAGGGGGGACGCAGCGCGAACAGATGTGCCGCTCCCAGCGCGAACGCCAGGGGCGCCACCACCGCCAGCGGGGATGCCGAGGCCCACATCGCGGTCAACGGCACCAGGGCGATCAGCGCCAGCGCGCGCAGCGACCACAGGTGCCACATGTAGATCTGCAGGGTGCGTTGGCCCACCGTGGAGAACCAGTGGTAGCCACGGGGTACCAGCACCAACAGGCTGGCGCCCAGGATGACCGCCGAGAGGTACCACACCGCACGAAATCCAGCACCGGCCGCCGCGAAGTGGTCGAGCACTTCGTAGCTGTTTCGGGCCGAGAGCAGGCCCCGCAGCTTGAGCAGCCGCGGCCACAGGAAGGGTGCGGCGAAGGCACCGGCCAGGAGCGCCGCGGCTGCGATCTTCCAGCCGATCGAACGATCGAAGAAGCGCTGCAGCGCCTCAGGTTCCAACCGGTAGCCGAGCAGGAAGAACGGCGCGAAGCAGATGACCCGCGAGATAGTCATCACATCACCGACGAACGGCAGGTAGCCGACCGCCAGTGCCAACACGACACTGCCCACCAATCCGGGGATCAGCGGGATCCGCGCGGCCAGCGGAACCAGCAGGTACCAGATCGCGGCAGCCAGCAGGTACCAGCTCGCGTTCGCCACCGACCACGGGGTGAAGACCACTGGCTTGCCCGCGAGGTACTCCAGCACATAGATGCCCGAATAGAGCAGCACATAGAGCAGCAGGAACTGCAGCACTCGAGCGATGCGGAAGCGTCCGTCGCTGCGGATCAAGCCTCGCGCGAACATACCGGTGACCAGCACGAACAGCGGCATGTGGAACAGATAGATGGAAAAGAACAATCCCTGATAGACGCCGAATATCTTCGAGAACGGGTCGATGAAGTGCCCGACCACGACCAACACGATCAGGATGTACTTCAGGTTGTCGAAATAGGCGATTCGACCATGGGCAGCGCTAGTCAAGCTGATACACCTCGGCGAGATCGGTGTAGATCCGAGCACAGTTGTTCCGGTCGTGATGGTAGAAGAAGGCCGCCACACGCTCGCGATATTTCGGTTCGGGTTCCGCGCCCCGGTCCAGAATCGCCCACAGCGCCTCACGAAGTTCGGCCACAGTCCGCACCGCCGGACCGAAACCGTCTCGGATTGGATCGTAATCACCAATGGGATAGCTGGGCGGCAGTTCCTCCGGCAGGTAATACAGCAGTGGACGTCCCAGATAGGCCAGATCGAACTGCACGCCGGAATAATCACTGATGGCGACGGCGGCACGCTTCAGGTGGGGAAGGTAGCCCGCCGTGGTCGATGAGGCGACCGTGACCAGGCCCGCCGCCTGTGGATCGGCCGCCACGTGCGCGGCAAAGTCGGCTGTCTGCGAGGCCAGTGTCGGATGCACCAGAAAAGTGAGGCGAAAACCTCGCGAACGCAACCCGGCCAGCAGACCCTGATCGGTCAGCAGCCGCGAGTAGACGGCGAAGTACTCGCTGTCGAGGAAATCCTCCGACCGAGTGCGCACCTGTCCCATGCGTGGCGCGTCATTGGCGACATAGCGTCGCCAGGTCGGGCAGAGCAGCACTTCCGGCCTGGTGTCGGGGATCAGGGTGTCGAAACGCGCCAACCCGGTAGGACGCAGCATCTCGGGCCGATACCCGTATTCAGGTCGGCTCAGATTGGTCACCTCCACCGGCGAGGCGCAGTAATAGCGTTCAATGTTGTCGATGTGACGGGCTTGAAGCTGCGGGATGTACTGCACAGTCAGGCCGTGCTGGATGCACACCACATGGGCGGTGATCAGATTGGCGAACCAACGTCGCTCGAAGCGACTCAGGCCGCATTGTCCCAACGGATTGACCGACGTCGCCGCGATCAGGTGGGCGTGCAGGGGGTACAGCTTGCGCAGCGGCGAGGACGCGTCGACGAGGCGGAAGCCGCGTTTGAGCAGGCCGCGAGCCCCGGGAGCGTTGAGTTGAATCACATAGCGATGTTTGGCGCTTCCCGACTGTTGAGCGGCGAACTCGAAAAGGTGCTGCCCGTTGTCACCGCCCAAATAGAGCTTGTCGTAGTAGAGCACCAGGCGACGTCCGAACCAGGGCTTGGTGAGGTGATAGAGGACCCTCAAACCGGCCTCTTTCACTTTCGCGCGTACGCCGATGCGGGACCGCGCCAATCCCGCGAAAGCCGCCAACTCGCTACGCAGCAGCAGCCGGGTCGAGTGCTCGACGATCTCCAGATCACTCCGGTGAGCCCAGAGAGCGATCCCGTCGAATTCGGCGTAGCGACAACCGAAATCAGGAGCCAACCGGGCCGCTGCGGAGGAGAACTCCAACGGCACCGGGCCGTGCTCGGATTCGAGGGTCCACCACAGTCGCGCACCCACGGGAAGATCGGTCAACCGAAGGGATAGGTCAAAGGCTTGGTACTCCACCAGGGGAAGTCCGAAATAGCGGAAGCTCTGGCGACGTCCTTCGTCGGGAAGGGACCAGCTGCGATCCTGACCGGACCCGGTGCAATGAACGGTGATGGTCTGACCGTCCGCCGAGGGCCAGGTGATGAATCCGTAGACCCGCAGTTCACCGTCGATCACCATGAGACTCTTGATCTCGATCCGGGCGGGGTCAGCGCCGCCGCGCACACCGAGCAGATAACGCCGGAAGTTCTCCGGGACGCCCTGCAATCGCTGCTGGAGCAGGTCGAGATCCAGGAATTGAGTCAGGTCGGCGACCGCTGCCAGGAAGGAGTCGAGCCGGTCGTCAACCAGCAGGCGTTTGTCGTTGTCCTCAAGGTTGCGACGAAACCGCCGGTAGAGGTGACGCACCACCTCGACTTGCCGATCCCGGCCGGGGTGAGCGGCCAACTCCGCGAGCGCGGCTGCCACGAATCCGAAATACCAGTCCGGATCGTAGGGACGGTCCTCATCCGCCATCCGCGTCACCTTCAACGAAGGCGGACAGGGTCTGGCGGAGGCCGTCGTCCAAACCCACCACCGGCGTCCACCCGAGGGATCTGATCGCGGAAGTGTCCAGCCCGAGGTAGCCGAAATCGCTGTAGCCTCCCGGCGTGGCCGACGGGCCGGCGACCACTGTGCTGGGCTCGAGTCCAGGGACATCCAGCTGGGCGATCCGCTGCGCAAGGTCGCGAATCGAGATCGGCTCGGTCTCGTTGGCCACGTTGAACACCCCCGGCCAGTGCCCGTTCAGGCCTGCGGCCAGGATCGCTCGGGCCGCATCCAGGACGTAGCAGTAGCCGCGCAGGGCACGGCCGTCGCTGTTCAGCACGAGGTGCTTTCCGGCGACCCTGGCCGCGATGAAGTCGGCCATGGCCCGCCCATCGTCGTGGAGCTTCATCCCCGGTCCGTACACGCTCGCCAATCGCAAGATCTGAAAATCCACGGCGTACTGGTGGTGATAGGCAACCAACAACGACTCCGTCATGCGTTTGCTCTCGGGATACACATTGCGCGTGGCCAGGTGATCGAACTCCCCGACGGTCGTCTCGGTCAGCAGCCCGTTGCTGCCCTGGGCATGGCCATAGACCTCACGGCTGGAGAAGTAGCTGATGCGAGCCTGACGCGCCCGAGCGAGGTCGAGAAGGTCGAAAGCCGCCGACACATTCGCCGCCGCGATCCCGACCGGATCACGCCGGTACTCCGCCGGACTGGAGCCACCACCGGCATGGATGATCACATCGGCGTCGCCGCGGTAGCCCAGCGGCTCTCCCAGAACCTGTTGCTGCACGTCGTAGTCGACCCCGTCGAGGAACAGGGTGCACCACGAGTGAAGTGCTGCCGGATTTCGCGCCAGCAAGACCAATCGGAGCCGTTGGCCGTGTGCCCGCGAAAGCGCGGCCAGCCCCGCAGCCACGTACCGTGCGATGAGGCCGCCGGCACCGGCCAGCACGACGGTGGTGTCGCGGAACTGCCCCAGTCCGTCGGGGAACAGCGGATCAGCCGCGAGCCTGGCCAAGTCCGGTCCCATCGCCGCCCTCATCGGTCCGCCTCCGCTGCGAAATAGCCCTCCAGGAATCCCACATCAACCGGATAGGTCACTTTCAGATTCCCGTGTCGACCGCCGACCAGGTGAATCCGATGGCCGCAGCGAGCCATCAAGGTGGCAGAGTCGACCACGTCGACATACTCAGGATCGACCCCGGCGTAGTGCTCATGGGCGGCCCGCAGCTCCGCCAGACCGAAAGCCTGCGGTGCTTGAGCGATGAAGGATCGACTGCGCTGGAGCAATGCCGTGGCTGACTCGCCGTCCTCGGACATCACGATCGTCTCCGGCGCCGGGACGCACGTCACGGCGTTGCCATGGCGGGCTGCGTGCGCGATCACCGCTGTGATCAACGTGTGATCGATGATGGGGCGCACGGCGTCGTGAACCAGCACGATGGTGTCGTCCTCCCAGTGAGGCGCGGCTGCGTCCAGCGCATGGCGGATCGAATGCTGCGCCAACTCCCCGCCCGCAACGATGGCGCGGACCTTGGCGAACCCTGCCTGCGTGACGTACTCGGCCAACCAGTCGATCCACTCCGCGACGCACGCTATGTAGATGCCCTCGATCTGCGGGTGGTCGGCGAAGACCGCCAGGGTGTGCCCGATGATCGGCCGTCCCGCGACGGTGAGGAACTGCTTGGGCATCTCCCCGACGTCTGCCCGCCGCCCGACACCGCCGGCGAAGATCACCGCGATCGCTGTCACTGGCGCACCCCGGCGTCCGCCACCTCCACGACCCAGAGCCGGATCATGGTTTGCGAGAAGGTGTCGAAGGTGTTGTGTGCCTTGTCCTCGCGCATCGAGTTGGAGTCGGCGATCCACACCTCGTCGCCTTCGGCGCGGTACCACAGCACGTAATGGGCCTCGGTGGTCCACAGACCCTTCCCCATCAGCGCGATCACCCAATTGCCCTCACGCACCGCCTGCTGCGCTCGAAGCTTGACCGACCGCGATGATGCTGGCGGCGACGCACGCAGGTCTTTGGTGTTCAACTGGCGCACCGCAATGCCGTAGCTGGACGCGAAATCAGCGAAGTACGCCGATTCGGTCTTGCCCGACTCCGGAGCGTGGGTGAAGTAGCCGTGCTTGTCGCTCCAGGCTGCGGCCACCCGGGGATCCACGGTCGGGTCAGCCAAGGTCGAGATCACCATCGCCAATGCGGCGGGGCCACAGCCCCACCGCCGCACGGTGTCATCAGAGTTGGGACCGTAGCGCTGCTTGGCCCATTTCTTGTCGAACTGGTAGTAGCGCACCGGCGTCACGGCCGCGGGGAGCGTCGACCCGGTCGTTGCGGGTGTCGCCGCGGAGGGCAGCGGGGATTGCGAAGACTGGGACGGCATGTCCGCAGCACCCTCGTCAGTCCTCGAGGGCACCGCGAGGGGACCGACCACGATGGCGATCACACCGGCCAGAGCGGCGACGATCAGCGCCGCCAATGCCCAGCGAGGCACGCGCCATCCACCCATAGTCATCCATCCAACGCCGTGACGATGCCGCCGCCGCAGTCATCGTTCCCCCGATGGTAGAGGATGCCCCGCGCGAGCGCCCGTAGGGCGCTGGCCTCCGCGGATCGATGCGCCCGATCAATCCCCGGCGAAGTGCAGAGTTCCCTGAAGGTCGACCAATGACCACCCCAGCTGGGGGTCTCCGTCGGCGATGATGACGCCGGTGTTGTCGAGGTGTCCGTGGCCGATCTCTTCGGCGAAGCCTCGGATCCGCGCGGCGGCCCACACTCGCAGGGCAGCGCCGTGGCTGACCGCCAGTGCATGGCGGGCTTGGGCGACGGCGATCTGAGCGATCGCAGCGTCGTAGCGTTCGAAGAACTCAATGGCGTTCTCGCCACCGGGCACTTTGGCCAGCAGGTCGCCGGTGGACCACTTCATCAGCGTCGACTGATAGGCGCTGACCTCGTCGGTCATCGCGAAAGAGGCCATCTCGTAGTCCCCTGCCGAGATCTCGCGAAGCCCGTCCAAGACGGTGATCGGTACTCCGACGGTCTCCGCCAGCGGCGCAGCGGTCTGTTGCGTGCGCACCAGGTTGGAGGCGTAGATGGCCTCAACCGGAACACCGGCCAGTCGTTCGGCGAGTGTCTTGGCCTGCCAGCGTCCATGGTCGTCGAGGTCGGCCCCGGGCGCAGCGGTGTCGAGCAGCAATTCGGTGTTGGAGGGTGTCCGCCCGTGGCGCACCAAGATCAAACGCATGCTCCGAGCATAGGACGCAACGAGCCGGGATCGGACCACCGGCCAACCGGCGGTGCCGGTTTGGTTGATCGGCTCGCTCCTTGACCAATGTTCTTACCCGTATCCGCTGGTGAAGCGGAACTGCTAGCGTCGGTTTCGGATCCAACCGAGCATCTGTTTGAGGAGACAAACGTGAGCAAGACTCCCGTCAAGGTAGCGGTCACCGGCGCAGCCGGTCAGATCTGCTACAGCCTGCTGTTCCGGATCGCCAGCGGTTCGCTGCTGGGACCCGACCAACCGGTGGAACTGCGCCTGCTGGAGATCACCCCTGCGCTCAAGGCCCTCGAAGGCGTCGTCATGGAACTCGACGACTGCGCCTCCCCGCTGCTGAGCAAGATTGAGATCGGCGACGATCCCAACAAGGTTTTCGAGGGTGTGAACCTGGCCATGCTGGTGGGCGCCATGCCCCGCAAGCAAGGCATGGAGCGTTCTGACCTGCTCAGCGCCAACGGCGCCATCTTCACCGCCCAGGGCAAAGCCCTCAATGCGGTGGCCGCCGACGACATCCGGGTGCTGATCACCGGAAACCCGGCCAACACCAATGCGCTGATCGCGATGAGCAACGCTCCCGACATCCCCAATGAGCGCTTCAATGCGCTGACTCGGTTGGATCACAACCGGGCCATCACCCAGGTCGCCCAGAAGACCGGTGTCGCCGTGGACGCGGTGAAGCACATGACCATTTGGGGCAACCACTCCGCCACCCAGTACCCCGACGTGTTCCACGCCGAGGTCGAGGGCAAGAATGCCGCTGAGGTCATCAACGACCAGACCTGGATCGAGAGCACCTTCATCCCGACCGTCGCCAAGCGTGGCGCTGCCATCATCGAGGCCCGCGGACTGAGCTCGGCCGCCTCGGCGGCCAACGCCACCGTCGAGCACATGCACGACTGGGTGCTCGGCACGCCCGAGGGCGACTGGATCTCGGCCGCCGTGCCGTCCGACGGCTCCTACGGAGTGCCCGAGGGCTTGATCTCGTCGTTCCCGGTCACCTACTCCGGTGGCACCTACCAGATCGTTCAGGGTCTGGAGATCGACGCCTTCTCGCGGGGCAAGATCGATGCCTCGGTGGCCGAACTGGCCGACGAGAAGGCTGCGGTCACCGAACTCGGACTCATCTGAGCAGTACCCCCAGCAGTCGTCTGAACGAAGGCGCCCCGCGGTGATCCCGGGGCGCCTTCGCGTTCTGAGAAGATGGGTCCATGCCCACCCACCACCGGATACTTCAACCTGACGACGCCCCGGCCTTGGCTGCGCTGTTGTCCAGCAATCGCGAGTTCCTGGCGCCGTGGGAGCCGGTTCGCGATGAGTCGTACTTCACTGTTGCCGGTCAGGAACAGGTCGTGGCCGACCATCTCGCCCACCAGCGCGCCGGCGGCATGTACTGCGCGATCATTCTGGACGACCAGGCCCAGCCGGTCGGGCGGATCAACCTGAGCATCTTCCGCGGCCCTTTCCAATCAGCGACGATGGGCTACTGGCTCTCCGAGCATGTCGGCGGACGGGGGTTGGCCACGGCGGCAGTCGGCGAAGTCGTCGAGGTTGCGTTCGGCGCTCTGGGTCTGCACCGGGTGGAGGCGGGCACGATCCCTGAGAATGAGCGTTCGCAGGCAGTATTGACCAAGAACGGCTTCACTCGATTCGGCTATGCCCCGGCCTACCTGCACATCGCCGGTCGCTATCGCGATCACGTGCTGTTTCAGAAGCTCGCTCCTGGAATCACACCATCGGATTAAGTTACGGTTCCGTAGCCGTAGCAGCTAGGCTTTTCGACAGTCCACCGTCTGCCAGAAAGCTGATCGCCCATGACTGGTCGTCCCGCCACCGATGCGACCCGAGCCGTCCGCCACGCTCGCGATTTTCTCCTCGAACACCGCCTCGACTACGCCGGAACCATCGACGGCTTCACCTGGCCGGAGCTCACCGAGTTCAACTTCGCGTTGGAGTGGTTCGATGTGGTGGCCGGCGAACACCCTGATCGGGCCGCGGTCACCATCGTCTCCCATGACTTGCTGGCGCAGTCGTGGAGCTACGGTGAGCTCTCCCGTCGATCCGATCAGGTCGCCAACTGGCTGCGACTGCTCGGGCTGACGCGCGGATCGCGGGTCATCGTGATGCTGAACAACACCATCGATCTGTGGGAGATCGTGCTCGGTATCTACAAGATCGGCGCGGTCGCCATTCCCACCTCCACCCTGCTTTCGGCCACCGACCTGGCGTACCGGGTCCACCACGGCGAGGCCACTGCGGTCGTGGCACCGACATCGCTGCGGGCACGGTTGGACAGTCTCGATTCCGGCGTGCTGCGCATCGGTGTCGGCCCCGACACTCCTGCGGGCTGGATCGCCATGGCGGAATCGCACCGGGCCAGTGATCAGTTCGTTCCCGACGGACCGACACCGGCCACCGATCCGAGCCTGCTGTATTTCACCTCCGGTACCACCTCGCACCCCAAGTTGGTGCAGCACAGCCAGGTGTCCTATCCGGTGGGTCACCTGTCCACCATGTGGTGGCTGGGGGTTCAACCCGGCGACATTCACCTCAACATCTCCTCACCGGGATGGGGCAAACATGCGTGGAGCAACTTCTTCGCACCCTTCCTGGCGCAGGCCACAGTGTTCGTCTTCAACTACGAACGGTTCGACGCCGGGACGCTGATGAAGGTCATGGACACCCACCAGGTGACGACCTTCTGCGCGCCTCCCACTGTGTGGCGCATGCTGATTCAGGCCGACCTGACGCAACTGTCGCAGCCGCCGCGGGAGTTGCTCGGTGCCGGCGAGCCGTTGAATCCGGAAGTCATCACCACTGTTCGTGCTGCCTGGGGCGGCACCATCCGCGATGGCTTCGGACAGACCGAAACCACCTGCTGCGTGGGCAACTCCCCGGGTCAGGTCGTCAAGGATGGTTCGATGGGGCGGCCCATGCCTGGCTACCCGGTGGTGCTGTTGGACCCGGTGACCGGCGACCCCGGCGTCAGTGAGGGCGAGATCTGCCTCGACCTGAGCAAACCGATCCTGGGTTTGATGACCGGCTACCACAACAACCCGGAGATGACCGCCGAGGTCCGGCGCAACGGCTACTTCCACACCGGCGACATCGCCACACTCGACACCGACGGTTACCTCACCTACGTCGGCCGAGCCGACGATGTGTTCAAAGCCTCCGACTACAAGATCTCGCCCTTCGAGCTCGAATCGATCCTGTTGGAACATCCCTATGTGACCGAGGTGGCGATCGTGCCGAGCCCCGACCCGGTGCGGGCTGCGGTACCCAAGGCTTTCGTCCGCCTGGTCGAACACGCCACCGATCAGCAGGCGGAGGCGGCGCGCTCCATCTTCGAGCATGCCCGGGCCCGACTCAGCGCCTATCAGCGGGTTCGTATCGTGGAGTTCGTCACCGAGCTACCAAAGACCATTTCGGGGAAGATCCGGCGAGTGGAACTGCGCGAACGCGAAGCTGAGCGGGTCGCATCAGACGATCCCCAAGGTCAGTTCATGGAGCGCGACTTCCGCTGACCGGGCTCGGTGCCCCGGCCAGCGGGAAACCGCAGATCAGGCTCCGGTCACGAACTCGTAGCCGGCCTCCGCCGTGATCGTGCGGACTTGTTCGCGCCACTGCTCGTAGGAGAAGTCGAAGGTGTAGGCCTTGGCGAAATGGGTGATCTGCTCGGCAATATCATCGGCCAAGCCCTCGCTGCCGGTGCTGCTGTAGGTGCCACCGGAAAAGCCGAAGCCTGAACTTTCGCCGGGATCGCCGCTGGTGAATCCGCCGCCGGTCTCCTTCAGCGAGTCGGAGTAGCGCACCTGCCACGCGGCGTCATCGACGATGATCGTGGCGCGGTACTCCAGCTTCTGCCGTGCCAGCACCGAAGTCCGTTCGGCCAGGACTCGAGTAATGGTGGCCTTGTCACCGGAGTCTTCCCAGGTGAACTGCCAGCTTTCGGCCAAGGCTCGCAACCGCCCTTGGATGTTCGAGTGGGGCGACACGGCTTCGGCTTGACCGACCGTCGGCTCCAACCACGAGTCAGCGGACGCGGCTTGTGCCATCGGTTCCCACTGGGACCCGTTCCAGCGGTAGCCGTTCTGCACCTCACCGACCTGCGGCGCCTGCGCGACGGGTACCCACTGCTGACCATCCCAACGATGACCATTCACGACCTGGCCCACCTGATACTGCTGCGGCTGAGCAGCCTGCGCGACCGGCACCCACTGCTGACCATCCCAACGATGACCATTCACGACCTGGCCCACCTGATACTGCTGCGGCTGAGCAGCCTGCGCCACAGGCACCCACTGCTGACCATCCCAACGATGACCATTCACGACCTGGCCCACCTGATACTGCTGCGGCTGAGCAGCCTGCGCCACGGGCACCCACTGCTGACCATCCCAACGATGACCATTCACGACCTGGCCCACCTGATACTGCTGCGGCTGAGCAGCCTGCGCCACGGGCACCCACTGCTGACCATCCCAACGATGACCATTCACAACCTGACCAACCTGATACTGCTGCGGCTGAGCAGCCTGCGCCACGGGCACCCATTGCTGACCATCCCAACGATGACCGTTCACGACCTGGCCCACCTGATACTGGGATTGCGCCACCGGCACCCATTGCTGACCATCCCAACGATGGCCGTTCACGACCTGCCCCACCTGATACTGCTGCTGGGATTGGGTCAGCGGCACCCACTGCTGACCATTCCATTGGTACCCGTTGGACACTTGGCCGATGTGCGGCCCTTGCGGCGTCTGGCTCATAACACTGAAGCGTATCCGCGCCCGCAGTGGCGCGCCAACGCAAACGGCCCTTGATGGCGGCTTCCCGCAATCAAGGGCCGAGAGTCGTTGACTCAGGCGCGCAGCGTCGAAGCCAGCTCGTCGAACACGCTCAGGTAGTGATCGACCGCCTCATCGGTATGCGTCACCGACAGCGTCCACTCCTCCTCGCGTCCGGGGGTGGCGAAGATGCCGCGGTTCATGTTCCACAGCCAGGTGAGCTCGGTGAGCGGCACATCCTGGTTCTGCTTGTAGGTCTCGTAGTCGCGCACCTTGACATCGGAGAAGGTGACGCAGCCCTTGGAACCGATGCCGACGGCATAACCGATCAAGTCGTAGCGATCAATGATGTCGCGCGCCCCGGCCAGAATCCGATCATTGAGGTGGTCGAGGTGGGCATAGGCGTCCGGGGTGAGTACCTGAGTCAGCGACGCCAGCGCGGCGGCCATCGACAGCGGGTTTCCGTTGTAGGTACCGACCTGGTAGACCTTTCCGCTTTCGACGATGGCCATGATCTCCTCGCTGCCACCGATCGCGCCTGAGGGCAAGCCGCCGCCCAGGGACTTGGCCAAGGTGACCAGATCGGGCAGCACCCCGAAACGGTCCGTAGCGCCACCGGCGGCGACACACAGGCCGGTCTTGACCTCGTCGAAAATCAGCACGATGCCATAACGCTGGGTGATCTCGCGGACTGCCTCCAGGTAGCCCGGCTCGGGGAGCACCACGCCCAAGTTCATCATGGCTGCTTCCATGATCACGCAGGCCGGCAGACGACCCTCCTGGTCGAGCTTCTTGATGCGCCGTTCCATCGCCTCGGCGTCGTTGAACGGCACCGGCACGGTCATGTCAACGACAGCCTGCGGGATGCCCGCACCGTAGGGCAGGGAGGCCAGATTGTCGCGATCACCGATGGAGTCGTAGGGAACTCCGATGGAGACCATCACCGTGTCGTGATGGCCGTGGTAGGAGCCGAAGATCTTCATCACCGTGTCGCGACCGGTGAAGGCACGGGCGATACGGATGGCGTCCATGGTGGATTCCGAGCCGGAGTTGGTGAAGCGCCACTTGGGCAGTCCCCACCGTTTGGCCAGCTCGTCGGCAACCAAGGCGGCGTCGGGAACGGCGCAACCGAAATGGGTTCCCAGCGGGTAACGGGCGATGATCGCCTCGCCGATCACCGGGTGGGCGTGGCCCTGAACCATCGAGCCGAAGCCGTTGTGGAAGTCCCAGTACTCATTGCCATCGACGTCGAAGATCTTCGGACCTTCACCCCGATCGATGTAGATGGGCCAGGGATCGCGGCCCTGGTAGGAGGAGGCCACACCACCGGAAAGGTGCTTGGCGGCCTCTTCGTACAGGGCGCGGGACTTTGCGGTGCGCTCATCGAGGCGCCGCTGCTCGATTTCGGTCAGTTCGGCGATGCGGGAGCGATCGATGGGTTTGTTGGCAGACATGTCTCACCGTCCTCCGGTCGGCCTGGCACCGGTGTTACCTGACGGCAAACCCACGACCGGCCTGGCGACGCGGGTGGCCTTAGCCTAATGCCCGTCATAGTCAACAGCAGCCTGCGAGGGCTGCACGACATCTGAATTTAACGACTGGGAGGAACCACCCAGGACAGCACCAGGATGCCGATACCGCTTCCCAACAACAGGATGGTATCGATCACCCGGTTGCGCACCGCCAGCAGGCCCACCCGTTGCTGCGGCATCAACCGCAGCAAACCGCCGGCAGTGACAGCCATACCGATCAAGGTGCAACCGATGCGCCAGTGCCCGAACGGTCCGGCGATGATCACTCCGACGAAGACCCCGAAGAGTACTGAGGCCAGCGGCCACTGACCCAGAACCTGTTGCACGAAGGTCTTGGGCGGGCGAGTATCCGGTACCGGGGTGGTCATGCCAGGGCTTCGGCTCGATCCACGACATTCTGCAGCAACATGGCGCGGGTCATCGGGCCCACACCGCCGGGGTTCGGTGCCACCCAGGACGCCTTGTCGAGCACATCAGGCGCAACATCTCCGGTGAGCTTGCCGTCCACCCGGCTCACGCCCACATCCAGGACCACTGCGCCGTCGGCGATCAGGTCGGCGGTGATCATGTGCGGCACGCCCGCCGCAGCCACCACGATGTCGGCGGTGCGGGTATGTGCGGCCAGGTCGCGGGTTCCGGTGTGACACAGGGTGACCGTGCAGTTCTCGCTGCGTCGGGTGAGGATCAAGCCCAGCGGGCGACCCACGGTGATGCCGCGGCCGACGACGCACACCTCGGCACCGGCCAGCGGGACATCGTGGCGTCGCAGCAGTTCCACAATGCCGCGGGGCGTGCAGGGCAGCGGCGCGGGTTCGTTCAACACCAGTTTGCCCAGGTTGATCGGGTGCAGCCCGTCGGCATCCTTGTCCGGGTCGATCATGGCCAAGACGGCGTTCTCATCCAGATGCTTGGGCAGCGGCAACTGCACGATGTAGCCGGTGCAGGCCTCATCGGAGTTCAATCCCTGCACCGCTTCGGCGACCAGCTCTGCTGTGGCATCAGCAGGAAGATCGACGCGAATGGACTCGATGCCCACTTCGGCACAATCCCGGTGCTTCATGTTCACATAGCTGTGACTGCCCGGATCATTGCCGACGAGAACCGTGGCCAGGCCCGGACGCAGGCCCTTTTCGGCCAACGCTCGCACCCGCAGCGCGAGTTCGGCCTTAATGGTGGCCGCGACAGCCTTTCCGTCCAGAATTCGTGCGGTCATCAGGGCCTCTCAGTGGAAGAAGTGGCGGGTACCTGTGAAGTACATGGTGACACCGGCAGCCTTCGCAGCCTCAATCGTCTGCTCGTCACGGATCGAGCCGCCGGGCTGAACGATGGCTTTCACCCCGGCCTCGATCAGGATGGCGGGACCATCGTTGAAGGGGAAGAAGGCGTCGGAGGCCGCCACCGAGCCGCGGGCGCGCTCCCCGGCCCGCTCCACCGCCAGCTTGCAGGAATCGACACGGTTCACCTGTCCCATGCCGACACCGACCGCCGCCCCACCGGAGGCCAGCAGGATGGCGTTGGACTTCACCGAGCGCACCGCCCGCCAGGCGAAGGCCAGATCGGCCAGCGTCTCGGCATCGGCGGCTTCACCGGCAACCAGCGTCCACCCCGACGGTTCGTCTCCGGCAGCATCAACCTGATCAGGCTGCTGCACCAACACGCCACCGGAGATGGGGTGCAGGACGTGGTCGGAGTGGGCGTAGGGCGCGGCCTTCAGGATCCGAAGGTTCTTCTTCGCGGTCAGAATCTCCAAAGCACCGGGCTCGAAATCCGGAGCGATCAGCACCTCGGTGAAGATCGGGGCAACCTGTTCGGCCATCGCCACGCTCACCGGACGGTTGGTCGCGATCACACCGCCATAGGCCGACACCGGGTCACATTCATGGGCCTTGCGATGCGCTTCGGCGATGTCGGCTCCGGTAGCGATGCCACACGGATTGGCGTGCTTGATAATCGCCACGGTCGGCTCGCTGAAGTCGTAGGCGCTGCGGTAGGCGGCTTCTCCGTCGGTGTAGTTGTTGTAGCTCATCTCTTTGCCGTTGAGCTGCTCGGCGCCGGTGATCCCGGCCGGGGCGGACGCATTGGCGTACAGCGCCGCCGCCTGGTGCGAGTTCTCGCCATAGCGCAGGCTGCCGACCTTGTCCCAGCTTCCGCCGATCCAGGCGGGGAAGCCGTCGCCACCACTGGAGTCGGTGAGCACCGAGCCCATCCACCCGGCGACCGCCACATCGTAGGCGGCGGTGTGCACGAAGGCGGCTGCGGCAAGTTCCTTGCGCTGGGCAAGGGAGAAGCCGCCGTCGGCCAAGGCCTGGGTGAGCAACGGGTACTGAGCCGGGGATGTGATGATCGCCACCGACGGGTGATTCTTGGCCGCCGCGCGAACCATCGACGGTCCGCCGATGTCGATCTGCTCGACGCATTCGTCCTCGTCGGCCCCGGAGGCAACGGTTTCGGCGAAGGGATACAGATTCGACACCACCAGGTCGAAGGGGGCCACCTCGAGTTCGACCAGCTGTGCCCGATGGCTCTCCAGCCGCCGATCGGCGAGGATTCCGGCGTGAATCCGGGGGTGCAGGGTCTTCACACGCCCATCCAGGCATTCAGGGAAGCCGGTGACCTGTTCCACTGCGGTGACTGCCAAGCCGGCCTCGGCGAGTTTGGCGGCGGTCGAGCCGGTCGATACCAGTTCCACACCGGCGGCGGCCAGCGCCTGGCCGAGCTCGACCAGGCCGGTCTTGTCGTATACCGAAACCAGGGCGCGGCGGATAGGCAGCTTGTCGGTCATAGGTTCCCTTTACTGAGGTGGTTGATGGTGTCGATCAGCATCTGCCGCTCGACGACTTTGATGCGTTCGTGCAGAGTCTCTTCGGTGTCGTCGGCCAGCACCGGGACGGCCGCCTGGGCCAGGATCTCGCCGGTGTCGACACCGGCATCCACGCTGAACACTGTGGCACCGCTGACCTTGACTCCGTGGGCCAGCGCATCGCGCACGCCGTGCATCCCCGGGAAGGACGGCAGCAACGCGGGATGGGTGTTGATCATGCGTCCGCCGAAGCGCGCCAGGAAGGTCTCACCAACCAGTTTCATGAACCCGGCGCTGACGACCAAGTCGGGCTGGTAGGCGTCGACGGCCGCCGTGAGCTCGGCATCCCAGAGCGCGCGATCCCCACCTTTGACCAACTGACGCACGAAAGTCGGGATTCCGGCGCGTTCGGCACGCACCAAGCCGTAGGCATCCGCACGATCGGCACCGACGGCGACGACAGTGGCGTCCAGATCGCCGGAGTCAACAGCGTCCAGGAGCGCCTGAAGCAAGGTTCCGGAGCCAGAAACCAGAACCACGAGACGCATCGGCATAGAGGTGACCTTATCGTGAAGCCGAGGCCGAGCCGGTGCCGGATCGTCAGCGAGCGGACGCCCCTCGCACCGACACGAACCAGGTGATCACCGCTGCCAGGATGGCCGCTCCCACCAGGATCCCGAGCCCGATCAACATTTCGGGCCACAGCGGGCCGACAGCCACGAAGCGCTGGACGCCCAGCCCTCCTCTACTCAGCCAGGCCCATCCCACGAAGGCGCCCCCGGCGAGACCGCCGGCAAGCGCCCCGGATCCGATGGCGGCACCGATGCCCCCGCCGGCAATGCGTACCGCAACCACCCCGGCCAGGCCGCCTACGATCAATCCCGAAGCCAACCAAGCCTCCAAGTTCGCCACCCCGGCAGGCGGCAAAGCCCCGAAGACCGGCACCGACGGCAGCAAGCCCAACTGGGTCACCCATGGCGCCACTACGGACCCGTCTCCCACGCTGAATCCGGCACCCAGCAGCCACGATGCCGTCCAGCCCAACATGGTCGGCAGATAGGCCAGACAGGTGAAGGCCCACACCACAGCTCCGGAGGTGTCCAAGCCCAGGGAGGTCTCCAGGGCCGCGATACGTGCCTCGCCCTGCACCACCGCGACGCCCAGTGCCGTTGCAGCGAGGATCACCAGACTCAGCAGCGCAACTCCCGCACCGGTCACCGCCCCGCGCAGCCACGAGGGGCCGGCCAAGCGATAGCCCGCCGACCATCCCGCACCGATCAGTGATCCCCCAGCTGCGACCGCGACCGCGCCGATCAGGGCCGGGCCGAGACCGTCCCCGAGCAACACGGTGATCAGGAGCGCACCGGCCGCGTAGCCGATCACGAATTGCAGCGAGGTGAGCAACACCAGCCGTCGCAGCGCACCTGCACTGAGAGCGTCGGCGCGCGCCAACACCCCCTGGGTGAGTGCGAAGGCGCTCAACGAGAAGCTGAACAGCACCATCACCGCCGTGATGCCCAACGGCACCAGGGTGATCGCGGTTCCGGGCGCGGTCAGCCCGCCGCCGTGGGCCAGCAGCCACAGCCGTCCGATCACCGAAATCACGTCATTGAAAGGCAACGTCGGTGCTCCGATCCAGATGATCAGCGCGACCGCGCCGAGCACCAGGGTTCCGGCAAGAACCGCCGCCAGCCCGCCACCAATGGCGGCCACCGGCCAGGGCAACCAGGGCCGATCCTCAAGCATGGGTGCAGCCTTCGCATCGGCCACATTGAAGCGAAAGTGTCTGTGAGTACGGTGCTTGGCGGTCGGCATGATGGGTCAATGCTGACCCAACCTGCTCGCGATTCTGAGGTTGACACGCTGTCCCTATTACACTGGCCGAATCATCCAGGCATGCAGACGGGAATCTTGAGGTGGAGGGGTCCATGAGACCGCGTCGAGCGCTCGGGCCATTGCCCGACGATTTCGACGACCCAGTTGTCCCTGAAGTGCCCAGCGCGCCCGAAGCCAGCTTTGACGATCCCGCGCTCACCGACACCGGCATGATGCGCCGTCTCGCCTTGAACCCCGACGGGACTCTCGGCGACTTGGTGCCCCCACCCCGCCCGGTGCTGCCGAGTTCGGAGGCCGCGCTGCCTGCCTCGGCCGGACGCCGATTCTCCGCCAATGACAGTCCTTACGACGTGGAATGGGCAGCCCCGCGTCGATCTGCGGCCAGTGTGTCGTCTCCGCCACCGGCGTACGAACCTCTGTTGCCTCCGGTCAGCCGACCTACTCAGCCTCCTGAGGTGACGGTGTCCTATCAGCCGTCGGCCTCCCGCGTCGCCGACATCCCGGCCTATTCGATGGCCGCTCCCGCCCTGGGCAGCCACGCCCTCACCCCTGAGCCTGCCACCCCGGACCCGACCGAAGCGGTCGAAGCCCCGGTCGACAAGGTTGCGGCGAAGGAGGCCGCCGCGGAAGCCAAGGCCGACGCCAAGCGAGCCAAGGAGGAGGCCAAGGCCGACGCCCGCGCAGCCAAGGCTGATGCCAAGGCCGAGGCGTTGGCGGCCAAGCAGGCCGAAAAGGAAGCCAAGCAGGCTGAGAAAGAGGCCAAAAAGGCAGCCAAGAAGAATGGCGGCACGCCTGCCGCGGCCAGTCAGCCCGACATTGCGGCCCGCCTCGGCACTCCGGAGTTGGCCGCAGCGGCCACCCAGACCGCCGCGGCTCCGGCCAAAGCAGAGGCGTCGGAGAAGTCCGGGCGGTCGATTCGTCCGGCTTTCCTGGTGATGGCGGGAGTCGTCGTCATCCTCCTGCTGGTCGTCGTGGCCGTGGTCGTGGTGTTGAAGCCCCCGAGCACCCTGGGCAGTCCTGGCCCGGCAGCCGTCGATCCCGTACTCACCGACAGCGAGGTCGCGGTCCTCGGTGCCGGACCATGGACGTCCGCACCCACGACGGAGACGGCGATCTGCTTGTCCGGTGGAACCACGGTGAAGGCCGACCGAAGCGTGGCGCGCCTGTTGAGCAACACCACCGGAAGTTCAGTGCTGCAATCGGTGGATTCCTATGCCGACGCGGCGACAGCGACCGAGGCCTACTCGCAGCGACTCACCCAGGTGGGGACCTGCGCTGATGATGCGGCCACCGTGCAGAGCGCATCGACGGTGACCGGACTCGGCGACACCTCCGACGCGGTGACCCTCAAGGCCCGAGACAAGACCGGAGCGACCCACACCGTGTTGTTGGTGCGCTCGGACCGCACCGTGAACATCTTCGACGTGGCCACCCCCGAAGCCATCCCGCTCACGGCCCTGGCCGCGACATCGACGGCTTCGCTGAATCGCCAGTGCGCCGGGACGACCTGTCCGTCGGCGATCTCGGTGGAGGCGAGTGTGCCTGCCGCAGGCGATCCCGCAGGGTGGCTGGTTCCGGCCGACCTCCCGCTGATCACACCAGGGGTCGGCAAGTGGGTCACCACCGACTTCCAGGTGAAGTCCCGTGGATCCGGCTGTGAGGGCATCGACCTGGCCAAGGTGTCGAACACCACCTCGTCGGGTCAGCGCACCCTCATCCTGGCCGACGATCCGGCGGCCGTGGACGGCAGCGTGAGCTTCGGCACCGACCAGGTGAACTACGAGTTCAGTTCGGCGAAGGCAGCTCAGGATCTGGCCGCGACGTTGACCAAGAACATCAACAACTGTGCCTCCCGCCAGCTCACCGCCACCGTCGACGGCACCGACAAGGTCACCGGCACCGGCGCGGACGCCGTAGCCATCACCGGGCAGACCTGGACGGTGACCCACAAGATCAGCGGCAAGACCCTCACCTTGCGCCTCGCGGTGGTCACTTCCGGCAACCGTGTCACCTACCTGCTGGCGAATCCGCTGAAGAACGCCAATGTCAGTGACTCGGAGTGGACCGCGATCGCCCTGCGCGCCGGTCAGCGCGCCAGCCAGACTCCCTGAGTCGCCGCCTCAGCCCGATCTTCCTGTCAACGGCTGGTCACGGGAGCGCGTTGACGACCTCACGCATCAGGGCCGCCGTCTCACTGGGAGTGCGACCCACCCGGATGCCGGCGGCTTCGAACGCCGCCTTCTTGGCCTCGGCGGTTCCGGCCGAGCCGGTCACGATCGCACCGGCGTGCCCCATGGTCTTGCCCACCGGTGCTGTGAAGCCGGCAACATAGGCCACCACCGGCTTGGTCACGTGTTCGGCAACATAGGCTGCCGCCCGCTCCTCGGCGTCGCCACCGATCTCGCCGATCAGCACGATGGCCGCGACTTCAGGGTCTGCTTCGAAGGCGGCCAGCACATCGATGTGGGACGTGCCGTTCACCGGGTCGCCTCCGATGCCGACCGCGGTTGCGAATCCGATGTCGCGCAGCTCGAACATCATCTGATAGGTCAACGTGCCCGACTTCGACACCAACCCCAGCCTTCCCGGTCCGGCGATGGTGTGCGGGATGATCCCCACATTGGACTGATTCGGGCTGATGATGCCCGGACAGTTTGGTCCGATGATTCGGGTCGTGCCGGACTTCTTGGCGTAGGCGACGAACTCCGCTGTGTCGGCAACCGGCACTCCCTCGGTGATGACGACCACGAGTTCCATCCCGGCATCGACGGCATCGATCACCGCCGCCTTGGTGTGGGGGGCCGGGACGAAGATCACCGAGGTGTTGGCACCAGTAGCAGCCTTGGCTTCGGCGACGGTGTTGAACACCGGTACCGGGTCCTCTTCGAAGGTCACCGACTGCCCACCCTTGCCGGGAGTCACTCCGGCCATGACGCGGGTTCCGGCGATGATCATGCGCTGGGTGTGTTTGCGCCCCTCTGAGCCGGTCATGCCCTGGACGATGACGCGCGAATCCTGATCCAACCAAATTGCCATCTGACTACCCTTTCTCAGGCCGCGGCCAGTTCAGCGGCTTTGCGAGCCGCCGCGTCCATAGTGGTTTCGAGCTGTACCAGCGGGTGGGCGGCTTCAGCGAGCATGTGGCGTCCGATGTCGACGGCGTTGCCATCAAGTCGAACCACGATCGGCTTGCTGGCCTTGTCCCCCAGGATCGCCAGGGCGTCGATGATTCCCTTGGCGACCTCGGAGCAGGCCGTGATTCCGCCGAACACATTGACCAGCACCGATTTCACCTGAGGGTCGGAGAGGATGATCTCCAGACCGTTGGCCATCACTGTCGAGGACGCCCCGCCGCCGATGTCCAAGAAGTTCGCCGGCTTCGGGCGGCCCGGCATGTCGGCGCCGGCGGCCGCGACCACGTCCAGCGTGCTCATCACCAGTCCGGCACCGTTGCCGATGATTCCGACGGTGCCGTCGAGCTTCACGTAATTCAGGTCCAAGGCACGGGCCCGCACTTCCAGCGGATCGTCGGCACCGGTATCGGCAAAGTCTGCCCACTCCGGGTGACGGAAGGCGGCGTTGTCGTCGACGGTGATCTTCCCGTCCAGCGCCACGATGTGTCCCGAACCGGTCTTCACCAAGGGGTTGACCTCCACCAAGGTGGCGTCATGGTCGCGGTAGACCTCACCGAGCTTGACCAGGACGGCTGCGATCGCGGACTGATCTGCGTCAGCGAAACCGGCTGCTTTGACGATTTCGGCTGCCTTGGCGTCGTCCAATCCGATCAGCGGATCGATCCAGACCTTCGCCAAAGCCTCCGGGCGTTCCACTGCCAGCGTCTCGATGTCGACTCCGCCTTCACGGCTGCACATCGCCAGGTAGCCACCGGTAGTCCGATCCAGCAGCATCGAGAAGTAGTACTCCTCGGCGATATCGGCCCCCTCGGTGACCATGACCTGAGCCACGGTGTGTCCTTTGATGTCCATCCCGAGGATCTGTTCGGCCAATTCGGCGGCCTGCTGTGGACTGCGCGCGAGTTTCACCCCGCCTGCCTTGCCGCGCCCGCCGGTCTTCACTTGGGCTTTCACCACGACCACGGGGCTACCCAACCGGCTGGCAGCATCGAAGGCCTCCTGTGGCGTGCGGGCAACGATGCCGCGCAGCACAGGAACCCCCGAAGCCTCGAACACATCCCGAGCTTGATACTCGAACAGATCCACTCTTCCCATCCTCGCTTCCACGCCCGCTGAATTGGGGCCAGATCGACCCTATGCCTGAACACATCTCGCAGTCCGATTACTCCCTGATCGGTCGGGGTGCCAGATCTCCTCGATCCAGAAGCTGAGAATCTTCCTGAGAAATGCTAAGCTCTGTTTCACCGCCTAACCGCGGGGCACGAGTACTCATCTTCGGGGGCAAAGTGATCGAGCAGCAGTCTGGGGCTGACAAGCCAAGACGCGCTCTGCAAGCCTCTCCTCGCAAGCTCCCTTCGCAGGTCCTCACCTCACTGCTTCGTCGCGGCCTCGCCGTCATCGCTGTCTCAGGAATCGGATTCGCCGGCTTGGCTACTTTCACAGCATCAGCCAGCAATTCTGCGGCTGATGCTTATGCCGTTCAGACTCCGGTCGGGATCGCCAGCATGGCCAGCGCCCTCGGCGAGCCCGAGGTATCCGCCGATGATCTGGCCGACGGACGCAACCAGAGCATCAACACCGAACTCACCCAGATCGACAACGCCGTCGGCGACGCGGCGATGGTGAAGCGCTTCCAGGCCCTGGGAGCGGACGCCATCGAACTGACCGACGAGAACAAGCGCCTCAAGCATTTGTCGGAGTTCCAGTGGCCGACCCACGGCAAGGTGAGCTCTGTATTCGGAATGCGGCTGCATCCGATCCTGCACTACTACCGCATGCACGACGGCGATGACATCGGCGGCACCTGCGGCCAGCCGATCTGGGCCGCGCAGTCCGGCAAGGTCACCATCACCGAGACCGGCTATAACGGTGGCTCGGGCAATAACGTCTGGATCGATCACGGCAACATCAACGGTGTTCAGGTGTCATCGGGCTACTTGCACATGTCGAACTACATCGTGAAGGTCGGACAGCACGTCGACAAGGGCGATGTCATCGGCTATGTCGGTAGCACCGGCCTGTCGACCGCCTGCCACCTGCACTTCTCGATCAAGAAGAACGGTGCACAGTCCGATCCGATGCAGTACATCGGCTGGAACTACACCAAGAACTGATCGACCCGCTCGCAGTCGCGGCACCCGGCACGGGGAACTACTCGCGCTGAGATTCAGAGCTTCTCCATCGGAGCGTGCTTCAACGACAGCCGCTTCACTCCCGCAGAGCCGAAGTCCACGTCAGCCTTGGCGGCGTCCCCGCTACCCTGGACCGCAATGACGGTGCCGAGGCCGAAGCTGGTGTGCAGCACCCGCTCGCCGACCTCCACCGAACTGACCGTCTTGATCGCCGGCCGGGAGCCGAAGCTGGGGCGACTACCGCCACCGGTCGAGGTTTCGCGACGGGGTGCACTCGTCACGAAGGACGGCCGTACGCTCCCCAGACTGCGCCAGTCGATCAGGCCCTCGGGAACCTCATCGGTGAACCGACTGGCCGGGTTATACCGGGCCTGGCCGAAGACGGTTCGCACGGTTGCCCGGGTCACATAGAGCAACTTTCGAGCCCGCGTGATTCCGACATACGCCAGCCGTCGCTCCTCCTCCAACTCGGCGGGGTCGTAGAGGGCTCGCTCATGAGGAAAGAGCCCGTCCTCGAAACCAGTCAGAAAGACCGTGTCGAACTCCAGCCCCTTGGCGGTGTGCAGCGTCATCAAGGTCACCACACCAGCGGAATCGGCATCACGATCGGGAATCGAATCAGAGTCCGCGACGAGGGCGATCCGCTCCAGGAAGGCATACAGCGAGTCGTCAGGTTCCGGGGCGGCCAAAGCCAACTCGGCAGCCAACTCCGCATCTTCGGAAGCCTCGCCGCTCGTGGTCGAGTCGGGAAGATCGACGACGTGAGCCGCCGCCACGAATTCCTGCGCGACGCTCACGAACTCGACCACATTCTCTAGCCGGGTTTCGTCCTGCGGGTCGCTGGAGGCAGCCAGTTCGTCGGTGTAGCCGGAGGCCTTCAGGACACTGGCCAATACCTGATCGGCCGGCGTTCCGGCCGCCACCTGAGCCCGATGATCGGACAACAGGGTGGCGAAAGCCCGAACCGGCGTCAGCGCGCGGGTGGACAGCCCGGGCACCTCCTCGGCGCGTTCGACCGCCGCCCCGAAGGAGATCCCCTGGCTGGCTGCGAAAGCCTCCAACATCGCCTCGGTGCGGTCACCGATGCCACGCTTGGGAACGTTCAGCACCCGGCGCACCGACACATCGTCGTCAGGATTGGCAATCGCGCGAAGGTAGGCGATGGCGTCTCTGATCTCCTTGCGTTCGTAGAAGCGCACTCCCCCGACCACCCGATACGGCAACCCCACCCGGATGAATCGATCCTCGAAAGCTCGGGATTGAGCATTGGTGCGATAGAAGACGGCGATCTCGCCGGGTTTGGTGGTACCGGCATCGGTGAGCTTGTCGATCTCCTCGGCCACGAACTGGGCCTCGGCGTGCTCGGTGTCGGCCACGTATCCCACGAGGAGTTCGCCGTCACCAGCGTCGGACCACAGCCGCTTCTCCGGGCGGTGCGGATTGCGCGAGATCACGGCATTGGCTGCCGACAAAATGTTCTGAGTCGACCGATAGTTCTGCTCCAGCAGAATGGTCCGCGCACCAGGGAAGTCGGATTCGAAGTCCAAGATGTTGCGGATGGTCGCACCCCGAAAGGCATAGATCGACTGATCGGAGTCGCCGACCACCATGAGCTCGGGCGCCTCAATGTGCGGGCCGTCGGAGTCCGGCTGTGTCGCACCGCACAGTTCCCGGATCAGCGCGTACTGGGCATGGTTGGTGTCCTGATACTCATCGACCAGCACGTGACGGAACCGTCGCCGATACTGCTCGCGCAGGTCGGGAAAAGCCTGCAACAGGTGCACCGTGGTCATGATCAGATCGTCGAAATCCAGAGCATTGGCCGCAGTGAGGCGTCGTTGGTACTCCGCGTACGCCTCGGCATACAGTTCCTCGGTGCCCCCGGAGGCCTTGGCGCGGGCCGCCTCGAAGTCGACCAGTTCGTTCTTGCAGTTGGAGATCCAGTTCAGCACCGCCCGAACCGGATACCGCTTCGGGTCGAGATTCTGGTCACGCAGCACCAACTGCAGCAGCCGCTTGGCATCAGTGTCGTCGTAGATCGAAAAGCTGCGAGAGACGTCGAAACGTCCGATCTCGGCTCGAAGAATGCGCACACACGCCGAGTGGAAGGTCGACACCCACATCAGCTTGGCCCGGTTCCCCACCAGGTCGATGACGCGGGCCCGCATCTCGGCGGCTGCCTTATTCGTGAAGGTGATCGCGAGGATCGATCCGGGGTGGATCCCCCGATAGCCGACCAGGTGCGCGATGCGTCGGGTCAGCACCCGCGTCTTGCCAGAGCCGGCACCGGCCACCACCAGCACGGGACTGCCCGCATGCAGGACGGCGGCGCGCTGCGGCGGATTGAGGCCCGCCAGCAGGGCCTCCTCGCTCACCGCCGGTTTCGCCTGGGAGGGATAGGAGTCCGCTGAAGGTGTCGCGGGCCCCACGGTGAGGTCGGGGAACAGGGAGTCAGTCATGGCTGTCCAAGACTAGGCGCTCCCACTGCCAGCGCGCACCGCCGATTCAGGGTTGGGAACAATCAAGATCAGGGATGCATGGGCGGACCTACTGATTCGTCACCGCCGATCGGCAACGTAGGTTTGAAGGCATGAACTTCATTGCATGGATTGTCATGGGATTGATCGCCGGAACTATCGCCAAGGCGATTCTGAAGTCGTCGGGCGGCTGGGTCACCAGCCTCGTGATCGGCGTCGTCGGAGCCCTGGTCGGCGGCTGGATCGGGGCAACATTCCTCGGCCACGACATCAGCGGATTCTTCTCACTGTGGTCGTGGGGCCTGGCGATCGGCGGCTCAGTCCTCGTCTTGTGGATCTACGGCCTGATCGTCGGCCGACGTCGCTGACTCACCGCAACGAGCGCCGTCTGAGACCGTTCGCGGTCACGGACGGCGCTCACCCAATTCCGAGCAATACACAGCCGGTGAGCGCGGCCACGATGCCCGCCAGCTGCCAGCGGTTCAGCCGCTCGGCCAGCAGCACCCGCGCCAGCAGAATCGTCGTCACCGGATACAGCGACACCACCACTCCGACTGCGGCCAACGGGCCGATTCGCAGGGCGAACATCAACACCACATTTGCGCCGGCGATGAGCGCGCCGGCAACGAGCGCGAGCACGGCTGATCGAGGCTGCCATGGCGTCGACTCCACCAACCCCGACGCTGCAGCAAGCCGGCCGGCCCGGCGCGAGGAGCGCACCAACAGCACCAGCAGGGGCATCACCACCACCCCCAGCAGCATTTCGAGCCCGGGCGCGATCATCCCAGAATCAGTCGGTGCAGCGTCCAACGCCACCACCGCCACACCAAAGCACACCCCGGCCACCGCAGCCAGCCCCGCGGACCACCACGTCGCACGTGCCGGCTGACCGCCCTCAGCGAGGCCGACCACCGTTGCCCCCACCACGGCGATGCCCACTCCGAACCAAGCCGACAGCGACAAGCTCTGCCCCTGCCAGGCCACAGCGACCAGCACCGGGACCACTGCTTCACTGGCTGCCAGGATGGCTGTGGCCACTCCCATCGCCGTCCTCACCAAGCTGAGGTAGAACGCCAAGAATCCAATGATGCTCACCGTCCCGGCGACGACGCCGGACCACACTGCCTCCGGTGACCACACCCCCGGCACGATCACGACGACAACCAGCGAGACCGCCCCGGCGGCTAGATAGGCCACGGTGGTCACCCGCAGCACATCTGCTCGCCGCGACGCGACCCCGGCGGCGAAGTCTGACCCTCCCCACATCACGCTGGAGACGAAGGCCAGCAGCACGCCGATCATCGAGAAACCTGCTGAGTCACTCAGACCAACTTGCGATCGGTGGCCCACCGGGTGAGCTGATGACGATTCGACAGTTGCAGCTTGCGCAGCACGCTGGAAACGTGGGTCTCCACGGTCTTGATCGAGATGAACAGCTCTTTGGCGATCTCCTTGTAGGCATAGCCGCGTGCGATCAGACGCAACACCTCACGCTCACGCTGGCTGAGCCGATCCAGATCCTCATCGATACTGGCCACGTCGATCGCGCCGGAAAAGGCGTCCAGCACGAAGCCGGCCAGCCGCGGCGAAAACACGGCGTCCCCGGTGGCGACCCGTCCGATGGCATCGACCAACTCGTCAGCAGAAATCGACTTGGTCACATACCCGCGGGCGCCGGCGCGAATGATGCCGATGACATCCTCGGCGGCATCGGAGACCGACAGGGCCAAGAATTTCACGCCGGGCTGGGTGGCGCTGACCTGTTTGATCACTTCCAGGCCACCACCACCGGGAATGTGAACGTCCAGCAGCACCACATCGGGCAGCGTCGCCACGATGGCGGCCACCGCAGTCGGAACATCCTCGCCCTCGCCGACCAGCTCGACTCGGCCGCCGATGTCATGTTTGACGCCACTGCGGAACATCGCATGGTCATCGACCACAACGACCCGCCAGCGTCTCGGGGCCTGTTCTTGACTCATCGGGGCAACTCCAACCTGATCTCGGTGCCCTCTCCGGGCGCTGTCTTGATTATCGCCCTTCCCCCGGTGCGTTTCATCCGCTCGATGATCGAGCCGCGCACCCCCATGCGGTCCTCGGTGATGCCGGCCAGGTCGAAACCCACCCCGCGATCACGGATATAGACGCTGATCACGTCGGCGTCAACCTCGCAGTACAGGTCGATGCGGTCGCTGCCGGAGTGCTTGGCGGCATTCACCATCGCCTCTCCAGCCGCCCTCACCACAGCGTCGAGTTCGGCAGTGATCTCGGTGTCGCCGACGCTGACCAGTTCCACATCCACCTCGTGGTCGGTCTCGACGTCCAACATCTCCTCTGTCAGCGCCTCCACCAGGCTGCCGGAGGCAGGCTCCTCGCCGTAGAGCCATTGCCGAAGCTCGCGTTCCTGACGGCGAGCCAGCGCGCTCACCTTCTTGGGATCGGCGGCCTGGCGCTGAATCAAGGCCAAGGTCTGCAGAACCGAATCGTGCAGGTGGGCCGCCATATCGGCTCGCGCATCGGCCAGGATCGCGAGTTGCCGTGCCCGGGCCAGGTTGCGTCGGGCTCGCAAGAGCCACGGCGAGACCGCCAGCAGCAGCGCCAGTGCGCCGACGCCGATCGCGAGCAAGAGCTGACCCATCTCGGTGACGCCCTCGGTACGCGTCACGATCACCGTCACCGCGCCGATCAGCGCGATGATGCCCACCAGCACGGCCAGCACCGACGTCCAGTGAGCCAGCACGGCCGCGGCCGCCCGCCGCCACCCGGAGGCCTCTGGTGCCGGTTCGAAGCTGACCCGATCGGCCTGCCACCAGATCAATCCCAGCCCGACCGAGCCCAGCACGCCGGCGAGCAAGGCATCGGTGTTCAGCCCCCAGCCGCTGGCCTCGACCAGCCATAGCAGGCCGAATCCGACCAGACCCAGCGCCACCGCCATGCCGACATCGACCGCGCTCAGATTCGGGTCGGCCACTGAACGCATGCCGGTGCGGCTGTGCGACTCCAAGCCCGGCGCGGACGGCCCGTCCGACTGCTCGGGCATCACCAGCCATAGGACGAGATAGAGCAGCACTCCCACCAAAGCGAAGGCGCCCAGCACCACGAAGACGAGTCGAAGCAGCAGCACCGACCACCCCAGTTGGTCAGCCAAGCCAGCGCACACCCCACCGATCCAGGCGGTCTGCAACGGACGACTCGACCGTGCGGGATCGGTCACACTCACCGGGGCTTCCTCTCCTAGCGGCCACTACCGTCCCAGGCTATCCAAAGCGGGCCGAGACGCGCTGAGCGGAAAACCGGGCAGCGTCAGGGTAGACCCCCATACTCGAATCCGACCGGGGGGCGTTGACTTGCCTTGTGACCGACAAACTGCCCGTGCTCAGCCGTCCGCGCGACGGTGCCGTCTTCGGCGGAGTCTGTGCGGGAGTGGCTCGGCGCCTCGGGATCGATCCCACTGTGCTGAGGGTCATCGCCGTGGTGAGCACGATCTTCCTGGGTGGATTGGGAGTGGCCCTCTATGTGGCCGGGTTGTTGCTGCTGCCGCGCGATCAGGAGCAGTACAGCCCACTGACCCGAGCCATCCCACTGCTTCGGCGGATGCCGCCGGTCGCACTGGCCGTGATCGTCGTGGCCCTGGCTGTGGTGATCACCTGGGGTTCGGGCAGCAGCGCGGTCCTGGTGCCGGCCGCGATCATCGCCGTGGTGTTGTGGTTCGTCGGCTTTCGGCGTCGCTCTCAGGCTTCGATCGTTCATACCCCTGAGCCCACCCCTTTCGAACGCGCCGCGGACGCTTGGCGGGCGCGTCTGGCCGAGCAACAGGTCCCCGGATTCGAGGGCTATCAGGCCACCGAGCCTCGCTGGCAGCAGCCCTACACCGACCCCAGCGATCAGTGGGTCGTGGACAATCCGCCACCGGTTCCGGCGGTACCTCCGCGGCCGAAGCGCAGCTGGCGGCTGTGGGGTCTGGCGCTGGCGTTGGCAGGAGTCGGCACCGGAATCGTGGCCGCGCTCTCGATCGTCTTCGGGCTTCCGGCCGGCGCGGGCGCCTACTTCGCTGCAATCCTGGCCGCGTTGGGAATCACTGCGGTGGTGGCCTCGCGAGTGGGGCGTCCGCCGCTGCTGATCCCGGCCATCATCGTCACAGCCGTGGCTACCGCTGCCGTCCAGTTCGGGCCGAATCCGGGCTATGTCGGGGACTACTCCCGTGTCATCACCAACGAGGACCAACTCCAGCCCGTCCGGGTGGGTGCCGGCTCGGTCAACCTCGACCTGAGCAATCTGGACCTCACCCAGGATCGCGACCTGGACGTGGAGGTGGGCACTGGCGATGTCACGATCACGCTTCCGCTTGAGGAGGCCACCACCGTGGACTGGAAACTCGGACTTGGCGAGTTGACTTTCGGCGACGCCGACTTCCCGGTTGCGACCAGCCACGTCGATTCCTTCCAGAACAATCCGGTCGGCACCGCGCACCACCGAATCACGATCAATCTCAAGGTCGGCGCCGGAGATGTGACGGTGATCCCATGAGGTCTGATCGCACTGCTTTCGCCTTCGGCATGGCCGCACTCGCCCTCGCCGCCCTCGGATTGTGGGCCAACTATGGCCAGGTCGACTGGCGCATCGTCGGCTTGGCCGCACCCATCGCTTTGGTAGTGATCGGTGTGGGCATGTTGGCAATGAGCAAAGACCACTGAACCCTCAGAAAGGAAAACCCATGAAAGAACAACTGATCCGCTCCAGCAGCGACAAGATGATCGCCGGAGTCTGCGGCGGCGTCGCCCGCTCCTTCGGCATCGATGCGAGCATTGTGCGCATCGTGTGGGCCCTGGCCTGCTTCTTCTTCGCGCTGCCGGCCGTGCTCTACGTCGTCCTGTGGCTGGTGTTGCCCATCGACGGTGGTGGCACCGGTTTCGACGATCTGAAGAACGCCTTCAGCAGCAAGCCCCCGTCCGACCTGCGCTGATCGCCCCCCACTTCGCTACACCCGCGTCACGTTGCTACCTCTGCGGAGGTAGCGACTTCACCGGAATGTAGCGAGGTGGGACTATTCCCACTCGATGGTGCCCGGTGGCTTGCTGGTGACGTCCAGCACCACGCGGTTCACTTCAGGAACCTCGTTGGTGATTCTGGTGCTGATGCGCTCCAGCAGGTCATAGGGCAGCCGACTCCAATCGGCGGTCATGGCGTCCTCGCTGGAGACCGGACGCAACACGATGGGATGCCCATAGGTACGCCCATCGCCTTGCACCCCGACCGAACGGACGTCGGCCAGCAGCACCACCGGGAACTGCCAGATCTCACCGTCCAGCCCGGCGGCGGTAGTCTCCTCGCGGACGATGGCATCGGCGGCACGCAGAATGCGCAGCCGCTCGGCATCCACCGCTCCCACGATCCGAATCCCGAGCCCGGGTCCGGGGAAGGGATGCCGGTTCACGATGTGTTCGGGCAATCCCAGCTCACGCCCAACCTGACGCACCTCGTCCTTGAACAGGGTGCGCAGTGGCTCGATCAGCTGGAACTGAAGGTCATCGGGCAGGCCGCCCACGTTGTGGTGGCTCTTGATGTTGGCCGCTCCCTCACCACCACCTGACTCGACCACATCGGGGTACAAGGTGCCCTGGACGAGGTAGTCGATGGGGCCTTCGTCATTGATCCGACGAGCCGCATCCTCAAAGGTACGGATGAACTCCCGACCGATGATCTTGCGCTTGGTCTCCGGATCGCTCACCCCAGCCAACGCACCAAGAAAACGCTCCTGCTCGTTGGCGACCACTAGTTTCACTCCGGTCGAGGCCACGAAATCCTGCTCAACCCGCTCGGCCTCGCCAGTACGCAGCAGGCCGTGATCGACGAAGACACAGGTGAGCTGATCGCCAATAGCCCGCTGCACCAGCGCAGCCGCCACGGCCGAGTCGACCCCGCCGGACAAGGCGCACAGCACTCGCGCCGAGCCCACCTGGCCGCGGATCCGGGCGATCTGGTCCTCGACGATATTGGCGCTGTCCCAGCTCCGCCGACAACCGGCGATCTCCCACAGGAACTTCTCCAACACGCGTTGACCGTGCGCCGAATGCAGCACCTCCGGATGCCATTGGACGCCGGCCAGCCGCCGCTGTGGATCCTCAAAGGCCGCCACTGTGGCCCGCGGCGAGCGGGCGTTCACCCGGAAACCTGCCGGGGCGGCGACGACCTCATCGCCATGCGACATCCACGACACCAGAGTGTCCGGCAGTCCGTCGAGCAGGACGCCGGGATCGAGCACCTCCACAGTGGTGCGGCCGTATTCGCGCTGACCAGTCTGAGCGACCGTACCGCCAAGGGCCTGCGCCATCGCCATGAAGCCGTAACAGATGCCGAAGACCGGAACGCCGGCTTCCAACAGTGCGACATCCAACTGCGGCGCCCCAGCCTCATAAACCGAACTCGGCCCCCCGGACAGGATCACCGCACTCGGCTGCTTGGCGAGCAGGTCGGCGACACTGATGGTGTGGGGGACGATCTCGGAGTAGACCTCGGCCTCCCGCACCCGACGGGCAATGAGTTGGGCGTACTGGGCGCCGTAATCGACAACCAGCACCAGATCATGATCGGCGCTCATGCCTGCTGATTCTAGGGGTGTCAGGACTGCGCATTTCACCGCGACGAGTTGCCAAACGCCGAATTCATGGTGCTAGCCTTCAGCCATGACCACGACGAGCTCCGCAACCATGTGTTGCTGCTGCATGCCGTCGATGGCGCGTTGTCGAATGTGCTGACCCAGCCTCGACCCGCATCACCACTCGGTTCGAAAGAACCACGCAATTTCCTGCTCGGACTACGTCCACATCACCCGCATTTCCCGCCCCAGGCTTCACCCAGGGGCAGCCAACTGCAGCAGCAACACATCATTCACTAGGAGAAACACCATGTCCTACAGCCTCGACACGCTGACCGTCCATGCCGGTCAGGAGGAAGCCGACCCGACCACCCACTCCCGTGCCGTGCCGATCTACCAGACCGCCAGCTATGTCTTCGAGGACACTGAGGACGCCGCCGACCTCTTCGCACTGCGTAAGCCGGGCAACATCTACTCCCGGATCATGAACCCCACCCAGTCCACTTTCGAGGAGCGGGTCAACGCTCTCGAAGGCGGCGTTGGCGCGCTGGCCACGGCCTCTGGTGCCGCCGCCATCACCTACGCGGTACTCAACCTCACCTACGCCGGAGACAACATCGTGGCGCTGTCCACGCTGTACGGCGGCACCTACGCCCTGTTCGCCCACACCCTGGCCCAGTACGGCATCGAGGCTCGTTTCGTGGACCCCGGCAAGCCCGAAGAGCTGGCAGCTCACGTCGACGAGAAGACCAAGCTGGTCTTCGGCGAGACCATCGGCAATCCAGCGATCAACGTCATCGACCTCGACGCCTGGTCCGACGCAGCGCACGCACTCGGGTTGCCCTTCATCGTGGACAACACCGTCGCCACCCCGCTGCTGGCACGCGTGTTCGACCACGGCGCCGATATCGCCGTCCACTCGGCAACCAAGTACATCGGCGGGCATGGCACGGCGATCGGCGGCATCATCGTCGACTCCGGGAAGTTCGATTGGGCCGCCCACTCCGAGCGATTCCCCGGGTTGACCAAGGCCGATCCGGCCTACCACGGCGCAGTGTGGACCGAAGCCGCCGGCCCGGCGGCCTACATCATCCGCGCCCGCACCGTGCTGCTGCGCAACACCGGCGCGACGCTGAGCCCGTTCAACTCCTGGCTGTTCCTGCAGGGTTTGGAGACGCTGCACCTGCGCATCGAGCGCCATTCGGAGAACGCCTTGGAGGTCGCTCAGTTCCTGGAGAACCATGAGGCTGTCGCCTGGGTCAACTACCCCGGTTTGGACTCCTCACCGCACAAGGCCACTGCCGATCGGGTGTTGGCCGGACGCGGCTACGGCGGCATCCTGGCTTTCGGACTCAAGGCTGGACGCCAAGCCGGGGCGACCTTCATCGAATCGCTGAAGCTATTCAGCCACCTGGCCAACATCGGTGACGCCAAGAGCCTGGCCATCCACAACGCCACCACCACCCATTCCCAGCTCAACGACGAGGAACTCCTCGCCGCCGGAGTGGCACCCGAAATGGTCCGCCTCAGTATCGGTATCGAAGCCGCCAGTGACTTGATCTCCGATCTGACGCAGGCCCTCGACTCCATCTGATCGACGTCGCAAGTAAAGGGAGAGAACACGACATGACGTACTACGAAGATGCAACCAAGCTGGTGGGGCGAACCCCACTGGTCAAGATCAACCGCCTCTACGGCGACACGACCGCCACCGTGCTGGCCAAGCTGGAGTACTACAACCCGGCGAACTCGGTGAAGGACCGCATCGGGGTGGCCATCATCGACGCCGCCGAGGCCGACGGGTCGCTCAAGCCCGGCGGCACCATCATCGAGGGCACCAGTGGCAACACCGGCATTGCCCTGGCCTGGGTCGGCGCGACGCGCGGCTATCGAGTGATCCTGGCCATGCCGGAGACCATGAGCAAGGAGCGCCGGGCGTTGCTGCGGGCGTTCGGGGCCGAACTGGTACTCACCCCCGGTCCGGAAGGCATGAAGGGCGCAGTGGCCAAGGCCGAACAACTCGCCGCCGAAATCCCCGGCGCCATTCTGGCCCGACAGTTCGCAAACCCGGCCAATCCTGATATTCACCGCCGCACCACGGCAGAAGAGATCTGGGCCGACACCGACGGCACCGTGGACTTCGTGGTCGCCGGTATCGGCACCGGAGGCACCGTCACCGGAATCGGCCAGGGGCTCAAACAGCACAATCCCGACATCAAGATCCTCGCCGTGGAACCCGCCGAGTCGCCGTTGCTGACCGAGGGCAAGGCCGGACCGCACAAGATCCAAGGCATCGGTGCGAACTTCGTGCCGGAGATCCTGGACCAGAGCGTCATCACCCGGGTGCTGCCGGTGTCCAGCGACGACGCCCTCGCCTGGGCCCGCCGAGCCGCCGCCGAAGAAGGACTCCTGGTCGGGATCTCCTCGGGGGCCGCCCTGAAGGCCGCCGAGCATGTGGTGCAGCATCACCCCGATGCCACCATCGTGGTCATCCTTCCCGACTGGGGTGAGCGCTACCTGTCCACCCCGCTGTACGCCGACCTGCTCGATTAGTCCCGGTGGCTGCCGAGTCCGACACCCCCGACTCGGCAGCCACCGGCATCACCGGAAAGACCCTCTGATGAACCAGCCCGCCCCCGCTCCCGAAGTCGTCGCACCACTCGCCCTTCGGCCCGCGACCATCGCCGCCCGAGCCGGGATTTCCACCGACACCAGCTACGGTGCTGTGGCACCGCCGCTGCACCTGTCGGCAACCTTCCAATTCGAAGCGCTCGGCCGTCCGCGCCGCTACGACTACACCCGGTCGGGGAACCCGACCCGTGACCTCTTCGGCCAGGCTGTCGCCGACCTCGAGGGAGGCGCCAGTGGCTGCGTGACAGCCTCGGGAATGGCCGCCATCACCGCCACAATCTTCGCGGTGCTGCCGCCCCAGGGCCGGGTCGTGGTACCCGCCGATTGCTATGGCGGCAGTTGGCGGCTGTTCGAGGCGTTGCGCTCCAGCGGACGCATCGTGAGCCTGGTCTATGCCGACCTCAGCGATGTGTCTCAGGTACGGGCGGCGATCGCCGACGGCGTGGATCTGGTGTGGTTGGAGACGCCGTCCAACCCGCTGCTGCGTATCAGCGATATCGCTGCGATCAGCGACGCGGCCCACGCGGGGGGCGCCGTCGTGGTGGCTGACAACACTTTCGCCAGCCCGGTGCTGCAGCGCCCGCTGGCCTGGGGAGCCGATGTGGTGGTGCATTCGGCCACCAAGTACCTCAACGGGCACAGCGATGTCGTCGCCGGCGTGGTCGTGGCCGCCGACGCCGAGCGCGGTGCCGAGATCGCCTGGTGGGCCAACACCCTCGGCCTGACCGGAAGCCCCTTCGACGCCTACCAGGCGCTGCGCGGTCTGCACACCCTGCACCTGCGCGTGGCCGCAGCGCAACGCAACGCCGCCGCGACGGCCGACCTGCTCGCCGCTCACCCGGCGGTGCAGGCCGTGCATTATCCGGGGTTGATCGATCATCCCCAGCATGATCTGGCCGTCACCCAGATGGACGGTCCCGGTGCGATCGTGAGCTTCCGACTGGCCGACAGCGCTGCGGTCGCCGCATTCGTCGATGGCCTGCGATGTTTCTGTCTGGCCGAAAGTCTCGGCGGCGTCGAGTCGTTGGTCTGCCATCCGGCGACCATGACTCACGCAGCGATGTCACCCCAGGCTCGCGCCCTGGCCGGGATTACCGACGGTCTGGTGCGACTCAGCCTCGGCATCGAGGACACCGCCGATCTGCTCGCCGACGTCGCCGCCGGCCTCGACCGCGCCACCCAGTCGGCCTGATCCCGGCCGTCATCTCGCCACGGACACGCCGTGGCCCCGTCTCACCTCCCGAAGGACCTGTCATGCCTGCCCAATCCAATCGAATCGACCCTCGCGGGGCGCGCTTCAGCGCCGCGATCACCGCCGCCCTGCTGGCAGCCAGCCTCGCCCTCGGGCCAGGCTCAACGGCCGCGCTGGTATTGCTGAGCGTCCAAGCCCTGGCCTTCACCATCGGAGCTCTGGTCGGCCCCGGATTCCAGCCGTGGGCATTGGCCTTCGCCAAGCTCGTGCGCCCCCGGCTCAGCGGACCACCGCAATGGGAGGACGCCCGTCCGCCACGTTTCGCGCAGGCCGTGGGCCTGGGCTTTGCGATCCTGGGATTGGCAGGCCTGGTGAGCGGACTCACCCCGCTGTTCTACATCGCGACAGGTTTCGCGCTCCTCGCCGCGCTGCTCAACGCCGCCTTCAACTTCTGCCTCGGCTGCGAGCTGTACCTGCTGGGCGTCCGGCTGGGTCGGCGTCCGGTGAACCCGGAGCAGGGGTCATGACCGGGCTGTGGGTGGTCCTCGGCGTGATCGTGGTGGCGCTGGTGTTCGGCGGTTACCGGCGACTGACCGATGGGCGGGCCCGAGCGGTGGTGGCCGCGGCGGACTTGGATGCGGCCACGCTGGGTGCCGGGTTGGGCAGTGAGGTGACGTTCGTCCAGTTCTCCAGCCCGGTGTGCGCTCCCTGCCGCAGCACCGCAGCGACCATCACTGATCTCACCAGGATTCACCCGGGCGCGGCCCACATCGAACTCGACGTGGGCGACCATATCGACCTGGTCTCGCGTTTCGGGATCACTCGGACCCCGACGGTGCTGGTTCTGGATGCCAGCGGCACCGTCCGCACTCGCCTGGTGGGGCCGACTCGGCGAAACGAGGTGCTGGCAGCCTTTGAGCACACCCGCCCGGCGGCCTGACGTCCTCTAGGCTGGGGCCGTGCAGCAGGATCCCGAACTCGAAGCGCTGCGCGGCTCGATCGACAATCTCGACGCCGCGATCATCAATCTGCTCGCCGAACGGTTCAAGATCACCCAGCGGGTGGGCCTGCTGAAGAAGGAGCACGGCCTGGCGGCGGCCGATCCCGAACGCGAGGAACAGCAGATCGCGCGACTGCGTCGACTTGCCCAAGAGGCCAACCTTGATCCTGAGTTCGCACAGAAGTGGCTCACCTTCGTGGTGGCCGAAGTGGTGCGCCACCATCAGGCGCTCGGCGCCGAATAATCGGCCTCAGTACCTCAAGCTCAGCTCAGACCCGATGCTCGTAGCGACGCAGTTGGCGCATGGTCCCTTTGAGTTCTGAGTGCTCGACATCAGCCGTCGGTTGGAATCCGGCCGCCATGGCAACCCGGATCGATGCCGAGTTCACCTCCTCGATCATGGCGTAGATCCGGTCCAGCCCGATTTCGCGGTGTCCCCAATCACAAAGCAGCCGCACCGCCTGGGCGGCGGCACCTCTGCCCCGCGCCCACGGCGCCATCCAATAGCCGAGTTCACCCTGAGCCGGGGTCTGATCGAGATGGAAGATCGAACACACCCCGAGCAGTCCGGTCAGGTCGCTGACCACGAAGTGCGCCCCCGAACGCTCAGCCCATTGCTGGCGAGTCAGCGCGAGATACTCTCGGGCATCGGACTCTTCATACGGCTCCGGGACTCGGGTGAAACGTGCGATGTCGGGATCGGCACAGGCGTGGGTGATCGCGGTGATGTCGGTATCCTCCGGTGCCCGAAGGGTGATTCCCGCGTCGCTGAGAATCGGTGGGTCAAGGGGCCACATGGGAAAGAGATTAGCCCTGTTCTACCGCTGGGCGCCCAACACCAACCAGGCATCACCGCGCACCCGATGGCGCAGGAATCCCCAACGAATGATCATGAAAGCGATGAAGGCCCCCCACAACACCACCATGGCCGGCCCGTCGCCCCAGCTCAGCACCATCGGGGTAGCCCAATGCACGGCCAGGACCACCGGGAGGTAGAGGCCCAGCGTCGCCGCCATCGCCCCGGCCAGCCAGCGGCCATCCCCGGCACCGATCAAGACGCCATCGACGACGAAGACCAATCCGGACAACCAGCCGAAGCCACCCACCACCACCAGGCCGACCGAGAGCGCCTGCTGTACCGCGGGATCGGGGCTGAACACCCAGGGCAACACCGGCGACGAGGCTGCCAGCAGCACTCCTAGCGCCAGGCCTCCCCAGAAGCCCCAGCGCAGCATGATGGTGGTCGCCGACCGTGCCGCTGCCGCGTTCCCAGCGCCGAGTTCCTTGCCGGTCAGCGCCTGCGCGGCGATTGCCAGCGCATCCAAGGCGAAGGCCTGGAAGCTCCACAGGGTCGCCGTCACCTGGTGGGCGGCCAGAATGACATCGCCCATGCCCGCGGCCACCCAGGTGGTGACCAGCAGCACCGCGCGCAGCGCCACGGTCCGAATGAACAGCGGAATACCGGTCGCTGCCGCCTGCAGCACCCGTCCCGGAGCTGGACGCAGCCCAGCTCGTTGTCGACGAGCCTGCCGCACCAGGACACCCACCAGTCCGAGCGCCATCCCGGTTTGCGCAATCACGGTGCCCCAGGCCGAGCCGGCAATGCCCCAACCCAGCCCGATCACCAGGACCAGGTTCAGCACGATATTGGCGCTGAAGCCGACCACCGAGGCGATCAGTGGGGTGCGGGTGTCCTGCAGGCCGCGCAGCGCACCGGTAGCTGCCAGTGCGACCAGCATGGCCGGCAGCCCCAGCGCTGAGATGCGCAGGTAGATCACCGCCTGCGATATGGCGTGGGCCGACGCCCCGAAGACCGCAGCCAACGGCTCGGCCGACAGCCACACCGCCGTGGCCACTCCGGTGCCGATCCCGACCGCCAGCCAGGTGCCGTCCAGACCGGCGCTGAGTGCCGCCCGCACCGACCCGGCCCCCACTTGGCGGGCCACGATCGAGGTGGTGCCATAGGCGAGGAAGACGAACAGATTGGCGGCGGCCAGCAGCACCGCACTAGCCACTCCCAACCCGGCCAGCGAGGCGGTGCCCAGATGTCCGACGATCGCGGCATCGGCCAACAGGAACAGCGGCTCAGCGACCAGGGCCAGGAAGGCCGGAATCGCCAGGGCGAGTATCTCGCCGACTTGACCGCGCCGCTTCACCACCGAACCAACATAGGCCACCACCCGAGTCCGGCACCCAGTCCGAGGTGGCGGCGCAGTACCACGCCCTACACTGGCGCGCAGAACTGCACCTTCCCACCGGAGACCCATGAACCTCCCTGTGTCCTCAACGCTGCGCTCGCCCGGAGTGTGGACCGGTTTCGCCGGCAGCGTGGCCGTGGCCTGGGGATCGTGTCATCCAGAGTTCTCCTTCGACCCGCACGGGTGGCCCTCGACCCTGATCAACAGCATCGGGCTCACCGCCGCGATGCCGTGGGACCGGATTCTGCTCGTGGTGGGCGTGGTGGCGCTGACGTGGGCCTGGTGGCACATACGCCCCACTAAGACACGTCCACCGGTCCAGGCCGGTCTCACTGTCGCACTGTGGAGCCTGCCGCTGCTGCTGGTGCCGCCGGTGCTCAGCCCGGACGCCACCTTGTACGCCGATCTGGGCTGGACGCTGCACACCGGCGCAAGTCCCTACCTGGTGGGGCTGGCCGCCAGCGGCGGCCCTTTCGTGGGCCAGGTCGACCAGCTCTGGGCTGGTTCCGGGGTGGCGTACCCACCACTGGCGCTGGTCATCACCCACGTTCTCGGGGTTCTCACCGGGTTCCAGCCGTACTGGACCGTGGTTGCGATGCGGATACCCGCCGTCCTGTCGGTGGCCGCCATGCTGTGGCTGATTCCTCGGATTGCCGCATTGGTCGACATCCCTGGTCGCGGCGCTGTGTGGCTGGGCGTGCTCAATCCGTTGCTCGTGCTGCACTTCCTGGGCGGCGCCCACAACGACGCACCGATGGTTGCCACCAGTCTGGCCGCAATCTGGGTCGCACTGCGCTGGCATGGCCGGTGGGCACATTTCGTGATCGCACCGCTGCTGGTGGGTGTGGCGATGAGCTTGAAACAGCAAGGCGGCTTGACTGTGATCGCAGTCGCCGGACTGCCGGTGGCTGCCACTTTGGCTTCGCTTCCAACACTGCGTCGGCTGTGGCTCCTCGGTTGGCGCACGGTGGTGGTGACGGCCGTGGCGGCGCTCGGTTTCGTGGCCATCAGCGTGGCCACCGGCCTCGGGTTCGGGTGGACTCGCTGGCTGGACCTGATGGGCTTGGCCACGACGCCGGCGCCGCTGGCGCTGAGTGCCAAACTCGGATCGATCATCGTCGAGGTCACCGGTGGATCGCCCACCGGCTTCCTCATCCTCGCCGGACGCATCGGCACCGCAGTCTTGCTGATCGTGCTGGTGGCGATCGTGGTGCATTTCGCCGACCGCCCGCTGAGCGCCGTGGCCTGGGGCTCGCTGGCCGTCGCCGTCCTGGGCCAAGCCCTGCACCCCTGGTACCTGCCCTGGAGCCTGGCTCTGCTGGCGCTGATCCCTCTCACCCGTCGACAGCGGTATGCCGTATTCGGATTGGCGATCGCCTTCTGCGTATGGAATGCAATTCAGACCGCGATCTGGCATGGACAGTACTGAATGATGACCGGCGTGGCAGGATCGATGACATGCGGGTAGCGATCGGTGGCGCGACCGGCCTGTTGGGCACGGCGCTGAGCCGCAGCCTGACCAGCGCCGGCCACGAGGTGGTGCGGCTGGTCCGCGGCACCCCGCAGACCTCCGACCAGCGCCGCTGGGATCCCGACGCGGGCCGCATTTCCGGACCCGGGCTTGATGATGTGGATGCCGTGGTCAACCTCGCCGGTGCCCCCATTGCCGGCGGCCGGTGGACCAAAGAACGCAAAGCCGAGATCCGCCGCTCCCGCACCACTTCGACGTTGACCATCGTCACGTCGTTGGCCCCGGACGGGCGCTGCCAGCGACTGTTGAACGCCTCCGCGATCGGGTTCTACGGCAACACCGGACCCGAAATCGTCGATGAGGATTCGCCTGCCGGACGGGGTTTCCTGGCCCGGGTGGTGCAGGACTGGGAGGCGGCCGCCAGCCACTCGCCGGTCGCGACGGCGACCTTGCGCACCGGCCACGTGCTGGCCGTCGATGGCGGCTATCTGGCTGCGCAATGGAAGCTGTTCGCCGCCGGCCTGGGCGGTCGGGTCGGCGACGGCCGCCAGTTCCTGAGCTGGATCAGCCTGACCGATCATGTGCGAGCCATGGAGTTCCTGCTGACCAGTGAACTCACCGGTCCGGTGAACCTGGTCGGGCCGCGTCCGGTGACCAACGCCGAGTTCACCCGCACCTTCGGCGACTATCTGAACCGCCCCACGCTGGTTCCGATGCCGCTGCCGGCGGTGTCGCTGCTGTTCGGGCGCGACTTCGTTCGCGAGGCCCTGCTCGCCGGCCAGCGGGTCGCCGCGCGCCGTCTGATCGACGCCGGCTTCGAGTTCGAGCACAACACGCTCACCGAGGCCTTGAACACACTGACCTGACCGCGGGACGAGCCGTGTATGAACTTGTATGAGGCAACACGGTCACGCGGGTCGGAGGTCGTCGGAGTGGTTGGCTACTGCCAGCCCGCTGCGTCCGGGGTGACCGATCGAAAGAGCCGCCGTGAAACTCGCCACACCTGTCGCCCTCCTCGTCACGGCGCTCGTGTTGGTCGGCTGCATGCCGACCGGCCCGGGAGCCGTCTCCACCGAGTCGGCGGCCACAGCCGCGAGCCCCACTTCGGAATCGACCACGCCGGCGGCAGCGACCACCGCGGCACAGCCACCCATCACACCACTTCCGGCGTGGACCGCACCGACGAAGTGTCTGAAGGCGGCCGCAATCCAGAAGATCCTCAACTCCGAAGACCTGAAGAGGCCGAAGATATTCGCCACCTATCCCTCGTGCAGCTACGGCTCAAGCACCACGAATTTCGGCTACTACCTGGAATCGGACGCACTCCTTGTCGATACCACTCTTCGCGCCCCCTCTGCATCCTTCGCCGCCGTGCCTGCTCTCGGCAGCGGGGCGGTCAAACTAACGGCCACCACCAAACTGGGAACGATCAAAGTTGGCACGTGCGCCTACATCGTCCGCCTCGATCGAGACCACGGCGCCAGCACCCAGGACGGCGACCTGCGCACGACGCTGAAAGTCTCCGTGACCCGGCCGGGGGCAAAGCCGCAATCCCTCTGCTCGATAGCACTTGCCTTGCTGACCGGCATAAGCTCCCCCACGGTCTTCGCGCCAGGGTTCGAACCACTGCCGCGATTCTCAGTGAACTGCTCGATCTCGGCAGCTCAACAGGGCACCAAACTGCGGAAATTCGTCATCCAGACGCTCAAGCGCAAGACCAACTGGGCCGATGATGCCCGCTTCGAGCCACTGGTGCGGCACACCCTTAACGAAATCGACTTCCGCTGTAATCGCTACAGCATCGACGACGTCCACTACTACATAGCCGACACCGTCAGCGCGATGCAGATCAGCGATGGATACACCCGCGCCACGGTGTCACAGTGGCTGGACGAGTTCTGATCCGATCGACCCGTCCTGGTGTACCTAATGCGGGGATACACTAGCGACTCGTCCCCTTGAGAGATTGGTCGCCTGTGTCGCTTCCCTTGTCGCCCAGCGGAGTTCCGGAACCCTTCGCCGCTCTCGGCCTCACCTTCGATGATGTGCTTCTGCAACCCAACGAGAGCGACGTGATCCCGTCGCAGGTCGACACCTCCACCCAAGTGAGTCGTCGGATCCGGCTGCGGATCCCGCTGCTCAGTTCGGCGATGGACACCGTCACCGAATCGCGGATGGCGATCGCCATGGCCCGCGAGGGCGGCATGGGCATTCTGCACCGCAACATGAGCGCCGAGGATCAGGCCGCCAAGGTCGACCAGGTGAAACGCTCCGAGGCCGGCATGATCGATCAACCGATCACCACCAGCGTCGAGGCCACCATCGGTGAAGTCGACGATATGTGCGCCAAGTTCCGCATCTCCGGGGTGCCAGTGGTCGACGACCAGCTCACCCTGGTCGGCATCGTGACCAACCGCGACATGCGCTTCGAGGACGATCCCCGCCGCCCGGTGGGCGAAGTCATGACTCCGATGCCGCTGGTCACCGGCTGGCCCGGCATCAGCAGCGAAGAGGCACTGGCATTGCTGGCCAAGCACAAGATCGAGAAGCTGCCGCTGGTCGACGCCGACGGCAAGTTGCGCGGACTGATCACCCTGAAGGACTACGTGAAGTCCGACAAGTACCCGATGGCCAGCAAGGACCCGCAGGGACGGCTCCGGGTCGGTGCCGCGATCGGCTTCTTCGGTGACGCCTGGGACCGCGCCATGCAATTGGTGGACGCCGGCGTCGACGCGATCGTGGTCGACACCGCCCATGGGCACTCTCAAGGCGTCCTGGACATGATTCGGCGGCTGAAGGCCGAGCCCAGCGCGTCCGAGGTCGACATCATCGGCGGCAATGTCGCCACCTATGCCGGGGCAAAAGCGCTGGTCGAAGCCGGTGTCGACGGCGTCAAGGTCGGCGTCGGTCCGGGCTCGATCTGCACCACCCGCGTCGTGGCCGGTGTGGGGGTTCCGCAGGTGACCGCGATCTGGGAGGCCGCCCAGGCCTGCCGACCGGCCGGGGTTCCGGTGATCGGCGACGGTGGCCTGCAGTATTCCGGAGACATCGCCAAGGCGCTGGTGGCCGGGGCCGATGCCGTGATGCTCGGGTCGCTGCTGGCCGGCTGCGAGGAGAGCCCCGGTGAGTTGGTCTTCATCAACGGCAAGCAGTACAAGTCGTATCGCGGCATGGGCTCACTGGGTGCCATGGCGAAGCGTGGCCGCGCGGTTTCCTACTCCCGCGATCGCTACTTCCAGGCCGATGTCGAAGGCGACGACAAGCTGATTCCCGAAGGCATCGAGGGCCAGGTGGCCTACCGCGGTCCGCTGTCCGCGGTGGCCTATCAGCTCATCGGTGGACTGCGGCAGTCGATGTTCTACACCGGAGCCACAACCATCTCCGAGTTGCATCAGAAGGGCCGGTTCGTACGGATCACCGCCGCCGGGTTGCGGGAATCGCACCCCCATGACATTCAGATGACCATCGAGGCTCCGAACTACTCGGCACAGAACTGAGGTATCCATGTCCATGATCGAGATCGGGCGTTCCAAGCGTGCCCTGCCGGTATTCGGCTTCGATGACATCGCCATCGTGCCGACGCGCCGCACCCGCGGCATCGAGGAGGTGAACCTGAGCTGGCGCATCGACGCGCTGACCTTCGAGTTCCCCTTCGTCGCGGCACCAGCCGATTCGGTGATGAGTCCGGCTACCGCGATTGCCATGGGCAAGCTCGGCGGCCTGGGGGTGCTGAACCTGGAGGGGCTGTGGACCCGCTATGAGGATCCCACCGAGCTGTTGACCGAGTTGGCCGCGATCGAGGACTCCGTGACCGCCACCCGGCGCATGCAGCAGCTCTATGCCGAACCGATCAAGCCCGAACTGATCACCGAGCGGATGCGTGAGATCCGTGAGGCCGGCGTCCCGGTGGCCGGGGCCTTGTCACCGCAGACCTGCGCGGAATACGCAAAAGTGGTGGAATCGGCGGGAGTGGACTTCTTCGTGATCCGTGGCACCACGGTGTCAGCTGAGCACGTGTCGACGGTGAGTGAGCCGCTGAACCTGAAGGAATTCATCTATGAACTCGATGTCCCGGTGATCGTTGGCGGCTGTGCCACCTACCAGTCGGCGCTGCATCTGATGCGTACCGGCGCAGCCGGGGTGCTGGTGGGCTTCGGTGGCGGCGCCACCAAGCGCACCCGCAATGTTCTGGGTGTCGAGGTTCCGATGGCTTCGGCCCTGGCCGACGTCGCCGAGGCCCGCCGGGATTATCTGGACGAATCCGGTGGCCGCTACGTCCATGTAATCGCCGATGGTGCCCTGGGTAAGTCCGGGGATATCGCCAAGGCGATCGCCTGTGGTGCTGATGCGGTCATGGTCGGCTCGCCGCTGGCCCGCGCCGAGGAAGCTCCCGGCAGGGGCTACCACTGGGGTCCGGAGGCCTGGCATTCCACGCTGCCGCGGGGCGAGCGGGTGAAGTTCTCCACTGTGGGCAGTTTCGAGGAGATCATCCAGGGACCCTCCCATGTCGCCGATGGCACCATGAATCTGGTCGGCGCGCTGCGTCGGGCCATGGCCACGACCGGTTACACCGAGGTCAAAGAGTTCCAGCGCGTCGAGGTCGTCGTCCACCAGTGAGGTGAGCGGCAGCGGCGGCTCGCCGTCGGCGCGGCCTAGCTGATGCTGGAGACGGCGGCGAGCACGAAGATCATCACGTAGAACAGCACCGTGACTGCGACCTCGATCCCGAGGGTGATCCCGAACGCTTTCCAATACCTGCTGCCGTCCTGACCCAGCTGATTCGCACGTTGCGAGTGAATAGCGGCCGGGATCAACCCGAACAGTCCGAAAAAGACCGTCACCAAGATCGTCGCCGCGAGCGAAGGCACCGCCGTCGCGCCGTACCCGCCATAAGGCACCGGCGGCTGCGCCGCGTAGTACTGCTGCGGAACCGGATACGGCTGCTGCGGTACCGAGTAGGACTGCTGCGGCGTCGGGTTGGTGTATTGGGGCTCGGCGTAGGGGGTGTTCGGATACGGCGTGTCTGAGTACTGAGTGTCTGAGAATTGGGGGTTCTCGTACTGTGGGTTCTGATACTGCGGGGCGCCATAATCAGGATTCTGGGTACCAAATCCCGAAGTGGTCGGCTCGTTGCCGTAGGGGGCACCGTAGCCATCAGGCATTCCACTGTGTCCGGTAGTCATCAACCCAACTCCTTACCCGGTACGTCGCAGCACACTCTGTGCGGCAATGCTCTCACACGATGCCGGACCATCCCGACTCAGGCGACAGTCAGCACTATGCCATCTGGGTAGGTTGGTGACCGTGGAGTTTGCCCTGGTCGCAGTCGTGGCCGCGTTGGCCGTAGCAGTGGTGACGCTCAGTGTCGCGCTGATTCGGTCACGGCGCTCCCAAACCGCTGCCCTGGCCTCCCGGGCCGCCGCGCTGGACGCCCACCAGAGCGTTGCCGAGCTCGCGGCAAAATCCGAACGGCTTCGCATCGTGCGAGAGATGCACGATGTGATCGCGCACTCCCTGGCGATCATGATCGCCCAGGCCGACGGCGGCTCCTTCGTCAGCTCCGACTCCGATGCCGCGCAGCGGGCCTTCACCACGATTGCCGAGACCGGACGCGGCGCCCTCACCGACACCCGACGCATCCTCGGCATCCTCAAAGACGACACCCCGGAGGCTCCGGCCCTCTCGCCGAGTCTGGACGCCGGGCTGGCCGAGTTGGTCGATCAGTACCGCCAGTCAGGGCTGACGATCTCGCTGATCCAGACCGGCGATCCGCAGCCACTGCCTGCCGCGGCGCGCACCGCTCTGCATCGCATCGCCCAGGAGTCTTTGGCCAATGTGCTCAAGCACGCCGGCAGCGATGCCACCGTGGTGATCGCGCAGGCCTGGCAGGACGATCAGGTCGGTCTGACCGTCACCAGCAGCGGCGGACAACAGGCCACCGCCACCGATCCGCTCACTGGCGAACCACTACCCGGTCGCGGCCTCGGAGTGATCGGCATGCAGGAACGCGCCGAGATCCTCGGCGGCAGCCTGCGGGCAGGCACCACCGACTCCGGCTACCAAGTTCGGGCCCGTATCCCGTGGCGAATCGAGGAGGAATCGTGAACCTGCCGACCATCCGAGTGGTCTTGGTCGACGATCAGCAACTGGTCAGCGCCGGCTTGACCATGGTGATCGACTCCCAGGCCGATATGGCCGTCGTGGGCCAAGCCACCGACGGCGCGGCGGCGGTGCGACTGGTGAACTCGGTCGGCTGCGACGTTGTGCTCATGGATGTGCGCATGCCCGAGCTGGACGGCATCGAAGCGACGCGCCAGATTCTGGCCGCAGCGGACGCCGCCGAGCGCACGCCGCCACGGATCGTGATGCTGACCACCTACGACCTGGACGAGTACCTGCTCACCGCCATCAGCGCGGGGGCATCGGGATTCCTGTTGAAGAACACCCCGCCGCAGGACCTGCTGGCCGCTATCCGCACCGTCCACAGCGGCGATGCCGTCATCGCGCCATCAGCGACTCGGCGGCTGTTGGATCATGTGGCCAGCGGCGTGCCCGTGGTGACCGACCCGCGGCTCGGCTGCCTCACCGAGCGCGAAACCGAGGTGCTCGGCCTCATCGCCCAAGGTCTGTCGAACGCCGAGATTTCAGCACGGCTCTATCTTTCCGAGACAACCGTCAAGACCCACGTCCGCCATCTGCTGGCCAAACTGAGACTACGCGATCGGGTGCAGGCGGTTGTCTTCGCCTATGAGTCGGGTTTGGCCCGCTCGCGAAGCACCCCGTGAGCGACACCGAGGCGTCAAGCCACTCGGGTCCCGGCGCGCAGTGAGCGATACGGAACCTGCAGCCGACGCACCGCCACCCAGAAGAACACCGCGCCAAGCAGCAGGTGGAAGGCCAAGCCACCGGGCCAAACCGGTGTCTCAACATTGACCACCGGACGCTGGACCGGGCTGGTCTGCACCGGGACGCCATTCTTGGTGGTCACCTGAGCGTTGCCCTGGTCATCGTAGGTGACCACGTACCCGGGTTGTCCGTCGTAGTACTGCGAGCATTCGTCTATGCGCAGTTCGGGAGGATCACTCAAGCGCCGTACTTGATAGCGAAGGCTCGCCATCGGGTCGGAACCGCGTTGGTTGTAGTCTGCGAGGTTTTGAGCAGCACCCTCGGGCAACGGAGCAGCATCGGAGACGATGATGAACGGGTTGGCCAACAGCAGCCACCAGACTCGGTCGGTGTAGGTGACTTGCCGCTCCTCTTCGAACCAGGTGCATTTCTCGACCGGCGCAGGGGGCGGATTGTCCTTGTCGGGGTTCTTCTCGAAGTAGTCATCGACCTGTCGGCCGTATTCCGCCACGACGGCTGGCGGCAACCCCCACACCTGAACCGGCTGTTTGACGATGACCAGAACCATGGACAGCGCGAACGCGACCACCGTGATGACAGTGAGGAAGACGACACTGAGATAGGTCAGCATCGCCGAACCGGCCGGCCGAGAAATGACGGCCGACCACCCCAGGCCGATCGCGCACACCACAGCCACCTCGGTCAGCACGACCAGGAAGACGACCACGACCTGCGCCAGCGAGATGTCACCCCAAGCCATCGACAAGGCGATGAACGGCACCGCGGCCACCAGGAACACCGTGGCTGTCAGCCAGGCCGCAGTCAGCTTGCCTGCGGCGATCTCGACGGCACTCAACCGCGTTGCCTGCAACGTCGCCAAAGTCCCAGCACTGCGATCACCATTGATCGCGGTGGCGGTGAACGCTGGCGCGATCACCAACCCCATACCGAGCACCAGATACGTGATGGCTGCGAACACTGTCGGCCCGGCGCTGGTCACAGCCGCACCGTCGTCGTATTCAACCGAGTACATCGACCGCGCGGCGAGCATCACCAGCATCGTGATCGTGCCGAGAAGAACGACCCATCCCACGAGCGCCCAGATCCAGCGCTTGGAGCGGATGCGCTGCTTGATCTCCAACTCGGTGACGGTGCGCAGCCCTGACCACGAGAGCGTCCAGGTGTTCATACCCGCTCCTCGTTCAACGACAGGTAGGTATCTTCCAGACGGCCAGACACCGGGGCCACCGTGTGCAGAGATACCCCGGCCGCCACAGCAGCCCTGATGAGCTCGGTTGCCGATTCCACGCCAGCCAGTGGGACGGTGACTTCACTGCCGGAGCCGGATTCCCACGGGATTCCGGCTCCGGAGAGAAAGGCCCGCAGCTCGGTCGGCTCCAGGGCATCCAGACGCCAGCCTCGTAGCGGCGGCGTCCCCGAGGCGCGGTCGGCGACATCAACGGTTCGCCCTCGGGAGAGGAACACCGCTTCGTCGTAGAGCTCCTCGAGTTCGGCCAGCACATGCGAAGACACCAGAATGGTCTTGCCGCCAGCAGCGAGGCTTCGAAGCAGTCCGCGCAGTTCGAGCCGCGAGCGCGGATCCAGGCCGGAGGCCGGCTCATCGAGCAGCAGCACTGCCGGATCGTGAACCAGAGCCCTCGCCAGACCGAGCCGCTGCTTCTGGCCCCGGCTGAGTACCCGCGCTGGGCGAGTCGCGAAGTCGCTGAGGTGAACCAGTTCCAACACTTCGGATACTCGGCCCGCGGTATCGGCCCAACTCACCCCATAGGCGTGGGCGAAGGTCGACAAGATCTCCACGCACGTCAGCGCATCCCAGGTACCGAAGACATCAGGCATCCACCCGACCTGTTCACGAACCTTCAGGTTCTCGGTGACCACGTCGAGACCGGCAACCGATGCCTGGCCGGAGTCGGGGGCCAGCAGGCCCGACAGCATCAACAGCAAGGTGGTCTTGCCCGACCCGTTCGGGCCGATCAGGGCCGTCACAGCGCCCGTCGGTGCGGTGAAACTGATATCGGCCACGGCCTGAACATCGCCGAAGGATCGCCGCAGGTTCACTGCCTCGATGCCGGGGGCCGTTGACAGACCGGGGTAGGCGGACTCTTCGCTCAGCAGGTCGCTCATGATGTCAGGGTAGGCGGCGCTGCGGCGGACCCGCGTCCTCCGGTACGGCAACAGCCATCATCCCTGAGGACGACTCATTCCCAGAACCGAATGCGGGCCCCGACCAGGAAAGGTCGAGGCCCGCAGGGGCTCACAGCTCAACTCAGTGCGTGTGACCGGCTTCGTCGTCCTCAGCGGGCTTCTCGACCACCGCAGTCTCGGTGGTGAGCAGCAGCGACGCGATGGAGGCCGCATTGGCCAGCGCCGAACGGGTCACCTTGACCGGGTCGATAACGCCCTGAGCAATCAGGTCGCCATACTCGCCGGTGGCACCGTTGTAGCCCTGACCGGGCTCCAGCTCGGCAACCTTGGACACGACCACCAGGCCGGCCTCGCCACCGTTCTCGGCGATCCAGCGCAGCGGCTCTCCGACTGCCTTGGCCACGATGGCGACACCGGTCTTCTCATCACCAACCAGGCCCAGGCCGTCAGCGAGCTTGCGGGAGGCGTGCACCAGGGCGGAACCACCACCGGCGACAATGCCTTCCTCGATCGCAGCGCGGGTCGCGGAGACGGCATCCTCGATGCGGTGCTTCTTCTCCTTGACCTCGACCTCGGTCGCGGCACCGACCTGGATCACGCACACGCCGCCGGCGAGCTTGGCGACTCGCTCCTGCAGTTTCTCGCGATCCCAGTCCGAGTCGGTGCGCTCGATCTCGGCGCGAAGCTGGGTGACCCGTCCGGCCACAGCTTCACTGGCACCGACACCCTCGACGATGGTGGTGTTGTCTTTGGTGATGACCACCCGGGCCGCCCGGCCCAGCGAGTCCAGACCGATCTGGTCCAGCTTCAGGCCGACCTCCGGAGCGACCACAGTGCCACCGGTGAGGATCGCAATGTCCTCCAGCATGGCCTTGCGGCGATCGCCGAAGCCCGGGGCCTTCACAGCCACCGAACCGAAGGTGCCCTTGATCTTGTTGACCACCAGCGTCGACAACGCCTCGCCGTCGACATCCTCGGCGATGATGACCAACTGGCCACCGGCACCGATGACCTTCTCCAACACCGGGAGCAGATCGTTCATCGAGGAGATCTTGCCGGAGTTGATGAGGATGTAGGGGTTCTCCAGAACCGCTTCCATCCGGTCGGCGTCCGTCACGAAGTAGGGGCTCAGGTAGCCCTTGTCGAACTGCATGCCCTCGGTGAACTTCAACTCAGTGCCGAAGGTCTGCGACTCCTCGACGGTGATCACACCGTCCTTGCCGACCTTGTCGAAGGCATCGGCGATGAGACCACCGATCTCCTCATCACGCGCCGAGATGGTGGCGACATTGGCCATGTCCGCCGTCGTCTCGACTTCGCGGGCCTGGCTCTTCAGCTCGGTCACCAAAGCCTCGACGGCCGAGTCGATGCCGCGCTTGAGCGCGATCGGGTTGGCACCCGAAGCAACGGCGCGCAGGCCTTCGTGGACGAGGGCTTGCGCCAGCACCGTAGCGGTGGTGGTGCCGTCGCCGGCAACATCGTTGGTCTTGGTGGCCACTTCCTTGGCGAGCTGAGCGCCCAGGTTCTCGAAGGGGTCGTCCAGCTCCACCTCCTTGGCCACGGTGACGCCGTCATTGGTGATGGTCGGGGCGCCCCACTTCTTGTCCAGGACGACGTAGCGTCCCTTCGGCCCGAGGGTCACCTTCACTGTGTTGGCGAGGATGTCGACGCCACGCTCCAAGGAGCGGCGGGCTTCCTCGTCGAACTGCAGGAGTTTCGCCATAGTTGTGTTTCTTCCTTACTTGGTGACCACGGCGAGGACGTCGCGCGCGTTGAGCAGCAGGTATTCGTTTCCGTCGTACTTGATCTCGGTGCCGCCGTACTTGCTGTAGATCACGACATCGCCGACGGCGATGTCCATCGGCTGGTGACCGCCCTCACCGTTGGGCAGGCCGGGGCCGGTGGCCACAACTTTGCCCTCCTGGGGCTTCTCTTTGGCGGTGTCGGGGATGACCAGGCCGGAAGCGGTGGTCTGCTCTGCCTCCAGCGGTTGGATGAGAATGCGGTCCTCGAGCGGCTTGATGCTTACTGCCACCTCAATTGCCTTTCGTCGTACAGGGCCGGTGGGCCCGGTGGTCAAGTGTGCTGAGGCCCCGGCGTCAATGCTGCGACCGCCAGAGGCTGAGCTAGCACCCTCACACCGAGAGTGCTAACCAGAAATCTATCGCGCACTTAGCACTCGATCAAGCCGAGTGCCAACGTCGACCGCCAGCGGCGAAATTTTCAGTCCCCCATGCGGGGTCTTGGCTGCGATGAGACGATAGATAGATGAAGATTGCAGCACTGCGCACCCCGGCCTCCTTCATCAGTACCGCTGTGGCCGTCATTGCGCTGTGTTCGACTTTCCTGGTCTTCGCAGCCCCGGCGACACCGGTGCAGGCCGCCACCGCAGGCCCCAGCATCACGACGGTGAGACCCTCCCGCAACGCGTTGGCCGTCCGCTGGGCCAGTGTGACCGGCGCCACCAGCTATCAGGTGCGCTGGGGGACAAACGCAAAGCTGAAAGGTGCCAAGACCAAGGTGGTCTCGGGCAGCTACACCGAACTTCGCCACCTGGCCAGCCATCGCGGCTACTGGATCCGGGTTCGAGCGATCCTGGCCGACGGCTCCCGAACCTCCTACGGACGCACCACCCGAGTATGGACGATGCCCCGCAGCGGCTACCGCCTGCTGCCACCTGCCGGCGTGACGGCCAAACCCGTCGGCAGTACCTCGCTCAGAGTGACCTTCAAACCCCGCAGCCACGCCAGCACCTACCTGGTGAAATACGGCACCAGCAGCTCCGCGATGATCGAGCACGCTTTCTCCAGGAGCACCACTCTCATCCTGCCGGGACTGCGGAGTTCGAAGACGTACTACTTCGAGGTGCGTGCCCTGAATTCCAAGGGCAAACCCATCAGCAACTACAGCATGCTCGCCCGCGCCACGACCGGACCCGCCTACCGCTCCAGCCTGCACTACACCGCTGGCTCCCACGATCCGGTGCGGGTGGCCAGCTACAACGTGCTGTCCTATGCGACCAGCGGACGTCCCTCCTGGGAGTCCCGACGCGGCTATGTGGTCTCCACCATCGCCAAACAGGCCCCCGACGTCATCGGGATCCAAGAGGTCAGTCAAGGCACGATGCGCAACTCGACGTTGACCCAGTACGACGACCTCGTCGCTCGCCTCGGTGATCCCTACCGGCTCACCAACGCCGCCCGCTACAACTGCAAGGTGACCACCTCACGGTCGAACTGCACGTACCGCAACCAAGGGGCGTCGCAGGCCAACCGGATCATCTACAACGCAAACACGCTGGTATTGCTCGCTCAGGGTTCGATGAGGCTCGAGCGGCTCACCTCCAAAGACAATGAGCGCTATCTGGCCTGGGCGAAGTTCCGTCAGATCACCACCGGCAAGGTGTTCCTCTTCGCGACCACGCACCTGCAGAGCAATCAAGGCAGCTCGACCACGGTGTACAACAAGACCTACCACTACCTGCGGGTGCGTCAGGCAAAGGCCATTTCCGCCGAACTCAACCGAGTCGGTGGCTCCCTACCGAAGATGCTCACCGGGGACATGAACACCCGCTGGAACTCCCCCGGACCGAATGGCACCTACACCAATCCGCAGTACGACATCTTCACCTCCTCCAGTGGCGCCAACCTGCGCGATCCGCTACGCAGCGGCATCACCGGTCAGCGCTACCGCGCTCCGGAGACCGGGCTGTCGACCATCGATGCCCGGTACAACAGCTTCAACGGCTACGCCCGAACCCAGGAAGCCACCACGACCAGCCTGGTGGGAACCAACATCGACTACATCTACCTTTCCAAGACCATCGATGCGCTCCGGTGGCAGACGGTGCTGAATCTGAACTCGAGTGGCCGAATCGCCGATTCCGTGATCCCTTCCGATCACAACATGATTCGCGTCGACGTCGTCCTTCCCTGACTCAGCGACCCCAATCCAGCGACACGGCGACCCACCGGTTCCGCTGGCGCCCACGCTGCCGAGATCAGTGAGGCAGGCGCCGCACCACCAGTGCCCGCGCACCGGAGCCGGTTGGGGTGAGCACGACCGTCGCCGATACCGGACCCGAGAGCTTGAGCCGCCGACGCAGCACCGCCGGATCGACATCGAGTCCGCGCACCTTGATCTCCAGCACACCGATGCGTTCGCGGCGCACCCAGGCCCGCAACTCCCGCTCCGAGTACGGCATGACAGCCAGCACCTCGAAGCCGGTGGCGAAGGGCGTCGGCAGCGATTCCGTGCTGCTGAGATAGGCCACCTCGGGGCTGAGCCGATGGGCGTTCATCAGCGCGGCGAGCCGAGAGCTCGCCCCCGAACGCAGCACCGCAGGATCTGGTTCGTACAGGTAGCGTTCGACCTCACCGACCGAAACCGGGACGCTGCTGTCGGCGTCCAGCACGGCGCCGCTGGGCAGCAGCACCGCCTGTCGCGGCCCGCTGCTCCAGATGCTGGCCTCGACGAGATCGCCGCGATGACTCACCCAGGTTGCGCCGACACCCGGCGGAATCAGCGCCGACGGCAGACCCGGAGCTCCTTTGATACACCCGAAGTTGCCCGCCAACAGACCGGTGGCGAAGTCCCACGACGGCGAGAAGTCCAGCACCCGCCAGGAGCGTCCGGCGGCCGTACGACGCGCCGGATCGATGAAGACCGCAGCGCCGGCGGACAGTTGAGCCTGCAGGGCGTTCAGGCCGTCGCCGCAGGTCGCATCACCGGTGATCACTCGGCCACGACCGGCGAGATTGGCTGCGGCCAGCACCGCAGTGGTGGCGTCGGCCTCCAGCGCCACGACCTCGAGACCAGCCTCGGCGAAAGCCAGAGCATCCGCACCCAGGCCGCAGCCCACGTCGACCACCCGGTCGACGCCGGCCTCACGGAACCTCCGCGCCCGCCACCGGGCCACCTCGGCACGGGTAGCCTGCTCAAGCCCGTCGGTGGTGAAGAACAACTGCTGGGCGACGCTGCCGAACTTGGTCACCGCTCGGCGACGCAGGCGGGCCTGCGTGAGCGCGGCGGCCGCTTGGGCGGGCTCCCAGTCCCGTCGCAGCCGCTGGGCCGCAGCCACCGAGTCGGGGTCGGCTTCGGCGGCGGCTGCCGCCAGGGCGGGTTCGGCTGCTGCTGAGACCAGCCAGGCGGCGAGTTCGGGGTCCACGAGTGCAACCTAACCTGCTTGCGCCATCAGGTCCGAATGAATCCCTATGATTCAGTGCATGAAGGTGCTGTCCAAGATGAGTTTGATCGTTGGCGTCCTGGTTCTCGTTGGTGGCGTCGTCATGCTGGCCTGGGGAAGCTGGATCGCCTATTGGCATTACGCGACCCTCTCCACCGGACGCAGCGCGGAGTTCACCAATCCGATTCCGCTGCTGCTGTTGGCAGCAGCCCTGAGTGCTGTCGGTGGCTTCTTCACTGGCCTGGGGCTGGCCCGCCCCCGCAAGAATCTGCCCGAAAAGCCGGTCGAGGAACTCTCCTGAATTGAAACGCTCAGGCACCGGGGCGTTACCGCTCCCGGCGCCTGAGCGCTCGACTCAGACAGCAGCCAGGATCGCGTTCAGCGTCGCCGATGGCTTCATGACTGCGTCGGTCTTGGCGACGTCGGGACGGTAGTAGCCGCCGATGTCAGCCGGGGACCCCTGAACCGCGAGCAGTTCGGCGGCAATGGTCTCCTCGGCAGCGACCAGCGCTTCGGCGACCGGCGCGAACCGCGCGGCGAGTTCCGGATTGGCCGTCTGCGCCGCGACTTCTTGCGCCCAGTAGGTGGCCAGGTAGAAGTGGCTGCCCCGGTTGTCGATCTCGCCCGCCTTGCGACTGGGCGACTTGTTCTCGTTCAAGAACGTGCCCGTGGCCTTGTCCAGGGTGTCGGCCAGCACCTTCGCCCCGGCATTTCCGGTGACCCCGGCGAGATGCTCGAAGCTGGAGGCCAGCGCAAGGAACTCCCCCAGGGAGTCCCACCGCAGGTGATTCTCCTTGACCAACTGCTGGACGTGCTTGGGCGCTGAGCCGCCGGCGCCGGTCTCGAACAGACCCCCACCGTTGATCAGCGGCACGATCGATAGCATCTTCGCGCTGGTGCCGAGTTCCATGATCGGGAACAGGTCAGTGAGGTAGTCGCGCAGCACATTGCCGGTAACCGAGATGGTGTCCTCACCGCGCCGGATGCGCTCCACCGATAGCTGGGCAGCCTCGGCCGGCGGCAGAATCGAAATGTCCAGGCCCGCAGTGTCGTGGTCGGCGAGGTAGGTATTCACCTTGTCGATGATCACGGCGTCGTGGGCGCGGTTCGCGTCCAGCCAGAACACTGCCGGGGTCTGCGAAGCGCGGGCACGATTCACGGCCAGCTTGACCCAGTCCTGAACCGGAATGTCCTTGGTCTGGCAGGCTCGCCAAATGTCACCGGCGCTGACCTGATGCTCCATGAGCACCTCGCCGGCGGAGTTGACCACCTGGACGGCGCCATCGGTGGGGATACGGAAGGTCTTGTTGTGGCTGCCGTACTCCTCGGCGGCCTGCGCCATCAGGCCGACATTGGGAACCGAGCCCATGGTGGTCGGGTCGTAGGCGCCGTTGGCCTTGCAGTCGTCGATCACGACCTGATAGATCCCGGCGTAGCAGGCGTCCGGGATGACCGCCAGGGTGTCAGCCTCTTCGCCGTCGGGACCCCACATGTGACCAGAGGTGCGGATCATGGCCGGCATTGACGCGTCCACGATCACGTCCGAGGGCACGTGCAGGTTGGTGATGCCACGATCGGAATCGACCATGGCCAGTGCAGGGCCGGCGTCGATCGCGGCGTCGATGGCCGCCTTGATCTCAGCACCATTGGGCAGCGCATCCAGGCCGGCCAGGATCGCCCCCAGGCCGTTGTCGACGTCCAAACCGGCGGCGGCAAGCTGATCGCCGTGGGTCTCGAAGACCGGCGCCAGGAAGCGAGTCACGAAGTGGCCGAACATGATCGGGTCAGAGACCTTCATCATGGTGGCCTTCAGGTGAACGCTGAAGAGCACGCCTTCGGCCTTGGCCGCCGCGATCTGCTCATCAATGAAGGCATCCAGCGCGGCGACATTCATGAACGTGCCGTCCAGCACCTCACCGGCCAGCAGCGCGACCTTGGTCAGCTCTTGGGTGCCCTCTGCGGTGGCCAGTTGGATGGTGACGGTGTCCTCGGCCGGCATCACGATCGACTTCTCGTTGGAGTAGAAGTCGTCGTGACCCATGGTGGCCACGCGGGTCTTGGAGTCAGCGCTCCACGCACCCATGCGGTGTGGGTGCGAGCGGGCGTAGGCCTTGACTGAGGCCGGCGCGCGCCGGTCGGAGTTGCCCTCGCGCAGCACGGGGTTGACCGCACTGCCCTTGACCTTGTCGTAGCGGGCGCGGGCGTCCTTCTCGGCGTCGGTTTGCGGATCATCGGGGTAGTCCGGCAGCGCGATGCCCTGGGCTTGAAGCTCAGCGATGGCGGCCTTGAGCTGCGGCACCGAGGCCGAGATGTTCGGCAGCTTGATGATGTTGGCTTCGGGATCCTGGGTCAGCGCACCGAGTTCGGCCAGCGCATCGGCCTGACGCTGCTCCTCGGGGAGCAGATCGGAGAAGGTGGCAACAATGCGGCCAGCCAGCGAGATGTCGCGGGTCTCGACCTCAACACCGGCAGCGCCGGCGAAAGCCTGGATGATGGGCAAGAACGAGTGAGTAGCCAACATCGGCGCCTCATCGGTGTAGGTGTAGATGATCTTGGACATGCAGATCCCTTCTGGCCTGGTGCTCAGTTCCGAACCCTATTGGGTGGGGTGCGGCTACGGCGAGTCGGCAGTTCATTCCTTAGGGTTCAGCAAACCCCCTGCTCGGCCCGCTTTTCGCCAAGGTGGAATATCCGAACATACCCGCCGCCACCTGCCCGCCACCTGCCCACCACGTCGCTACACGTAGGTGAAGTTGCTACGTCTGCGCCTGTAGCGACTTGACGTACGTGTAGCGAGGAGGGACGCGGCTAGCCGAGCCAGCGTAGGACGAAGAAGACGACGCCCCAGATGCCGGCGGCCAGGAACAGGCCGAGGTAGGCCAGGACGAGGCGGGTGTCGCGCAGATAGCACTTGGAGCGGGTGAGGCCGGCCTTGCGCGCTTTCCAATAGCCGAGGAAGCCGACAGTGGCGAAGACCACCACAGTCAGCGGGCCGAATAGCCAGCCGAGCATGGAGATGGTTGCGAAAATGCACAGCCGGAGCGGATCGAAAGTGGCGGCAGACTCCGGTTGGGCTGCCCCGCTGGGCGGCTCGATGAAGCTCGACGGCTTGGGACCGGCTGCGATGGCGGCAGCCTCGGGCGGAACCTCACTCATGATTGACCTCCGGTTGCACTGCTGAGGCGCTGCTCACCGAGCTTGCCCCAGGCTTGAACGGCACAAAACGGCGCACATTGATGATCCCCCGACTCCGCCACGGTGCCCACATGGACGCAGCACTGCGTGAGTCGCTCCTCGATCATGGTGTTGATGTCCTGGAATGGCTTGATGGTGATCCGTTTCACCCGCTCGGCCAGCAATTGGCGCATCCGTTGTTCACCACCGGGCAGTTTCCCGGCAGCCAGCGTCGCCAAAGTCGAAATCCCCAAGTCGCATTGGGTGCAGATGTTCTGCCACAACTGACCGGTTCGCGGATTGGTCAAGGCGGCCTGCTCGCTGAGCAGATCGAGCATCGAGTTCTTGGTCAGCTCCCGCAACTGGGCGGGAAGATCCCGATCGGCCACTCGGTTCGCCAGCGAATCGGGATCCAGTTCCAGCCACTGCAGTAACTCGTCATGACCGACCAGCGCCGCCAGTGACCGCCACGTCCCGGAGTCGTCCCGCAGCAGATAGCCCACCGAGGAACAGTGCGGATGCGAGCACGGCAGGGCGGTCAGATCGTGCCACTGCACCACATTGTCGGTTTGCGGCCCCAGTCGGCTCAGTACCCCGGTGTGGGTGAGGCGATCGTTGGGGTCGATACCCGACCCCCGGCCGGAGCCGAAGACCGGCTGAATCGCCACGCCACCGATGAAGGGGGTGTCCAACGCCTTGCGCACCACCGCACCGATGTCACCGTCGTTGACACCCAACGCAGCAGTCATCACCAAGGTGGTGAACACCCCTGCCTCGCTGAGGCGAGCGATGGCGGCTTCTTTGAAGCGAGTGAGGTCCGCGCCACGGTGGTGGATCGAGGCCTCCGGTGATGGGCCGTCGTACTGCAGGTAGACCTCCAGGCGGCTGCGGTAGGCCTTCAGCAGCGCAACCAGGTCGTCGTCTTCGGCGATTCGCAGGCCGTTGGTGTTGAGCATGATCCGCACAATCGGACGCAGCGCCAACTCCGACAGCAACTCCGCCAACTGCGGGTACAGCGTGGGTTCCCCGCCCGAGAGCATCAACACATCCAGGCGGCCTTGTTCGCGTTCGAGGCGGGCGTCCACATTGGCCAACACCTCCGCCAACGGAGCCACCCCGCGTAGTTGTGGACTGCTCGAGGTGAAGCAGGTCGGGCACTTCAGATTGCACACCTCGGTGATGTCATGCAGCAGGATGCAGGTGTGTTGAGTGTGGAACGCCGGTAGCCCGTACGCGAAAGCCTCCGGCATGGGGCGGAAGTTGTCGGCATGGTCGGGCACATGCACCTTGGTCGGGGCCTGCCATTGCTCGAGGTAGCGCAGAATGTTGGCGTCCTCGTCGTAGAGGGTGGTGATCAAACCGTGTGTGGGGCAGGCGCGCTGCAGCCAGACGGTGTCGTCACGTACCAGCAGCACGCCGGAGAGCCGTTGCACCGAGGCGAGCTCAGCATCCGCCTCGTGGCACTGGGGACAGTAGGCGGTGACGTACCGATGGATCCGGTCCCCGCGCAGCGGCTGGCCCGGACCTAGTGGCGGCGGAGTGGGCTGGGAGGCGATACCTAGCAGATTGGTCACGGGCCGACTCACGGGATCGTGTTGACACCGGCGAGCAGCGCAACACACAGGCCACCCGCGATCAGGACGGCGATGCCGAAGCTCAGCAGGATTCCCGCGCCCGTGCGTCGGGTCTTCGGGAGAGCACTCAGCACGATTCCCAACACGATCAACGCAAACGGCAGGACTCCGGCGATCGCACCGAGCAGATCCGAGATCACCTGTGGCACTGATTGCCCGCCGCTGAGCACCCAAACCAGGCCACCCCCGGCCAGCATGCTGCCCAAGCCGATCACCAACCCCAACACGATGGAACCGCCACTACGGGCGGGCGGGATCGCCGGTCCGGGGGGTGACGGAGGGGGCGGGGGCGGCACGGACGATCCGGAGCCGCCGAGATCCCCGGGGGGTGTGTCGTAATCGCTCATGTCAGCCTTCCACAGTCGCCACCGAAGCGGTGGACCCGAATATCCGACTCAGCCGCCAACCCAGCAACGGCAGCATAACCAGCAGGAACCATTGCGGTCGCGACAAGCCGAGCCACACCGATTCATTACCTCGTACGAACTCCACGAAGAATCTGAAGACGGCATAGGCCGCCACATAGACCACGAAGAGATCTCCCGACGTCGGCAATCGGTCGCGGTGGCGCCACAGCCACCAGAAGGCCAGGGCCTGGAAGACGATCTCATAGAGGAAACTGGGGTGGAGTCCGACTCCGGCCACCCCGCCGACGACCGCGACCTGGGAACCGGTGAGGACCATGCCCCAATCCGCACCCGTGGGCTCCCCCGGGTTTTCGGTGAGCAGACAGCCGATGCGTCCGATCACCATGGCCAGGGCGACAGCTGGCGCGAAGAGGTCGCCCGTGGAGGCCTTGTAGCCGGTGATCAGCTTCCCCACAAAGACCCCCGCCCACGCGCCGACCAGCGCGGCCAGAATGCTGCGGTTGCCATCGGTCCACCACAGCGCAATGGGCTCGTTCTGACGCGGGTCGATGAACTGGAACCACGTTCCCAACCTCGAACCGATCGCTCCCAACGCGATAGTGGTGCCGGCAATCACCCAGAGCCGATCATCGTTCAGACCGAGCCTGCGCTTCTCCCAGAGGAAGACAGCCAGCCCAGCCAGGATCCCCAAGCCCATGAACAGGCCATGCACCAGGCCATTTCCGGCGAATGGGAGCGGGATCACGGAGCAATAGTAACTGTGAACACCGTTCTCGTCCATGAATGACGCCCCATCACTGACCGAAGCCCCCACCCCGTCGCTCCACCAGCCATGGTGTTTCGAACACCGATCCGAGGTGGGAGACGGCAGCAGTAGCCTGCTGCGCATGATCGACATTGTGACTCGCGCCTTGTCGCTGGTCGCAATCGTCGGAATCGGCCTGGGAATCAAGAGACTGGGCTGGGCGACCAAAGACGACTTCCGGTTGCTATCCAAACTGGTCCTCGGGGTGACGCTGCCGTGCGCGTTGTTCACCAGCTTCAATGACTACCACTTGGACTACGCGCTGTTGGGCTTGGTGGTGCTGGCATTGGTGATCAACATCACCCAGCAGCTCATCGGCTATCTGCTGGCGCGTCGCAAGACCCGTCAGGAGCAGGCCTTCGGGGTTTTGAACTCCGGCTCCTACAACATCGGCGCCTTCGCAACGCCCTACCTGGGTGGCTTCATGGGTCCGCACGCGATGATCTACTCCACCTTGTTCGACTTCGGCACCGCGTTCGCCTCCGCCGGAGTGGCCTATGGCTGGGCCCTAGGGCTGGTGCGCGACCGCAACCGTCGCCTGCTGCCGGAACTGGCCGTCGCCCTGGTGCGATCACCAGTCTTCGTGGCCTATCTGGCGCTACTCACCATGCTGGTGCTGCGCTGGCGACTGCCGGACCCGGTCATCACCTTCACTGCGACGGTCGGGGCCGCCAACCCATTCCTGGCGATGCTGATGATCGGCGTCGGTCTGGAACTGAAGCTGCAGCGGTCCAAATACGTGGCCGCCGCCCGAATGCTCGCACTACGCTACGGCTTTGCCATCGTCGCGGCCGCGCTGTGCTGGTATCTACTGCCGTTCCCACTGGAAGCCCGGCTGGTGGTGGTGATGATCCTGTTCGCGCCGATTGCCTCGATGATGCCGATCTTCACTGCGCGGGCCGGGGCGGACGTCGAGCTGTCCACCTTGATGAACTCGATCAGCATCGTGATCGGGATCGTGATGATGCCCACTTTGTATCTGGTCCTCAATCCAGCCCCGTGAGCGGGTCGTCGGCGTTGTCAGCAAGCCGGTCTCGAATCCAGCTCGCCCTTGCCCCGGCTGGTTGAGGAGGACGCGCAGCAACGGGCACAAATCCGACCTCCCCGCCCCCGGCTGGTCGAGGAAGACGCGCAGCGTCCGTCTCGAAACCTCGTGAGTCGATTTGCGGACTGGTACCGGGGGTTTCGAGACGCTCACTTCGTTCGCTCCTCAACCAGC